>Ga0187769_10000868_pt1 | contig 16741 bp, 19 predicted proteins | sample 0116_SJ02_MP02_1_FD_133140 | JGI IMG/M metagenome (GOLD analysis project Ga0187769, IMG submission 133140) | Tropical peat soil microbial communities from peatlands in Department of Meta, Colombia - 0116_SJ02_MP02_10_MG | ecosystem: Environmental > Terrestrial > Soil > Wetlands > Peat | place... | reverse complement strand
GGCGGATCGGCCGGCCACATGTTTTGGCAAACCAATCGACCGATGCACCCTAGCTCGCGTTTGCCAGTTGCGAACCGCGCTCGATGCTGCCGTCGATGCCTTTTACGGTGTGCTGGACGAATACACCCTTGCCGATCTGGTCGAAAACCGCCAAGCCCTTGGCAAAGCGCTCTTTGTCGACCAGTGGCCTGTTTCCGGACGTACCACGTAAATGGTTCGATAGCGGGAGCTGACGCAATGCAGACTGATACACCCTTTACTTATGATGGCCCGGAGGCGCTCTACCAGCCGATTGTTGATGCCCTGACGCGGGTTATCGACCCGGAGTTTGCGCTCAGTATTGTCGACGTCGGTTTGATTTATGGCGTCACGGTGACCGAAGAAAAATGTCAGGTGCGCATGACAATGACCTCGGCCACGTGCCCCTTGGCCAACCTCATTGTCGATGAAATCCAGGACGAGCTGGGACGCATAACACCGGCCGACCTTCCGACCGAAGTCGAATTGCTATGGGAGCCACCGTGGACGGCCGCGCGCCTAAGCGACCACGCCAAGCGCTTCCTAGGCTGGTGATGTCATCCAATCGCGGCGCGGCCCTCGTGCGCGCGGTGGCAATCGCCGCGGTCGCGTTCTCACTGCTCGGAGGAATCGCCGGGGGTCTCACACGCGCAGGGGTTCTTGATTCTGGGGCAGCAGCGAACGCCGTGCTCGGGCATGCCGCAGTTAGCCACGCGATGCTGATGATCTGTGGCGTTTTTGGCACCGTGATCGCGGTGGAGCGAGCTGTGGCGAGCCGGCTTCGTTACGCATTCATTGCACCGCTTACCTCGGCGTTGGGCAGCGTTTCGATGCTGTCCGGGCAATTTCCTCGGGGCGCATGGTTGCTGGTCACCGCGGCAGTCGCCTTCGTTTTGGTGAGCCTCGTTCTGATTCGGCGTCAGTTTGCGGCCCACACTTCGCTGCTCGCGCTCGGCTCGCTTTGCTGGCTCATCGGCAATCTATGCTATGCGGTTGGCGCCGATATCGGTGCGACCGTTACATGGTGGTTTGCCTTTCTCGTTCTGACCATCGTCGCCGAGCGACTAGAAATGACCCGACTCCTGCCGCAGCGGGTCGGGGCACGGGCCTCGCTGCTGGCAGCGCTCGTGACGTTGCTTGCCGGCGCATTCGCCACCGGGCCGGCTCCTCTTCCGGGTGGTCTGCTCTACGGCGCCGCACTAAGTTTGCTCGCGCTTTGGCTGGGCACTTTTGATATTGCCCGACGTACTGTCTTGGCCCGCGGACTCAGCCGTTACATTGCACTATGCCTGCTTTGCGGCTATGCCTGGCTGTTCATCGCAGGCTTGGCTTGGGGCGCCACCGCGATGGGGTGGCCTGCACGTGACATCGCGTTGCACGCAATCGGGCTGGGTTTCATTTTCAGCATGGTGATGGGGCACGCGCCGATTATCTTGCCCGCTATTGCTCACATTAAGCTGCAATTTGGACGCTACTTCTACGGAGCGCCGCTGGTGCTGCACCTCTCACTCGGATTGCGTCTGGTGGGCGGGGCCTTTGACGAGCGCCTGCGCACGATCGGAGCTACCTTTAACGCTGTCGCAATCGCCCTGTTTGCGTTGACTATTGCTGCGGCCGCCGTCGCCTGGCACATCCATCGGATCGGGGCCGCACGCGCCCAGGAAGTGCTGTCATGAGTTCACTATTGCAGATCGAGCAACCGGAACGGCTGTCGAGTTTGGTCCCGGGTTTTGCACTCTGGCATCTAGGCTTTCGGCCTTTTTATTTGTTAGCAAGCGGCTTTGCCGCGCTTTCGATTGGCCTGTGGGCACTGCAGTTTGCCGGAGTGCTAGGTCATCCATACTTGCAAGGATCGATCTGGCACGCGCACGAGATGCTTTTTGGCTTCGCCCTTGCCGTGGTGGTGGGCTTTTTGTTCACCGCCGGCCGCAATTGGTCGAACCAGCCAACGCCCACTGGCATTCCCTTGGCGTTTCTAGCGCTTTTGTGGATCGCGGGACGCGTACTGGTCCTCACGCCCTGGGGTTGGGTGGCAGCAATCGTCAATTCCGCCTTCCCGCTTGCCGCCGCTGTAGCGTTGGGCATCGCCTTGATTGCCGCACGCAACCGCCGCAACTACTTCTTTGTCGGCTTGCTGCTGTTGATGTCCGCAGCGACGCTACTCTTTCATATGGGACAGCTTGGCGTTTTGCGCTTGGCCCCGGTGGTCTCAATCCGAATCGCGCTTGATCTCTTGCTGTTCATCGTAGTCGTGATGGCGGGTCGCGTGATTCCCACATTCACCAATAACGGTGTGCGGGGTGCCCACGCAACGCGACGTCCCGCTTTGGAAAATCTTGCGCTTTTTTCGGTGCTATTGCTGCCGCTGGTCGATACGCTGCGGCTTCCCGAAGTGTTAGTCATTGCGCTTGCAGGGATCGGCGCCGCAGCTCACTTCTCGCGCTGGCTGCTTTGGCAGCCCTGGAAAACCCTGCGTGTGCCCCTGGTGTGGATACTTCATGCCGCCTACTTCTGGGTCCCCTTGCACCTTCTGATGCGCGCCCTCGAGGCGGGGGCGGCGGTGGCATCCTCGCTTTCGACGCACGCACTAACGGTTGGTGCTGTGGGGGGATTGATTATCGGAATGATGACGCGAACGGCCCGCGGGCACACCGGTCGTCCGCTACGTGCAAATCGCAGTGACATTGCCTGCTATTTGCTCATTTTGTCGGCCGCTGTCGTGCGCGTATTCGTCCCGTGGGTCGCACCCCAAGAGGCAACTGTCGCCGTGCTCGGTTCGGCTGCGCTGTGGTCCACAGGCTTTGCCACCTATGCCGTGACCTATTGGCCGGTACTTACGCGTCCGCGCGTTGACGGCAAACCGGGGTAGTTTTCGTGAACCAGACACTCATCAAGACGATCCACGAAACTGCGGTGGCAATATCGGGGACGGGGTTTTTCGCTCGCGGGCTCGGCGGCCTGCTTGGCGCCGCATGGACACGAGGTCGACTCGCAAAGACGCTGCCGCACGTTATTGACTCCGTGCTGTTGCTCTCTGCACTTGCGCTTGCCTGGAGTCTGCGAGTGACTCCCGCAAACGCGCCGTGGCTAACAGCGAAGATCATCGGACTATTTTTCTACATCGGCCTGGGCGTGATTGCGCTGCGCCCCGGTAGACCTTTGGCAGTACGGGCTTCGGCCTGGATCGTCGCGCTCGCAACGTTCGGTTGGATCGTCTCCGTGGCGTTCACAAAGTCAGCGCTTGGAATCCTGGCGTTACTCAAATGAGCAATTTGCAACGCTTCGAACCGGCGCCGAAAAACCGCTGCGCGACGCCGCTCTGGATGCAAATTTGCATTTGCACCAAAGGTTGCAAGCTGCGGTACGAAGCGAGCGCCATCGTAACCGCACTAGCAAGGCGCCCGCCGCACCGCACGAACCGCCAGCGCCTGCACGCGTTTACCGAACACCGTGGTGCGCGTCGGCGTTTTTCTTGTGCAGTCGCCGCCCACTGCCGCTGCGTGCTTTGTAGTTCACGATTACTTCTTCGATACGAAATAGATTGCAATGGCCAGGACCAGAAGGCCGACCGTCAATTCGACCATGGCATCCTCCAACGTCGTGTGAAACGACTGTGATCGCCTGACAAAGGGAAACGACCGTGGATCCGATCTTGATCGCCCAAACCGGGGCGCACGATATACCCCTGATGTTTTCGAAACTTCCCCTCTTTCAGGAGCTTTCTGCGCCCCAGTTACGGCGGCTTGCGTCCGGTACGCATGAAAAGCGCATCGTCAAGGGCGAAATGCTTTTTAAAAAAGGTGACGAATCTACGGGTTTTTACATCGTCATGTACGGCCAAATCAAACTGGCGTTTCCCTCCGCCCAAGGTGCCGAAAAGGTCGTCGACATCATCGGTCCGAAGCAAAGCTTTGGCGAGGCGGTCATGTTCATGAATCGACCGTTCCCGGTCTTTGCCCAAGCATTGAGCGACACTCTGCTGTTGCACCTTTCGAAGGCGATTGTATTTGACATGTTGCGCGACGACGTCACTTTTGCCCGAACCATGCTGGCCGGCCTGTCGCTGCGCCTGCATTGCCTGGTGCATGATGTCGAGTCGTATTCCTTGCGGTCTGGGACACAGCGCGTGCTCGGTTACATTTTGCAGCACTGCCCAACCCGCGTCGACGGCGAAGAGGTGACCATCACCCTCGAAACGTCGAAAGTGATTCTCGCCTCACGCTTGAACCTGACACCCGAGACTCTCTCGCGAATCTTCATGGAGCTTAGTCAAAGCGGGTTGCTCACGATTAGCGGCAGGAATATCACCATTCACCAATTGCAACAGTTGCGCGCATTGGACCTCTGAGACCGCAGCGTCTGCGTACCGCCACCACGACGCTCCCCTCGAGCAACGCGCACGATGCAGCAAAAGCCACCCTTGCGGCTCGGATCCATATCGCCAACACCGGCACACCAAGCGGTGCAAGCGCGGCCAGGCGCGCGTACCACCGACCGCTCATCGCCTTGCTCGAGACGAGCTGCAACATGCTCGGTTTTACCAATGGCGCACGTAGCCATTGCAGCTCCAGCGAACAAACAAAGGAAATGGCCTTGTATGACATGCCGTTGACCGCGGCTGCGAGGAACCCAACAAGAAGAAAAACCCTTGTCAACATTGCACCCGATGCTCGAACGACGGCATCGGTTCCGTTTAAGTGCGCGAGGGACTTATCCCCGCCGGATCCGGATTTCGTGCGTTCCATCGACGTGAATTGTTTCGCTCCATGTCGAGCCGGTCCCGCGCAGAATGTTAAAGAGCGGAATCGGGTGGCAATTCAGTAACAGCACGAGCTCCTCGCCCTTTGCCAGCGTATCGAGCGCACTCAACGTCAATTGGAGAGGCTCGGGCGGCACCATGTCGCGCCCGTCAATCAAACGGGTCATGAAGCCGCGAGAACTTTTGCAAGCCAATGCGTCAGCTCGTACGCGCGTCGGCTCAAGGCGCAATCGCGCATCGGGTACGGTTCGCTTTCTTCCGTAAGACTATGTCGCGGAATCAGGATTTGCGGCCTTTCCTCAAGGTCGCCGTAGGTTTCGCTTTGAAGCGGCGACGACGCCTGTCCCAAATGCTCGAGCTTTTCGCGCATCAGTTTGTTCTTTTTGCGTGTCGCCCTCTTTGCGTCGGTCGTATAACCGGTGTCCGGCCCGAAGCCAGCGACGAGCACGTCTTCTTCCGCACGCAGGTGCGCATCCAGCGCACGAGCAAAGCGAGTATGCAGGTTCTTGAGTTCCGCCCTGCATTGCTCCCATGCTGCCGCCTTGGACCCCGCCAAGATTTCATCACCGAGCTTGCGGCAACTGCCCAGCGTCTGCGCGATCTTCTCCATCAGTGCCGTCCGCTCCGACGCCAAATCACTCTTCCGGGTTCGCTCGCGCCTGTAATTGATGCGAATCAACGTTGCTGCGGACAGCTCTGGCGTAACGCGGTTCGTCCTTCATCGCGACAAAATCCGCCCCGTGGTCGAAGCGCCACGCCCAGGCCCCGCTGCGGTGCTTGTCGAAGGCCGTAGCGCTCCAATAGCCGACCTTGGCGGACTGGGTGTTCGGAAAGTAGTCTTGTGCAATCGTGGGACCCGGAAACCGCACGCTCGCATCGACCAACGTGCTCGCCTCCTCCACACTAGGCATCCGCCAGTCCGCGTAACCGCACAGTTTCTCCGAATTAAGTGCCGCAATGAATGATTCGGTGTCGCACGCGCTTCCCGTGCACTTGCCCCCGTCGCGTTTTCCCTCGTAACCCATATTCCCCATTTCGTCGCTGCTATACCACGTGTAGGTGTTGGTGGATGCATGCAGTCCGCGGGCCCCCGTCTTGACCTCCCAAATGAGCCCGGTTTTCTCGTCCCGCACGCAGGCCCATGGACGCTCGTCAAAGTTGACCTTCTCGCCATGCTTGCGTCCGTCGGCGTCCATGCGAGTCAGGTGAAATTCATACTTCGGCATTGCGTAGTCGCAGCCTACTAGGAATAACGAAACGACTGGCAACCACGCCATCGTTCGCAAATAAAACCGCACCTCACCACTCCTCGTAAGTGGCGCGAACCGCGCTTCGGCAGTACAGAGGGATCGCCACGCTCTGCGGCGCGATCTTGCAACACCGTGCGTCCGCAATCTGCACACGGTGTCTGATGCGCGTTGGCAGCCCTGAGTCGTCGTCGAATCCTTGACTCGTATCAAGGATTCGACGAGGCAAATCCGCCAGCATTTCCGTCTGAACGTGCGTTGCCGTGACTAACAGTGGAAATCGATCACTAAGCGAAACTAGGAGGGCCGCAGCCCCCAAGCTGCCGCAGCTGTTACTGAGGAAAGTGAGGGTCGATGATGATTTCGCGTAAGGAACTGCGACTTTCGACTCCACGCCTGCTCTTTGCGGGCGTGGTATTTGTTGCCGGACTCTATTTCGTCTGGGGCTTGTACCGCGTCTTGAGTTAGCACGATCGCCCCGGGCAAATGTTCGCTCGGACAATCGGAGATGCAGTGCGAACGCTCCACTGACCAAGGCCGACGCATGCCGAACGTCGGTCCGCAACACCAAAACTCGAACGGGGCAACACTCTCGGTCGCCCGCATAACGCGCTGCAGCCCCGACGCCGTTTTGCCTGCCCACACGATCACCCGCAAGCCACTCGCGCAATCTGCTGCCGATCATCAGTCCGCCAACCAAGATCGGCACACGATCTCTCTCGCGACACCAAGTATGCAGAGCTCTGGCAGCTTCAAAGTCTCGCCCCGTGCCGTGTCGGCGTTAGTTTTCCGCTGCCTACTGCTGAGACAGTACCCATTCGACCAGCGTCTTGATATCTGCCTCCGAGACTTTCCCTTTGTTCGGTGGCATGGGGACAGGTCCCCAAACTCCGGAACCGCCATCGGCGACCTTCTTCACCAGTTTGGCAACGGCGGCCGCATCATCCTTGTACTTCTTGGCCACGTCCTTGTATGACGGGCCAACAACTTTCTTATCGACGGCATGGCAGTTAAAGCAACCAGACTTCTTAGCCAAGGCAGCATAATCATCAGCAAGCGCCGCCGAGCTGGCCAGAAGGCACCCTGCGGTCGTGGCAATAAACAACACGGTTTTCATTTGCTTCTTTTCTCCGAGAACATATTGACTCTGGCGCGCCCCGAGTACGCGACGTGATACCCAAGCCTGCAGGTGCGGCCCCACGATCTCGATTCCAATGCGCTCGAGATGCGAGTCGTGCGGCGCCGACGCACAGATGCTACGAAAAACGACGCTCCCGAGAATTGACCTTAGATAAGAATTTTCGCCGCCTGATAACAATTCCCCGCCTTGCTCGATGGAAATTCTCTACTACACGCTGACGGCCATCGCCTTGTACATCCTTGCCGATTGGCTGCTCGATCGAATCGAAGCCGCGTTCGGCCGGCGTCTCAAGTACCGCAGCCTAGTGTTTTTCGCCATTATCTTGAGCCTGGCGCTATTGGTTTCAAGAATCGTTACTGGATTGGTTGGATAAGGTAGCTGACCAGTTCCCGATAGCGCTTTTTTTAAGACGCGATTGCTCGTCTCCGCAAGTTCGATCGATTACGGGGTGAAATCATGGCGGTCCGTGGGTGTTTTTGCGGATCGCCTCGAGCCGAGCGCGCAAAAGCCCCAGACTGCCCCACGCGCGTTGCTCGTCCGGCGGGGCCGCCCAACACAACTCGATCAAATCTTCCGCCACGCGCTGCCGAAGGTACGGCGGGCGCCGTCGTTCCAAGCGCTGCTCGATCCAGCTAACCCCAAGTCGAAAATGACAATCTCCCGCGCGGCAGCCAACGACCAGAACGCCCTCAGCGCGCTGGTCACGAAGCGCGTAGTCAACGAAGGCTGGGGGTAGCATGCCGATACAAGGTAGCGAAATCGCTGCCACACTCGGTTGCCGGAGCTTTCCAACATCCAAACCATGGTCGCACCCGTACACCACTACGCGGACGCTCCCATGCAAGGTTGCCAGTGCACGATCCGTCTCCGCGCGAATCACGGCTAGTGGCAGACCGGGCAACTCCAGACCACTTACGAAGCTTCCGGTGCGAAACGGCATAGAAAAGGGGCAGGATCCGACGCAGATTCCACAACTTGCGCACAGTTCGGGGTGCACGACAGGCTCCCACTCATACGGGCGGCCATCTTGACGCGGGCGCATCACAATCGCCGAGTACGGGCAGTCATCGCAACAACGGGAGCAGCCGTTGCAGTTGTCCAAGTGCACCTGCACTGGCTGTTTGGGCGAGCGTTTGAGCAGCCAGGGCAATGCGACGAGCAGCGCCGTGCTAGCGGCAAGAAGAACCCACAATGTTCCCGGCGATGTGCCATAGAGCACTGCGTACGGCGCCAGAAAAAACCAGTCCAGACCGATGCGACCCAGGTATTCCAGATCGGCGGGTCCCTGACTGGATACGGGGTGGAGTACTGACAGCACAAGAAGCATCAGTGCAACGCCAAGGGCCAAGACTCTGGGAGGAAATGTCTCTGCACTGTTGATACGCTTAGTGTGCAGCCACATAAAAAGCAGCAAAAGCAGGGGTAATGTGACGTGCGCAAAAGAAAGCAGTGTGAAAAAGCGGTCGCTCACATTTGCCTGCAGTAGAAAATTGCGCTCCAGCGGTTCGCTAAACAATGGCAACCATCCGAACCATTCGCTGGTAGCCACCGCAACAAACTGACCCAGACGATCCCATACGAGCCAGAAGCCGTTGATGCCGCAGGCGTAGACAAACCAGATAAGCAGCACGCCGCTGACCCAGGAGAACCACCGGAAGTGTCGAAAACGTCCGGTACCGAAATTTCGCGCGAGGTGCAGCAGCATTGTCAGAACCATACCGTCAGAACCGTACCGGTGCACGCTGCGCATCAACCCGCCTGCGTACCACTGTCCAGTAGTCAGGGACTCGACGGACTGATAGGCCTCGTGTACGCCAGTCCGGAAGAAGACGTACAGATACAGGCCACTGACGACCACAACCCAGAACAGATAAAAGGTGATCGCACCAAGGTGATACCAAGGATTGAACGACTGTCCAAAGGGCGTGCTGAACGCATCCTCAAGGCGAAGCCAGAGTCGACGTAGCTGGTCGTACATACAGCCGGCACTGTGCCGTGACGCTATCGGAACCGACCGTTCATGGCACGAAAGACAATGAAGAGAAACGTCAGACCGCCGATGACAGCGATCAGACCCCCGATCCCCATCAAACCCATGCCGGCGATCTGCGCAAATCCGTGCAACGCCTGGTCTGCGCCTGCAACCTTGCGTTGAACGCCGTACCCACCCGACCAAAGCAATCCGACGATGTGCAAGAGCTGTCCAATACCGTAGATCGTAGGCTGCCAGCGTGCCAATCTGGCGTCCGCACATCCAAATCCGATGCGGGGAAGCAATGCGTAGGACGCGCCCATGAACGCGACGCTCACGGCTCCGCCGGTGGCATGGTAGTGCGCGGTAATGATGGTGTTGCTATCGCGTATGAGAAAACTGATTCCGCCACCAAAAGCAAAGAGAAGCAGCGACCAAAACAGGGAACTGAGCTGCGGCTGCTTGGCCGAATCGGGGCGTGGCCGATGCCAGAGAGCTATGACCACCGCAAGCCCGATTGGCATTGCGGCAAAGGCTCCCCCAACTCGCATCATTTTGGTAAACGCCTCCATATTGGCAAACGAATGCGTCGGGTAAAGGAGATAAATTACTGGGGTCGCGAGCACCGGCGCAACCCCCACCGCGAAAAACGCGGTGGCAACGCGCGAGGTTAGCGGGACCCTCGCGCCCGTTTCGGTCGTCAACCAAAGCCAAACTACGAGCATCAGGCAGGTATAGGCAAACTGCATCACGTGCCCGCCGCCCCAGAACAGCGACTCGAAGTACGCTAAACCGTGAATAAAGAACGGAATGGTCGCGAACGCCCAGCTGTACGCAAGCAGCGCGAGTGCCGTTGCAAAAGCCGCCGCGTGAAGTCCAAAATGCATTGGCCGGTCCAAAAGCTCTGCACCCGTGTACAGACCGGGAAGCGTCACCATGCCGCGAAAAGCGGCCAAACCGACGCCGCAGCCAAAAAGTAGCAAGGCTGCAAGAAAAGCGCTGTTTTGCAAAACCGGAATGTAGTTGTTCATCAGCGGCCCGCCCGCCGCAATGAATGGGGACAGAATCAACAACAGCGCACCGCTGGCGGTCAACACGAGGGCGGCCCAACCCACTGGCATCCACTGCGGAGGCGAGGCGACGCTCCAGAGCACGCCGGCGAAGGCGAAGAACCAGACGAGAACCGAAAGATCGACGTGAACGACGAGTGCACTGCGAAAAAAATCGACCGTGGGAAACAAATTCGATACGTACGGCGTTCGTGCGAGGACGATCAGAAGAGCAAACAGACCCGCCCCGACCAGTGCCGAAAAGCTCAACCACATCCATCCCGCGGCAAGCCGTTGGCAGGCCGGGTGTGCGGCCGGCAGCGCGTAAGTTGCAGCCGGGTCGAGCGATCCGACGAGATCACGTTCAGAATACGGTAATACTGCACTCATGGCTGTCCTGCTCCGTGAAGCACCCAGCCGCCGGCCCCGGGCGCGTCGGCCTTAAAGTCGATCACCATCACTCGACCCGGCTCCAGCGTGACGATCGCGTCACGAATGAAGCCGAAATCCCCTTGCTCCGTGTCTTTCAAGCGAAGAACGAGGTGGTGCGCGCCGGCGCGGACGGGTATGCGCCGGTAAACGGACGAAGCGCCGTCGTGCGCAAGTCCTGAAGGTGGCAGTACCACGTGGTAGAGCTCCAGGCCGTCCATATCCATTTCCACAACCACGTTGGAACGTTCGCGCGGACAATCCTTGGCGATGCGCATGTTGCGCGGCAGCTGAGAGAGTTCCTCCGGGGTGCGCTCGCGACAAGGCTGCTTGCGCTGCGCGGCGTGGCTGAAACTTAATTTGATTAGTGCATAGTCAGCAGGCAGCTGCTGAAAAGCGGGCGAAGTGGAGAAATATCCCAACGTCACCGCAAACGCCGCATACGCTACCCCCTGCCCGAAGTACCGAAGCCCGGCATTCATGTGGCGGCTGCTTTTGCCGCCCCATCGTGCCGGGCGGCAATCAAGAACGCATCGGAAATGCACATGTCTTCGGGCAGTCCGCGCGCAAGGAAGGCAGGTCGCGCGGCCTGTACCATTTGCATCGAACCGCAGGCATAGATCCGAAATCCCCTCAGGTCAGGAAAATCTGCTAGGACTGCCTCGTGCACCAGACCGGTTCGACCCTGCCAATGGTCCTCGGCGAGTGGGGCGGACAGAACCGGAACGAAAGTGAAGTTCGAATGGTCGCGCTGCCAACTGGATGCCAGGTCCGCCATATACAGGTCGGCACGTGAGCGCGCGCCCCAGTACAGCAGCATCCGGGTGCGAGACCCGACGTGAAAGCAATGCTCGAGCATGCTTTTGACGGGAGCAAAACCGGTCGCACCCGCAAGAAATATCGTCGGAACTTCATTGTCGTCCTGCGGGATAGTTCCAAGCGGCCCTTCGATCCGAAGCTCGTCACCCACCTGCATCAGCGTAAAGACGCGGCTGGTGAATCTTCCCCCTTCGATGCGACGGATATGCAATTCGATCAGATCGTTATCGTGAGGTGGGTTTGCAAATGAGAAACTACGCCGAGATCCATCGTCCAGCAGTACGTCCAGGTACTGACCGGCGAAAAATTTCAATGGTTCGCCCGTGCACTGGCGCAACCAGAGCATCATCACATCCGGCGCAACGCGACGCATGGCGTGCACGGTGCAGGTCAGCAGCCGCACACGCGCCTGCCTTTGCAACTCGCTTTCGTAGTATTCGATCTCTAGATCCGACAACGGCACAGCACGGCAAAAAAGCGCTCGACCCGAGCTACGCTCCGCCTCGGAGAGCGTCTGCGGCTGATAGACGCCGTAATCGACCGCACCGTGCAAAATCGTCCCTTTGCAAGCACCGCAGGCACCGTCCCGGCACAAGTAGGGAAGGCGAACGCCTTGGCGCAGACCTGCCTCCAGGATCGTTTCGCCCGGCTTGGCGGAAAACGCATGGACGGTCGGTGCCGTCGTGATCCTGAAAGCCTCACGCATCCGACGCGTGCGCACGAGCACTGGCAGCAACAGCAGCAGCGCAAGTGCCCCGCCGATCAGACCCCAGAGCCGGCCTGGCGACCAAACGTAGATAAGCGGATAGCTGGGCAGAAAAAACCAGTCTAAATTCACCTGCGCCGGAACGGTGCTAAGGTCAGCGCGACCCTGGCTGACGGCCGGTTTGAACAAGGCAAGCCCCAACAACATCAGACTCCAGCCAATTGCGAGGGGTCGCGACGGCCGCGTCCGCGCTCCGCTCACTCGCTGGGTGTGAACGACGACGAGCGCCAGCATCATGAGCGGGATGCCAAGATGGGCGAAAGACAAGAGCGAAAAGAAACGGTCGTTGAGGCTTTCTTGGACCAAAAAATTGCGTACTAGAGGGCTGCTAAAAATCGGAAACCAATCCAGCCATTCGGTGGTCGCCACGGCAACAAATTGCGCCAGGCGGTCCCAGACCAACCAATAGCCGTTGATGCCAGATACGTATAAAAACAATAGCACCACGATCCCTGTAATCCAGGAGAACGCGCGAAAACCGCTGAGACGGTTCATGGCGAAATTTCTCGCCATGTGAATGAGTACCGTGAGTACCATCCCATCGGAGGCATACCGGTGCAAACTGCGCATCACACCGCCCAAATACCACTGCGTGTGCGTGATTGCCTCAACCGAGTCAAACGCCTCTTGAACGCCCGTACGATAAAACGCGTACAAATAAAACCCGCTTCCCAGAATGATCCAGAAAAGAAAGTAGGTAATCGCGCCAAGCTGATATAGCGGATTGCAATCCGGACCGAAAAGGTGATTGAAGAGATTATCGAGCTGTAGCAGCAAACTCTGTGCCCACGCCTGTATTGCCCGAATCACGCTCTTCTCCTGGCGCGTGCGGTCCGGCGTCGAGAAACGAAGGTCCTCGCCCGCCCATTTATCCGTGGGCTGTTTCGCAGGAGAATGAACAAGTGCTCCACCAGAACGACGGGGTTAGCTGTGGGAGCGCGGCTGTCCGGGCGTTAGCTCGCGCAATTAGAAGATTGGGTTTCAGGCTCCCCTGCCGGCGGGACTCCAGACCCGACGCAGCTCGCGGCCAAGCCAAATTCCAAACGGCACAATCATCGCAGCGCTGATCAGCATTCCTATAAAAAAGGAATAGTCTGTCCGGTAGCGGCCCGTGCTCGGATCGAAGGTCGTGCAAAAAAGGCGGATTCGCCGCCCGACGTTTTGCCAGAAGGCGAAGTGCGTCGGCGCGCGACCGACAAGCTGCTTTAACGGTTCACCCAGCGAGGGCAGTTCAAAATCATCGCCGTACACTTGCCCAAAGACTCGTCCCTGCGAGTCCACGATGGTGAGTTGGGAGATGTGGTCGTATCCCGCAGGCGAGGGGCGAAAGCTAAATCCCACGGCGCGCGCAAGAGCGCTCACATTGGCCGCGTCGGCGCTGGCGAACTCCCAGTTTGGCAGGTCCACACCCTGGCGCTTTGCAAAGCTGCGCATCGCGAGGGGCGTGTCCGAAGCGCTGTCAAAACCTACAGAAAGCACGGCAAAGCTGTCGGCACCGAATGCCTCTTGCATCGCTCGTACCGCCTCGCGCAGATAACGTGTTGTCATGGGGCAGGTCTGGGTGCACTTGGTGAAAATCAGGCTCACCAAGAGCGGTTTGCCGCGGAAGCGTGAAAATTGGATCGGGCGACCATCGCGATCAAGTAGGGAGTAGTCGCCGAGAAGCCGTCCGACCGACTGCGCGCTGACCTGCAGTGCCGACTGCTGATCGAAGCGCGCCGATTCTTCAGCCGCATCAACGACCTCGGCGCCTCGGCAAAGCCCTATGGCTCCGATAGCGAGAGCAAACAGCATGACCCCTCGCATCGCAAACGCCTTACAAAAGAGCATCGAGCATGGATGCAAGCAGGAGCAATCCAAGCTGCAGCAAAGACGCATGAAAACAGGCAAACGCAGTAATGCGGCTGGGATGGCGTGCCAGTTGCACGCTCTTGGCTATAAAAATTGAACCGCCAGTCCCTGCGCCAACAAGGTACATCCACCCCATTCCGTAGAACAGCGGCACCACGGAGGTCGCTACTAGCAACCAGGTGCTTACGCAAATGATCCGTGCGGCCCGCGCATCGCCCACAACGACCGGGAGCATCGGTACTCGGGCGGCGTCATAATCGTTGCGATAGGCAATCGCCAAGCTCCAAAAATGCGGCGGCGTCCAAAGAAACAGCATCGTCGCCAAGACCAACGCCCGCGGATCCGTTTCGGGAGAAACTGCCGCTGCACCAGCCAGCACGGCAAAGCTTCCCGCGAGGCCCCCGACGACGATATTTAGCCAAGTTCGGCGCTTTAGCCATACGGTATAAACGACGGCGTAGACGAAGGCACCGAGGAATACGTAGAGCGCACAGCGAAAGTTGAGCGCCAACGCCGCCGCCGAGACTGAAATAGCAAGCAGTCCGAAAATCACACCCAGCCACAAGGGCCCGTGCTTTAGCGCTCCAGTCACGAAGGGGCGCTGGCGGGTCCGCCGCATGAGTGCGTCGATGTCCCGCTCAACGTACTGGTTAAAGGCGCCGGCGCTTGCAGAAGAAACCAGTACCGCGAGTGCAAGTACGAGGGTTTTCCAGATCGGTAGCGCGCCCGGCGTGACCGCCACACCGGCAAGAGCGGTAACACTGATGGCAAGGCCGATGCGCAACTTGAACAGATCGGCGAACTGCCGTATCCCGACGGTCATTTCCCGTCCTCCCGCGAGCCAATTTTGCATCGCGAGCCCGGCCTTCACTTGGCTTCGCCCGGATCCGACGGCCGATAGCGCTCGCTTCAACTCAGAGTCCACAACGTAGCCAGGTACTTAAAGTTGATGAAGTAGTAGAGCACTAGCGCGGCGAACAGCACCATCGCCAACACGAAAGTTCCTGGCGCTTCGAAACCGCCAAGACCGATCTCCCTGTGGCCACCCGCATCGGCATCCGACACTCGCGGATACGGTTTGGCGTTATCGGGGATCTTCTTGCCGATCAGCAACGAACCGACGACGATCAGTATGAACGCGACGCCGCCGACCACTGCCAGCAGGCCACCGATTTCTCCGACCGCCATCATCAAGTAGGCCATGCCGGGAAACTCGTGACCGAGCGCTTGTCCGGCGAATGCGATATCCCAATGGCGCCTCGGAACCCCCAACGTGCCGGCGCCCATGAACGCCACCGCCAGTACCGACGTGCCGATGCCAAAAAGATACGGCTGCCATTTCGCCAGATTCGGCAGAATCACTTCGCGTTGAAAGAGCACGGGAATCAGGTAGTAGGTCAATGCCATAAAGGCGAGCGTCGTTCCACCGACGACCGTACCATGGAAGTGTCCGGGAACGTAGATCGTGTTGTGGATGATCATGTTCACCTGCTCCACGCTCATCACGACGCCGGTAATTCCTCCGATGAAACCGAAAATGATCAGCGAAAGGAACATTCCAGAGAACACCGGGTTACCCCACGGTGCCTTGCGCAACCATTCGAACCAGCCCCGATTCAATCCCTTGCGACGCTGTGCGACTTCGATCGAACCGGGAACCGTCAGACCATGGATTAGGCTGGCGAGCACTGCCAGATACATCATGTAGCTCGTGTTAAAGATCTTCCAAGCCGAGCTCAGTCCAGGATCCGCAAGCAGGTGATGGGTCGACCCTAGCTGCAAGAAAAGTATGTACAACAAGAACGCAGTACGGCTGACCTTCTCGGACATCGGTTTGGCGCCGAAAACCAGCGATGCGATCAGGTACCAGATGGAAATGTGTGCGACAACATTGATTTGCTGCGAGGAATGTCCCAGCCCCCACCAGATCACGCGGTACATCATTGGGTCGATGCTGTGTATCAGCCCGAGGGACCACAGAAACGTCGGAATGAGAATGATCGCGCCCGAGGCAATCGTGAATATGGCGATGACGGTCGCCGTAAGGGCTCCGTACACAACAAGCGGCAGTGAACCCTCGTAGGTTTTCTCCTCCTTCGCCACCACAATGGTTCCCAGGAAGACGAAACATCCGATAAGTGCACCGACGGCAAACAGGATCAAACCAAGGTAAAAGTGCGGTGCCGCGTCCATCGGGGCGTAGGACGTCATCATCACGCTCGAATTACCCTGAAGGACGGCGACGATCGTCGTGAGGGCGCCGATAACCATCAGCGCAAACTGAACCCAGGCCCAGCCGGGCGTTGCCAGTCGCGAATTGAGTAAAGTCGAGGCACAAAAATACAAGACCGCCATCTCGAAAAAAATGATCCAAACGATCAGAGCGACAATGCCATGCCCCGTAAGCGCTAGGTAGAACCATTCCGCGGGCAACAGATGCAACGCCGGCCAACGCGTTAGGCCTACGCCCATGCCGAAGAACCCGCCGATCAGCAGGAAAACGACGGCCGCAACCGCATTGGCTTTGATCAGCGTCGACGCCTTGAGGTCCAGCCGCAGACCGGAGACCACATCGATGCGGAATGGGGACAGTGCGGTGGTGGTCATGCCCTACTCCTTGACATAGATTTTGCCGAGCATCGTATGGTGACCGATGCCGCAATACTCGTTGCAAACAATGGTGAAGGTGC
>Ga0187769_10000866_pt1 | contig 16772 bp, 12 predicted proteins | sample 0116_SJ02_MP02_1_FD_133140 | JGI IMG/M metagenome (GOLD analysis project Ga0187769, IMG submission 133140) | Tropical peat soil microbial communities from peatlands in Department of Meta, Colombia - 0116_SJ02_MP02_10_MG | ecosystem: Environmental > Terrestrial > Soil > Wetlands > Peat | place... | reverse complement strand
TGGTTGTCCCGTAGAAGTTTCCGTTCGTGGCTTGCACCAGCCCGGCGTAGGGGGTCTCACCGTCAGTCAGGTCGAAGCTGTGCAACGTAGACAACTGGCCCCCTGGGGTGATCCCGAAGGTTGTTCCAGAACCATACGCGCCTCCACCCACCGTCGTCCCGTAGAAATTCCCGTCGCTGGCCTGAATTAACCCTGCATAGGGGTTTGCCCCGTCGGCGCAGTTCGTTTGCGAGCAAAAACTGTAAAGCGTCGTCAACTGGCCGCCTGGGCTGATCTCGAAGACCGTACCGGAACCGCAGCCGACACAGACAGAGCTGCTCCCGCCAAACGTCGTCGTGCCGTAAAGATTCCCGTTGGCCGGAATCAGCCCTGCATAGGGGTAATCGCCATCGGGGCAGCCGGCTTGGGAGCAAAAGCTGTACAGCGTGGTCAGTTGGCCGGAGGGCGTGATCTCAAAAACTGTGCCACCACGTCCGTTGGCCCCTCCATTTACGGTTGTCCCGTAGAGGTTCCCTCCGGCTTGCACTAGCCCGGCGTGCGGGTAAAAGCCGTCCGCGCAGCCGGATTGCGAGCAGAAGCTATAGAGCGTAGTCAGCTGGCCGGAGGGCGTGATTTCAAAGACCGTGCCCGCGCCGTTGGCCCCACCATATGCGGTTGTCCCGTAGAAATTCCCTCCGAACTGTACTAGCTGGGAGAAAGGGTAAGCGCCATCTGTACAGTTCGTTTGAGAACAGAAACTGTGCAGCGTGGTCAGCTGGCCGCCCGGAGTGACTTCAAAGACCGTGCCCGCCCCGACCGTGCCCGCGCCGGTTACTCCTCCGCGCAGGGTCGTCCCGTAGAAGTTACCTCCGAATTGCACAAGCCCTGAGAAAGGAAAAGCACCGTCAGTGCAGTTCGGTTGGGAACAGAACGAATAGATTGTAGTGAGCGCTCCACCAGCGGTGGCTTGGAAGACTGTTCCTTCGTTGTAGACACCCCCACCGTAAGTCGTGCCGTACCCGTTGCCGTCCGTGCCCTTGATGGGATAACCATACAAGGGGCTAGCGCCATTCGCGCTGCCGGTGAAATCCGCCAAAATGGAAAACGCTGGTTCCGATGTCAGGCTCTTCTTCGAGGCGTCCGATGTCCGTTGTTTTTTTTCTCCTTCGGCCGCGAGTAACGTGCTCGTAGCAATCGCCAGCAGGATTATCGTCATTGCGCGAAGTCTTATCATTGCAGTCCTCCAGACACCCATTCACCAAGGCACCACGTTCGGTCGATTTTGAGTAAGTTAGTCGCGATATTTCGCCACTCATCCGCGACAAGAACTTGGGGGAGCGTAAAGTAATTTTCCAGGTCGTGAGTAGGGAGCGGTGAACCTACATACTTTGCAGGGCAAAGTATGGGCTGGGCTAACTGGACTGTCAAGGGCGTACGGCACAATTGACCTGACTCTTACAATTGCATACAAATGGATTACTCCTAAAGGAGCAGCCTTGCGCGAAATCGGATGAAATCTTTTCTCTTTTTCTGCAATTGTTCGCCGGCGCGTGCGAGGCAGGCAACTTGCCGTCTTAGAAGTTCGCGCGGCGTCTCAAGTCATTGACAGTCGCGAAGCCCACCCCTACCATGGGGCGGCCATACAACGGCGGCGCAAATGGCGGCTCAATCTCCAATCGTGGGACGTACGCTGGGCCATTACCTCGTTATCGAGCAGATCGGGGCGGGAGGCATGGGGATGGTGTTTCGAGCCTCCGACCAGCAACTGGAACGCGACGTTGCCATCAAGGTTCTGCCCCCCGGAATGCTGGCCAATGAATCGGCGCGCAAGCGTTTTCGCCGTGAGGCTCTTACCCTCGCCAAGCTCAATCATCCCAACATCGGTACGGTTTACGAATTTGGTAGCGAGGGCGGGTTGGACTTCTTGGTTATGGAATACGTGGGAGGCGTTGCTCTCGATTCCAAACTTGGGACAGGGCCGCTTCCGCAGAAAGATGTCCTGCGCCTGGGATTTCAGCTAGCTGACGGACTGGCCAGCGCACACGACCACGGAGTAATTCACCGCGATCTCAAGCCCGCGAATCTCCGCTTGACCCATGACAACCGGGTGAAGATCCTCGATTTCGGCCTGGCGCAATTCGTCCAGCAGAAAACCGATCTAAGCGTCACGGCGAGCGTTGCGGAAAGTAAAGTAAGCGGAACCCTTCCGTACATGGCGCCGGAACAATTGCGGGGAGAAGTCACCGATCAGCGTTCAGATATATGGTCCGCCGGTGCGGTTTTGTACGAACTGGCGACGGGACAGCGTCCATTTGCCTCTTCGCACCCGCCCGTCGTGATCGATGGCATTCTCAACCAGCAGCCGGAGTTGCCGAGCACGCTGAACCCGAAAATTTCCCCGGGCCTGGAGATGGTGATCCTGAAGTGCCTCGACAAGGACCCGGAGAGGCGCTATCAGTCGGCGCGAGAGTTAAAGGTGGATCTCGACCGGCTAACAATGCCGGTTTCGCAGGTACCCCGTACCGCTGAGATTATCAAGCCAGTCCCCACGCGCTCGAGAGCGAAGCCGGCATTCCTGATTGCGGGAGCGATTGTTCTGGCGATCGCCGCCGTGTTTGCTTACATCATTTTGCAAAGGATGAATTTGCAGAGAGGGCCTTCCCAGGAGACTGTCGTCAAACCGATTGTGCGGCGGCGCCGAACCGTGGCTGTCCTGAACTTCAAGAATTCCACGTCGCGGTCGGAGTCAGCGTGGCTTTCGACGGCGTTGCCCGAGATGCTCACCACCGAGCTGGCCGCAGGCGAGCAACTGCGCACCATCACGGGAGATCAAGTTGCGCAGATGAAGATGAATCTTTCCCTGCCCGATTCGGATACTTTGCCCGCTCGAGCTCTTGCCCAGGTGGGGCGGGCACTTGAGGCAGACCTGTTAGTGCTGGGTTCCTACGTGGATTTGGCTGGCGGAAGACTGCGGGTTGATCTGCACCTCCTCGATGTTTCGTCCGGCGAAACCCTGGTTTCCGTTGCGCAGACTGGCGACGAGAACAATCTTTTCGATCTTGTCAGTCTCACCGGGGCGACACTGCGCGAGAAGTGCAAGGCCGGACAGGTCAATCCGGAGGAACAAGCTGCCATCCGCGCTGCTTTGCCGTCGAACTCGGAAGCCTCGAAACTGTACACGGAGGGCCTAGCCAAGCTGCGCGTTAACGATGCCATGAGCGCACGCGATTTCCTCCAGAAAGCGGTTGCGGCGGACCCCAATCATGCTCTGGCCCATTCAGCCCTGGCAGCGGCATGGAGCCTGCTTGGTTATGACGAGAAGGCTCGCTTGTCGGCAAAGAATGCCTACGACCTTTCCGCATCGCTTTCCCGGGAGCCTCGGCTCCTCATAGAGGCACGCTATCGCGAAGCCTCGAAAGAATGGGACAACGCCGCCGAAAGCTACCGCACGCTGTTCGGCTTCTTTCCCGACAATCTGGAATATGGGCTGTTGCTGGCTCGCGCCCAAACACACGGAGGCAAGGGGAGAGAGGCACTGGCCACGATTGACTCCCTGCGCAAACTCCCTTCCCCTGAAGGTGACGATGCCCGCATCGATTTAACAGCCTCGGAAACGTGGAGGACGTTGGGGGATTTCAAGCAAAGCGCCGATCTTGCGTCGCAGGCGGCACAGAAAGCGCGGGCTCGGAACCTCCGGATGGTACTGGCGCGGGCGCTCTACCAGCGCGCGGCGGCACTTGAAAACCTCAATGATCCGCAGGGCGCTCTCGCGGCTGCCGACGAGGCGAGACGTATTTACCAAAGCGTTGACGATAAATATGGTCTGGCCAGCACGCTGGAGATCACGGGGCTTGTACTGGAAGACCGAGGCGACCACTCCGGCGCGCGGGCGAAATTTAGTGAGGAACTGGCCATTGCGCGCGAAGTAGGAAATCGAAAAGCGGAGGCGTCTTCGGTCAACCTTATGGGCATTGTTCTGAACGAGCAGGGCGATGCAGACGAAGCCAGGAAAATGTACGAGCAGGCCTTGGCAATCTTTCGCGAAGTCAGCGACAAGAACAACTATGCCGAAACACTGCTGAACATCGCCGGAATCATGAACAATAACGGCGATCTTGTGGGTGCCACGAGAACCTACGACGAGGCGCTCGGCTTGTTCCGTGAGATCAATGACCAGGGAGGGATCGCGTTGTCGCAAACCGCCCTCGCCATCGTGCTGGATGAAATGGGTGATTCCGAATCCGCTAGGCGCATGCTCGGGGATTCCCTGGGAAAGCAAACGGACGTGTCCAGCGACAAACTGATCGACCTCGGCGACATACTGCGCCACCTCGGCGACCTTCCGGGAGCCAAAGAGAAATATGAAGATGCGCTTTCAGCAGCGACCAAGGCTGGCGATAAGAGCATGGCCGCGTATGCTCTCGCGGGCCTCGGGAACCTGGAGCTGAAGGCAGCGAATTTCGGGCAGGCCCATAAGGATTACCAGGAAGCACTCGAGACGCGAAACCAGTCAGGGGAAAAAGATACCGCCGCGTCGACTCGCGTGGCCATCGCTGAACTTGATATTGAGGACGGTCATCCCGATCGAGCCGAAGGCCCAGCCCGGGAAGCTCGGGACTGGTTTGAAAAGGCCCACAAGAGGGACGACCAGACAAACGCGTCCGCAATTTTGGCGATTGCTCTGCTGGCTGAAGGAAAGAATGAGGACGCACTCAGGGAACTGAGAACAACAGCCTCTGTTGCAGCGAAGAGCCAAAATCTAAGCTCGCAATTGACTTTCGCCCGCGCCAAGGCACGCGCCAAGCTCGCGACCCACGATCTTGCAGCCGCGAGGGCGATCGCAAAAGATTCGTTGGCCACGGCAACCAAGTCTGGCTACCTCGGCGACCAGCTGCAGTTCCGCTTGCTGCTCGCCGAAATCGAGGCGAAGTATCCTGCCAAAGTTGCTTCCCGCTCTCAGCTTGAGCAACTTCAAAGCGAGGCAAAGGATAAAGGCTTCGAGCTGATCGCCCGCCAAGCCGCCAACCTACAGCGGTAATGACGCTCCTGGCATGAAGCTGCCTTCAAAGAGCCTAGCCCATGCTCCCCATTCTCAGGCGGCTCTCGGGCCGCTCATCTTGCAACATCAGACGCACATTCCGAGACACTGTTGGAACCATGGAGGTCGTGGCAGGATCGTCACTGACGTAATATCCCGATTTTACTCATTGACCGCGAAAAAGCCGAACAGAAGGTGCACGCAGGAGAACTGGGTGGGACCGGTCGGGTCCCACCAGTCGAACTGCGGAAGAGGTTAGTGGAAGTTTTTCCAGACGAATTCCATCTCACTACTGGTGACCGGATAGACTTCCGAAAGAAGATCGCCACCGTTGTACATCGAAAACTGGTAGTTGTTAGCTCCGCTGTAGGGGAAATAAACGGGGGTGCCAAACTTCGTGGTTCCCCCGAGTGCGTAAGCGCCGTACATGTAGGCAACGCCGTAATTGGCGAGATCAGGCAATCCGCCATTCACGGTCGGCCGCTCCATAATCCATTCCGCTTGGTAGCCGCCAACAGTAGTCGAGCTAAGCCTTTCGACTTCGATTACCGTGTTCTCGGAGCGCGTAAGGTCTTCCATATAGAAATAGGCATACCCGCCGTCCGGCGTTGGAGGGGGCAAGCAGGAAGGATTCTCTGGGCAGGGATTGCCCATCCAAACCTCACTGTAAATTTCGTCGCCTGGGTCGACTGTGAAGTTCGGAATCGCCACTTCATAAGGTTGCTGCGGCAGGAATTGCGTCCAAGCCTGATAGGTGAAGACTGCATAGCTGGTTTCACTACACTCCCCAAGGACACAGATGGTGACGTAATAATCGGTAACATCCGATTCCGTTCCGTCCTGTACCAGGTCGTTTGTATTGTAGCCATCGAGGCCGATCCAGAACGAAGAGTAAACGGTCAAGGAACCAGCGGCGGTCTCGCTTTCATGTTCAGGTAAAACCGAAGGAACATACCACGTGCCCTCCACCCCATCGTATGAGTTAGCAGGACCATACAGTTGGAAGCCGCTCCAGTTGAGGAGTCGGACCTGGGTCGTGCTTTGCCTAACTCCCTGATTAACGACCAACCGAGGTTTAACGAATGTGGATGGCCTGGTGACCGCTTTCAACCAGGTGGCAAAGGCATCGGGTGCTTGTTCGGAATCGGGGCGGGTGGGATAACCTCGCAGGGCCAGTTCTTCAGTGGAGAGATTCGAGGCTTCATCTTCTGTTAGTGCTGCGCGTACGGAACCTCTTGGCGCCGATTTCGGCGGCTCCGACGCAGGCGCTGGCATCTCCGCCGTCGGAGAGGAACTGGAGCGCACGTGGACCGGGAATGTGGCGCTGTTGCCGTTGGCAGCGCAATCAACATCAAAGTGGGCTCCTTGATCAGATTCCGCTGAGGGACGGATATAGAAGCGAACGATGCCCTCATCGTCGGCAAAAAGCTTGTGCTGTATATCACTTGCGCCCTCGAGGTGCAGAACGCAAGTTGCCTTGGGGAGGGTCTTCATCGAAATCCGGGAAGAGGCGTTGGGGGCCACCGTCAAGCGAATCGGTTGCGCACTGTGAACCGAGAACTCACTCTGGGCGAACGCTGCTGGCACGCCGGTCAACAACGAAGCTGTCAGTGCCGCCTGCATGCCAAGCGCTAAAGGAATGCTCGAGAAAAAATTGCGTGTTTTCATACATCACTCCTTGGAATTGAAAATTTGAAAACAATGGAGGCGCCGCGCTGACCGCGAAAACCTTGCTGTTCAACTGCTCTCTTTGTTCCCCGCGATCCATACCGGCCTCTGTCTAGTAACGCGAAGAAGCCGCTGAAAAAGGTCCACATTTTTTGGGGCGGTCGAAACGAGAAAAATGTGCAGATCGGTGACGTAACATCCCCATTACACTCCGTCGAAAATCCTCTCCTGGGACTCAGACAACAGGCTTGGGAACAAGTTGGTGCATGGGGGTGATGGTTACCTCATAGCCAAGCTTGCGAAGTGCTCGCGCCAGCATCTGAGCGCGTTTCTTCTTTTCTCGGGGACTGACTTCGGCGCCTTGCTCGATGAAGCGCACGCCTTCATGCAGGATCTTCCAGACGAGACGACAAAGCCGATGAGCAACGGCCCAGATGGCGGACTGATAGCCCAAGCGAGGCAGCAAACGCCGGAACACGATTTGAAAGCGACTGCCTTTCTTCGCCACCGCCGCGTGGGCTGCCTGGTTCAGCACCCGGCGCATGTATTTATTGCCTTTTGCGGAGCGACTGCTATGGTTCTGCTCCGCGCTTTCCTCCTTGCCGGGACAGGTCCCTACCCACGAGGTTAACTCCGCAGCCGATGCGAACGTACTGGCCTGAGCACCCACCTCGGCGATGATTTGTTGCGCCGAGTCCACCCCGAACCCGGGTACTTCCGCCAATCGCATCACGGCGTCTTGCTGCGACTTCATGGCGTCGGCGATCATGCGGTTGAGCTGCTCCATTTGCTGATCGATCAACTGCAGTCGCTGCAGTTGCAAAGCCAACATCGCTCCATGCACCGGCTGTGCTCTTCCCGTCAAAGCATCCACCAGTTGCTCCTCGGTGCACTGCAACCGCTCGCCACCTAGTTGCGCCAACTTCTTGGGGTCCGTCTGTCCGTTGGCCAAAGCATGCAGAATACGCAATCCGCTGGCCCCCAGGAGATTGCTGACGACAATCGACAGCTTGATCCGCATCTCTTCCAACAAACACTCGATCTGGTTCTGCAGTCGTACTCGGTCACGCGTGAGTTGCAGCTTCATGCGAGTCAGGCTCCGCCAGATCCGCTGTTCGCCGCTGGGCACAAAACTTAAGATCAGCTCCTCGGCGATCAAGCGGCGCACCAACCGCTCCGCATCCTTGAAATCATGCTTACGCCCACGGGGCGCACGGTTGGAAAACGCCTGCGCCAAATGCAGACGCATGTGGGGCTCCAGTTCCAGCCACACCGACCGCCAGTACTGGGCCGTCGATTCCATCACCACCTCTTCTACTCCCTGCTCCCGCAACCAGGTTAACAGGCGGTGCAGTTCGCTCGGCATGCTGACGAATCGTCGTCGCGCTGGTTTCTCTTCCGGCGTACTTGTATCCACCACAACCACCATCAACACCTTCTTGTGTACGTCAATCCCCGCGACCTTCATCGCTTCCTCCTGGCGTGGAAGCGGCAGAACGCACGCGAAAAGAGTTACACACCGTCACGTGCTACCACCCTTCTACTTCGGAGTGTACACAGCTCCACCCAAGGGCATCCGACATCACTGCAATCTAGCCACGAAAGGAGTACAGAAAAGGTAGTCGGGGGGAATCGTCCGACTACGCAAAGCAGTTCATCTCGCCAAGTGTCCCAAAAGGGCAGCAGAAAGGGGAATCTATGCCCGAACAGTGCAAGAAGTGCGAACGGTACGAAAAGACGCAGAAAGAGTTACATGAGCGTCGGATGAATCTGTGGCGCCGGGGAGAGCTTACGGATGCCGTCTCGGAGAAGCTGGCTGCCGACGAGCAACGGGTTGCCGAAGAATTAACAGCGCACAAGGCATCTGCGCACCCGCAAACGCTCTCGACGCCACACGCCGCCTGAGCAATCCAACCGCTAGAAGGCAGGATATTGGAACTAGCGCTACGGCTAGTGAAACCGATAACAAGGGTGCGTAGGCCGCCTCATCCGGGCGGCCTCTTCCATTTTCTCCCAAAGGTCTCGGCCGGAGACTTGAGGCCGAATGCCTCGCCGACATACTTCACGAAGTTGTCGTCACCGTGGTACGCGAGGTGATTCTCCATGATTCGGAACTGCAATCCATCCAAAACTCCCCACTGTGAAGGTGCAGCGCGTATCTTTCCTTTCCCCCGCGTCTCCTCTTGGTAGATGACGTAGAGCCCCGCCGTCTCGGGGAATTCGTTTTTCGCAAGCGACGAAAAGCACCGTCTGGGCGACGAGACGAGAGGGACAAATCTCGTCACCAACGCTACTTGCCATTCCGCAGCTCCTCCGAGAATCAACCCGCAAATTGTAATCCCGCCATCTCACCGGGGAAGTCCCATCCTGCCAAAAGTCCAGCCGGACCAGGCGACTATCACTGACATCCAGTCCCGAAAGGAGTAGACGAGAATTAGGCTGGGGCTCGTCCAAGATGAGTCTCGAAGCCCTTGCTCGAGCATGCTCAACGATACAGCAAAGCCGATCGCAGCCAGCTTTGGGGCCGCGGTGGAAGAATCGGCTCCGTCAGAGGATCTCGACCCGACCCGCCGTGGCGACGCGACTCGTGCATTCGAGGCTTTTCTGCGCAGCCGCATCGTCGGGCAAGAGGCGGCCGTCGAGGCCGTCACCGAGATCTATCAGATGTTTCTGGTCGGCATGATGCCGACCGATCGCACCATTGGAAACTTGTTGTTCCTGGGCCCGACTGGCTCAGGCAAGACCTATCTGGTCGAAGTAGTCGCGGAAGCCCTCTTCAACAATCGGCGCGCTTTCATCAAAGTGGACTGCGGCGAATTTCAAGAGCACCACGAAATCGCCAAGCTGATCGGTTCTCCACCCGGGTATATCGGCCACCTCCAGACGCAGCCCGTGCTCACGCAAGAATCCCTAAATCGGTGGCACACGGAAACTCTCAAGCTCACACTTCTTCTGTTCGACGAGATTGAGAAAGCCTCAGAAGCGCTCTGGCAACTGTTACTGGGCGTTCTTGATAAGGGCACGCTAACACTGGGCGACAACACCCACGTTGACCTTTCGCGTTGCCTGATCTTTCTTACTTCCAATCTCGGCGCTTCTCAAATGAGCGCGATGGTCGAGGGCGGGATGGGTTTTGCGCCTCACGATGCCATCGCCGATAAAGACCTGGATGCAAAGATCAACCGCACCGCCACCGAGGCTGCACGTAAGAAGTTTTCTCCAGAATTCCTGAACCGGTTGGACAAGGTCGTGGTCTTCCGTACCTTGCGTCCTGAACAACTCGAACAGGTCCTGGATCTGGAACTAGCCAAGGTACAGAAGCGCATCATGGATGCAATCGGTCAGAGTCATTTCACCTTTTGCTGCTCGCCGGAAGTGAAGAGATGTTTGCTGCAGGAAGGCACCGATCCAAAGTATGGTGCGCGGCATCTGAAACGTGTCGTCGAGCACCGCATCGTCTATGCACTCGCCAATCTCGTCGCTACACAGCAGATTTCGACTGGTGACTGTGTGGGCATCACGCTGAAGCCGGACGGAACATTCGCGTTCGCAAAAGTTAGAGCCGAAGGAATGCAAACCTCGGCCGGATAGGAGGCGGCGCCATGAAGAAAATTCTGGTGGTGGATGACGATGAGATGCTCTGCCGTTTCGCGTGTGACATTCTTAACGTTGAGGGCTACCGCGCCGTGGCAGCCGTGAGCCCAGCTGAAGCGCTAGAAGCGTTCGATCGCGAGCATTTCGATCTTGTGGTAACGAATTCCCACATGCCCGGCATGACTGGCATAGAGCTGGCGCAGACCGTGCGTGGCAAGATTCCCGGAATTCCAGTGATCGTGATGACCGCTTACGAGCCCACAGAGTGTGAACACGTCAAGCTATGGCTTCCGAAACGGTACTTGTTCCCCTCACTCCTGGAAAAAATCCATCTATGTTTGTCGGAAATCGAAGCAGACGTTACGAAACAAATCGTAACAAAGTGACGCGGCCTTCATTTTGATGTTTGAGGCCGAAGCGCCTCCCCGCGAGCCAGTTTCAACTGACAGAATGCCTCCGGTGTGCCAAGATCCCGACGCTGGCCCCATTACCGGCCAGAAGACCGTCATGCGCGCGGCAAAGGAAGTTGAGCAGGCACCGTCCGCGAAAGTGCGATGACAGTCGCCGTCGTATTCGACTCCATCGGTCCCTTACTTTGAACCGGACCCTGGGTTAACAAGTGTAATCGCGATAACGGCAGCTAAGTTGGGCAGCCGTGAATTGCGTGACGGACACCTCTCATGCTATGGTTCTGCGGAATTTACGCAAGCGGTGCGCTGCACGTCATCTCTAGTGGTTTGTTTTGAAGTTCTTGGGGAGCCTCTTATGATTCCACAATCTTCCATTCAGAAGTTTCGTGAATCCCTTCGCGGACAGTCGCTCTGCCCCGGTGATCCAGGCTACGACGCCGCCCGTGCCCTTCCGAACGCCATGATCGACCGGCGACCGGCTGTGATCGCCAAGTGCGCGGGTGTGGCGGACGTACTTGCGTGCGTGCGTATTGCGCGGGAACACGAGCTGCTGGTGGCAGTCCGGGGAGGAGGTCACAGCGTGGCGGGCAAGTCCGTGTGCGACGGCGGACTCGTAATCGACATGTCAGACATGAAGGGAATCCGGGTGGATCCTATTCGCGTACGGTGCGAGCGCAAATGGGCGTGAAGCTGGGTGAGTTCGACCGGGAGACTCAAGCATTCGGCCTGGCAACGACGATGGGTGTAGTGCCAACAGTAAAGATGGCTGGTCTGACATTGGGAGGGGGATGGGGTCAGCTGCATGGCAAGTATGGGCTCGCAGTCGACAACGTAATCGGGGGGGACGTGGTCACGGCCGACGGGCGATTCCTGAAGGTAAGCGCCAATGAAAATGAAGATTTGTTTTGGGGAATACGAGGAGGCAGCGGGAATTTTGGCGTAGTGACATCACTGGAATTCCAGCTGCACGAGGTCGGCCCAGTGTTTGATGGTGCTGTCTTCTATCCTGCGGAGCAGGCGAAAGAAGTGCTGCGGTTTTGGCGAGAGTATGCAGCAGAAAGCCCGGACGAATTGGTGACTCAAGGCGGTTCATTCCATCTACCTGACGGAGTTCCGGTCTTTGGGGTTGCAGCCTGCTACTGCGGTGCGGTGGCCGATGGAGAGAGAATCTTGAATCCCTTGCGAAAATTTGGATCGCCGATCGCTGACGCGCTTGCTCCAATGACCTACGTACAACTTCAAGGCATGTTTGAAGCTTTCTTTCCGCCGGGACGCTACGTTTACACGAAGTCGAATTTCCTGAAAGACTTGAGCGATGAGGCGGTCGATACGATGGTGCAGCATGTGGCCAAAAGCCCTTCGCCCTACACATTCGCACCGTTCATCGAACACTGGCATGGAGCCGCAACCCGTGTCGCCTCAACAGATACGGCGTTCCCTCACCGGCAATACTCGTGGAATTTCCCGGCGTGGTCGATCTGGGTCAGTCCGTCGGAGACCGAAAAAAACCTGGAATGGACGCGAGGATGCTGGCAAGCTATGAAGCCGTATTTGGCGGCAGGATCGTACGGAAATTACGTGACGGACGAAGGAGAGGCGATCGCGCGGGAAGCGTACGGGCCGAACTATGATCGGCTGGTCGCCCTAAAAAACAAGTATGACCCGACAAACTTCTTCCGGCTGAACCACAATGTCAAGCCTGCAGTGGCGCCTGCAGCCTGACTGAAGGCGTGTAACAAGGAAAGGATCGCTTTCTTGGTGCACCGAACGGATTAGAGACCTTGTTAAATTCCGTGCTGCCAGTCCCGAAGCTACGCCTCGGTTGACGAAAAATCCCCATAGCAGTCATCTACCTTCAAAAAACGCGCACAGACCGCGCACACCTGCGCCATCAATTCCGCTACCTTACGAAGCAACAACATTGCCGTAACGAAAAAAGCCGCCCGGATACCGGCCCTTTTGCGCCGCGGCGGACCGATCGTACGGTGTTGGTCTTTTTTTGTGGGGCAGTGCATTCAGTTCGGTGGGGAGAGGGGTGATCTCAAATAGGAAGCTGCAGCCGATTCAGCAAGCTGATGAAGCGAGACTCCTCACGCAAGCCGTCGAAAAACTCTGCGATGCGCGAAAATGAGGCGCCGGAGTTGATCCAGACAAGCCGGCCGGCACGGGCATCGTACGCCCGCTCCAGCCAATCGAGCGCTTCGGACCGCTGTCCGAGGCCGGAGTGAAGTGCCGCTATATCGAACATCTGGCTCGCCCAACCATGCCATTGTCGCAGAAAGTGGCGTAGATCCTCTTCGTGCAGGCCCCGAAGACCTCGTTCTTCGAATGCCCGGCGGATGGCGGCACAGTCTTCGCGCCTATGTTGGCCGACCTCCAACGAGCTGAGGTACTCCTCGGCTGCTTCTGCTTCCAACCCCTTGGCCTCAAGCGCCGCGCCCAAGACAGAACGCGAAAGCCCGAACTTTGGATTCATTTCGAGCGTCTTGCGCAGTGCAGCGATGGCTGAATCAAACTGGCGTGCCGCAAAGTACATCATTCCCACCATGTTGTTAATCGGAAGCGACAGCGGGTCGGATTGCATTGCCGTGTTGATCTGCGCGAGTGCATCTTGGTTGCGGCGCAAAGCCGAGAGCAGAATGGCGTAAAAGTGACGGGACGTCGCCAGGCTCGGGTTCATCTCAATCGCCCGCCGGAAATTAGACTCTGCCGCAGGCCAATCCCAGTCAAAGCAGGTCTGCACCAGAGCTAGAGAGCAGTACCCCTCCGCTAATCGAGGATTCAGTTCGAGAGCACGGAGCGCATTGGCTTTCGCGAGGGGCATCGCGTCTTTGGGATTCATCCGCCCAAACGAATAGCCGAGGTAGAAGTAAGAATCGGCGATGCCGGAATAGGCGGGAGCATAAAGCGGATCGAGGTCGAGTGCGTGCTGGAACCATTCGATGGCCTTCTTCAGATTGGACTCATCCCGCTTGTTCCAGAAATAGCGGCCGCGCAGATAGCTGTCGTAACACTCAGGGTTGAGCTTTTCAGGAGTAGAAGGGGAAGCTGACCGCTCGCGCATGCTGGCACGGGTACCAGCGGCAACGGCCTGTGCCACTTCGTCATGCAAGGAGAGTATGTCTTGGAGGTTGCAGTCGAAGGACTCGCTCCAGATCAATTGTTCGCAGCGTGATTCGATCAAACGACATGTGAGTCGTAGCTTCTCGCCTGAACGCAGCACCGAACCTTCGAGCACGGAGTCGACATTGAGTTCCTGCGCGATTACAGGAAGGCTCTTTTGGGTGTGCTTGTAGCAGAAGGCCGAGGTACGGGAAATCACTCTCACGCCATTGAGTCTGGCCACCGCCGTGATCAGCGCCTCGGTCAACCCATCGACGAAATAATCCTGGCCAGGACTTGGCGAGAGATCGAGCACTGGCAGAACTGCCAGGGATGTGTGCTCCTCCCGGGCGGCAGTGGCCTGCACATGCTGGACAGGCTGGATTTCAGGAGAAAGCTCACGAGTGCTGGAGATTACCTCCAATGCGGCGATGAGTTCGCGCGCCGATCTGTATCGCCTCGCCGGCGATTTCTCGAGAAGGCGCATGACGACCCCGTCGAAATGTCGGGGAATCGACGGACAAATGCTGCTGGGCGGAAGAGGACTTTCGTTCAAGATTGCGGCAAAAATTTCAGCCGGGGAATCGCCCGGGGATGCGCGCTGCGACGTTGCCATCTCATACAAAACAGCGCCAAGAGAAAACAGGTCAGTCTCAAAACCGGTGGGCCTTCCCCTGGTCTGCTCGGGTGACATGTAGGCCACGGTTCCGATGGGAAGCCCTTTCGTTGTCAAATCACCCAGAGTCAGTGTCTCATCACTTCCTTTGCCAGAATTTTGCGCGGCACTCTGGAATTTTGCCAGGCCGAAGTCAAGAAGTTTAGCAACCCCGTTGCCCGTGACAAAGATGTTGCCGGGCTTGATGTCACGGTGAATGATGCCGTGCGAGTGCACAGCTTCAATCGCAGAAGCGATCTGTTTACTCAGCGAAAGAACTGTAGCGAATGCCATCCGCTGGTCGGAAATTACTTCCCGCAACGTCCGGCCTTCGAGCAATTCCATGATGATGAAATGCGTGCCGTCGTGACATCCGACGTCGAACAGCGTGCAAATATTGGGATGATTGAGCGCGGAGACGGCGCGGGCTTCGCGTTCGAAACGCTGGAGCGTCTCCGGGCTGGCGGCGAAACCGGAAGGAAGCACTTTAATCGCGATCTCACGACCCAACCGAAAATCACGGCCCCGATACACTTCGCCCATGCCGCCAGCACCTAGTAACGACAGAACCTCGTAGGGGCCTAGTTTTGTGCCAGAAACGAGAGCCATCCGTGCTCGCGATTATAGTCCGGCTACACGTTACGCGCCCCCTTTGTTTCCATTGGTTCCCTGAGACAAGCAGTATCCATGCAATTTGAATCGCGTGTTTGTTGATAAATCCCGATAACGCTCACTAACCTACGGCCATGCTGGTGTCGCGAATCGGCGCTTCCCGAACGCGGGGGTGGCTTCTTTTTGTTGTCCACGATGCAGAGCACGCTAACCCTGGCTGCGGTGGACGCTAACCCTGACGGGGTTGGTTCGTCTATCGGGGCGTCGCTCGTTGAGTTGAATCCGGCTCCTTGGAGGCCACATGTGCTTATGGAACGGAGCTTTCATCCTCGTGATCGCAGCCAATTTCATGGTCGCGATGTTGTACCCCCAGTCGAACAGCAACGGGGAAATGCCTCCGCAGAAAGCTGATGCCAGCGAAGGGAGTGCCGAGACCGCCGCCCTCGCTCCAGGACACACATACCGCGACTCTCTTGCATCTGGTGGCAAGGGTCCGGAAATGGTTGTTCTGCCCGCCGGCAAGTTCGCTATGGGCAGCCCGAAAGACGAAGCCGGCCGCGACGAAAGGGAGGGCCCGGTACATGAAGTCAGCGTGCGCAGCTTCGCGCTTGGGAAGTATCCGGTAACGCGAGGCGAATTTGCCAAATTCGCATCCGCATCGTGAGGATCCTCCCACGACCGGCCGCAGCTTCGATACAGGCATGCGAGTGGCTGAGGATGTCCCATGACATACGCCAGCGTCGGCTGGAAGGTTACATACCAGAGAGACCGTGGCAATTTTTGAGCCATTCTTGACTTAAAATCCCGGTTGCACTCATCTACCCTGCAAAAGGCGAACGGAAGGCGCACACTTGTGCAGAGAAAACACGGCAGCATTTCTCGTAAAGAAGGCCGATGCTGTCTTTTCATATATTCCGACGAAGCAAAATGGGTATACAATCGATGCCGTTTTTTGGGAAGCAAGAAGGAGATTCCAGCTCAGTGGGAGCATCCGTCCTGCAAAAGGCTAGGGGGGAAAGAAATGAAAACCTGGAAATCAGCTCTATCTGTCCTGGGCTTAGCGCTGGTGCTGATGGAATTATGTTCGACTGCCATGGCTCAGACCACGTCGCGACGTACCGTTTTACCGCTCTCCACTATAGAAACGCCCAGGCCCGTCGATCGTGGGGAACTTAAGGTCAAGCTCGACGGCGGTGCGCTCACCGCTTCGATTTCGACGGGAGACACGGTCAAGACTGGAACGTGGACGCCGCTGGCTCATGAGCCAATGTTCTTGAATCCACCGAGCCAATGCGCCCTTTATCCGAACCCGAATTGCGCCCCTCCTGGTAACTATTCTTACGGCAGTGTCCTTAACTGCAACCTACTGACGGACGGCAGCATTCTCGTCGAGGCTGTGGCCGTCGATGACAACAACAACGTGAGTTGGGTCGAGTACAAGCTGACGCCGGATATGTTTGGCAGCTACGTCAACGGTACTTGGAGCCAAGTCGCGTCGCTCCCGAATGCAGCGTCGACAGCAAATCAGAACGGCTGGGGACCGATAGATTTCGCGTCGGCGGTCCTCCCCGACGGTCGGGTCATCTACGAGGGCGGCGAGTATAGCGGCTACTTCGGCTTCGCCCTGAGCAACCTGGGCGCGATTTACGATCCCGTCCATGACTCGTGGACCTCCGTGGCGCCACCCACCTTTTTTGAGAATCTTTACCCCGCC
>Ga0187769_10000865_pt1 | contig 16774 bp, 16 predicted proteins | sample 0116_SJ02_MP02_1_FD_133140 | JGI IMG/M metagenome (GOLD analysis project Ga0187769, IMG submission 133140) | Tropical peat soil microbial communities from peatlands in Department of Meta, Colombia - 0116_SJ02_MP02_10_MG | ecosystem: Environmental > Terrestrial > Soil > Wetlands > Peat | place... | reverse complement strand
GATTCCTCAGCAAGATTTTTCAGCGAATTATCGCGCAGCATTGACAAAATTCACAATTTGATAGCTCTAGCTCTGGCTCTACGAAACCGTAGGGCGCGTGTTTACTCTCAGCTCTACTGACATGTGAATTTCGGTGAAGACGGATCTAACCTCTAGGCACTAGCAATATGCTTTTTGAGCGCCCACTCTGTAGCCTTGCTAATTGCTTCGCCAGAATTTCGTGCAATCATGAAACTTGATTCCACACTTGAGGACAGGCCAGGTGCAATCGGAATAACTTCGAATTTGTTCCTAAAGCCTCCTCGTTCAAGTTCGTCCGCAAAGTTTCGTAGGTGCTCGTCTACTCGGTCGGGGGGAAGCATTGGAATAACTAGGTTGGCACCCAGTTCCTCTGAGTTTCGGAGGAGTTCGAGGGCTGTCTGAGTCTTCCCAAGGGACGTTGACTGAAAGCCCGCTGACCTAAACGCCGATGACAATACTAGCGAGGATAGCGCACCAGCTTTGAGGCCTACGGGTCCAACAGTAACTTTAACGCCGAACTTTCCTTGCGATTTCGCAAGCCAATCCTCTAGGACTTGGAGGGAGGCACTTGCCGAGTTTTCGACTGCTGCAAGCTTTCCGTGGTCATATTGACCGACTTCTTGCAGATCGATTACGATATCGGCCGCCTCAATTATGGCGTCTAGTAGTTCACCGTTCGTGTTTCCTCTGCCTAACGCCGCGTAAGTGTTCTGCCTCGCTTCGTCCGCTTTACCCGCGAGTAAAGCGCCTGTTAGTTGCTGTAGGCTCTGTTCTTTCTCGGTCATGGTCACCTTGCTGTCCCATCTCGCTGAGATTAGCGCTTCGGTTCGCCATGGCATTGTGGAATCACATCAGCCGTGATTGCGTTTCGATTTCAGACACTGGGATACGTTTTATCCCGTCATCAACTGGGGAGACGCCGTATATGAAACTCAACAGTTTAGATATTGAAACAATGGGTACTCCTTCAACTGTGCGTTCTCGAAGATCGCCTAATGCTAGAATGACGGGTATGATGCTTCGTCTTTCGGTGTGATCAACCTTAATGCGCTGAAGCAGATCTGGCCGGTTAGATAAGGAAACTACCCGTTCGATCTGTGCCCGGGCAGCGCTCTGCATCCGCCCCGTCGAGAGGCCTCTAACCCAGTGTTTGCAGTCAACAGCGAAGGTCAGGGTATCGTTCCAGGCGAGTATGTCGATCTCTCTTCTTCCATTCTTAGATTTGAAGACGAAATGCTTCACGGTGTGAAAACTGTTCGCAGAAAATGTGTGTTCTGTGAAATCTTCGAACTCCTGCCAACCCAGTACTCGCGAAATCTTCTTTGGATCCCCGCCGTTGCGAATCAGCTGTTCTGCGAGCGTCATCCGTTGCCGACTATCCATTCTCAAGATGCCGTTTGAGACCGAGACGAGTCCACGCTCTCGTAGCGTGTTGAGCTTAGTGTCTAGGCTCGCTTGCTGAGTGGCGCATAAGTCCGAGAGGTTCACTACATGACTCTCACTCGTTAGTTCCAGCAGTTTAAGCTGCAGGTTGGGCGGCATCGTGAATCCTAATCGGAGGCTTATCTCACAATATTACGAATGAGAGTGCAAGTATCACTAGAGCTAGAGCAAACAAAACTTTCCTAGACTTGGAAAGCGGGGAAATATCGTCCAACGGCTCGAGACCTTCAAACGGGCGTCGGCTGATGAACATGAACACTAGAAGAAGAATCGCAAACGGCCAATAACCAGCCAGCAACAGTATCCCGAACGCAACGAGTGCGGTGGCCTTATGCCCTTGGGGGCCGAGCGTGGCTCGGGTAATGTGTCCGCCATCTAGTTGCCAGACTGGCAGAAGGTTGAGGAAGGTTATCAACGCACCTACTTCAGCTGCGAAAACAACTTGAGTCAACACAAGCACTTGGCCCGCAGGGACTATGCGTAAACCAGCCTGGGTCAGCAAGTCTAGGAGGAATGGTTCATTCGGCCAAGAATTGTATTGTAACAGTTTAGCACCTAGTAGCTGGGTCGCCTGTTGGCTAGAAATTGTTGGGGAAGTCAATATTGCGATTATCGCTACAAAAATGATAACGACGAAGCCTGTGATAGGCCCACTAAATCCCAAATCGAATAACTGGTCACGGTTCGCTGGTGGGCCGCGTAGCGAGATCATCGCTCCAAAGGTCCCTATGGGTGGCGGCCCGGGAACGAAGTATGGTAGTGTGGCGTCCATCTTATGGTGGCGGACCGCGAGAACGTGTCCGAATTCGTGGAGCGCGATTATACCGAGGATTCCTGCCGCCAGGGCAATGGTCTGATTAGTCGCGCTAAAACCTGAAAACATGACAGCGGCGAGTCGTGGGTCTACGCTGAAGATGTTCAGGTAACTCGCCACCGATACGGTGGCTACGGTCGCAAGGAATAGGAGCAGATTGATCCTTCTTCTCGGTTTGCCCAAGATTGGTTTCGGGAATACGGATATGACGAGTTTGTCGGACACTCGTCTCACCTTAGCCATTAGACCGTGGTTGGTTAGATCGTGTAATAATTCACGGAACTTGTCCTTCACGGGCTCGTTGGCGACCACAAACGTTGGAAGGCCATTCACATCAACGTAAGCGTCCAAGACAGTAAAACGGTATTCGAGCATGCTACGGATAGAGCCGAAGTCTAGTGGAAACATTGGCACTGCCGGGGCAAAAGCTGGTATAGGGTCGGCAGTCACACAGTAATCCTTCTGTTTTTCCGGCCTAACCTCCAAGAGCTCATTTAAACATATTCACGATCATGATCGGTTCGGGCGTAGGTAGTATCAAATAGTCCTCGATTGCATGAAATTGGCGAGTAGGCCATTGCTGATTCAGAGGAGTTACACGCTTCGTGGTTTTGGCCCGGCCGACCTCGACGCGGTCATGAACATAAACAGAGTTTGCCTTCCGGAAAACTATGCACCTTACTTCTTCCTCGATACGTTCAACACGCTGCCTGACGCGTTCATAGTAGCTGAGTCTCAAGCACAGGTTGTGGGTTATATAATGTGCCGTGTCGAACACGGTTTCTCGGACCTGAGAAAGCTTCGCTTTGCCAGGAAAGGTCACATAGTTTCGGTGGCTGTCATGCCCGAGCATCGCAACCTAGGGATGGGTTACTCGCTCGTGCAACAGGCTATTTCAGCCATGTCGGCTCGTCACATTGATGAGTGTTATCTCGAAGTGCGCGTAGGGAATTACCCTGCGATTAACCTCTACAAGAAGATGGGCTTTGAAGTTTCCCGGACCATTCCAAGGTACTACTTTGATGGTTCGGATGCGTACGTAATGTCAAAAATCTTCCCATAGCCGAGCATAACTAGCCAGCACTTGGCTCCGGATGAATTGTAACAATCGCGTTGTCAAACTCGTTCCTAAGACTTTCTTCTATCTTCGAGATCATCTCATGAACTTTCGAGATTGGCTCGTCCCCTCGGAATAAGCAATGAACGTTTATGTGCAGGGTACCCTCCGCTCGGTATGTCGCTATTGCACTTACTTCCAGAACGTCTGGATAGCGTTTGATTACAGACCTCACTGTATCAGAGACATGTTCGTCTTCTACCATTTGACCCGCTCCAATTTCTGGAAGCAAGGGTTCGAGGTGTACCGTGACTTGGCGAATCCTAGGAATTGACCTTTCGATTCCCTGTTCCACGGACCGTGCGATCTCGTGTGCCTTATCTAAGGGTAGGGAAGGGTCGACTTGAACATGGAGCGTCACATACATCCCGTCTTCAACGGCAGTGACCGAGAGGTTGTGTATCCCTTTCGCACCCTCGACCCGGCTCGTAGCGTTTCGAACCTGCAACTCTACGGGGAGACCCCATTCGAGAGGTTCGACATGTATCATTATCGTGGCCTTTCCGAGCAGCTTTGTGAGGTTTGTCTCAATTCTCGAGGCTATGGTATCCGCGTCAGTAATCTTGGCATAGGGCGAAACTGCGCAAACCGCGTCCACGTAAGTTTGTTCGCCCACGCGCCTAACTCGTAACGATTTGCACTTCAACACTTCGTCAGTGCTATTGATTTCTCGCAGAACTGACTGTACCAGTTTTCCGGAGACGGCGTCGCTCAGATCGAGCATTGAACTGTAAATCAACTTTATGCTAAGATACCCTAGTAGCCCAGCAATAACGAATGAAGCTACCGTGTCCCCGACGGGGTAGCCAAGACTTGTCAACCCTAACGCAACGAATACCAAGGAGGTCGAGAAGAAGTCGGAGGCTGCGTGATACAGATCAGCCTTAACGGAAAGGCTTCCAGTTTTCAAAGCCGCGGTGAGAACGATCATCCTAATGATCTCGATACTCATTGTGTATGAAGCCGCAGCATATCCCAGTAGCCCTGGTTGAGCATGGTTCCCAGTGCTGAGACGCAACACTCCAACAGCTGAGATTCCGATGGCTAACAGCAGGAGTACGATGCCGCCGACTAACGCGCCCAGAGACTCTATCTTACCGTGCCCGTACGTATGGTCCTCATCAGCTGGTTTCAGGGAGAGGCTGGTCGCGACGAGCAGGATCAGTGTTGAGACGGCGTCGAATAGGGCGTGCCCGGCGTCGCTCAAAAGCGACAGGCTTTTCGTTGTAATACCAGCGAGCCCTTCTACAATAATTATCGAGGCGATGGCGAGGAGCGAGATTTGCAGGGCTCGGGTCTTGCTGATTCTTAGCATCGCCTGACGCGGGTGCGTCGATGTTAGGCCGTGTTTATTGGTCTATCGGAACAAACTCAAGAGCCTTGGATAGTTGTTCTATTCAAGAGGTACGTGCCGCTTTCATCGCAGTGGGGGATGGCGAAATTATGGCTATCCATAACCCGTACAAAGCTCGACTCACCCTGTGAACCTACTTGACTCTGTAGCTGAACCCTATCCCATCTCCGAGTGCTACGATTAGGCTTGATAGTCGGGAGTCGTTGAAGATTCGTTTCGTGTACTCGATTATTCCTTCGGCACCTTCTTTTTGCGCCCCTGGGAGGAAGGTTGCGCCGTTCCAGAACAGATTATCGGCCAGTATGATACTACCAGGTACGGTCAGCTTCATCGCGTGTTGCAAGTACTGTGGATATTCGTCCTTGTCCGCGTCGATGAAGACTAGGTCGTACGGTCCTTTTAGTTTTCGAAGGATTACTAGGGCTGCGCCCTGGTGGATCTTTATCCGACGCTTCAGGCCGGCTTTTTTGATGACCTCTTTTAACTCGCCGGCGACGTGTAGGTCGCCTTCGATGGATTCCAATGTTCCGTTTCGATCCATGCCCTTCATGAACCACAACGCGCTGTACCCGGCCCCGGATCCGATTTCCAAGATTCGTCGAGGGGACCTAATTCTGGTGATGAGTTCTAGGAATCGACCTCTGGTTGGGTCAATTGGAACGACTCCGTACTCGCTAAGTTCATTCGACCTGTTCCGAACCCGGACCTGCAGCTCATCCCCTGGACCAACCAAACTGCTAACGTAGTTCATGATCTCTTCGTAGCGCAACGCAATCGCCTAACAGCAGTCCTTGTAGTAACCGCTGTTCGGGCACTTAGTAGGAGACATGGGCATCGCAGAACATGCTTTCGCCGTTGAGCAATAAGAATTTCACTTCAGGAACATGACCGCGCAAGTGTTATCTCTTGGAGAAAGTATAATCATTGTGCTCTGTGTGAACGGTTTGTCTAAGATATGCCCGATATGTGGGGCTGAGAACAGGGAAGTGGCAAACTATTGTTTAATTTGCGGTAGCTCCGTGGTTGTTCCACCAACACAAGCCCCCGACAAAAACTTCTGCTACTTCCATCCCCGGGTGATGGCTCAAGTGTATTGCTCGGAGTGTGGGACTCCAATATGCTTGACTTGCGCTAGGTACGGCGTACAATCTGTGCTTTGCCCCATTTGTCACCAACGCCGCTTTCATTCAACCTTGAGGCCCATGGTTTCTTTACCCCGGCCATCGATTACTTATCCAATGATTCCAATAATCCGACAATGATATGGATATTTCAGTAACCTGGTTGAGAGTCCTTGAGAAAACCAACCTAGTTTGACAACTATGGGAAGTTGGCTGAAGGGATCGATCGTTGGTGCATCGCTAACTGAACCGGAGCGATTTCCGGTTTCTGGTCATTCTGTTGCAATCGAGCGGTTCATGAGCCTTCTTCGGAATATAGCTACTGTTACTGCTCCCAAGAATAGGCCGGCGAGGATTGCCTCGATGGGGAACCCGGGTATTGCAGGTGCGGCTTGCGGTGCAACTGCAAAATTCGTAAAGGAGGCCGAGTCGCCAGTTGAGCCTATCGCAGTAATCGTGTAGATGCCCGTTCCTACGTTTGCGACGACAAAGGATCCCGACAAGGTTCCGTCTGAGACTGAGCAGCTTGGGGAGCTTATGACAACGCTTGAGAGTGAGCATGAGGAGTCGCTCAAGGAGAAGCCAGAGCCGGAGACTTGGACGGTGGCTCCCGCAATTGCACTTGTTGGGTTAACTGAGATGGATATGGCAGCGCTTGTGAGGGTGAGAATGGTCGTCGAAGTTGTCGTTGTCGTAGCTGTACTCGTGTTAGTGCTCGTAGATGTTGAGTTAGTAACCTGATTTGCTGAAGCTGACCCAGCGAACGGTTCATCGAAATTTGTTGGGGCAGAAAAATGAGCTGCTGTTGCCTGATTAATTCCTTGATTAACAAGTATGAATAATCCTGCGGCCAGAATCAGGACAATTGCCCAGAAACGACGCGAATTCATCAACTGAAATCATCCAACCTGAACGATGAAGGTCTCCCCAGCAGCCTGCACATGTTGACCTAGTTAAGCCGCCCCATTACGGGTCTATAAGCGAATCTCTGTCCTGAGAAATCCGCGCTACGGTTTTGATATCCTAGCGTACATGAAACGACCATAGGGACGCACTCCGTCATATCCGTTGACAGGGTGACACGTAGCTGAGGAAGCTAGAGAGTTACTGGGTCGCGGTCCGCTTTCTGAACACGTAGAGAGCGATTATTCCTGCCAGGATTGTCGGGAGATAGACAAGAGTCACTTCAAAGTCAAAGGCTAGGAATGGACTGTTCATTAGGCGCATTGAGAGCATCCATAGTGAGACTAGGAGGAGGATTAGGAACGCGTAAAGCCAACTCTTCTTGTCTTCCGTTTGTGGCGCCGAATCTGTCAGTCTCCGGTTCAGTATCCGGCTTCTTCACGTTCGCCTTCAAGTAGCGTTGTGAGCGGAATGTTCATGCTCGTGCCGTCGGGCAATGATCTTCGTATACTAATCGGAAGGGCCTCTTCCTGCAGTTCAAGCTCGGCAAGCTCAATCGGTGATTTCAACGATTCGGGTACGTCAAGCAATACGGGTGCGCCCATCGAAATCTGTAGGGCTCTCGCACCTACGATCCTAGCTCGTTCGAAACGTGTGAGTTTCTTGGGGCCGATCAGCTGGGCCGATACTTTTCTAGGACTCGCCTTCTCCCTCTTCTTTGCCACTTGCTTCTGGCCCCTTTGGTGCTCCGCCTTCTTTCGATTTAGATGCCGCGATTACGTCATCGATCTTCAGGATCATGCAGGCCGCTTCGCCGGCAGATTTCAGAGCCTGCACCTTTACTGCAAGGGGCTCATAAACTTCGAGTTTCGCCAGATCCGCAACCTTCCCCTTTATCGGATCGATGCCTACCCACTTAGACTTCGATTGGTGTCTCGCTCTCACTTCCATCAGCGAATCAATCGGATCCATCCCCCCGTTCTCTGCCAGCGACATCGGTACAATTTCGAGCGCTTCAGCGTACGCCTGAACTGCCAGCTGTTGCTTCCCTGAAAGTTTCTGGCTGTATGCCTTGACCATGCGACAGACCTCAGCCTCCGTTGATCCTCCACCTGCAACGACGAAGGGCTCAACCACGACGTCTCGAACAACGCATAGCGCATCGTGTATAGCGCGTTCGGCTTCGTCTACGACGCGTTCTGTGCCTCCGCGTACGAGTATGCTAACTGCCTTCGGGTTCTTGCAACCCTCTACGAAGGTCATTTTGTCATCGGAGACTTTTCTTTCCTCGACGAGGCCGGCTTCGCCTAAGTCGGACGGTTTCAGGCCTTCGAGTTGGCTTAGGATGCGTGCCCCAGTCGCCTTGACCAGTTTCTCCATGTCAGACTGTTTTACGCGTCGTACGGCGAGGATGCCTTTCTTCGCCATGAAATGTTGGGCCACATCATCGATACCTTTCTCGCATATTGCAACATTCGCACCGCTATCAGCGATCTTTTCCACCATGTCCCTCATGATCTTCTCTTCCTCATCCAGGAAGCCTTTCATTTGGTCGGGGTTCTGAATGTTCAGTTTCGCATCAAACTCGGGTTTCTCAACCTCAAGTGGGCAGTTAATGAGAGCTATCTTCGCTTTCTCGATTCTTTTTGGCATGCCCGGGTGTACAACTTCCTTGTCTAGGAGGACACCCTGAATCAAGATTGTGTCGGTTAACGCGCCACCAGGCTTCTTCTCAACCTTGATATCCTCCACATCCGCTTTGAAAGTCGTCCCCGACTTCTCGGAAACTTGCATAACTGCGGCTACCGCCAAGTCTGCGATGAGGTCTTTATGTTCGGCGAGTAGTTTGCTAGCAAGGGCAACCTTCGCGACCTTTTTGAGAATCCCCTTATCGCTTGGCGTTACTTTGATTGCGAGTTTGTGGAGGCATTCAAGCGCTTTTTCGCTCGCCATCTGGTAACCGTCGACTATTACAGTTGCGTGAACGTCTTTGTCGATCAGGGCTTGGGCTTTCGTTAAGAGTTCTCCCGCCAAAATGACGGCGGTGGTTGTCCCGTCCCCGACTTCATCGTCCTGGGTCTTGGCGACTTCAACTAACATCTTGGCGGCGGGGTGTTGAACCTCCATCTCGTCAAGAATTGTAGCACCATCATTACTGATCGTCACATCCCCAAAACCATCCACCAGCATCTTATCCATACCCTTAGGTCCCAAGGAGGATCGAACGGATTCCGCGACGACTAACGCCGCTGTAATGTTCGCATGCTGGGCGTCACGGCCTTCAGACCTCGAAGTCCCCTCTTTCAAGATCAGTCTCTGCTGACCTCCAACATTCACTGACAGTTCTCAAAGCCTCCGCTATGAACAACTGAACCCAACAACGAAACTGACTTCATATAAATTTTACTAACCGTAACAATTCAGCCACAAGTGAAGAAGCCAGGAATAACTGAACCACTTTAACGACTCTTGCGATTCCTTCTCGAGTTAAGGCTCATGACCCCAATGATTAGATTCGGGTACAATAATCGTCGCTGTATTGTAGCTGTGCTGGTTGCCGCGGTAGCAGTTTATCGCTCTCGCTCATCTCGCAGCAAGTGTAAAACAAGAAACTGAATGTGAAATAAACCCGCGAACACACGGCACTTGAACTTTATGTTTGCAACCCATCTGCTTGGTTCTACTCTCGCAACGAACATTCTGGATCCAAGTTCCATACGACGCGGTTTGCTCGGCTAGAAACGCTTTTAGATGAACATACGCTAGACCGGACTAAGTTCCAAGGTTGATTTCTTGTGCGGGACATTATTCGAATTAATCAGCCGATGATTGGGAAGGAAGAGATTGATGCCGTAACCGAGGTTTTGAAGAGTGGGATTCTAACTGAGAAGAGTGGGATGGGGCCGAGGATTCTAGAGTTTGAGAAGGACTTCGCGAAGTATGTGGGTGCTAAGCATGCTGTTGCTGTGAACACCGGGACGGCGGCTTTGCACTGCGCTTTGTTAGTTGCTGGGGTTAAGGCTGGGGACGAGGTGATTATTCCCTCGTTTACTTTCCACGCTACGGCTGAGGTTGTTCTTATGACTGGTGCTGAGCCTGTTTTCGCTGACATTGACCCTGACACGTACACGGTTACTGCTGAGACCGTGGAGGCGGCGATGACTCGAAATACTAAGGCGATTATGCCAGTTCACCTCTACGGGCTCCCAGTCGAGCTTGATCCTTTGAAGAAGGTTGCGAGGGAGCGCGGGGTAGCGTTGATCGAGGATGCTGCACAGGCTCATGGAGCTGAGTATAAGGGCTCCCGCATCGGGTCGATTGGAGATATGTCCTGCTTCAGTTTCTACGCGGGTAAGAACATGACGACGGGGGAAGGGGGGATGGTTACGACGAATGATGATGATTACTCGGAAAGGTTGCGAATGCTTAGGTCGCATGGTGAGCAGCGGCCCTATTGGCCGGTTTCGATTGGGAACAATTATCGGATGACTGAAGTGTTGGCGGCAGTCGGTGGGGCTCAGCTTAGAAAACTGCCTTCATTTCTAGAACGACGCAGAAAGAACGCGCAGTTCCTTGGCGAAAAGGTTGGCATGTTGGGTAAAGTGATTCCTCCTAAGGAGCCTGAAGGGCGCAAGCACTCATGGTACCTCTTTACGCTTCGACTGCGGGGCGCAAACGCGGGGAAGCGAAACAAGGTGATTGAGAAAATGAGGTCTAGGAACATTGAAGCCGCAGTCTACTATGAGTCACCCTTGCATCTGCTTCCCCTATACCGCGAACGCTCGACTTCCCGACGGCCTTTACCGGAAACCGAGAAGGCATGCAGGCAGGTCTTCTCCATACCAGTCCATCCTAAGCTTGGGGAACAAGAGTTGGACTACGTTTTCGACACACTGAAACGTGTGCTAACGTGACTTTTGAGTAACTTTGATGGGCAAAGTTCGTATCTTTTAACACCCCAGTGAACTAACGAAAGGTGGAAGGGAGAAGAATTGTCCAGCGAACCAATCGCGACGCCACAGGAAGCGAAGCCCGTCGAAACTGACGTGACGCGCTACAAGGTTCGGTTGATAGCTTCACCTTACGGTGAAGCGGAGGGTGAGCTGATCAGGTTTCAGAGTCCGATGACTGTTGATAATCTCGCGAAGGCGTTGCCCTTCGAAGGTAGGGCTGCAAGGTGGAGAGAGGAGGTTTACTTCGAAACTCCCGTCAAGATGGGGACTGAGAAGGCTAAGGATCGGGTTGAGGTTGGGGCGATGGCTTACTGGCCTATGGGCTCCGCGCTATGCATCTTTTACGGGCCAACCGATCCTTACAGTCCCGTTAATTTAGTGGGGAAGATTACGTCTAACCTTGAAATCTTCCGCTCCTTGAAAAGCGGAACGAAGATACGTGTGGAGAAGGTTTAGGCCGCGGCGAGCTTGTAGATCTTAATCCTCGCGTTGCCACCGACAGGTTTCACTAACCTGCGGCGTTCCAACTCTTCTAGAATGTCTCGTGCAACGCTTAGTCTAACGTTGAATTGGGTAGCGATCGCGTAGGGAGTTAAGGCGCCGAGTTTTGAAATCTCGCCACTGAACTTCGGGTCTTCGAAATTCGGAAGGCCTATGCCTCCTGGTCCTTTCTTCTCAGCAACCGTTTTGCCTTTGGCTTTCTTGGCAGGTTCAGGTTTCTTCGCGTCGTCCTGCTGGACCTGCTGTTTTTCCATTTGTGCTAGGCTTTTCTTTTTGGCGCCACCCATTAGAAATCACTCCTAGCGCCTACATACCAGCCGAATAAAAGCCTTGGTTTTGATGTTGACATATTCCAGGAAATGCCGTTCCCTTGCTTTCTCCTGTTCTCGCAACATTTCAGTGAGCCCCACACAACGGTTAAGGTCGAATGGGATCCACCTGGTTGAGGGTGCACTTAGCCTGCGATGGGACGCTTGTATTCCATTGCGGCCTTCGCTGGATCCGGGGAATTGTAGATGGAGCGGCCCACGATTAGGTATGTGGACCCTGCTTCCAAGGCTGCTTTTGGGTCTCCGCCTTGGGCGCCAATGCCGGGGCTGTATATGGGTAGGTTGGGCCCTGCAAGCTGTCGGACTCGTGAGATGACCCGAGGTTGCGTTGCTCCGACGATGACTCCCTGGGCTTTCCACTCTACCGCCAGGTCGGTCAGTATCTCAAAGACCTTCTTTCCATGCCCATCAGGCTGATTGGCTGTGAGGGAGTAGAAGGCTTCGGCGCCTGGGTTGCTCATGTAGGTTAGCAATATTACACCCTTCTTCCTTGAGTTGGCTGCTTCGAAAACCGTGTCAAGCCCGTTTTCCCAGCCTGCTATGGGGCTGGCGATTATTGCATCGAATCCCGTGTCGAAGTAGGTACGTGCCATGAACCCATTCGTATGCCCAACATCATTCAGTTTAGCATCCATTATTGTTGGCAGAGAGAAGTCGTTCGCTAACTTGACTATGGAATCCTTCACAGCGCTCAAACCAAGCGCCATGACGAGCTGCCGGTTCACCTTGACGCCGCAAATCAAACCCCGTACGCTCTCCAATACCTCTCTGCTCCTCTTGAGGAGGCGTGAGGCGTCAGGGTCCTCCAAATCCAACGCAAGAACCGTTCTCGTCCCGTTCCTATCTGCGGCTCTTAGAATCTTCTCTCCAAAAGACACTCCAGAAAACCTCGCTGCTTTCCAGTGTGGGACGGTAAAAACCTACCCCTACCACTAGTAACACGTTGTCCCCACAAAACTACACCCCCCCACCCCCTCACGGAAACGACTACGCCAACCCACCTTACCCAAGAATTGACCCGGCATCGAGTTAGCAGCGCACGGCTCCCCGAATCGGGTTCAGTCGACTCTGCGAGACGGATTACTTGGGGAATATCGGCATATCTTTTACGTCAACAATCTTCGCGTAGAAATACTTCGCATCGCTCGTGTTATTCACATAATCAACTTTCTCGCCGGCGGGCTTTACGGCGATGTATTTTACGAAACCGTCCTTTGGGGGTTCGCTGAGTGAGACGTAGAAGAACACGGGCAGCGCGTCTGCCTCATAATAGTGTTCGAACGGTATGCAGGTTCCAAGAATATGGTTCTTACCCCTGGTGAAATGCCAGAGTGGGAATAGGGTTCCTTCTCGGAGTGAGAGTGGAAGTAGTATTCTGGCAATTGATTTTATGTCGTGAACCTCGGCGAGCATGGGTTCTGGCAAGCTTGGATAGTTTCCATCCAAGGCTTGAGTGAACGCGTCAGGTGTCTTCTTCATCTCTACGAATGAGGCATACCGGTACCTTGTGTCTCCCGCATCGTCCGTGAACATCCACTCCTCCCCCTTAGCGCCATCGCTTCGGTAGGCAAGAAATGGTTTCGGAGGAGTTTCGGATTCAGTGTAGGCTAGGATCGGGATGTCGCCTTCCCAATACATGTACGCCGTGAATAGTCCGAGAATATGTTTCCCTTGATGCTTGAAGTACCAAAGGATCTGCGATCCTTCAGTCAAACCTAGCGCCAATCTAGAAAAGGATAGTATGTCATTCACTTGCACTGGGACTGGGGGTTTGACTGGCTCCACAGCGAACACCGATTTCTCTAAACTCAAGGACTAGGATTACTTAAGGTTGCGACGTTAATCCCAAAACCTCTCGCTCACACTTTGAGCAATGGACCAACCGTCAATCAAGCTAGTTACGAACCCAGATTTACCTATCCGCAAAGAATCACTTTAGAGAGAGATAGAGAACTTTATCTGCGGAGGCCTTCTTGGTACGTCCCCTACAGAGTCCGAGGAATCATCTAACACCTAATCTGCTCTTCAACGCCTATTCTAGCGGAATAAGTCCTCTTGCTCCGGCCGGACCAGATCTCGCACCGACCCCTTGCCCGCGACGTAATCACAACCCCTAACAATAGCCACGGGAACGCCGTCACTTTTTTTCATCACTAACTCCGCCGCCGAAGCCAACTCATCTGCCACAGCCATCTGCGTAACGTTCAGGACATACCCGAACATGTCTTTCTGGCCTCGGTAATCTATTACCGGCCGCAAACCATCGACACCAACGGCAACGTTCACCTGCCCAACTCGCCACGCACGTCCGAACGTATCAGAAATGATAACACCCACGTCCGCCCCCGTGAGGTCTCGAATCTTTCGCCTTATCTCACGAGCCGACTTATCTCCATCTAAGGGGAGAACCGTTAGAGTGTCGAAATCTTCAACGTTTGATCTATCCACGCCAGCGTTAGCGCAAACGAAACCGTGTCGAGTCTCAACGATTAAGTGAGGGCCTTGAGATCGAATAATCTTCGCACTCTCCTTCAATATTACTTCGACGTGTCGCGGATCCTTGCCGCTAACTTTCGCGATTTCCTCAGCTTTCTGCGAGGGGGTTATTGACTTGAGGTGAACGACTCCTCCCTCAGCCTTGGAGACTATCTTTTGAGCGATCACGATCACGTCGCCGTTGGCAATTTCGACTTGTTCTTCCTTTGCGGCTTTGACGATGTGGTCGGCTACGTTGTCGCCTTCTTTAATCAGTGGAAGCTTTCTTAGGCCGATTATCTGAATCAAATCTCACTACCCCGAAAAGAAGGATTCGAGTTTCTTTACCCCTGCCAAGTCTTCCCATTCAACGCCTAAGGCGTCTAGGACCTGTTCGAATGTGCCTCGGATGTATTCGATGTATTTTTCGCTGTCGACTCCCTCCAACCTGGCTAATTGAACTGGTTTAACGCCTGGCTCGCCGCGAACTTCGACAAACGAAACTATGTCCCCTGGCTTCATCTCGGTGCCCGCCTGCTGCAGTTGCCTCGCGGCTTTGACATGTTGGGGAGTAGTTTTCGTGTAATTTTCAGGCGTCCTACTCATCATCATCGAGAACGCTAGGTCACCGAGGGCGTATTCTTTGTTTCGGAGTTTCACATAGCATTCTCGAACGATTTCTGTAATCTTCGCTTTAGCAGCCTCAATGTCTTCAGGTGTCTTCACTTGGCTCAGGGTGGACACCATCTGGTAGAAGGCCGCGTGTAAGAATTGCGGGATGTGCCTTTTCTTACCCGTTAAACCCTTGATGTCTACGTTTCCGTCAGGCAATACTCCGAAGTAGTTCTTCTTTCTGGAACTCAAAGCCAAATATCGATAATTCTTGTCGATTTCAAGCTCCATCTTGAGCTGGCTCGTCGACCAATCGATCAACTTATTCAGCGCGTCCACATCGCGCGCTCCAAGAAAGATTGAGTCAGTGTCACCGTAGAACACTTCGAGGTTCAAGTCCTGCGCTTTCTGGAGCGCCTGCGTTATCACATGTCTTCCAATTGCTGCCGTAGCCTCAGCGACGGGCGGACAGTACAGGGCGAAGTTGTCTGCTCCGAAGACACCGTAGCTGGCGTTGAGTACGACTTTGGTTGCGTCTGAGACGACTTTATACCAGCTCTTGACGGTGGGGGGTAGGGTACGGTCTTTGGATCTTATTTTGTAGCGATTTACTCTCAGATCCCTTAGCGAGCCTATGAGCAAACTTTCCAGGCCTCGCTTTTTCTCGCAAACCCAGTGAGGCGTTCCAGGAACGAGGTTTCTCCTGCAGTCTTCATGTGGGCAACGAACGGTCTCGTAGCCTAGGTTCCACACCTTGATTATCGACGGGTATAGGGATGCGAAGTCTAAGACGGCTACGTTGAAATGTACTCCAGGTTTCGGTTCAACGACAATGGCTCCTTTGTACTTCTTTCCTTTAATGACGGCCTCAGTCGCAGTTTGACCCTTAACCTCAAGGATCTCATCCCTTCTAGGGATTAGGTACCGGCGCTTTCGGTGGTAACAGAACATGATACTCCTTATCCACCCAGAGACGCCCTGCCTAGACACATCGTCTAAGGTCATGTAACTGATGCGCGAGAGGGCCGTCATCAGCTTCATCACAAGGTCGTCGTCGAAGGAGGTTAATCTGAGGACGATCTCAGAGTCACGGTAACAATAGACGCCCAACTCACTATACGGTGCCTTCGAGACTGAATCAATCTCGACCTTGGCCGTGTCTATTAGAGCCTCACCCACGGCGTCAAGTGTATTCTCCCGGTACTTCTGCCCGAAAGCGTAGATCTGGATGGAACGGTTAAAGAAGAATTTGTAGAGGTCTACGTGAACTCCGTACTTCAGAAATGCTACGTCACGGCCAAGCTCGATCGGTATCTCCTCGTTCTTGAACCCCAACCTCTGTGCTCGATGGTATAGATACTTGAAGTCGAAATCGTCGCCATTGAAAGTTACGACGATCGGATAATCGAGTAATGCAAGAAACAGGGAGATTAGAAGTTCTTCCTCGGTATCGTAGAATTCCATACTAGCGTTTGGGGGGAGCTGCGCATTGCCGTCTGCAATCCCTTGCCTACGTAGAAGGAGGATTCTGCTGTTGCCGTCAGAACCGGCGAGGCTTGCGCATATGACCTTTTGTTCTGCAAGCTCGGGGTCAGGTACGCGAGTTTCAATTGCCTGCATGACCTCAATATCGACAGCGGCCCGACGGTACTCCGGTACTGGGCATTCGAGTAACCTCATCCACTCTCTTGCCAATTCCCTGTATTCCGGAGAGTCGTCACGAAACAGCTCGTCGATATCCCTTGACGCTTGTTCCGGCAGTCGATACTCCACGGTTGATAGTTGGTTGTCTTTGGCTTCATACATCATACCAGGTTCAATGCCCTGATCGTAGATGTAGTTCTCAACATACTTGATATCCGCCTCCCAAGCAGTAATTGCGTCGCGAATTGAGCCAGTCGGCTTTCCACCGATCGTCAATGGATCTTTGGCGACGATCTTGGTTACTTTCGTCGATTCACCACGTAGGGCGTCGAACCTTTCTCCCTCTTCGAAATGATCAAAGCCGAAGTTCTGCGCCACATCACGGATCCTCTGAAGTTCAGGAATAGTCTGCTTGCTAAAGCAGTAGGGTTTGTGTCCGGAACGGTCGAACCAAAAGTAGATCTTATGAGACTTCGGCTCGTACAGG
>Ga0187769_10000864_pt1 | contig 16790 bp, 16 predicted proteins | sample 0116_SJ02_MP02_1_FD_133140 | JGI IMG/M metagenome (GOLD analysis project Ga0187769, IMG submission 133140) | Tropical peat soil microbial communities from peatlands in Department of Meta, Colombia - 0116_SJ02_MP02_10_MG | ecosystem: Environmental > Terrestrial > Soil > Wetlands > Peat | place... | reverse complement strand
TGACCGTTCTTAATGCTCCTACTTCTTCAATCGTGGGAACGGTTCAAGTAGCAGGAAGAATCGTTGAGGTAGCCGTCTATAAGGCCGCGGAACTAGGATATGATACGTTAAAAATAGTAAGCGCTGCTGGATGTTGCCCTGTTGCTCCTGTCTCTAAAAACTCACTTAAAGCAATGGGCATGACAAATGATGGGATAATCTATTATGGAAGGGTCGTATTTACGGTAAAAGAGTATGATGACGTCTTCGAAAAAATACCTTCTGAAACCTCAGCATCGTATGGCAGGCCGTTCTATGAGACATTCAAAGCGGCAAATTACGACTTCTATAAAATAGATAAGTACATATTCGCACCAGCGCAATTAATGGTTAAGGATATCAGCACCGATAAAACGTTTAAGGGCGGAAGTCTCAATGAAAGCGTCCTCGCCCAATCTTTTGGAATTTAAAGGACGCTGTTTTTGCTTTTTTTATGATGACGCGGTTAGTACCCGTCCTATCCCCTTGCTTTTACCTTCCCTAAAAATGAATTTCTGCCCTTCGTACACGTAATAAGGTCTGTATTTAAACTGTATTTTTACCTTACCTGATTGCCCCGCCATCATATATTCAGTTTCAGGCTCAAAAATTACACTTTCTGATATTGTTTCAATGTGGATAACAGGTTCATAACCAGATGTTACTCGAGTGGGATGATTTAAGATAAAAACCTCACTGATAAACTGCCTTACGGCTCTTGGTCGCTTCTTAGAGAGAACCATCCCCCTTTCTATCTCGTGTGGTTTTACGCCCTTGAGCGCAATGCCCACGATGTCACCGGCAGACGCTTTGTCGACTCTGCAGTGATGCATCTCTATAGACTGCGCTTTCACTTGCAAAAACTTACTATCTTTTGTCGGACCAAGATATAGCAACTCCCCAGCGTTTACCGAGCCACTTTTGATGGTGCCACTCGCAACTGGCCCTACTCCTGCAATCTGATAGACTCTATCTATGTAAATTTCGAAATTCAAATGCTGACTAAGATTTCTTTTTGGAAGACTTTTTAAAAGTTCATCAAATATGTCCATGCCTTCCATCGTAACAGGAGATGCCCGTATGATAGGAATTATAGTGCCTTGACTTATCTTATCCTTTATGTTTTCTATTCCATCAGCTGTTTTAAGTCTATAAGGGATTCGACCTACTATTCCTAGAGTATCATGTATCTGGGATTCGACATCCCTAACGCGACTTTCAGTCACCCTGTCGACTTTGGTCACCGCTATTATTGTAGGCAAATCCATCGCAAGCATGATACCGAGATGCTCTCTCGTAACGTGCGTCACTCCATCATCCGCAGCGACCACCAAAAGACCATAATCAAGTTTTGGTCCCACTATCCCTCTTATCGTAGTCCTTAGCCACGGCTCATGACCAACGGTGTCTACGAATGAAATGAGTTTCGTGGATTGTTCGACCACACTTGCTCGCTCCTTTTTGCTGAGAGGATTTTTTAGTCTTATGACGTGGTCGTTAAATCCATAAACGACATAAGATAGATCGGCAGAAAGCCCTCTTTCTATCTCGTGTGGTTTCACATCTAAGTAAAGTCTCGTTTTTCCTGAACCGTCATCTGCAATGCCACTCACTATGGTGCCTACAAGTGTGCTTTTGCCGTGATCGACGTGTCCGGCAGTCCCTATGAGTATATGATCCTTCTCGAGTTGCTTTTTTTTAATGGTCAATATGCTAATATAACCATCATTCACCTTATATTCTTCCAATTCACTGACATACGCACAAACTTCAGAAGCTATCTTGCGTAAAACAAAAACAGATTCCTCTAAATTTTCTTTTGGGATGCCCTTTAACTCGCCAGAATCCGTTATCCCTATTACATATTGAGTGGTTCCATTTGATTCAACCAACTTATATTTCATCTGACAAGCAAGTCCTTGTCTCCTTTCGGGTTTTAAATGAATATTTTTTGTTAAAAACTCTTTAAACTCGATATTGTCTCCTTCGCCGTTGATAGCTATCGTTGCTAACCTATCAAAGTTTGGAACCATAAATGGTATTTGTTTTATAGGTGTTATTATAAAAGCATCACGATAGGGCGGTGAGTTACTTCTACTTTTTGATATAAAAAGAATTTACGTCCATTTACCCACTTTAATACCGATCAAAAAGTATTACTATATACTCACGACTGATAGGATCAACATTACGACGACTTTACGTTGATAGATGCACAGTTTTACCGATAATTCAACTGCTGCAAGATAGTGAAAGGTAGCAAAACACGATTCGTATACATCAAATGTGAAGCGTAACTTGAGAAGCCCCTGCTTTCTGCTACCATTTTTAGAAAAAGGTCGCTATATAGCAATTTACTAGAATAAATGCCGCTATAACGATGAGTAACATTATATAACAAAGAGCCATTATTTACATGTTAGAATGTTTTATGAATTTTTTTTGCTTTTGGGGTTATTATCTTTCGGCATTCTCTTAATGCTTCTCACTTCAGTTCTTGTGACCACTGTGTGGATAGTCACATCTCACAATAAGACAAAATATAGGGCTATTAATTTGGTTTTGTTTTTCTTAGGTCCTCTAGAAAGTCTGACTAAATATGTGCTCCTTTTTGCCAAAATTGATGAAGGAATTGTAGATAAGACGATTATCAAGCTGAGATCGCAGAAATCATACGCTGCGTTTATGAGTACCTCAGCAGAAGCGACTGCAATTTTTTTGCCTCAATGTCTGCGATCACCATCGTGCCCAGCAAGTTTGCTTGAAGAGGGGATAGCATGCGAAAGATGTGGGAAATGTGAAATTCGTAATGCCCAGTTAAAGGCTCTTAACCTAGGTTATATGTTTTTTGTCGTTCCGGGATCAAGTTTTATAAAGCGAATGGCGAAAAAATACAAGCCAAGAGCAATTTTGGGTGTGGGCTGTTTGCAGGAGGTCAAAGAAGGACTTGAAATGTGTGCTAAAATGAAAATACCGGCACTCGGAGTGGTTTTACTACAAGACGGCTGTGTATCGACCTTACTTAATTGGAGCTCGTTTTATGATCTGCTCGAAAAAGCTTAACTTAACTTAACTCGTCTTATCTTCTCTCGTCATGTAAAAGGCTGCCCTACCAAAATTTTTTAACGTTAAGTGAATATCATTTACTACTTCCGATCCGAGAGGCCTGATTAAAGAATTAGACCCCACTTTATAGGCAAGATTCAAAATATCAATCTGAATTTCAATTGGTGGTCTAATTGAATAAATCAAACTCGCCCCAGTATATATTGACAAGCGCGGATTTGATATGTCGTCCTTTACATAAATACCTCTTATCTTTTCATCAATCTGATCAACATCGATAATATCAGTCACGATGACTTTGAAACATTTGGAAAGTTTTATTGCGACATCGTAATGCGATCCTACGCCTATCTCTACAACTTTGCCAAAGTAGTTCTCCTTGATGAACTTCACTATATCATTAGAACCCACTAAGCCTGCCATGCCAACAGTATTTAATTAGTTTGTATTGTGTATATAAAACAAGGTAATTAGAAGCACATTTTTAATTGAGGCAACGACTTGTTTTTGATACGTAAATTTAGACCATCTGACTTCGAAAAGGTTATTGAAATCGAAGAAGAAGTATTTAATGAGTCTAACCCCTTACTCTTTATGATGGCTTATGACTCCTCTTCAGATGGTTTTCTCGTAGCTGAGAACGATGGATGCACGATAGGATTTATCGCTGGGATTATATCTGCAACTGATGAAGTCAGAATATTATCATTAGCCGTGCGTAGCAAGCATCAAAATCGGGGCATTGCCACAGCGTTATTAAGAGAATTTATTGAAATATATCGCGCAAAAGGAATTTTGAGTATCAAACTTGAAGTAAGAGTGAGCAACTTCCGCGCGCAAAAATTGTATGTATCCCAGGGTTTTAACACAGTAAAGATAATCCCGTCGTATTACACCGACGGGGAAGACGGCTTTCAAATGGTAAAACTCTTGTTATGAATACTATCGGGACCTTATAATTTCTGTCTTCGCTGCTAGTTCCTTCATTCGTGCCGAGATTCTTCCTGTACCGGTGATTTCATCTTCATCCATCACCGTTGCCAATTCATTCCCGAGTATAAAAATTGCGTGCTTGTGTTCTGCTTTGCTTCGATGAATGTGCATGGGACCTATATGAAGCGAGATGTATTTATCGAATTCAGTAGTGGAAAGTCCATTCTCTTCAAAATAGTTCTTCACACGAACAAGAAGCGTATGCAGTTGTATCAATTCTTCTTTATGCATGGGCCAAACCTCTTTATTGTTGTACCTAAAAAATCACTAAGTCCCATATAAAGTGTTTTTGGCAGAATCTTACTTCCTACTGTATCACTTAAATGTTTCAGTAACTTTTAGTATTAATTGAAGATACAAATTAGGATATTACAGTCACATCAATATTTTTGATTGTAGACCCTCATGGATCCAAAATGCACACGTTAAAAACTTACACACAATTAATATCAAGTGAGGAGTTGTTGTCTGTAAAAAATTTATGGTATCCCTCCACGTCACCATTAAATAAAACTACACGTTCAACAACCGAAGTACTGTTAATGACGCAAAGCCGTTTTAATCTTCGCTATTTCTGAAAAAAAAGATGACATTATGAGATGTCTTCTGCTGTTAACACCTTGACCGAAAGAGGCCTTTTTACCACGTTACCTACTTTCACACCGATCAGGTAATCAAGCTCTTTTTCCGCAGCTATGTCGAGAATTCTCTGCGTGATTACTCCATCGAAGACTACGCTCTTCACTGATCCATTTGATTCTTTTAGAGTGTTTAGTAGATCTCTGACCTCAACTTTCTTTACTACCTTCCCCTCAGCGTCAAGCAAAAATGCGTTGAGAGTCCCATTTAGCTCATTAATATAACCCTTAAAACTTTCCTTGATAGGAGAACCCTCAGAGTTCTCAATAATATTTACGACCGGAGCGGGTTCTGGTTCTTTTCTAGTATTATTCGTCACCTTTCTCTTGCTCTTTTGTTCCACCGCTTGGTCCAATGGTAGTTTATTTCTTAGAGACTTTACTATTTCTTTTTGCGATAAGTCCTCCACACTTTTACCCTCTGGGGCGCGCGCAACATAGTCGATATCAGCCGTTTGTAACAATTCTTTTAATATTAACTCTCCTCCGCGATCGTCGTCTAAAAAAGTGGTAACAGTCTTTTTCTTGCTAAGGCCAATAACTGATTTCGGTACATTCGTTCCCTCGACAGCGACTGCGTTTTTAATTCCATGTCTAAGAAGATTCAAGACATCCGCCCTGCCCTCGACTATCAAAATAGCATCAGAATCATGGATATTTGGACCAGCAGGAAGTTTTTCTTTACCGTAAAATACAAGCTCATCAACTCTAACCGCTTGCTTAACGGATTCGGTCAGTTCTTGGCTCTCTGGCATGCTCTCGTCGAATTTGTTGAGCAATATGTGTTTTGCCTGATCAATAATCTGCCGCCTCTTTGAAGCACGAACATCTTCAATCTTGGAAACAGAAATAGCAGCGATACACGGCCCGACTCTGTCAATCGTTTCTAAAGAAGCTGCCAGAATTGATGTTTCGATTTTATCTAATGAGGATGAAATTAATATGTACCCATCAGATTTTCCTCCTTTCGAGCCAATATTGACTTCAATTCTGCCGATCCGTCCGGTTTTTTGCAATTCTCTCAGATCTAGCTCATCCCCTAACAAACCTTCAGTTTGTCCGAAGATGGCCCCAACAACATCTGGTTTCTCCACAACCCCATCGGTGTGAATGTCAGCGTAAATAACATATTTAGTAGTATCAGAATTTTGCATATAGTATCGACTCCTCAGAAATAGCAAACTGTTAATGCGTGACAATTTAATATCAAAATTTTCAGCTATTTCTACAGATTTGCTACAACCTCAAAATTTTAAGTAAACGCTATTTTTCTTGAATTTTGAATTAATTAATGTAATGATTTTATTGTACAATTAGATTCTATTATAATTAAATCTACCGATTACAAATGAACCTCTAAAGGTATCTTAATTATCTATTCTAATTTTTAAATTTAAATGATAATGTTGCGTAAGATTGTGTTAACTTCCTCGCTATTTATGTTCTGTATCAAAATTAATTTTCTCGAACTTGTGGTTCCTGAAACAAGTTTCACGTCTCTTATAGGCTTTTGAAATATCCTTGAAAGATAACGCAGAAGTTGTTCGTTAGCCTTCCCCTGACGAGCGTATTCTGTAAGCTTGACTTGAATCGATTTGCGCCATTTATTATATCCACTAATACCAAGAGATTTCGTACCTTGAATGACTTCAATTTTTATAAATGCGCCATTTTCTGCATTAGTTACAGCATCTTCAAAACTCATAGACAGAAACATTACAGAGTGCAGGAAAATTGGTCTTTGCCCTGACGCACTAACTCCAAAGGTTCACTCTAATGAGTACTCGCTGTCCCCTTCGGTTACCCTCGTGCCAGGGCTTATTACGACCTATAATGTACCGTTATCGGGTTGTCTTACTATCATAGACGGGTGTTCACCATTAACTCAAGCAAGGACCTATAGTAACGGCTTCTACTCTTCGCTCTTGTTTGCGCTGATGATCATATACTCACTAAAGTGATAAAATCACATCAGTCCTCACAAAAGAGTCAATAAATATGTTTACGGTGTGAATATAAATAGCTACCCTTTATAATTTCTTAGACAATCGATAACTCGTCAGTTTTGAAATAGACAGTTGCCGTTTTGGCAGAGAAGCCACGTTGTCTTTTTAAGGACGAAAACTCGTATAATTATCGTTTAGGTCAAACAGAACTAGAATTGAGTCGCTAGTTATATATGGTCATATCGACAAATATATTAATTAGACCATAAATGTTCGATCCTTACAATCGCCCTGTGAAAAGCCTGAGAATCTCTGTAACGCAAAAATGTAATTTAAAATGTCTGTACTGCCACAGAGAAGGCGAAGATCGCAATTTGAGCCAGTATGAGATAACAGTCAAAGAAATTGCAAAGATTGCGAAAATATGCTACGAAAACGGAGTCAAAAAAGTTAAATTCTCTGGTGGCGAGCCACTTTTGCGGGATGACCTCAATAAAATTTTAAAATCATTACCTCCTTTCGATGACGTATCAATGACGACGAATGGGCTTCTTTTAAAGAAGAGAATACATGATCTTCAAGGTTTAAATCGAGTTAATATAAGTTTAGATACACTTGATTCTGAGACCTACAGAAACATCACAGGTGGCAAGCTTGATAAAGTGCTTGAAGGGATTGACGCAGCACTTAAAGCCGGATTAACCCCTGTTAAGTTAAACATGGTAGTAATGGATGGCATAAATGATCACGAAATAGGAGATATGATAAATTACGTTCGCGGTAAGGAAATGGTCTTGCAGTTAATTGAGTTAATGGATTTTAATAATGAATCGAAGATTAAAGGATCAAATTTAAAGATAATAGAGGGCATTCTTGTCGGCCTTTCAAACAACACAATATACAATTCTCTCCATAAAAGGAAAAGATTCAAGATTAATGACGCTGAAATTGAAGTAGTTCGCCCTATTGATAATACGGAATTCTGCATGAATTGCAATAGGTTGAGGGTCACTTCGGATGCAAAGCTTAAGCCGTGTCTCCTCCGAAATGATAATTTAGTTGATGTCAAAGGCATAGACAAGCTGTCAGATGAGAGTGCGTTTAAAATCATTAAAGATGCTGTGAACAGGAGGGAGCCATATTACAGACCAAGATTCATTAATTACGGAACTAATTGTAGATGGGAAGAAAGTGCCTACTAACCAGTTTGTTCAAAACGTTTTTGCAGGCATAATAGGTGGCGTGCTAGATCATATTCACGGCGTTGACTACGATTGGAAAACTGTAGAGATAACAATAAAGCGAAATGAGTAAATAGCTCTATGAAGCTAAATTCTCTAATAGAACAACTTGAGCTTATTGCGCCGCCAGAACTCGCAAGCCCTTCAGATGAAGGCAAGATTGGACTTATTTTGCAAGGGTCAGAAACCATAGATAAGATTACGGTTGCACTCGATCCCACCCTCAAAGTCATAAAACGAGCCGTTGACTCCAAGGCCGATATTTTGATAACACATCACACATTGATTTGGACTCCACTTACGAATATCCCAGTGAGCATTAAAAAACAGCTTAAATTAGCTCTTGAAAACGACCTCTCACTTTATGTGCTGCACACCAATTATGACGTAGCGCAAGGTGGCATAAATGATGTTTTAGCTAGTTTGCTGGCTTTGGAAAACGTCTGTGAGATTGGCATGGGCCGAATGGGAAATGTTAAGGCAATAAACGCAGCAGATTTTGCAAAGTTTGTATCGAGGAAGCTCAAATCAAGAGTTCAATACATTGGCGATAACACAATTAGGAGAGTCGTCGTTGTGGGAGGCAGCGCTTTCAGCTACGCAATTGATGCTGCTCTGGAGGCAGGTGCCGATGCCCTAGTTTCTGCGGAGCTTAAACATAGTATCATACGGCAAGCTGAGGGGAAAATATCCTTAATAGACGGAACGCACTATGGGACTGAAGCTCCCGCAATGCGGATCCTCGCTGAGCGCCTCCATGCAGAATTTATTGATGATTCACCGGAACTATTTAACGTGTAAATTTTGGGACAAAATACTGCAAGAGGCACGATGGAGAAATCTAAGCTTGATGCGGAGTTAGATCAAAACGTACAAGATGCCGAGCTCATAAAAAAATATGGTCGTAGGGCAGCTAAGGCCCTCACTATAGCGCGAGAACACCGGGTTAAGCGCTATAAAGATTTTGATATTGTGATCGGCCACAATGACGAATACATTATAGAAGGGAAGTCGTGCACGTGTAATGACTTTTTATATGCCCTCTCACGCAAGGGCAAGAAGTGTAGTCATGTTATAGCAATTGAAGTTGCAGAGACTGAAGGTTTAATCGATAACATAGGCGCGTGGTATCAAGACGTTAGGGAGCTGTTGTAGTCGCACACGGCAGTTACTCGTGAATATGCCCAATAAGATTAAAATAAAGATTCTGGCACGCTGCCGTAATTGGTCAGATAATCTATCATCTTTTGCTTTTTAATTATGGAATTCTGTGCAGCTATGTCAATTTGCCTACGCATTGATTCTATTTCATTTGTAGCAACATAGTCGCCTATTACCATCTTAACAGGAGTGTACGCTGACTCGCGGAACTTTGGCTTAATTTCCGATCGACGTCCATCTACGATTAACTCTGCTCCTTTTCCTTCCTCAACCCACCCAATTTCGGCTACTTGTATAACATTATGTAACGCTTTTTTTATTGTGTGTACCATAGATGGCGACACAATTATCAGCAGAGCATCAATACTCACTCCCAGATAATCAATGTGTAACTCATCTAGCATCTTAAGGACTTTTGGATTAACTAACGGTCTTATTTTATCCTCGTCAAAAACAAGTTTTACTCTGGCAGTTTTGGAGATCTCCTCAGCATCTCCACGTATACCTCCATTTGTCACGTCAGTCATTGCATGAACTTTCTTAACCAATCCCGTCTTGATGAGGATGTCGCAAGCGTTTAAAAATTTCACGTTGAGAGTTTCCATGACGATTTCTTGTTTTCCGTTATAAAGAGCGGCGGCTACTATAGTACCACCTCCTGACCCTTCTGACATGAGTATCCTATCACCAACTTTTGCATTAATTCTTGGTGTGAGGCCTTCTTTCTCAACGATTCCAACTGCACCTACGCAACCTGTTAACCTTTCACCTAGCACCACGTCGCCCCCTATTCTTAATGTGCTTCCTGTAACAAGAGGGACATTTGTGACTTGCGACACTGCAGATATCCCTGCAGTATAATCAAAAATCTTCGATACATCTCCGTCATCTGCTAGATGAATGTCTGAAAACAGAGCAATAGGCGTTGCCCCCATCACGAAGATATCCCGTAACGATGCACGAGTAACATGAAACCCTGCGAGAAATGGGTAATCGCTCAGGCGCGAATGCATACCATCAACCGTTATTACAACATATTTATCGTGAACCTTTACCACTCCCGAGTCATCAAGCTGATCAGAGCCTATTATTGCACTTGTTTTTCCTATGATATCAGCAATTTTTTCGTGCACGTAAAAGTCGCCAGAACCTCTTGAACCTACTCCAAATTTTCCCATTGTGACGCCCGACTTTTTTTCGTCTCGCACTGTGAAATTTGCTTCCTCCACAACAGCCCTCGATAAACGTAATGCTGACTCACGGGAACTCTGCCTTATCTCTTGAATTCTATCTGCGAGAGTGTTTTCAATGTCTTCTCGTTTTTGTCCCTTTTTTAAAGCCCTCTTGGCATACTCTTCAAGATCCACTAACACATCTCCACGAAGTTTTTAAGCATTTTTAATCCAATGCTCGATGATTTCTCCGGATGAAATTGGGTCCCAAAAATGTTATCAACCGATACAATCGCGGCAAACTGTATTCCGTACTCTGACGTGGCTATGGTATGCTGTGCCGGTTCAACGAAGTAAGAATGAACAAAATATACGTAAGATCTTTCGATCCCTCGTAAAAATGGACTTTCCTGTTCGATTGTTATACAGTTCCAACCCATATGAGGTATCTTAAATTTCTCCCGTTGATTTTCAAATTTGAAGCGTTTGACAGTCCCCTCTATAAGGTTGAGACCCCGCACTAGCCCATTTTCGTCTTGGCCTTCTTCGCTATTCGTCATAAACATCTGCATGCCAAGACATATTCCCAGTAAGGGTTTGTTATCACTGACGAAATCAAATATTGCCCTTTCCATTGCCTGAATATTAGCCATACCGTTCTTGAATGCACCCACCCCAGGGAGAACCAAGCCATCTGCTCGGTCAAAATCACTCGGGTCAGACGTGACATCAACTTCTGCACCCGCATATTCTATTCCCCTCATTGCACTTCTGAGGTTCCCAAGACCGTAGTCGATGATAGCAACACGTGGCATAGTAGTTTAATCCTTAGTTTATTATTATGTAATCTGTACTATTACTATATTACACTGCAAGGGTCCCGGTCTGCCTGACCAAAACGGTTCCGTTTATTTTTTATCATGGTGCTTTTAAAAAAACTTTTGTGCAACACCGACGCTTAGCACAAATGTAGCTTTTTTATGCCGATATTCACTTTCTTTAAAGGGAATATAACATCGATAAATTTGGGAGGATCCACTTGTCAATCAAGTGGCAAATAATACATGATATACACTTGACATGTGACGCTATGCGATCTGTACTTTTAAGCGCAGTTTTGTATCTTGCAATAATGTCCCACTATGGGTGTGTGGTCAAGCGCCAGCTGTTTCAGCTCGACACCTATTAACTGCTGCTGATTCATTGTTTTATGCAAGCTCTTCACCTCGCTTCGGCAACCTTAAAAGCGAGATAAAAGGTTTACAAGTAGGTATTAATTAACGCTCAATCAACAAAAATATGACTAATTTCTTAAGATTTGTTTGAGAACAAATTAATATATCATAGAGTAGCATGATTAACGGTGGCAGAAGATATCATTCCTGTGGAGGTAAAAGGCATTTATATGGTAGGTACAGCCACAGGACACACTCCAGTCGTTCTTTTGACAGCTGATGGACACCAATTTTTGCCCATCTATATAGGTATTTCAGAAGCATTGTCAATAAACGCCGCCTTGAATGGAGAGGTGCCCTCCCGTCCAATGACTCACGATTTGATTATATCAATATTAGACAACGTCAACGCCCAAATTGCAGAAGTAGTAATCGACGAAGTTGAAAATGGGATTTATTATGCTACGCTTTCGATACGGATAAATGGCAGCGAAAAGCAGCTCGATGCAAGACCTAGTGATTGCATTGCGCTCGCTGTAAGGTCAAATATTGATATTTTGATAAAGGAATCAATATTAAATGAGGGAACTATTACAAAAGACGATATTAACGCTAAAGAGATGGAATTTTTCTTTTAATTTTTTCTGCTAGACTGCTATTACCTTGTTACTCATAGAGCTAAGACGCATTGCTACATATTTATGTAGCATCAAATTATATCCGATATGAATGCAACTTAATTGTTTCCTGATCGATGTGGATTATATCACACAGGAAGGTCGAGCAATAATTCGTATGTGGCTCAAGGATACCGATGGAAAAAACATTATTGCTTATGATCCAAAATTTGAGCCGTATTTTTACGCTATTACGGATGACGAGACGGAAATACTGTTAGTGGAGGTCCAGAGAAGCGGCGAAGAAATTAGGCCGAATCGCGTCGAAAAGGTAACAAAGCAAGATTTTGGTACCCCAACCGAGGTAATGAAAGTTTATGTCAACCATCCACAACACGTACCGCTGCTTCGTGAACAAGTTGCGGGACTTGGAATTGAGGTCCGTGAAGCAGATATATTGTATGCCATTCGCTACATAATCGATCGACAGCTTATTCCAATGGACAAAGTTCTCATTGAAGGAGCGGATCGTGAAGACGTAAACTTCGATATCGCCGTTGACGTAAAGAATATAAAGGCTGTACCTGAAGGTAAAAACCCTAATTTAAAAGTAATGGCCTTCGATTGTGAAATGATGAGTCACGGCGGTATGCCTGACCCTAAGAAGGATCCTATAATTATAATATCGATAGCCACGCAGCGTGATGAACTTAAGTGTATTTCAATTGACGATGAAAAAGATGACCGTACAGTTATCAGCGACTTTATTGCTTTTGTTGAAGATTACGACCCCGATGTAATTGTTGGCTATAATACCGACGAATTCGACTGGCAGTATCTAAAGAGTCGCGCAGACAAATTTAAACAGCCTTTAAAAATTGGCAGAGATGGGAGTTCAGTGAAGTTCAGCTCCGGAGGGGGAGTTAAAGAAGCACGAATTTTTGGACGGTCGAATGTCGACCTATACAAAATTGCAAAGCGCGACGTCGGAGAAGTAAACATCAAAAAACTTGAAAACGTAGCTGAATATATGGGAATTATGCGCAAATCTGAGAGGACCGAAGTTCCAGGGTGGGATATGGCGCGGTATTGGGGCGACAGCACCTTGAGAAAAACGCTCTTTGAATATGCAAAAGACGATGTCGTAAGCACGTGGGGGATTGCCGAGAGGCTCCTGCCACTGCAATACGAATTTGCGCGCATAGTAAGACAACCGCTAGACAACGTGTCGAGGATGGGCAGAGGAAGACAAGTAGAATCGCTTTTGATTGCAGATGCTTCTAGAGTCGGAGAGCTGGTTCCGGCGAAAGGAGGGGGAACGGGTACGTACGCAGGCGGATTTGTGCTTTTTCCGAAAGAGGGGGTCCACGAAGATGTGGTAAGCCTCGATTTTTCAGCCATGTACCCGTCGATTATGATTAACTATAACATATCACCTGACACAGTTATTCCGAGCGGGGAGGAAAACGTAGAATCTTATCAAGCTCCTGGGACAGAATACAGGTTTAGAAAGAAACCTGATGGATTTTTTAAAGTAATATTAGTAAATCTGCTTGAAAGGAGAAAGACCGTCAAGGAACAAATGGCTCTAATCGACAAAAACTCGTACGAGTATATGACGCTTGATATTCACCAGAATGCGATCAAAATTTTGACAAATGCTTTTTATGGCTACACGGGATGGCACGCTGCTAAATGGTATCGTAGAGAGTGTGCAGAAGCTACAACGGCATGGGGACGAAGTATAATACAAGACGCAATTGAACGGGCCGACAAGCACGGACTTGAAGTAATATACGGCGATACTGACAGCTTATTCGTCAAGCTAAAGAAATCCTAGTATGAAAAATCTATGTGCGCAAACGAACGATGAAACAGTGATTTGATAAATGATCTTAAAGAGCGGTTCAAGGTGCTGGCCTTGTAAAGAATCAGAAATGGGGTTATTACTCTGTAGCTCAGAGAGTGGCGGAACTTTTCAATAGTTGATGTGGCTGGGGCTAGTTAAAAGATTATATGTCCAATTTTAACGTTCATTCATAACAGGGTTAATTGTACGAATGGTTATTGAAGATGTCCGGACTAGGTACTATGATTTTTTTTATCATAGTAACTACTGAATAACTGAAGCCTTGAGTTTATCTCGAAGTGTAGCCGATGAAGTTGTTTAACACCTAATAAGAATCATGGTTGTAAGACATAAATAAAAATAACTTATCATCTAAAAGCCTTTAATGTCAATAGAAGAAGATGAAATAAATGACGACTGAGCTGATGAAACGAGTCCAAGTGTTTATTGATGAGCTCTCAACAGTATATCCAATTCGCTTGGATATACAAGAACATTTTACTGCAATATTCTTCACTGAAAAGAAGAAGCGGTACGCAGGAATTACAGATGATGGAGAAATCGTCATAAAAGGTCTTGAAGTCAGAAGAGGAGATTGGTGCGCGCTAGCCAAAAACTTGCAGTCTGAAGTTATCAGTATGATCTTAAAAAAACGGGACCCGGAAGCAGCTGCACGGCTCGTGGCTGATACCATAAAGAAACTCCGAGCTGGCGAAGTGCCACTCGATCAACTGACAATTTATAAGACGCTTACAAAGAAAATTACAAGCTACGAATCCATGCAGGCACACGTTAAGGCTGCTCAGAGAGCCAAGCAATATGGACTATCCGCCGAAGTAGGTGCTAAAGTCGCATACATCGTTTTAAAAGGAAGCGGTAAGATTGGTGATAGATCATATCCTGCTGATGTACTCACCAAGACGAATGGGAAGCTCGTTGATACAAAAGGTGAAGAAAAAGAGATTGATGTCGATTATTACGTGACGCACCAAATATTGCCCTCAGTTGGTAGGGTGCTAAACTACTTCGGTTACAATGATTCTAATCTATCCGGCGAGCCACTCCAAAAAACGCTTGGCCACTTTTAGTGTAATCATTACCTGAATGTCAAACCTGAGAATTCTGTTCGTAATTGAACAAAAATAAAAGGGGGGAGAATAATTTACTCTACCAACGTTGAAACATCCCCCTCAGAGATGCCAAGATATCTCGCCTTTAGTACCCTTCGCATTATCTTTCCGCTTCTCGTCTTCGGCAACGTTTTTACAAACACTATTTCTCCAATAACTGCAACAGGTCCAAGTTCATGCCGAACTTGTTTCTTGAGTTCGTTTATTAAGATATCGTTTTCCTCACACCCTTCCTTTAAGATGAGAAATGCTTTAATCACCTCTCCTTTTACCGGATCGGGCTTCCCTATCACGGCTGCTTCCGAGACGTCAGGATGGGTAACAAACGCGGATTCCACTTCGCTCGTTCCTATTCTGTGACCAGCAATCTTTAAAACATCATCAGCTCTTCCTTGAATCCAGTAGTACCCTTCCTCATCCTTTCGTGCCATATCTCCTGGGCAATATACGTCTCCAGGCACTACCTTCCAATACGTTTTTATGTACCGGTCAGGGTCTTTATACAGCGTTCGTAACATCGCCGGCCAAGGGGTCTTTATTACTAATAACCCGCCTTTTCCGAATGGCACGGACTTTCCCTCGATATCGACGATATCAGCTTCTATTCCAGGCAACGGTTTCGTTGCAGAGCCGGGCTTAAGCGCCGATACTGGAAGTGGAGATATCATGAAGCATCCCGTCTCGGTCTGCCACCACGTATCAATGATCGGGCGCTGTCCGTTCCCTACATTAGTGTAATACCACATCCATGCTTCTGGATTAATAGGTTCTCCAACCGTCCCCAGAATTCTCAAAGAGCTCAAGTCGCGACATCGCGGCCACTTATCGCCATACCTCATTAAATGGCGAATTGCTGTCGGTGCTGTATAGAATTTCGTAACTCCGTATTTTTCCACTATACTCCACAACACGTCAGGATTTGGGTAGTCAGGTGCGCCTTCATAAATTAAGGATGTAGTTCCAATGAGTAATGGTGCATAAACGCAATAGCTGTGGCCAGTTATCCACCCAATATCCGCAGTGCACCACCATACATCGTCCTCACGTATGTCAAATGCATGTTGCAATGTCGTAGCGGTTTGCACCATATAGCCGCCAGTTGCGTGAACTACCCCTTTGGGCTTTCCCGTGCTTCCCGACGTGTACAGAATATAAAGTACGTCCTCCGCATCCATCATTTCGGGGTTACATTCTGCGGGTTCTCCTTCCACCAGTGAGTCATAGAGTATCTCTTTTCCGCTCAGATCTGACATCGTAATCGGGTTGCCTGCGTGTTTGACTACAATGGTCGTTTCTACGGTCGGACACTGCAAAACAGCTTCATCTGACACTTGCTTCAGGTCAATTATTTTTCCTCTCCTAAACGTGCCATCCGCAGTGATCAAAATCTTCGCTTCTGCATCATTGATCCGTTCTCTCAGAGCGTGGACGCTGAATCCCGCATATACAACATTGTGGATAGCCCCGATTTTAGCACACGCGAGCATAGATACAACTGACTCAATACAGGGGGGGAGGTACATAGCGACCCTATCTCCTTTTTTAACCCCCAGCTTTTTTAACGCATTCGCCATCTTGTTGACTGCTCTGCAAAGCTCATAGTAGGTTACCTTTTTTTCATCGCCACGTTCATTAACGTAAAGCACCGCGAGCTTGTTTCGCCTGTCAGTCTTGATTTGCCTGTCTACTGCATTGTACGTTATGTTGGTTTTTCCGTCTACAAACCACTTATAAAAGGGCTTGCTGCTCTCATCAAGCACTTTTGTCCACGGGGCAAACCATTC
>Ga0187769_10000863_pt1 | contig 16816 bp, 19 predicted proteins | sample 0116_SJ02_MP02_1_FD_133140 | JGI IMG/M metagenome (GOLD analysis project Ga0187769, IMG submission 133140) | Tropical peat soil microbial communities from peatlands in Department of Meta, Colombia - 0116_SJ02_MP02_10_MG | ecosystem: Environmental > Terrestrial > Soil > Wetlands > Peat | place... | reverse complement strand
GGGATGCAGGAGGCACGGTCCAGGATCGCGCTCGGTTCACGTCCCGGCCCGAAGGGTCCTTGGAAGAGATCCGCCAGCGTCGGCACGACATTTCGCTCCCACAACGGACGGCTCCTTTGGGCTAGCAGCATCGGCGTCGACACGCGCGTGACGCCGCTGGATCCGGCCGACAATCCGGAAGCCGCCGCGACCGGCCACCGCGACTCGCTGCGACCCGAGGTTCAGCCAGAGTGCCGCTCCGCCACTCCAAGCAGCAGTCGTCCTCGAAGCGGTGCGTCAGGCGAGCAACGGTGAGCAAGCTCGATGCCTCACTGTCGCGTTCGGTAGGACGCGGCGGTCCGTTGGGTCCAGCCACGCCGCCGGTCGTGACTTCTGCTTTCGCGATCGGGCCGGTCCACGACGGACAGCTGCTTCGCCTACGCACTCAGTCGTCTTCCCCGCGGGCGGCGGACTACTGGTTCGCCCCGGCTGAGCGGTAGTCATTAGCTCGAGGCCGGCCGGATCCGCCGCGCTATTGCTTCCCGAGGGCATCGGCCGAGCCCTCAAGCCAAGAGCGATCGTCACGCCTCGGCCATGCTTGTGATCGCAACGCGCGGAAACCACCGGCCTGCCGGCGCCGCTCGGCGGCTGGTCTCGGACGACTGCTTCCACCTCGGCGACGCCGACGAGCCCGCTATGCCTATGGCGGGCACAAGACCAATTCGGAGTTCGCGACCGTGGGCGTGTCGCCGTGGTGCGGCGCCGTGACGCTCACGACCGTCGGCTACGAGGACATCGTGCCCAATGCCTCTGTTGGGCGGTTCCGCGGGGTCGCGATCATGTTCACGGGTATCGCTGTGCTCCGCATGCTCGCCGGGTCGCCCGCGTCGCTGTCCAACGTCGAATCGCCCTCAGAGGAGGAGCCCGCGACGGCTGCGGCACCGTTCGCGCGGTGGATGCGCGCTCCGCATCCGTGGAGTCGGCCGTGTTACCAGCCCGGCAACGGGAGGTGGGTCAACCGCGTTCTGGGACGCTGGTCCGGGGTGGATGGTCGCCCGGCTCGCGCGCCTCAAGCGAGCGTGTGGAGCTCTTGTGCCATGGGAGGATCCCGTCGATCTCGATGTCGATCGCAAAGCTGAGAATGGTTCGCACGACTACGATCAGTCCGAGCACGCCGACGCTCTCGAGCGTCGGTTCCACCGCGACAGTGCGGACGAGATCGGCTGCGACGAGAATCTCGAGGCCGACCAGAATCCCTCGTCCGAATACCTCGCGGCCGCGCCGGTAGGCGAGGCGGGCGTCGCGGTCGCCGGCGAGGACGCGGACGACGGCGACTACGGCGAGCAGGAGGGCGGCGATCAGCACCGCGACCGCGATCCACTCGAACGCGCGTGAGATGTGTTCCATCGCGTGCACGTATGAAGTGTGAGCGCCGGGAGCAGGAGGGGTTCATCCCGATCGGGTGATCCACAAGGGACGGCGTAGCCAGATACTCGTCTGATGGCGACGGTGCCGCCAGCGTTTCATCTGCTTGCGAAGCCCACCGGTGCGGTGTGCAACCTGGACTGCGCGTACTGCTTCTTTCTCTCCAAGGAGATGCTGTACCCGGGCAGCCGGTTCCGGATGGCCGACGAGCTGCTCGAGACCTACGTCCGTCAGCTCATCGAAGCCCATTCGCATGTCCCGGTCGTGGACGTCGCCTGGCAGGGCGGCGAACCGACGCTGATGGGACTCGATTTCTTCCGGCGGTCGATCGAGATCGTCGATCGGTACCTCCAACCGGGCCAGCGCGCCGCGTACACGATCCAGACCAACGGTACGAAGCTCGATGTGGACTGGGCTGCGTTTTTGCGCCAGCACGATTTTCTGGTCGGCATTTCGATCGACGGCCCGCGCGAGATCCACGACACCTTCCGGGTCACCAAGGGGGTCGCGGCAGCTTCGACCAGGTCATGCGCGGGCTTGGGGAGCTGCGGCGCGCGGGGGTCGAGTACAACGTCCTCACGACGGTGCACCCCGCGAACGTGGACCGCGGGGTTGAGGTCTACCGGTTCCTACGCGACGAGTGCGACGCGCGGTTCATGCAGTTGATCCCGGTGATCGAGCGGACCGACGAGACGGCTGAGAACGCCGATGCGGGGTGGTCCTCGTGGCGCGATCGACCTCTGTACGTGCAGTCAGGCAGCTACGTCAGCAGCCGCTCGGTGTCCCCGGAGGGGTACGGGAGGTTCCTGACCGACATCTTCGAGGAGTGGGTGCGGCACGACGTTGGGGAGGTGTTCGTGCAAATCTTCGACGCGACGCTGGCGAACTTCGTCGGCGAGCGGGCGGGTATGTGCGTCCACTGCGACTACCCCTGCCACTAACGTTCGTCGGGGCGGTATAGCCCGTTGCTCATCCCGGTACGTCCGTAGGCTCGATCGCTTGCTGGTGACGTGGCGGCGCGGCGAGCCACTGTTCCGCTTCGTGGTGAGCTGTGAGCGTCGACTGGAGGATCGAGTCGGACGCAAGAATGACGGTCACCTCGTGGTTGATCTCGTTGCTTGGCTGAGCGGCGGCTTCCGCAGCTCGCGGCGCATGCGCACCGCCGGGCCGAACCTCGTCTGCGCGGTTCCGGTGACGGTGAAGCCGAGCCGTTCATAGAAGGGCTGGGCAGGCCCGACGGTCACCTCCAGGCCGACTGCGCCTGCGGCCCGGGCACGCGAGGCGGCGTCCTCAATCAACGCTGTGCCAACGCCCTTGCGCATTTCCTTGGGCTCGACGAAGAGCCCGTCGAGCTCGTGTGTCCCGGTGTCGGACGGGATCACCGCCGAGAAGCCGATCGGTATTCCGTCGGCTGTGACGGCGACGCGCACCCAGCCGTTGTCGATGAACGCCTCGGGCAGCTCGATTGCATCGGGATGGGCCGCCAGCTGCTCGCGGTATTGCTCCCAGATGTTGGACGAGCGCCGCTGCAGTGCCTCGAGCGTCGTGACTTCCGTCGGCGCGGCGTCCCGGATCCTAGGCGATTCAGACACGTCAACCCAACTGACGACGACCGAGATCAACAATATCCCTCCCGGGTGGGCGAGCGTCGGGGCGCGCTCGTCGGCACCCCAAGGCGCGTCGGGTCGCCCCCGAGGTTCTTAGTAGCAACCGCGCAGCGTGCTGGAGGTCAGCTGCGCTCGTGGCGACGGATGGGTGCTTCGAGTCGCGCGAGCCGAGGGAAACTCGTGTTGAGCTTGCGGCGTTGCGCCGCGGTGCGCGGGGCTCAGGCGTACCGAATCGGCAACGGTCGGGGTGGAGCTGGCGGACCGCGACGTTCGTGTCAGTCTGGCGCCGTTGATGGGGCGAGCCCGGTGCCTCCGCGGAGGCCACGGACAGTTTCACGGTCATGAGTCAGGCCGGAGAAGCGCGTGCGACTACTCGCTCATCTTCAACGCGCGCGTCCGACCGTTCAACGACATCTGGGTCCGCCGAGCGCTCAACTACGCGGTCGACCGCGCGCCTCGTCGGGACCGGCGCCCAGCCCACCTGCCAGACGCTGACGCCCTGGTTCACCGGGTACAAGCGCTACCGCCCGTACACGCCAGACCCGACCGAGAGCGGGGTCTGGAGCGCCCCCGACCTGGCCACCGCGCGGCGGCTGATCACGGCCTCCCACAAGTGCGGCACTTCAGTGACGATTTGGCTCACCGCCGGAACACCACCCCCCGTAGCTCGCTACCTCGTGACGCTACTCGACCAACTCGGCTACCAAGCCCGGCTACGCGACGTCTCGACGGAGCCCTACAGCCAGGAGTATGCGCAAATCGCCGATTCGCGGACCAGAGCCCAGGCGTTCACCTTCGAGGACGGGGCGGTCTACCCGGCCGCGTCCCAGCTCATCGAAACCTACTTCGGCTGCAATTACTTCATCCCGAACTCTCCAGTCAATGGCAACATCGCGGAGCTCTGCGATCCGCGCCTTGACGCGCGGATCAGCAACGCACTGGCCGCCGAGGCGGGCAACTCGCCGGACGCACAACCTTGGGCCCGGGCCGACCGCGCCGTCGTCGACGACGCGCCGCAGGTTCCACTCGTGATCTCCGGCTACGTCATCTTCGTGTCCAACCGCGTCGGCAACTTCCAAGCGAGCGCCGAGCAAGGCGTCCTGCCAGACCAGCTCTGGATCCGCTGAGCCTGATAAGGGTTCATGCCATCGATCCCGGAATGTCCAGCTTGCGTCCGCCAGCGGGGCGCTCGCGTCGGCCGCCCGCCCCGGTGCGATCCGGCTGCCTCTCTGCAATCAGTCCAAGCGACTCGCCGCGGCCGGCAAGCGCTGGCCGTGCCGCGTCTCCAAGAAGGCGGAAGCGCCGCACGTCGAGGCGGCTGCGAGCAAGTACCCGTCAGGTGGGCGTGCCCTGGGCCAGTTGGCGATCCCATACGGACGTGGTGAGCGCTTACAGCAGCTCGTCGAGCGAGGCGCGCAACAGCTGGGCTCGGCGGCGCAGGATGCCCCGACGGGGCCCGTGGAGAACGAGTTCGATTCGACCCGCGTGCAGTTCAGCCCCGTCCGGATACGCGATCTGCAGCGAGTCGAGGTCGTAGTAGCGGACGGTGCGGGCGGCTACCTGCGCGCGCTCGAGCGGCCCCGACAGTCCCACCGCTCCCGTCACTAGCGAGGGGCGCAAGGCGAGCATCTCGGCGTCTCCGCCCCAGTGCTCGAACACGACCTCCGGGCTGTGTTCGCCGGCCCGACTGCTTGCTAGGACCGACCCCGACCCCGGCTCGGTTACCTGCACGCGGTACTGATCGGCCGATGCGGAGCACTGCCCGCGGCGGGCGCGAACGGTCGCAGCGCGAGAGAGCCGGCCACACGTGACGGCCGCGAGTGCGACGACCACACGGTCCTGCTGCGCTCGCGCCGACATGACGAGCACGATATCTGGCGCCGCTCGCCGACGGACCGTCTCCGGATGCAAGCGGCGTGGCTTGGTCCGCGGCGTCTTTACTTGGGCAGCCGCCCGGCGCCTTTGGCTTCGAGCTTGCGGCGCTCTCGCCGCGCGCCGTGAATCTGACCAACCGCGTAGCCGCCGCCGAGAGCGATGACGGCCGGGACGAACGCGAGGACAAGCGCGCTGACCGTGGCGATGACCTTCAGCACGACGATCACAGCGATGACAGCCGCGACGACGACGAGAACTGCTTTCATGTCGCTGACTATAGGACCCCGCCGGGACCGGGAGTCGTGAACCTGCCAGCGCTCTAGCGCCAATAGTCTCCGCGATGCCTTCCGCTTGAGCGCGACCGAGGAGTGAACGCGCGGCCGCGAGCGCCAACCTTACGCCGGCGTTCACACGATCTGAATGCCGCGAGGCCAGTTCTGCACGCCCCCATCACACGCCGGAGAGCACACTGGCGTGTATCGGTACCCGAAATTGCGGGGGGACGAAATGAGCACAGCGATTACGTCAGCAGGTTTGGTTACGGCCGTAGAGCTTGCCCTGCTCGAAGGCAGGAACCTGGAACAGATCGAGACCGAGATTCTCGCGGTCAGCGACGTTGACGAGGAGACGCGGGCAGTGACGTGGCTGTATGCCTGGTCCTGTCAGGATGGGGTTCCCGGCGGGACAGGCTCGCCCGCCGCGAGACCGTCCCCCCGGTAAGGTCGTCGGGCGCTATCGGTTGGCGGCTCCCGCCAACCGGCTGTCTTTACCGAGGACGTGGTGCACGGGAAGCCCGAACGCCTGCGCCTTGGAAACGAGGTCGTGCTTCAACCAGCGAGAGACGCCCAGCGGCAGCGTCGAGATGATGATCTCGTCGTAGTGGCCGATGTTGAGAGCATCCTGGATCGCCATCAGCGGCTCAGTGTCGCCGATGTCGCCGGTGACTTCGGTGCCGGCGGCCTCGCTGAGCCGAGGTAAGGCGTCGCGGAGTACCTCGCGCGCCTCGTGTGCGCCGATCTCTTGCGGGTCGGCCATCCTGTCCCCGCCGTGCCGGCGGCGCGGAACCAGGAGATAGAACGTCGAGGGACGGTTGTGCGCGCTCGCGAACGGCCTCAATCAGAGCGGGCGTCGCGGCGGTCTGATGCGCGACGACGAGCACGTCGCTCGATGCTTCGCCGGGATCGGCGCGATCAGCGTCATGTTGGCAGTGAACTCGTTCCCATCGGTGACGGCCACCGAGAGGTAGGCAGCGAGGCTACGGCCCTCGGCAGTGGCGAGCGCCTGGCGTCTGACCGGCGTCGGCTTGAACCTCAATCGTCGCGCGGCGGCCGGCCGTCAGCGCGTAGCGCACGCTGCCGAGCGTGATCGCCTCCTTCTTGATCACCATCCGGTGCACCATGAGCGCCGAAGACGTCGACGTTGCCCTGGACTGGACGCTGATCAGGCCGCTTCGCGAGTGATCGGCGGCGACGGTGCATACCTCAGGCGCCCTGGCATCCGTGGTTCGTGGCGGCCCAAACGCGTAGTAACCCGCGCTTCGGTCCGGGTTGGCCGCTGACGGTGACCACGCGGTGGGTGACGATCCTAGTCATATGGGTCGCGGTCATGCATGTGATCGAGCGTCTCTCGGCGGTACGAGACCAGCCCGCAACCTACGAACGAGGGACCGGAGGCCGGCGCATGCCCCGGCGCGGCGCCCCGTGCCACGAGTCGCGGCGGGCGAAAGGGTCGCCGCGGACACGCGACCCGTGCTCGACCCAAGGCTATGGACGCGCATCGTCCTGATCGCCGATCTGTTGGCGCTCGCGCTCGGCTCGAGCGCGGCGGCGCTCGCCGCGCCGGCGCGTGCGACCGGTCTCGGCTGCGCGACGGCTGTCCTATTCCCCCTCGTCGCGATCGGGCTGCTCCACCTACGCGGCGGGGCGGGAGACCGGTTCTACGCCCCGGGCCTTGACCTCATGATCCAGGCCGCAGGCGCTGTGTCGTCGGCGGCCATGCTGACACTGGCCGCCGGCTCGATCATGGGCGGCAACCATCTGGTGGAGCTCACCCTGCGTCTGTGGCTGTTCGGCGGCGCCTACCTCGTTGTGGCGCGCCTCGTCCTGCGCAGCGTTCGGTCACAGGTCGTTCGTAATCAGGCGCTCGGGACCCCCACGCTGATCCTCGGCGGCGGTGTCGTGGGGCAGCATCTGGTGAAGCGATTGACCGACGACCCGCGTTACGGACTGCGCCCAGTGGGAGTCCTGGACTCCGATCCGATGCCGACGGTCGGACACGGATCGGCGGCGGTCGTCCCGATTCTCGGAGCGCCGGAACACTTGGCGGAGGCGATCCGCCAGACCGGGGCGCGGCGGGTGATCCTGGCCTTCTCCTCCGAGCCCGATCGCGCCCTCGTCGAGAGGGTGCGGGAATGTGATGAGCTCGGCGTCGATGTTTCGCTCGTGCCGCGGCTGTTCGAGGCCATCAACGGCCACGCAACCCTCGATCACGTCGGCGGCCTGCCGCTGATCTCGCTCCGTTCGACTGATCCACGGGGCTGGCAGTTCGCGATCAAGCACGCGTTCGATAGGTCGCTTGCGTCCGTGGCGCTGGTTCTGATTTCCCCGCTGATGGGGTTGATCGCCCTCGGCGTGCGCCGGTCCTCGCCTGGTCCGGCGTTGTTTCGTCAGCGCCGCGTGGGACGCGACGGCCGCGTCTTCGACGTCCTCAAGTTCCGCACGATGCGTGAACCTCACCCAAGCGATGAGGCCGAGTTCGTCCCGCCGGACGGGTGCGCGCCCGGCGGCGTCGAGGGCGAGGACCGCCGGACGGCCGTGGGTAGGTGGTTGCGGAACACCTCGCTCGACGAGCTCCCGCAGTTGATCAACGTCTTGCGCGGCGAGATGAGCATCGTCGGCCCGCGCCCGGAGCGGCCAACGTTTGCCGCCCGGTTCGGCACCGAGATCGAACGCTACGACGATCGGCTCCGGGTTAGATCAGGCATAACCGGCTGGGCCCAGGTAAACGGACTGCGCGGCCAGACATCGATCGCCGATCGGGTGGAGTGGGACAACTACTACATATGCAACTGGTCACTCGGCCTCGATCTCAAGATCATGGTGCTCACCGTCGTCGAGGTGCTTCGGTTGCGTGACGGCCGGGTGGCGTCGAAGGACGCGCACCCAACGGGTCCAGGGCAAGTCCATGGGACGACGTCGGACTGTCCCACATCCGTGGTTCACCGCGCCGCTGGCGGTGAACTACCCGTCGCCGATTCAGTCTCTCGCGGATAAGGGCGCGTGTCCCCATATGACGAAATAGGAGCATGGGGAATCCCGACCACAGGAGGTGGAAGCGTGGTTCACAAGACGATTCGAGAGATGAGTAAGTACATGAGCCGAGTCCTGGCGCTGGCAGGTGTGACGCTTGTTGTGTTCGCGCCGAGCGCCGCGTTCGCGTCTGGAAGCTCGACTTGCCAGGCGTACAACCCGCAGCTGTGCTCCTCCGTCGGAAGCGGTCACGCCGGCACGGGGACCTCATCGAGCAGCGCCGGCAAGTCGGGCACGCTGCCCTTCACCGGGCTTGACGTGGTCTTGCTCCTTGGTGGCGCGGTCACCCTCGTTGGAGCCGGCTTGGTAGTGCGCGGGCTCGCTCGCCGGCTCGACTGAGTTCTCGCTCGCTCTAGGCGATCGGGAAGGCGGTGCCAGAATGCGACCGTGACGAGCGCCACGGAGTACACGCTTGCTCGCGCGCGCGCCGGCGACGGGGACGCGTTCCGGGCGCTGACCGATCCCTATCGGCGCGAGCTCCAGCTCCACGTCTACCGGATCGTCGGCTCGGCCCAGGATGCCGAGGATCTCCTTCAGGAGACGCTGCTCGCCGCGTGGCGCGACCTCGAGCGGTTCGAGGGGCGCGCTTCGATCCGCGCCTGGCTGTACCGGATCGCCACCAATCGCGCGCTTGACGCTGTCCGTGCGCGCCGCCACCGTCCGGACGACCGGCAGCGGTCGACCGAGGTGACCGAGCCGACGCGGGTCACCGAACCTATCTGGCTCGAGCCCTATCCGGACGCCCTGCTCGACGGGATCCCCGACCAAGCCCCCGGACCGGAGGCGCGATACGAGATCAAGGAGGCGACCGCACTGGCGTTCGTCGTCGGGCTCCAGCATCTCCCCGGGCAGCAGCGTGCAGTGCTCATGCTGCGCGACGTGCTCGGGTTCCACGCCGGGGAGGTCGCGGAGATGCTCGAAACGACTGAGCCGTCGGTCAACAGCCTTCTGCAGCGCGCACGCGCGGCGTTCGAGTCACGCCTGCCCGCCGCGGGTCGCGAACGCGCGCCGCTTCCGAACTCCAAGCTGGAGCGGGACATCGTCGGCCGGTTCGCCGACGCCGTCGAGGCGGGCGACGTCGACGGCATGGTCGCCCTGCTGACCGACGACGCCTGGCTGACCATGCCGCCCGAGCCATGCGAGTACCAGGGCCCCGCCGCGATCGGCGTGTTTCTGCGCGACCGCGACGTCCGGCGCGGCGTGGCGCTGCGCCTGGTTTCGACGCGGGCCAACACGCAGCCCGCGTTCGGCGCCTATCTCCCAGACCCGGAGGCAGGCATCGCGCGGCCCTACGCGCTGTTCGTTCTCGCCCTCGAGGGCGACCGGATCTCCGCGGTCACCTGGTTCGGCGACAACGGCGTGTTCCCGCTCTTCGGGCTCGCGCCGTCGCTGCCCTAGACGCCGCTAACCGACCGAGACGAACTCGTAGGCGAGAAACCCGAGATTGTCACCGATGGTCTTGGCCTCGAGCAGGCGCAAGCGTTTCGGGTCGCCGGTCTCGCCGAAGAGCCGTCGGCCGACCCCGAGCACGAACGGGTAGATCGTCAGCCGCAGCTCGTCGACGAGGTCGTGCTCGATCAGCGCGTGCACGAGCTTGAAGCTGCCGGGGACGACGATCTCTCCGTTCAGCTCCCGCTTCAGCTTGGAGACCTCGTCGACAACGTCGCCCTGCACCACCGTAGAGTTGCTCCATTCGGGATCCTGGAAACTTGAGGACACGACGTACTTGGGCAGGCTGTTCAACCGATCCGCTAACTCGCCGCTGCGAGCCGGCCACCGCGCGGCGAAGAACTCGTAGGTCCGCCGACCGAAGAGAAAGGCCTCGGCGCCCAGCGCTTCGGCGAGCGCGCCCCTGGCCCAGTCTTGGCTGTCGTTGTCCCCCACCCGGCCGAACCAGCCGCCGTGCCGGAAGCCCTCCTCACCGGTTGGGTCCTCGACAACTCCGTCGAGGGACACATTCTCGCTGACGACGATCTTTCCCATTTCGGCGCTCCGTAGTTGGTGCTTGGTCGTTGCATTCGGGCCTCGTTCATTGAGGCGTCCGCGGCGACCAAAACTGAGCGGCGAATTTGAGCGTCAGCCATCCATGTTGAAAACGGGCCGGGCCGACCGGTGGCTGTCTCGGTGGTCCGATCGGCCGGTCCTGGACGCGGTACGCGCGGCCGACCCCACGATGTTGATGCGCGGGAGCAACGCGTCAAGCCGGCGCGGGAGGTGCCAGCTGACGGTCCCCAGCAACGAGGGCGCGGAGACCGCCCACATCGGCCTGCCGTTGGTTGACGGTGTGTCGTATGCGAGGCGCGTCGATCGTGCCATGTGACACGTGGAACACGATCTGGTCCACATCGGTAAGTTGGTTACGTCAGAGGTAATTACACCGAGACAGCGCCGCGCCGGGTCACCGGGGGCGCGTCAAGAAACGACTGAGGTGCCGACTCGTGGCCGCGCGAGTCACGGGCACCGGTCCGCGCGGCGCCGAGCGTGCGTGCCGGAATCCACCACTCGGTGGGAGGTGATCCGGCGGATGTGGGCCGCGTAGGCCTGGCAGGCCGACTCCTCGCGGTCGAGCGCCGCCGTGTACGCCGCGAAGGCCGCAGTGCGGTCGCACGGTGCGGCGCGCGACGCCCACTCCCATGCAGCCTGCACCGCCTTGCACTCGGTCCGCCACTCGCAGTAGAGGTCCATCATCGTGTCGATCAGGTCCGGACGGATCTGGCTGTCCACGGCTTTCATGCCGTCCACCGTAGGCCGACCCTGGTCCGCCGACAAGGTCCAATTGCCGGCGCGCTTCCAGGACCAACGGTCAGGTCGCCGTCGGGCCTGGTCCTGCTCGCGTCCGGGCTAGCATCGCGGTCGGCGAGGCCAATGGACATCCACCTCACCCTCGACAGGTCGGAGCCGTTGCGCGCGCAGCTCGAGCGGCAGCTGCGCGACGCGATCCGCTCCGGACGGCTGCGGGCCGGCTCGAAGCTGCCACCGAGTCGGCTCCTGGCCGAGGAGCTCGAGATCTCGCGCGGCGTCGTTGTCGAGGCGTACTCCCAGCTCGTGGCGGAGGGGTACCTGGTGGCGCGGGCGGGAGACGGAACGCGGATCGCCAGTGGGCTCGCCCAGCAGCCACCCGCCGCGCCGGCGTCGTCGGCGGCCGCCCGCCGCATTCGGTACGACCTGCGCAGCGGCATCCCGGACCTGTCGTTCTTCCCGCGCCGCGAGTGGCAGTCGGCGATGTCGCTCTCGCTGCGAGAGCTGCCCGACACCGCGCTCGCGTACGGGTCGCGGCGCGGGCTGCGCCAGCTGCGGATCGGGCTCAGCAGCTATCTCGGGCGGGTCCGTGCGGCGGTGGCTGAGCCCGACCGGGTGTTCATCGCGGCGGGGGCGACGCACGCCATGGAGCTTCTGTGGCGGACGCTCGGTCAGCGCGGCGCTCGTCGGGTCGGCGTCGAGGATCCCGCATGGGCTCCGATTCCCGCAACGGTCGCCCAGGCGGGGCTCGAGCCGATTCCCGTCCCGGTCGATCGGCACGGCCTCGATGTGGACGAGCTCGAGCGCGCCGATGTCGACGCGGTGGTCCTCTCTCCGGCGTACCAGTATCCAACCGGCACGGTTCTCGCGCCGCAGCGCAGGGCCCGGCTGATCACCTGGGCCCGGCGGCGCGGAGCGATCGTCGTGGAGGACGATTACGACGCCGAGTATCGCTATGACCGAGAGCCGATCGCGTCGCTGCAGGGTCTGGCGCCGGACTGCGTCGCCTACGTCGGGACCGCGAGCAAGACGCTCGCGCCCGCGTTGCGACTCGGATGGGTGCTGGTGCCAAGCCACCTGGTGGGCGAGATGGCCGCCCAGCATGGAGTGGCGCGCGCACTGCCGAGCGTCCTCATGCAGGCCACGTACGCGCTGCTGCTCGAACGGGGGGAAATCGACCGGCACCTGCGCCGTACCCGTCGCCGCTATCAGGCCCGGCGGAACGCCCTCATCACGTCGCTTTCCGAGCGCCTGCCCCAAGCCTCCGTCGGCGGCACCGCCGCCGGACTTCACATGATCGCGTGGTTGCCCGAGGGGACGGATGAGAACGCCATCGCCGACGCCGCGGCCGAGCGTGGCGTCGCGGTTCACACGCTGCACCAGGACTGCGCCGTCGCAAGGTCGCTGCCGCCGGCGCTGCTGCTGGGCTACGGGCTGATCGTCGAGTCAGCGATTCCTCGCGCGGTCGAGGAGCTGGCCGTCGCGGCGGCGAGCAGCTGACCGCCGGCAACGACATTGGTTCACAGATTGAAGGCCGGGTTGGTCCTCCCCAACCGCACCCCCTCGACGTAGGATCGCTGACACATCGACCCCCCGGGGCGGTCCGTGACGCGGGGCCCCCACGCGGCGCACCGTCCCGGGCCTAAACGTCCAGCACGCGCGGCGAGCGCTCAGACCCGAGGGACCCGCATCGCGCCGGACGCTGTCAAGGAGAGACAACCAATCAATCGAGCACTGGTCATCGGAGGTCGCGGTGTGCTCGGCGGGCTCACCGTCAGTGCCTTCAGCGAGGCTGGGTGGGAGGTGCGATCGGGGGTTCGCGGCGCCCGGGCCGGCGAAATCGAGCTCGACCTCGACCAGCCTCAATCGGTGCGGGCCGCGTTGCGCGAGCACGAGCTCGTGGTCAATACCGTGCCGCACCGCGACCTGATCGCCGAACGTCTAGTCCTCGAGCACGGCGGCACGCTCATCAACATCGCCACGCTGCCGGCGGCCGCAACCCGCGGGCTGAGGGCGGTGGCCGGCGGCGCCCGCGGCACCGTGCTCATGAACGCCGGCCTGGCGCCCGGCGTGACCACCATTGTCGCCGCCGACCTGCTCCGCAGGCACCCGGAGGCGGAGGAGCTCGAGATGGTTTTCAGTTTGGCGACTGCCGTTCCCCGGGGGCCGGCGAGCGTGGACTTCGTGCAGCGCGGTCTGAAGACGGTGGCTCGTCATCGCACGGTGGGCGTTCCGCTGCCCGAGCCGTTTGGCGAGCGAACCTGCGTGGGCTTCGGCGAGGATGACGCCGGATGGCTCGGTGGGATCGCGGAGGGACGAATTGTTCGGCCCTACATCTGCGTCTTGGAAGCACCGATGCACGAATGGCTGCTCACGCTGAACGACGTGGGCGGCCTCACCCGGTTGTCGAAGGCCCTCATCCGTTCGCGGCCGCCGGATGCCGACCGGACCCCGAGCCAGGAGCCGGTCGCGCACTGGGTCGCCGCCGTTCGAGGTGATCGCCGGCTTGCCGTCTGGACCGTCCAGTGCCGGGGTGAGTTCGTGCACACGGCGCGGAGCGCCCTGGTGTTCGCCGAGGCGTTGCTCGCGCGGCAGCCCGGTGGAGGCTGCTTCGACCCGGAGGAGATCTGCACGCTCGAGGACGTAGGGCCGGAGCTTGAGGCTGTCGGCATCAACGTCGCGCCCGCGGAGCGACGGTCACATTCGAGGGCCGGCTCGGCTAAGGAGTGAAGGTGCCGCGGATCCGGTCTAGCACGCCGGGATCGCCCTCGTAGGTGACGCCGGCGGCCTGCGCAGCTTCGAGGTCGCGCAGCCCGAAGACCAGTCCGAGGATCGGCTTGGCGTCGCCGCTCAGGATCAGCTTGGGATCGTTGGACGGCGTCATCCGCGCTCGGACGGTGCCGTTCGTCGCCTCGATCGTGATCGGCTGATCGCCGGTTCGAAGCTCGACCTCGACCGCGGGCTGGTCAGGATGGTCGTCGCTCAGGTTCAGCTCGAGGGCCCAGGCGAGCCAGTGGCTCTGGACCGTTTCGCCGGGCCGCTGGTCGGTCATCAGCGGGAGGCCCCAGCGGACGAGATCCTCGAGCACGGGACGGAGCTGCTCCCCGCGCGGGGTGAGATGGAAGAGGGTCGTCGCGACCGGCGGTGGCGCGTCTTCGCGGGCCACCACCCCCGCCTGCTCGAGCTCGCGGAGCCGATCGGCCAGCAGGTTGGTCGCGATTCCAGGCAACCCGTGGCGCAGGTCGGTGTAGCGGCAGCCGCCACGTAGCGCCAGCTCGCGAACGATCAAGAGGGTCCAGCGATCGCCGACGACGTCGAGCGACTTGGCGATTGCGCAGTACTCGTCGTAGGACCTCATGGGGAGAATCGTAGCACGAGTTAGACGAGAATCACGTTCTATTACTTGACTTTTTTGTCTTCTTAGTTTAGAACATCATCCACCGATTCTTCGCCGCCCACCCGAAGGGGACTCATGCAACGAAAGCCCTTGATCCTCGTCTCGCTCTTGTTGGCCGCGTTCGCGATCAACGTCGACACGACCATCGTCAACGTCGCGCTGCCGTCGCTGGTGCGGGAGCTGCACGCGTCCAACTCGCAGCTGCAATGGGTCGTGGACGCGTTCAACCTACTGTTCGCCGCCTCGGTGCTGGCGTTCGGCAGCCTGTCTGACCGGTTCGGTCGCAAGGGGCTGCTGCTGGCAGGTCTAACGGTGTTCGGCCTGGCCAGCCTAGCGGGCGGTCTGATGGACAGTCCGGGTCGCCTGATCGCGACCCGTGCGGTCATGGGCCTGGGGGCGGCGATGGTGTTCCCCTCGACGCTGTCACTGCTGACGAACGTGTTCACCGAGCGGAGCGAACGCGCGCGGGCGATCGGCCTCTGGGGCGCGATCACGGGCGCGGCGATCGCGCTGGGGCCGATCGTCGGCGGCTGGCTGTTGCAGGTGTTCGACTGGCGCAGCATCTTCTTCGCGATGACGCCGGTCGCAGCGGTCGCGGGGATTCTGGTCGCCGGGTACGTACCGACCTCGCGCGACCCGCACGCGCCGCGGACCGACCGGGGGGGATTCGTGCTCTCCACCGCGATGATCGCGCTGCTCGTGTACACGATCATCGAGGCTCCCACCTACGGGTGGGGCAGCGCGCGCACGCTGGGCGCCTTCGCCTTGACTGCTCTGCTGGGTGTCGCGTTCGTGGTCTGGGAGCGGCGCATCGATGAGCCGATGCTCGATGTGACGCTGTTCCGCAACCCGCGCTTCGCAGCGGCCAGCGGCTCGGTGGCGATCTCGTTCTTCGCGCTGTCCGGATTCATCTTCCTGGTCACACAGTACGTCCAGTTCCTCAAGGGCTACGGGCCGTTGTCCACCGGCGTTCGCCTGCTACCGGTCGCGTCGTCCGTGGCGATTTCCTCGATCCTCGGCACCAAGCTCGCCGTGCGCCTCGGCACGAAGTTGGTCGTCGCCGCCGGCCTGCTGTCGATGGCCGCCTTCTACCTGTGGGTCACGAGCGCCTCCGCGGCCACCGGCTACGGGACGATCGCGGCGCAGATGGTCGTGCTCGGGACCGGGATGGGGCTAACCAGCGCACCCGCGACCGAGGCCATCATGGGCGTGGTCCCGAAGGCGAAGGCCGGCGTCGGCTCCGCCGTGAACGACGCCACCCGACTCCTCGGCGGCACCCTGGGCGTGGCGGTGCTGGGCAGCGTGTACGCGTCTCTGTACGCCAGCGGGCTCTCCCGCGCGCTGCCGGCGGGACTGTCGGCGAAGCTCACCGCAACCGCCCATGCATCGATCGGCACGGCGCTGACGGCGGCCGGGGAGCTGGCACACGCCGGAGACGCCCGGCTTGCCGCCACGCTCCACAACGCGGCCAGCACGGCCTTCTTCAGCGGCTTCAGCACCGCCAATCTGGTCGCTGGGGGCGTGGTCGCCGGCGGCGCGCTGATGGCGCTGGTGCTGCTGCCGGCGCATCCCGCGACGTACGGCGACGGCGCGCCCCAGTCGCGCGCGGCCACCTCGGCGGCGATCGCAACGACGACCGGCTGAGCCGAAGGTTCGCGATCCATACGGTTGACTCGCACTCGCGCGGCGGCGCCGCGCGAGTGTCGCGCTCATGAGGTGCCGCTCGGCCAAGCGGCGCTCGCGTGAGATGATCCGCGGCATGCCGACCAACCCGCCCCCAGTCACGCTGTTCGACGTCGCCAAGCGAGCCGTGGATGTCGCCGACCCGGACGCCGCCGATGAGCGGCTGTCGGACCTGTTGGCGCAGTTCGAGGACGCGGACGAGCCAGTGACGGCGATCGACAACCTCGAGGAACAGGTCGCGATCGCGGTCGAGCGCGTCGACGTCGATATCGAGGACCCAGCGGTTTCGATGGCGACGGCCACGATCCTCTACCTGGCTCACCGCCGCGACGAGCTGCACGACGACCCCGACAAGATCCTGCAGCTGGCCGCGCGGGCGGAGTGGAAGGGCGATCCGCCGGACAGCGTACGTGACTGGCTGGCCGATCGCGGGGTCGAGGTCTAAATCAAATAAGGCCGCCGGCGCGCCCATGACGGCGGTCATCCTGGACTGCGATCCCGGGCACGACGACGCGATCGCGCTGCTGCTCGCGCTCGCCAGCCCCGAGATCAAGCTGCTCGGGGTGACGACCGTGTCGGGCAATCAGACGCTCGATAAGACCACCGCAAACGCGATCCGCGTGCTCGACCACGTCGGCCGCCAACATGTCTCGGTCGCCGCCGGCGCGCCACGCCCGCTGGTCCGCGAGCGCCAGACGGCCGCCGACGTCCACGGCGAGAGCGGGCTGGACGGACCGAGGCTGCCCCCGCCGTCGCGCAAGCCCGAGCAAGCGCATGCGATCGACTGGATCGCGTCCGCCGTG
>Ga0187769_10000861_pt1 | contig 16842 bp, 22 predicted proteins | sample 0116_SJ02_MP02_1_FD_133140 | JGI IMG/M metagenome (GOLD analysis project Ga0187769, IMG submission 133140) | Tropical peat soil microbial communities from peatlands in Department of Meta, Colombia - 0116_SJ02_MP02_10_MG | ecosystem: Environmental > Terrestrial > Soil > Wetlands > Peat | place... | reverse complement strand
TATTACGCCTACACTGAAACGCTTACTTCCAATTACTGTTGTTCAACGGTTAACGTTACGCTCCCACAGGCATCTATCTTAGTTGCTTTCGTAACGAACTATACCCTCACCCCTGTTCCGTACACGATAACATCTTCCGTCGCGTCACTGACTACCTATACAACCACGCAAACTTTAACCAGCCATATCTCCGCTTCAGAAGCAGTCGGTCTGTCTCCTAGAGCATTTACCCTGCTAGCAATAATCGTCATCGGGACTCTTGCGCTGCTTACGGGATGGATTACCTTGAAGTCAAGAACAAGAGAGGGGACCGCCCAGTCAGAGCATCCATAATTGCACTAAAACAACTTCTTTTCTTCGTTATTCATTTTCTCTCCGGAACGAACTGTTCTCTATTGGCTTGCTCTATGTCAGTTATTTTTTGGTTACGTTTTCGTTATGCTTGTTCTTTGATGACACAGCTACGGTGTTCTCTCCATAATTTGGAGGACGCGAAGCTTAGCGTATGGAGCTAAGAACCAGTTGAATAGACCAACTGCTATTCCCAAAACTGCGGCTAGAGTAGGAGTGATTAGCAACCCTAAGAGAGGTGCAGCTACAGAGAGAATGATAATCAAAGCATCAAACCATAGATTCTTCTTATAGTTCAAGGCTAGTCACATTTTCATACCAAAACTTCCCGTAGCCATTGCCTGCTTCCAAACAGTGCCGATACTGCAATTCGGACAAACCTTTACGGGCGCGATTATCCCGCACTTCACGCACTCAAAGACTCCTGACATTCTTCTTCGTGTAAATTCTCACTAGCATTCTGGATTAAGGTTAACCATCTGTCCCCTTCATCATCCTGCTAACAATTTCAATTGTCTTGCCAAAAGATGCCGGTTAAGCAAAAGCTCCCGAGTTACATCTCTCTCTGGAATGAACTATTTTCAATTGGCCTGCGCTTCGTCCGTTGTTTTTGAATCGCTATCGTCCAAGCGGTTAAACCAGATGACCAGACCTATGAAAAAAAGGAAAGCTGCAAGGTAATTGAGGCCAATGTCGCTGGAGCTGAACAAAAGAAGTTTCACAATTATACACACAAGCCCTACGAAAAAGAGGCCGATTACGATTTTCGAAAATCTTCTGTCTCTCTGTTCCCAAATACTCTTCATTCATGTTTCATCCTATTTCTCGTCGCATTCTCGATTATAGTACGCCACTTATCCTCGCCTAGAACCTCAATCTGTCAAATTTCGGGACATGGTGTAGCAAGGACGAGGAGACATGGCAAATTCAAGGTTTGAAGTCATGGCGGGTTCTCTCTTTGTTCACGAAGCCGTTCCTTCTTGTTCATCTGCTCGTCATAGAAGACTATGATAAATCCTCCCAAGCCCAGTATTGCAATCAAGGTTAGCCAAAGCTCACCCGATCCACCACTGATCGCGTAGAAATCGGGTGATGGGTACCTCACATGGTAATCCGTCAAAGCACCGATACCAACGATGCTAATGATGAAAACAAGAAGGAACAGCCCCTCCCATACCATCGCAGATGCTGATGAGTGAACCCTAGTCATTTTGCTACCTTCGTTGAATGAACGTTGGACTCTGTTATGTTCATGCGGCATCCCTTTTTTCCGTTTGGCTCTTACTTTTAGGAACACGGCTTGCGGTTTGGATTATGGTCTTCTCCTAGAACTTCTATTCCCGCTACCGAGGCAGGTGTCCTGTACTCTAGGGCTTTGTGTTGTAATATGTAGTTGTCTTAAGCAAAAACTTCCAGTTGTATTTCTCTCTTCGGTGATCTATTTTCAATTGGTCCGGCGTTTGTCCATTGTTTTTTGGTCGGTCATCTTGTTGATCTATGCTCTATGCTGACTGCAGTGTCATTATGCTTTCGCTCGTTTTCGTCTTTCCAAAGCTCGTAGGTGTCGCTCGAAGTGCTTGTCCAAGTCTTCTCTCAGTTTCTTTATGTCGGCTTTGACTGGCTGCACATCTTTCCAAATGACTGCGTGGATTTCGTCCATTTTGTTGCTGATCAAACCGCCCTGCAGAAGAGCTTTCCTTATCTGTTGATTTACGATTCTCGCTATTTCTTCCCTATCCCTCTTGTCCATCTGCTGATCCACCCCCATCCTACTATCTTCACTGCTAATCTCTGCCAAAAGCATTCGCTGAAGCCCCTGTTTCTAATTTAGGCAAAAAAACAGAACTGGAAGAGTCGCATTGGCAACCAAACAGAGTGGTTTGTCCGCGGCCCTCAACAATGAAGCGAGCCGAGAAGGCCTTTAGAGGCCAACCGCGTTTATCGCGAAAGTTATTCCGTAGTAGATTAAAATTAAACCGAAAGAAACGAGGAAAAGTTTGTAGTATCGTGAACCAATTATTGCTTTGCCTTTCTTTCCTAAGTGAGTGATGCTCGTCAGGAATGCGTAATCCATCCACACATGTGAGAGATACATTATCAGTACGCCAACGATTGCGGCGAAGGCTAAGGCTTGGACTATGAGCACTGAACCTATCGTTAACCACCAGAGGATGAAGTAGGGATTGAGGCCGGTTAGCGCGAGGCCTAAGACGAGGGAACTTGCAGGTAATTTTTTCGCGTTTGACGTCTTGGTGGCCTCAGGTTTGCTCTTGACCGTTTGATAGATCTGCAGTAAACCGAAAACAATCAACCCTACGCCTCCCACGACGCCGATTATGCCTTTGATTACTGGTTGGCTAGCAGCAGTCAGCAGGCCTGCTGCCAGAGCCAGGACTAAGGGGAACTCTACCATAGTATGGCCTATAGCAGCCGAAAAACCCGCGCGGGCTCCCTCCTTAGAACCACGCACGAGCAGCCCAAAGAATAGTGGTCCAGGAGCAAGCGCGCCAGAAGCTGTTACGAGGACAGTCGTAACAATGAAACTCAACAAATCCATAACGAGCGGAGCTCTTTACACTACGCGAATCTGTCTCATCCAGTTATTTGAGTTGTCTCTGGGCTTCTCGCGCGGAGAGTCCAGTAGCAACACATCTTCGCCTAGAAAATGAGTGCACAGTCATAACTTTTTCGAAGGTGAATCCGAAGTTACCCGTGGAAAACCTGATGCCCTACGTAAGGCCTCGCGCGGGCGCAAGGGTATGTCCAAACATTTCGACATTTCGCCGCTTGGCCTTATGATGCTTTACCTAGGCAGAGTACGTTAGCCGTCAACCAAGCTTCACAAGGATCCTAGTGAAGCCCACCAGTCGAAAACCATCTTTGGCCGCGGCCTGCATGAACAGGAAACCAAGCCGAGTCGATAGGTAGAGATATTGAAATCAAGAGGGTGAATGAATTTGCGTCACGTATGGAGTTGCTTGAATTCTCAACTCAAGCATGCGAAAGATTTGGTAGAGTAAGGCGCGAGTTAGAATCTAAGGGCACACTGATCGGGGATTTTGACCTCATGATTGGAGCCATCGCTCTTGCTTATGGCCAAACGATGCTCACTCGTGACTTGGGACATTTCCAGAAGATTCCCTGTTTAGCCGTCGAGACATGGTAGGCGAAGAATAACCGCCAAACCCGCCTGTCCAAGGCGTATTCAATAACGAAAAAAGGATTGCGGCGCCACTCTCCGACCCGCTATCCTCTTCCTCACTTGAAAGACTCATTAGTTCCATGATTTGCGTGTTCAAATTCCGATCTTCTGTTAATCCATGCGTGTGTAGCGATGGTGGGGGTCTGTTTTGTCGAGGCATACTACGGAGTTGCACTTGTTCATTCACAAGTAGTCTTAATGACATGTTCTAGGGTAGTTATCGGGATCTGTGTGTCTCTGCAAGAGTATGACGTGATTGTGCTGGGGTCTGGGCCGTCAGGCGGACGGTTTCGCTTCGATCCGTCAAAACAAATTGTCTGTTGTCCGACTTGTATACGGTTAAAAGGCTAATCCATAATGCCAGACGCTTGTTGCGAACATACATTGTATCACCATGTTTGATGGAGGTGAGTGTGTGAAACTAGGTGCACGGAACGTTCTGAAGGGTAAGGTCAAGAGCGTCAAACAGGGCGCCGTCAACTCCGAGGTCGTAGTGCAACTGCCAGGTGGATTCGAAATAACCTCAGTCATCACTAAGACTTCAGTCGAGAATCTGAGCATAATGAAAAAGACGTCTACGCGATAATCAAAGCATCAAACGTCATTTTGGGCGTGGACTAGACCGTACTTTCATGTTTAATCATCTTTCCCTGGCCCTTTCTTATGGAGCCGCTCGATGGTAATTTAAACCGTCGTAGTTCGTAGTAATTTGTGTGTGGGTATGCTGGTACCACACGGTACCATAAGCTCATTTCAATTTGAGCGAGCCGTCGGGTTCAATCTTGACTCTGATTGCTACGATAAGGTGATGCCCTCGAATTCTTCCCTTATGTCTAGCCCGTAGTGTGGCGAGAATTGCGTCGGCGTTCATTTTCACCTTGGTTCGAAGCACGTCAGCTCTACGTAAGATCATTGACGCGGCTTCAAAGACGCTTACACCGCTCGGAATAACGAGTTCTCTCGAACCCGATAATCCCTCCATAGCAGCTATCGTTGCCTTGGCTGCCTTGAGGTTCTCATTTGCCCTACGCTCAAGTATAGTCACATTTTCACGTGTTGTCCGAAGCTTTTTCGCCACCTGAGCCTGAGTCAGCCCCGTCGAACGAAGCCTCACGACGCGCCACTGCCTCTGGGTTAATGTCGTACTGGGGGGCCTTAGTCTTGTCAACTGCCTTGCCCTATGCGCATTATTGTTATGGTTGCCGATTCATATCGATTGTGCTTCCGTGCTGCTGAATGTAAGCGCAGATGCTTACCAAGACTTATAGGTCCAGGCAGGCAGTCTAGGCGAATCACCGATAGAAGGCTGGACAAGTGTCAGCACCAACAAGTAAGAAGAATTTACGTTTAGTCGCTGCAGTTGTAATCATCCTAATCGTAATTGGTGCCGGCGGAGCCGCATATTACTACTACTCAACTAGCTCCACCAGCCCCAGCTCGATGTCATCAACCATTGTCCCTTCGACCGAGATGTCTTCAACAACCGCCCCCTCCTCGCCGCTAATCCTCTACTCCGCAGATTCTTACGTCATTGAATCTACGGTTCTTTACCAGTAGTACTGGAATCATGATGGCTCCACCGAAGTCGGGAGGGTCACTACTGCTTGCACGAGAAATATCGGAAGGTAATCCCGTCAGCGTGTTCATATCAGTCTCCCATGATGCAGTAACCGCCTCACACCTAGGAAACGAATCTGCAGGGTGGGCCATCGCATTCGCGGCCGATCAAATGACTCTCGCATACTCAAATGTGACCCTTCAAAACCCTGCGGCAAATGCGACGGTCGCCGCATACAATTCCGCCGCTGCCTCAAACACAACGCAAGCCTGGGACAACTTCTTCTCTATGATTACTTCGGGTTCAGATAAAGTTGGAACTGGGAACCCGAACGCAGATCCCTCCGGTTACACGGGGTGGATCGTGTTAGAAGCTGCTGGACAAGCTTACGCCGACAACTCCAGCTTCTTTGAAAACAGATTGATCTCAAATAACGGAAATGTGACAGCTGCAAGCGCTGCCGACCTCATAGCCCCGTTAGAGACCGGGCAGATTCAGTTCCTCTGGATCTACAAATCCGCCGCAATCGCACATAAACTCAACTACCTACAACTACCCGGCCAAGTGAACCTCGGCGACCCCAAATATTCCTCGTTCTACTCTCAGTTCTCATACATGATAGCTACCGGAGTAGAGACAGGCGAAGTAATCACCCTCTGGATTACCGTCCCCGTCGACAGCACAGATACAACTGATTCCTTACAGTTTGTCGTCTTCGTAGTAAAGAACGCGCCAACCCTATTACCCTCATACGGGCTAATTCCGATAACGCCGGCAAGGCTGTACAACGATACCACTGTTCCACAGCCGCTTCAACAACTTGTCCCGCAGGGATATCTTCAACCCAGCGGGCCCAATTCAGGATAGCGGATCCATCTGACAGACTTGAATTGGCTCAAACTAATCTCATTTCTGTCACTAGCCCTACTCGTAATTCCCGTAATCTTGCTCCTCTACGAGGGCTTCGGCCCTCTCAGAGACCCGCTAGGGTACGGCTACGAAGTGTTCAGAGCCATAGAACTAACACTCATATCCTCCGCAATTGCCGCAACCCTCTCAGTTGCACTCTTCACTCCCCTAGCGTACTATTTCGCCAGAAACAAAAACAGCTTCGGAGAAACGTTATCCGACATACCCGCTTCAATCCCACACCCAATAATTGGTATTGCAATCTTAGTCATCGTAAGCCCTCTAACGCCTTTCGGCAGGTTTCTTCTCTCCATCGGAATCAACTTTTTCAATACATTTCTCGGTCTCATCACCGCGCTCACAATAGTTTCAGCCCCGATTTACATCAAATCTATGCAGCCATTCTTCCAATCTATGAATATGGCCTATGAAAACTACGCATTTGGGTTGGGGGCGTCAAAATTCCGAACATTCGTTTCGGTTGTTTTGCCTAACTCTGGAAGAGGAATACTCAGCGCGTCCCTGATCTCGATGAGTAGGGCCATGAGTGAGTTCGGTTCAATCGCAATAGTCGCGTATTATGTTTTACAGCAACCTTTCTATGGCGTTAATCCCGCACCCGTCCTTATCTTTCAATACTACACCTACTACGGCTTAGGGCCGGCAGTGACAGCCTCAGCAGTGATGATCCTGGTATCAATTGCAATGATGATCCTCCTCAGGCTTGTGAAACGCTGACCCAACCAATCAGAAAACATGAATAGAAGGCGAACGATCGATGATCGAGGCAGAAGTGAAGAAGAAACTCGGAAACTTCTCTCTCGACGCAAACGTCTCCGATGAGCACTTCATCTGCCTCACAGGCAAGAACGGTTCCGGAAAAACCACCCTTCTCAACCTGATCGGTGGAATACTAACTCTCGACGAGGGCCACGTCACGCTCAACTCTAAGAGCATCACGAACCTACCGATCGAGCAGAGGCAAGTGTCCATCATCACGCCGGACTCATGCATCCCACATCTTGACGTTGACCGGCACCTGGTCTGGGGTGCTAAGAGAAAAGGGCTCAACGTGGAACATGGTTACATAACGGAAGTCAAAACAAGCCTTGGGATAAGCTTTGACGGGAAAGTAAGGAAACTAAGTCTGGGCATGAGAGAAAGAGTAGCTTTGGCCACATCACTCATCTCGAAACCAGAATTAATTCTAGTTGATGAGGCGCTCTCAAATATCGATAATCATAGAGACTTCGTTGATGCCTTCAGGAATTTGGCTGCGAAAGCAAAAATTGATGTAATCTTCACGACGCAATACCCTGAAGACTCAGCACAATCAGACCATCATTACCGATTAGAGTCAGGCAAATCAACTAGGCTATTCTAGGAACCGAGAAGGTCTTTCTTGTCCGATAACTTTGGAGAGGTTTCCGAACAAACCGAGAGAGACTGTTGAGCGTCAGAAAGAGGAGACTCGAATATGCTTTCGGGCTTTACCTCAACGCCAATGGGCGAAGAGTCTTTGGTGAAGACGAGGCTGAGATCCTGGAGGCCGTGGAGGAGTACGGCTCAATATGCGTAGCTGCCAAGAAACTGAAAATATCGTACAAATTCAATTGGAACCGCCTAGTCCAGATGGTATGGGTGGAATGTAACTGCGGATGTTGCTGATGACATTCAAGGAAACGGGACCAGCTCCTTTGCGCTAATAGCAGCGCTTCACATCGTGACAAGCCTGCACCAACTACTACTCACGCATCGCGGTACGACGCGGTACGCAACGAAGAAGGGTGGCGGAGGAACCACCCTAAGTATGCGGGGGTTGCCAAAGCTTCGCTCGTTGAACTTTTGGTTAATCGTAAATTGGAGCCCTGATGGAACCCACGATATTGGTGGATTCATATCCCACCGGCCCCACCGTTTTTCGGTTCAGAAGAACCTTGAACCGGTTTGGACTTATCTGACTTTATCCCTTAAATACTACGGACTGTAGGACGTGTCGTATGACAAGCACGATCACAGTAAGACTTTCGGACAAAGAGAGAAAAGAACTCGCTAGGCATGGAAAGATATCTGACGTAGTGAGGGATGCGCTCAGTCTCTACCTTCGAGAGAAGAATTCGAGGCGGATTATTAGTCGGCTGAGGGAATTACAGAAAACCCCGGTTCGGAGCACAATCCAGGAAGACCTGCGGTTGATAAGAGCTGATCGCGATCGTTGAAGATAGCTGACAGTAGCTACCTCATTGAGGGAATCCTGAGAGACGCCACCCTGCTGGAAAACGAGACTTTAGTGTCACCGGATCTCGTTCTGTACGAAGTTGCCAACACGCTTTGGAAACATGAGACTCTGATCGGGGATCTTAGAGACTCACAACAACGCATTGAACTTCTATTGGATTTGGTATCTAATGAGCGTGTCCAACTCGTCAGACCCGACAGGAAGCTTCTCAATGAAACCTACGCGCTGTCGCTCAAACACAGATTGCCAATCTACGACTCCATCTTTGTCGCACTCGCCTTGCAATTGAGAATAGAATTGGCCACCTTCGACAACAAACAATCTAGTGTCCTGAGCCAAGAGAAACAGACTAAGTGAATGAATCGCCTTCGGGAAGGAAAAACGACTCAAACTGAACCGTCATAGAGATAGCCCCACCGAGATTTCCAATTAAGCCCCACCGGCCCAACCACGAATTTCAAGTAGACGTGGTGCGGGCGTCTGGATATTGTGAGAACCGCTGGTAGGTTGGGTCCCGGCTCAGCGCGATACGATCGTGAATCTTTCTAGACACATTGCCCATTACTTCGACTAAATCTCGCTGCGCTTGACTCATGAGTGGTCGGTGGGGGGATCACTGTACCAAGACTACCAAGACGCATTCACCGATAGTCATAGTTGTGTGTGTGGTATAGTGGGTGCGGACTACCAAAATTGAACCGTCGTTTGTTCGACTTTGAGCGGCACTGTTCGCGCTAGGAGATGGATTGTACCCACGATATTGGTGGGTTCGTATCCAGCATTCAACACACATTCAGACATGAGGTTGCACAACGTCACACCGCATGAGGACTGAACGCCATAAGGCCAAGGGGCCAACCGCTACCTGTACCTGTACGGGTTCCTATGTGTGTTGACCGGGATACACATTCACACGATACGTGTCACACCCTGTAGCGCACGCAACCCCCCGATCCACGGATCATCAAAAATTACGGATAATGGTGCCACACGAAGGTCGACGAACTCCAAGACCTTGCCCACCATTCTATGGGTGGAATGCCGACTCGATACATTGTCTTGATAGTATCGCGGCCATTCAAATCCTACGTTTCCTGTCTAACTTATCGGAGCTATATTTCTGTTCTAATTCCGTCTAATTCCGTCGACGGCCCAAAACTTCGCTAAGGCCCTCTTAGTTGTCAGCTGTTTCTCTGGGCCTCTCTTCTTTGGTGGTGCGGAACGACCGCGAAACTGCGTGTTCTCTTTCATCCATGACCTTCTTAGTCTCGTGGGCTAACCACTCAAAGTTTCTCTATGAGACCGATTTTTTCCACTTTCTCCGGAAATGCTCAGCCAGAGGGGAAAACATCTCCCAGTCGAAGACCACCAGATACTCCACGGAGTTCGTGACGGTGTCAATGTCTAAAGTTCCATTCCGGGTTAGCTGGCCCAGAAGCTCATAGATATATGCGAAGTCTCGAGCTTCAAAGTCATCAAGGCTGTGGTCGAAACCGGCCCAATTCTTCTTCCGGTAGTTTAGTATCGTATCATGCATCCTCTTGCGCCTTCGAGCAAAGGACTCGTCCGTGAGCTTCTCGAGAAGAGCAAAAGACATATTCATTCTCGAATCCCTAGCGCTGACCTCGATCAGTCTTGCGTTCTGACGTAACTGAAAAATGACGAAAATTGTACCAGCGACGACCGCGACCGAACTGATCGTACCTAGCAGGATAGAGATCTGTGACAGATCAACAGCCACGATCATACTCACCGGATTGACAACGTCAAGATCAAGTCCGTTATTCAATTTATAGGGTGGAGCTCTCTGGGAGAGTAGGGAGTTCTACTCATGTCTTCCATCTCGTTGTCGGACAGTCTTCGGGGCCGAGTCGCGCTGGTGACGGGAGGTAGCGGTGGCATCGGATCATCGATTGTCACTCGGCTGGCAGAAACCGGCGCAGTCGTTGCGATTGGTTACGGCAAGAACGCCGTGGAAGCCCAAGCACTCATCGAAAAGGTCCGGGCTAGGGGCGGCCGGGCTGTCGCGATTGGCGCTGACTTACGGCTCCGGACGCGGCCACTGAACTGATCGATGCGGTGGAAACAGCCTTCGGACCGTTGGATGTTCTTGTCAGCAATGCTGGTCTGGGCACGACCAAATCGTTCGAGCAGGTAACAGTCGACGACTTCGACCAAACGATTGCGGTAAACCTGCGCGCCCCGTTTCTGTTGGCGCAACGCACCTTGCCCGGCATGATGCAGCGCCGCTTCGGCAGGATCCTTTTTATCTCTTCAGTGGCCGCGTTCACTGGTGGAATCGTCGGTCCGCATTACGCAGCGTCGAAGGCCGGCCTGCATGGACTCGCTCATTTCCTCGCACAGCGAGCAGCCCGTTTCGGAGTCACAATCAACGTGCTCGCGCCAGCGTTGATCGTTGAGACCGGCATGCTGCCAGGTGATCCGGAGGGACTTCGTGAACATGTGCCCGTAGGAAGGCTGGGCCGACCACAAGAGGTCGCCGATCTCGCTGTCGCCATTCTGAGCAACCCCTACCTCACCAACCAAGTCGTATCTCTCGACGGAGGTATTTACCCGAGGTAGGCGAACGGCGCAAGGCTTCACAGCGCCGATCCTATTGTGAAAACTGCGAAGCCAGGGTTGTATAGTCTAACCTGTCCGTAAATGTCCGTCAGTCTACCAAAAGTCAGGAGTAGATTGGCTGTCACGAGCATATATCACGTAATGACCCAAATCGCGTCATTACGTGGTCGTGCCGGGCAGCTCTCGTATAATTGTGGGAAGCGAAATCAGCATGATGTTCGCGTCCAGTTGAGACATGAAGGAACCGATCGTAGTGTTGGTCAGCACGACGTACTTGTATCCCATGGGATCTCAATCCGATTCCTATTTCGAGGATTTTGATACCAAATTACGAGCAAACGAAATGTTTTGGCCAAATGTTGCTAAAGCTTCTCGTTGATACATTTGGCGGTCAACTTATTTTTGACGCGACATTTACTGTATGTTCATGAGCGGCAGTTTCGAATCGGTCGGAATAGGTTTCAGCGACCTGCCCGTCGGAGTACTTGTCGAGTTAGCTACGTTGGTTGACGATTCTGATTTTCGAAGTTTATGGATTCAGGAAGACGACAAGAGAGGTACCATCGTGCTTGCAGCCGCGGTCCTGCATGCAACCGAGCGACTGGTGGTGGGAACGGGGATTACAAGTCCATTCCGACGGCATCCGCAAACTCTCGCGATCGAGACCGCAACTCTGAATGAACTGTCGGGCAACCGATTCATCCTCGGATTGGGCGGGGCCGAACGATTGATCAAAACCTTCCGGATAGCCGGAACGCCTATCGAAGGAATGAGAGATGCTTTTGCCATTATTCGAGGAATCTACGCGTCAGGCGACTTCACGTACGATGGCAGGGTGTTTGCGATAACAACCCCGCAAACTCGACTTACGCCTAAGCCGCGAATTTACATGGGCGCCCTCGGACCCCGAATGCTGGATCTTGCGGGCGAATTAGCCGATGGGGTAATTCTTTCACGAAGAGCTACGTTTTCGTCTAAATATACGAAGTATGCGATCGAGAGAGTCACGAAGAAAGCGAGAGAGGTGGGCCGTGATCCATCACAGATTGATTCTGTGGGATTCTTCGAAACCATCTTGGCCAAGGATGGAGATGAGGCGAGGCGGTTCGCGAAGAAAATTCTGGGCACGTACACGATTCCCGGAACACCACAAAACGTACTCGACTTGGAAGGCATCTCCGAGGCAGACATTGAGAAGGTAAAGACCAGCTATCTGAGGGGGAATCTTGACGCGGCAATAAGCCACGTCACGGACGACCTCGTGGATAAGTTTGCACTCGCTGGAAGCCCCGACGAATGCCTCGAAAAGCTGCGCAAGCGCATTGGTACGGGACTGAAATGTCCAATCCTCTACATTCACGGACCAGACCGCAAACTAGCCGCACAACTAGCGGCTGAAAAGATCGCCCCAAACCTCGCGTCCAATTGATACGATTGGCAACACTCCTAACTGATAATTTCTGAACCATCCCATTCAGGCGCTCGATCTCGCGTACGATGGTGCTGAAGTCTTTCTTCCTTCCTGTATTCTAACAAGGGTCTTGCGTGAGCGAGTGATAATCCCTTGGGGTGGATTTCTGTTGTGGGTAGCTTAATCACTTTTTTTTAGTTCTTCCTCTCGTTCTATAACATCAAACGGGTCAGCAAACTCACTCAACTCTGGTACTCGCACTGCTACTATCTTATCACAACGCAGACAGAGCCTGATTCTACGGCCAGTTGGATGTCCTAAAGCCAGCGATTCATCTTTCCAATCGGAAATTTCATTATGAGGACATGTTCTCTGTAATTCCGAAATTTCGCTTGACATCAACCTCTCGTACTTATCGCGTATCTTCTGAGCTTCAGTCAAGAGCCAAATCACATGTAATCTGACCTAACCAAAGGCCATAAGGCTTCCCCAAGTTCCGACGGTTAACGCCCTATTTCGACACCCCGCAATACTTCCGTGACTACGTCAAGGTCATCAGACGCGTGTTGAAGGACGGGTATGACGTCATAGTCAACGACGCGAACCTACAAATCGCCAGGATCCCCGTAGCCAAAGTGATGAATGTTCTGCATTACACACTCCCTCAAACGAAAGACGACGTAAGAAGAGTGTTTGGAGGTCTACAATCCTTGTTTTACTAGGGGCTCATAGACCCAGCTATTAACGCATCATCGATTCTCACCGACCGTTTCTGCATGGACCTGAGAAAGTCTCGAATCGACTACGACCACGTATTCCCACCCATCGTATCGGGAAGAACCAAGAATGCGGCTCAGGTTAGGAGCGAATTGTGCCTAAAAGCCAACGACAAGTTGATAGTTGATGGAAGAAAGAACCCTCCCTTAGCCCTTTACCAGCGACTGGGAAACGAGTACGTCGGACTGAATTTTCTGGCAAGAACGAATGAACAAGTCAGCGAGCATGTTAAAGGAATGAGCTTCATCCCTGTTTGTACAGGCGCAGGCAAGCAAATAGCAGACTATACCCTTGCCCGATCTAGCCTGTCACAGTTCTTTACAACCGTTGTGACAGCTGATGATGTCAGTGAACCTAAGCCCAACCCCGAAGGGCTCAGAATGGTTATGGAGACTATCCGTGTGCATTCTGATCAGACGGTCTACGTGGCTGATCATCCGAACGAAATTGAGGCCTCTCGCAACGCAGGCGTGAGAACTGCCGCCGCCTGCTGGGGTTCAAAGCACAGACGCGCACTTTACGATTTGAGGCCGGACTTTCTCTTGAAGCATCCATCTGAGGTTCTACTGCACTTTCACTAGCTTCCTTGTTACGAGCGACAAGGTCGGCTCGTTCGTCTCAAACCCGATCTCTTTGCTAATCCTCAAGCGTGAAAACTCGTTCTTGCAGGATTCGAAAACTGTCGGAACCTTTTGAATTAGGGTCTATTTCTTCTGAAGCAGTGTATTTTGATGTCTGAAGTAGTCAGAGAGTCGTTGCGAAACAGCAATACAGCCATGGACATTCTCAACAGAACTGCGAAAAACTATATCCACCTTTACTTGCTTCTCGCGCTCAAATCCGGCCACGACTTCGTATTTGATTTTCCTTGGGTTGCATATGTGAACGGACAGCGCGCTGATGTTAGCATGAAAATCAAAAAGAACAAGGTGTCCCTCTATTTCGAAATGGGTAGCGGAAGGGTTTACGAAACCGAAGAACTCGATAACATGCAAGCTTTCATGAAGATGTTTAAGGAGTATGGGTTTGATAGCGAAACGCTCGTTCGAACAAGAGTCGATTCGATGTTGAACAACATGGTTAGGGCTGGATTCGATAGAAAAATAAATCCTGACGATGTGAGAACCCGGTCAAGCTTTTTCTGACGGGGAGGGCGTGTTGAGAGAGGTCCGGGTTTGAACCGCATTCGGTATAAAGCCCGTGGGGTCCACTCCCGTGAATATTTCACGAATCCGCGAAATTCAACTATGTAAGTTCGGGTCCCGGCGGCTGACAATGTACAGTCAGTCAAGTATCACTGGAGAGTTGCAATGATTTCGTCCATTGTCATGACTCGGGCGAAACCTTTTCTCAGCACCTTTAGTTCCGGCTCTTGAAGGCTCGGGTCGTCGGTTGCCGTGACATCGCTGCCGAAGACTACTTTGAATCCTCTCTCGTAGGCTTGTCGTGCGGTTGTTCCGCAACAGAAGTTGGTCAGTGTTCCACAGACGATGACTGTGTCTTTACTTAGGTTTTTGAGAATTGTTTCTAGCGGTGTGTCGTAGAAGGCACCGTATGAGGGTTTGTGGATCACAATGTCGCTATCCAGCACTCCCAACCCGCTGCAGATACGTCCATCTCTGAACCATGATGGATCCTGGACGCCGATTTGGCCGTAGCGGTTGGGCATGGTCTTTCCACTAATTGGTCTGTCGAGGTTGTGATGGGTTTCCGCAAGTGCAGTGAATATGATAGGCATGTTCTTTTTTCGGCAAGAATCGATGAGCTTTCTTATCTTAGGAACCTGCCTGGTTGCTTCCGGCACCCAAAAGGGTGTCCGACATGGTTCAACAAACTCATCTTGCATGTCCACCACGATGAGAGCACATTTGGCCGGAACTATTTCGAAAGTGGCGGATCCGTGCTCGTACGCGTCCTTCGCTACCTTCAGCACGAAATCTTCCGTGAAGCCTCCCTGTTGCATAAGATAGTGATACTCCTCGCTGCTGCTGGAGTAGCAATCGCTACCGGTTCTACATATAACTTGCAGGTGATGTAACAACGGTTAGGAACGCCATTAGCCCACAAATTGCGAGTTCGTATACCAGACGAGAAATTAAGTCCCACGCGCGAGAAACACTAGGTCAGGGAGGAGTTGGCGATCCTAAATGAATGGGATGGAGAGCGCAATTCTTCCTTTCTTTCTCACATCAGCGACAATCGCTCTTGGAACTTCCTCATGATCATGCACAAAATTGAAACGAGCAACCAAGTGTTTTGTACTAGGTAGATGGCTTTGCAAACCGCACGATGTCGCGCTGAACCCGAATGGATTCTTATGGTCCGAGCGTCTGAACCGTTTTATTGGACGGATCTTTCAATCGCAACTCTGTAAAGTCCTGCTCCCGCCATGATGAAGATTCCGGAAAACGCGAGTAGTTCAGTCCAACTCTGTGTGGTTACGGGTGGCACGCCGATGAGGTAGCCTCTGATTAAATCCGCGACGGCGCTGAGCGGATTGAGCTGCGCGAATAGAATTAGTGAGCCGGGGAGGATTTCGCGGAGAACGGCCAACGGGTAAAAGACGGTGCTACAGAAGATTAGTAGCAAGTACAGTAGACTCCTCGCGGTTGTAAACCGTTCGAAGCTCCTTAGCGCTACGGCTAGGCTGATTGCCAAACCGGATATTCCCATGCTTAGGAGGTACATGGCGAAGAGCATAAGCCCGAATTGAGCGGGCGTTGGGAATTTGAGTATAAGCATGGCCAAAATGAGAAGTGGGGTAGCGTAGATTATTCCCCTAAGTCCTCCGGCAGTCACCCGTCCTAGAACCAGTTCGGATCTCCGCAGTGGCAGGCTTAGTAGGTACTCGTTGTAACCTCTCCGTGTTTCCATGTTCACCTCTCTGCCGATCAGGAAAGCTGCGGCGAACAGTCCTGTCGCCGTGACTCCGGGCGCTAGGAACTGGAAGTAATTGAACGATACCATTCGCGTGTAGACCACCGCCATTATCAGCAGATCAGCCAAATTCATGCTGATCAAGCCGGCGAGAGTGAATCGGTACTTGAAGAATACCCTCAGGTCATGTTCGAGTACAGCAAGAACGCCATGTATCATGCCCGTTCTATCTCCAAGTTCCGCCCTCGAGGTTACGTTCGTAAATCGCTATGCCGGCAACGTTGAATGTTGTTAGGAATATGATCAAGACGACTACGGAAGTTACTGGGTTAGCTAGGAAGTGCGTGTTGAAGTTGAGCGACCAACGGAAAAGGTCGGAGGCGTAGGTTAAGGGGTTGAATTGGGAGAGGATGGCGATCGGTTTTGGCATGAATGCCTGGGGGTAGAGCGCTGAGCTTAGCCGCACTATGAACGCATCCAATGCGCCCATGATGATGTCAAATTTGTCCCCTGATCTCAATCCGACGGCTAACGTGATGCTCAAACCCGAGACGCCGAAAGTAAAACCAAACAACGCCACAATCGCCATCCCAACCCTCAGAGGGTCGACTATACCGATCAAGAACATGAAGCCGGCAATTATGGGAGCCATGAACACTAAGCTACGAATTCCTCCTGCAAGCGAGCGACCTAAGACGAGTTCTCGGCGGGTAAGTGGGATGCTGAGGAGGTATTCGGTGTACCCAAGATCCGCTTCGTCGTAGATCTCATAACCCGTGTATATCGCCACGGAGTACATTGTCATCACGATTACCCCCATGGCGTAGTAGGTGTAGTAGTCTTGCATGACGGTGACGATTCGCGAAATTGCTAAGCCGAAGATTCCGATCTGGATAATCGCGTAGAACCATCTCATCAGCAGAATGCTCTTCTGT
>Ga0187769_10000860_pt1 | contig 16847 bp, 13 predicted proteins | sample 0116_SJ02_MP02_1_FD_133140 | JGI IMG/M metagenome (GOLD analysis project Ga0187769, IMG submission 133140) | Tropical peat soil microbial communities from peatlands in Department of Meta, Colombia - 0116_SJ02_MP02_10_MG | ecosystem: Environmental > Terrestrial > Soil > Wetlands > Peat | place... | reverse complement strand
GGAAGAAAATGCTTGACTGCCAGACATATATGACTTATGGTCAATTATGTCCATGGGTCAAAGAATAGAATCCTGGCAAGGGTTTGCCGCGGGAAGGCCTCCCAAGAGCGGCCTGAATCGCCGCGAACGCCGGCATGCCGAAACGCGCCACCGCTTGATGCTGGCCGCCTTGCGCCTGTTCTCGGAACGCGGCATGGCGGAAACGTCGGTGGAAGACATCACCGAAGCCGCCGATGTGGGGAAGGGAACCTTCTTCAACTATTTCCCCTCGAAGGAACACTTGCTGGTCGCCTTCGGTCAATACCAGGTGAGTAAGGTGGAGGCCACTTTGGCGGAAGCACGCAAAGGTGGAAAGCCCATCCACCAGATGCTGAGAGACTTGGCTCGCTCCGTCAGCCACGAGCCCGGCCGGACGCCGCTTCTGATTCGCAGCATCATGGTTGCGCCGCTCACGAACGACGCTGTGCGCGCGTCCATGATCGCCAACATGGCGCGGGGGCGGAAAGCTCTCGCCGAGTTCATGGTCATCGGCCAGCAGAGAGGTGAAATTCGCAAGGATGTCTCACCGCGCCATCTTGCCCGTGCGATTCAGCAGGGAATGTTCGGGGCTTTCTTCCTGTGGTCGCTCGACCCGAGCCTTGAGATTTCTGGCTGGCTGGACACCTGGGGCGAAATCGTTTTGGCAGGAATTGAAGCGAACGCACAAAAGAGAGGGTTACGGCGCGCGAGGCGTTCGGCCCGCCGCTGATCCCAATTTCAGGGTTACGAACGGGAGAGTCCAATGATGTCAATGCACACGAATCGGCGCCGTCTCGCGCTTCTGCCGGCGCTTCTGCTGGCGGCCGCTTGGCCCGCGGCTGCGCAGCAAGGGAACGCGTCGGACTCGCAGGAGCTTACGCTGGGAGCTGCGATCCAGTTCGCGCTGAAAAACAATCTCAGCGTTCGTGTGGCGGACGCGCGCGTGGACCAAGCCGAGGGTACGCGAGAGCGCGCCAAGGCGGCGCTCCTGCCGGAGGTCACGGGCCACGTTCTAGTCAACCAGCAAACCGTAAACCTGCGCGCACTTGGATTGAATTTTTCGTTTCCGGGCTTTGCCTTACCGACGGTGATCGGGCCGTTCGACAATTACGATTTCCGCCTTTACGGCAGCCAGACGCTCGTGAACCGGCAGGCGACGCATGCGTTGAAAGCCGCTGACGATGAGAAGCAATCCGCTGCGCTCAATTATGAGGATTCCAGAAGCCTGGTGGTGCGGCAGACCGCGGCGTTGTTCCTCGACGGCCAGGCCGCGCAAGCGGAAGTGGAATCGGCGGAGTCCCGCGTGGACACATCGCAGGCGCTCGAAAAGCTGGCGCGCGATCAGCACGACCAAGGTCTTGCCACCGGCGTGGATGTGCTGCGGGCCCAGGTTGCGCTCGAGCGCGATCAGCAAAACCTGCTCGTAGCGCGCAACCAGTATCAGGTCGCGCTGATTTCGCTGGAGCGCTACATCGGAATCAGACCCGGCACGCCGATCACACTGGCCGAACCCCTGGAGTATCACCGGCTTGAGATTCCGGATCCCGACCAAATTCTGAACGATGCGCTGCGCGCCCGCGCGGATTACCGTTCGCTCGACGCTCAGCGGAAAGCGCTGATCGAACAGGAGAAGGCCTCGCACGCGCGTTACTATCCGACGCTGCAGGCCACCGGGAATTACGGCGCGATCGGCCGCGAAATTTACCAATTGCCGGCAACCGGTCTGATTCAAGCGACGCTTTCCATCGATATCTTCGATCGTGACCGCAACGGCGAACGGAAACAGCTGGAGAGCCAGTTGAAGCAACTCGACGACCAAATCGCCGATCTCTCCCGGGGAATCGAGCAGGAACTGCGCACGGCGGTGCTCGATCTTCAATCGGCGGAGGACCAGGTGCGCGTGACCGAGCAGGCGCTGGACCTCGCGCAGAAGGAGTTGTCGTTGGCCACGGATCGCTTCCGCAACGGCTTGACGGACAACATCGAAGTCATCACCGCGCAAAGCTCCCTCGCGGAAGCGGAAGAGGATCGGATCGAAGCCCTGGCGCGTCATGCCGACGCGCGCATGGCGCTGGCCCGCGCGATGGGCGCCAACGAAAACAATTACACAAACTATTTGGGTGCGACCATGCCGGCGAGCCAGCCCGCAGGCGCGAGTCAACCCGCCCCGCAGGCCCGGCCGTGAGTCTCGAGGCGCCGGTGGAATCCTATTTGGAGGTCGAACGGCGATGAAACGCCTTGTCATCATTCTTCTAATCGTGGGAGTGGCCGTGGCCGGCTATTACCTTTATCCGCGCTGGTTTGGCAAGCCCGCCAACCCCAACCAGCTAAAGCTTTCCGGCAACGTTGAGGCGCACGAAAGCTTGGTCAGCTTCAAGGTGAGCGGGCGCATCGTCGAGTTGCCGGTCGAAGAAGGCCAGCCGATGCAGGCGGGCCAATTGCTCGCCAAGTTGGACGACGCCGACTACCGGCAGCAGGTGGCTGTCGATGAGGCGAACACCCACGTGCGCGACCAGCAATTGACGCTCTCGCTCGCCGGCCCTCGCGAGGAAGACATAGAAGCCGCGCGGCAGAACGTCCTGGACGCGCAAGCGGATCTCGCGCAGAAGAAGCAGGATCTCGCGCGCTACAACGCGCTTCTTGAAAAGGACGAAATCCCCACGCAGATCCGGGATCAGGCCGCGACCGCAGTCACGCGCGCCGAAGCGAACGTCGCCCGTCTGCAGCAAGTCTACGATGAGCTCCTCGCCGGAACGCGCAAGGAGCAGATCGCGGTGGACCGCGCGAACGTGAGCGCGGCGAACAGAGCCCTTGGAATGTCGCAGATCAAATTGGGCTATACCACGCTTACCGCGCCGTTCAGCGGCGTCGTTCTGGTGCGCGAAGCGGAATTGGGTGAAGTGGTTTCGCCGGGGACGCCGATCGTGACGCTTGCCGATCTGGACCACTTGTGGGTGCGTGTTTACGTCGCGGAAACGGATATGGGCAAGATTCACTGGGGCCAAGACGTGACCGTTCGCACCGATAGTTTTCCCAACAAGACCTACCACGGAAGAATTTCCTTTATTGCCTCGGACGCGGAGTTCACTCCAAAGAGCGTGCAAACGCAGGCGGAGCGCGTCACGCTGGTCTATCGCGTCAAGGTGGACGTGGACAATCCGAACTACGAATTGAAACCCGGAATGCCGGCCGACGTCTACGTCGAGACCAAGTAAGCGGGTGCAAATGGCCAGCGACGCAGCAGTCATCGAAATGAAGGGGCTCGGTAGGAGCTTCGGCGAAGTGCGCGCCGTTGACGCCCTGAGTTTCGCGGTTCACACCGGCGAAATCTTCGGCTTGGTCGGGCCGGACGGCGCCGGCAAGACCACGACGATGCGCATGCTGGCCGGAGTTCTCTCGCCAGATTCCGGCAGCGCCCAGGTGGCCGGGTTTGACATGGCCCGCGATCCCGAGGGCGCGAAGCATCACATCAGCTACATGCCCCAGCGATTCGGCCTTTACGAAGATCTCACGGTGGACGAGAACATTGCGTTTTACGGCGATTTGTTCGGCGTGCCCCGGCGGGAGCGCGAAACTCGCGCGCGTGAATTGCTCGCCGCCGCCGGCCTCTCGGAATTCCGCAAACGGCTGGCGGGCAAGCTTTCCGGCGGCATGAAGCAGAAGCTCGGTCTGGTCTGCGCCCTCATTCATCGCCCGAAGGTCATTCTTCTCGACGAGCCTACGAACGGCGTGGACCCGGTCTCGCGCCGCGATTTTTGGGCGATCCTGTATTCACTGATTCACGAAGGCGTCGGGATTCTGATTTCAACATCCTATCTGGATGAAGCCGAACGCTGTCATCGCGTTGGTTTGCTGCACAAGGGCAAGCTGCTTTTCTGCGACCGCCCGGACGATCTCAAAAAGCAATTCCCCGGAGCCATTCTCGCAGCGCGAACCAGCGCCCCGCTGCGCGTCAAGGAAGCGCTCGAAGCTGCGGCTGGAGTGAAACAGACCGTGCTCGAAGGCGACGGTGTGCACATAATCGTGGATCGCGCCGAGCGCCTGCCCGAACTGCAAGCCGTGCTGCACGCGGCAGGAGTCGAGGTCGAAGCCCTCGCGCAAGTCGAGCCGAGCATCGAGGATTTGTTTGTCCACGCCGTATCGGGTTTGTCCGAGCGAGAGTTGCCTCGAGAGGAAGCTCCGGAGCCAGACCAGCCATGAACAACGGTGAAAATTCGGTCGTGGTCGAGGGTCTCTACAAGCGTTTCGGCGATTTCGTTGCCGTGGACAACGTCAGCTTCGAGGCGCGCAAAGGAGAAATCTTCGGTTTTCTCGGCCCGAACGGCGCTGGGAAATCCACGACGATTCGTATCCTGTGCGGGCTGTTGCTTCCCTCCGCCGGCCGCGCCACCGTCGCCGGGCTCGACGTCGCAACGCATCCCGAGGAGATCCGCCAGCGCATCGGCTACATGTCGCAGAAATTCTCGCTCTACAACGATTTGCGCGTCACCGAAAATCTCCGCTTTTTTGCCGGACTCTACAGCGTGCCCGCAAAGGATGTTCCTGCGCGAATGTCGTGGGCCGTGAAAATGGCCGGGCTCGAAGGACGCGAGCGTACGATCACGGGCTCGTTGGCGGTTGGGTGGAAGCAGCGTCTGGCCCTCGGCTGCGCGGTGCTGCACCAACCCCCAATTGTCTTTCTCGACGAGCCAACTTCGGGCGTGGATCCCGTGACGCGCCAGCAGTTCTGGGAGTTGATTCACCAGATGGCCGACGAGGGCGTCACCGTATTCGTCACGACGCACTATATGGATGAGGCGGAATACTGCCATCGGTTGCTGCTGATTGACCGCGGGCGGATCGTGGCCATGGGCACGCCCACCGAGCTCAAGAAATCCGCGATGCGCGGTGAGCTGTTGCTAGTCGAGTGCGACCCGCTGGGCCCGGCGCTCGATGTCTTGCCGAATGTGCCGGGCGTTCTGGACAGCGCCGTTTTCGGAAATGCGCTCCACGCTGTGGTGTCCGAGCCGCAGTTTACGATCCCAAGAATTCGCGCCGCGCTCGAAGCCGAACAGATCAAGATGCGGCGCGCTGAAGTGATTTCGCCGTCCCTCGAAGACGTATTCGTTTCGCTGACGGGATCCCATGAAGCGAAGGAGCCGAAACCGGCATGAATCTTCGTCGCATTCTCGCCATCATGCGCAAAGAGATCATCCAGATCCTCCGCGATCCGCGGAGCCTCCTGATCATCATCCTGATGCCGGTGATGCAGCTCGTTATTTACGGCTACGCGGTGAACCTTGACGTCAAGAACATACCGCTGTGCGTCTACGATCGCGACGGCACGCAGACCAGCCAGGATTTGCTCAAGCGCTTTCAGGCCACCGACTACTTCCGCATCGTTCACATCGCCGACAATTATCCGGATGTCTTGCGCCAGATTGACTCCGGCAATGCCACCGCTGCAATCGTGATTCCAGCTCAGTTCGGCGAGACCCTTCACTCGGGCGGCAAAGTCAGCGTGCAGTTGCTCATAGACGCGAGCGACAGCAATTCCGCCAACGTGGCGATGGGTTACGCGCAAGCCATCATTCAGATGTACTCTTCGGATATTGCCATCGATTGGGAACAGCAGCACGGCCTGCCAGTGGCTGGCAGCGGGCCGGTGCAGTTTCAAGCGCGCACCTGGTTCAACGAAGATCTTCAGAGCATGGCCAACATTGTCCCCGGTGTCGTCGCGATGGTGATGGCCGTCGTAGGCGCCTTCCTGACTTCGCTGACCATCGCGCGCGAATGGGAACGCGGCACGATGGAGCAATTGATTTCAACCCCCGTCGGCCGGCTTGAGATTCAGATCGGCAAGCTGGTCCCTTATTTCGTCATCGGAATGTTCGATACGGCATTGTGCGCGGTGATGGGAGTGTGGTGGTTCGGTGTGCCGTTCCGCGGGAGCTGGCTGGTCATGTACGGCACCTCCGCGTTGTTCCTGGGGGTGGTGCTTTCGATGGGCTACTACTTTTCAGTCGTGTCGAAGACGCAAATCGCCGCGAGCCAGATGGCCATGCTCGCCACCTTTCTGCCCACTTTCCTGCTGTCGGGATTTCTCTTCCCGATCGACCAGATGCCGAAGCTGGTGCAATGGCTTTCGGTCATCCTCCCGGCGCGCTACTACGTTGAAATTCTCCGCAATGTTTTCCTGAAGGGGACTTCCCTCAGCCTCATGCGCTCCCAGATCGCGGCACTCACCACCATTTCTGCAATTTTGATCCTGTTGGCCACCCGCGCATTTCATAAGAGGCTCGAATGAATCTCCGGCAATCATGGCAGCGGATCGTCCGGATGATCGTGAAGGAGTTCATTCAGGCCCTCCGCGATCCCCGGATGCGATTCATTTTGATTGGGCCGCCGATTATTCAAATGATGATCTACGGCTATGCCGCGACGTACGAAATAAAACACGTCACGATGGCCCTGCTGGATCAGGACAATACGCAGGAGAGCCGCGATCTGATTGCGCGCTTTACCGGAAGCCAATATTTCGATCTGCGCCCCGGCCACTACGCCGACCGCCCCGATCAGCTTCGCAATTGGATCGATCGCGGTGACGTCCTCATCGCTCTGCAAATTGATTCCGGCTTTGCCCAGCGGCTTCGCAACGGCCAGGGCGCACAGGTCGAGGTGATTGTGGACGCCTCGAACTCGAACACCGCGCTCATCAGCCTGGGTTACTTGACGCAAATCGGAGCGAAATTCGCGCAGGACTACCTGAGCGATGAGCTCCAGCGTGGCCCTCCCCGGCAAGCCGCGTTTGTGCCGCAGGTGGATCTGGAGGCGCGGCCCTGGTTTAACGAGGGCCTCGAAAGCAAGTGGTTCTTCGTGCCCGGCGTGATCTGCAACCTGTTGCTTTTGATGGTCATGACGCTGACGTGTTCGGCTGTCGTCCGCGAGCGCGAAATCGGCACGCTCGAGCAGATTATGGTGACTCCCATCCGCCGTTGGGAATTCATCCTCGGGAAAACCCTGCCGTTCTATTTGATTGGCATCTTCGACGCGGTCCTGATCTCGCTGGTAGGAACATTCTGGTTCGGTGTGCCGTTCCGGGGCAAAGTCGTTGTCATGGCCGTGGGCTCTATGATTTTTCTGCTATCTTCCATCGGGGTTGGATTATTTCTTTCGACGATCTCCGCCACGCAACAACAGTCCATGATTTCGTCGTTCTTCTTCATGATGCCCGCCATTACGCTCTCGGGCTTCGCCACTCCCATCAGCAGCATGCCGCGGCTGTGGCAGAAGCTCAGTTACTTGAATCCCATGCGCTACTTCATGATCGTCGTGCGCGGCATCTACTTGAAAGGCGTCGGATTCGATGTCCTGTGGCCGCAATTCGTGGGAATGGCCATTATCGGAGTGACTCTGCTCACCATCAGCGTTCTGCGCTTCCACAAATCGCTGGAGTAAGTGGCGTGCCAAATTAGAGGAGGCGCGAGGAGCGCGTTCGAGGATCTGTTGCCGTTCCAACCTATTGCAGCGATTTCGGGAGGCACGGTAAAGAATCCCAATGATGTTCGGAAGCTCCGTACGATTCGGGTAGGAGAGTTAGAAGGGCGCTAGCGGGCCGGGTTCGTCTGTTCGGAATCTCCGGATGCGCTCCGCGGGTACTCGCCGCAAGGCAGGAGCGATTCCGCGACGCCGGGTATTTGCTCCGGCACGCGGCAATCAGCTTCCGAAGTCGGATCCTTTTGTTCTTCCTCGTCCTCGCGCAACCACACCACCAGAACATCGCCCGTGGAATTGAATGGTTCGCCCGTCGCAGTGCGTGCGTTTTCGACGGGATTTGACGGCTGCACCAGTGCCCACTGCGTCACCGATCCCGTCTCGCCGAGCGTTTCTTCGACATAGGCGCGCTCGTCGTCCACGTTGGGATCGATGTAATGCGTGATCTTCCATTTTCCAATGTCTCGCACAAACCCCATGTCGTGGGTTGCGGCGCCGGCCCAAAGCGGTTGTCCGTTGACTTCATACGGGGTCCTCCAAATCCGCAAGTGGTGGCGCGTGGACACGACGGAGACCGGTTTCGCGTGTGCAAAGCCGTAATCCTGCGTCCGCCCAAATAGATAGAGCTGGCTCATCGGCATCTTCGTGTACGGGCGCTTCAGGAAACTGTTCACGGCCGTTTGCCAGAGCGATTGCTTTGCCATGATTTCCACTCTCACCCAGCCGGCTTGCTCGAACGTGCGGACGACTTCATCTTCCGGGCCGACGATGAGGAAATTAATCATGTCGCCCGGATTGCCACTACTGTCCCCAATGCGCCGTGGAATTTTCGCCAGCACGGGAGAGGGAAACTCGGACGCCGGCACCTGTTTCGGGGCGGACATTCCCGAGGAATCCGCGATTGTCATCGGCGACGCCCCGGGCCGACGCGTGACAACGATCATGGCGTGGAACCCTCCTGTCGAGATCTCGTTCGGCGCTTCGTTGATTCCGAGGTAGAGCCGCCCGGAGGATTTCACTTTGATATCGCGCCGCGTGCCGATCTCAAACGCTGGCATGACGTCTCCCAGCCCAACGCGTCCTACGAGCGAGCCCATGCCCCCCGAATTCACGGGGAATCGCAACAGCAACTCGCGCCAGCTGCGCAGCACTCCATCGGGGCCGCAAGCCCTCGCCGCAGGACGTCGCACCGTGCCCGTCGCGACCACTCGCACGTGGTCTCCGGACGCGAGCAGGATTCCTGTGTCCGTCCATTGCTGCTTTGCGGAAACATCCACGGCGGTTGTGAACTGCGCCACCGCAGTCGCGGCCTCGACCGCGGGAGCGGCGGGCGCAATTTGCTGCGCTAGGGCGGATTGTTTGAGGGTGGGAAAAACGGAAAAAACGAGAAAGGCACAGAGGACGAGGCGAGTACGGTGGACGCACATTTTGTGTCTATCGCTCCCGCCTGGTTTTCTAGGCCAGCCAAGAGTATCGGCTTCCCACTTCGCTGGCAAGTCCCCAATCGAAAATTGTCGCCCCGGAGTACATATGTCTTAGGTCCAAACGCTTGCGAACCGCCAGCGGCTCGTGGACGTCCTGGTCTTCCGCTCAGCCTTCACTCGCCCACCGGCGGGAATTGTGTTTCATGGCGATTCTCGGTACGCTCACACCCGAACAGGTGGGCGTAAGGCCCGCCCGCGGGAGGATTTTGTGTTTCACGGTCTAGCAGGCCTGATACCGTCGGCCGTCACCGAGATTCTTGTCGTTCTTTTTCTCTCTTTTCTCCTTGGCTTAGAGCGCGAGGAGCGCAAATCGGTTGCCAGGGGGTATGCGTTCGGAGGCGTCCGCACGTTTCCCCTGCTCGGCTTGCTGGGTTACGCGTTGGGAACGCTCTCGGGCCAGCAGTGGGGTTTGGTAGCCGCGGGTCTAGCCGTGGCCGGGGCGTTCTTGTGGCTTTCGTACCGCCACAAGTTGGAAACGCAGGCAGTCGCCGGTGTAACGACGGAGCTTTCCGGTATGGTCACCTACGTCATCGGCGTCCTCGTCTCTCGCGAACTCCTGTGGATCGCGATGGCTCTAGCCGTGCTCAGCATGCTCCTGCTAGAGCTGAAGTCGTTCCTCGAGAGTCTCTCCCAGCGCGTTCCCGCTGACGAAATTCTCACGTTCACGAAATTTCTTCTGCTCACGTTTGTCATCCTGCCCGTTGTTCCGGATCGCGCCTTCACCACGTACCAGATCAATCCCTTCAAGGTGTGGCTCGTGGTCGTCGCAGTCAGTTCGATCTCCTATGGCAGTTACATTCTCCAGAAGTTCACGAAGGCGAAAGGCAATGTCTTGCTCGCGGCCTTGCTCGGCGGCGCCTATTCTTCGACCCTTACCACTGTAGTCCTTGCCAAGCGCGCCCGGTCAGAATCCCAACCGCACCTGTACGCGGGCGGCATATTGATTGCTTCCGGTGTGATGTACTTGCGATTCATCGTTTTGGTCGGACTCTTCAATCTGGGCCTCATGCATGAAATCGCGCTGCCGTTCTTGATTCTCGGAGTCGTGGCGGCGCTCGGCGGCTGGTTGTGGTCGCGCATCCCGGACGCCGGCGACGCCGGCGTGCAGCGCGATTTCGCCCCGAAGAATCCGCTCGAGCTGCCGGTGGCGTTTTCATTTGCGGTGATATTCGTCGGCATGCTCGTCGCAACTCATTTCACCCTGCTCCATCTTGGCAGGGGAGGAATTTTCGCTCTCGCCGGCGTAATGGGCGTGAGTGACGTCGATCCGTTTGTCATGGGCCTCACTCAATCCGCGGGCACGCTGACGCCGCTGGCCCTTGCCGCCGCCGGTCTGGTCATCGCGGCCGCCAGCAACAATCTCGCGAAAGGTTTCTACGCTTTCTTTCTCGCCGGCGGCCGATGCGGCCGGCAAGCACTCCTGCTGCTTGCCGTGCTCGCCCTGGTCGGACTCTTGCCGCTCGTGTGGATCGGATTGCGCTAAGCGATGTCCCGCACGAGGAAGCGCGTCGCCCTCGCCGTGTTCCTCCTGGCGGCTGCCGTTTTGTTGCTGTTGCCGGTCTGGGGCGTGGCCTTTCCGCCCCTGCTGGACTATCCCAATCATCTCGCGCGTGCATTTGTGCTCCTGCACCTGCACGACGCCCACTATTCCTTTTCGCAGTGGTACCGCGCCGATTGGGGGCTCTACCCGTATCTCGGTATGGACGCCAGTCTCGCCGTGCTTGGACGTATCCTTCCGATCGAGATGGCGGGCCGCGTCTTCCTGAGTCTGTGCGTCCTCTTGCTTCCGGCGAGCGCATGGTTTTTTCTGCGTCAGGCCCATCCTGGCGAAGACTGGTCCGCTTGCTGGACGCTTTTGCTTGCATGGAACGTTTTCTTCCTCGAAGGCTTCCTCAATTTTGACATCAGCCTGGCTTTCGTCCTGATCGCTCTAGGGTTGTGGCTCCGGTGGCTCAGGGCTCCCGGCGTCTTGCGCTGGCTCGCCGCGCTGCTGGCTTTCGTCTGTCTCTATTTCGCGCACTTGATTGGGTTTGCGCTCGCCGGCCTCATCGTCACGGTCTACGTGCTATTCAGCCGGCGCTCGCTTCGCGCGCTCTTGCTTTCATGGCTTCTGTTTGTGCCCGGTGCCATTGCGTATCTCCATTCTTCGCGCGTCGGCCTTGGCAAGCAGGCCGTCATCTATCAGGGCTGGAATGACAAACTCAGCGCCCTCGGCAAATTCATGCACGGCTACTCGCCCGCGCTCGACGCGATCACGGTCCTCGCGCTTGCTGCTTTTTTCCTGCTCGGCTGGATTTGCAATCCCGCGTTTCGCTGGGACTGGCCTTGGTTCGGCGTCGCTGCGGTTCTCTTCGCGGCGTTCTGGGCGATTCCCTGGGCCTACGGGGAAAGCTCCGATCTCGACATCCGCGTTCTTCCGCTTCTCTTTGTGGCAATCCTTTCGGTCGCGCGCATCGGTCCTCGCGGGCGATGGCTCGCGGCATTGCCGCTCATCCTGTTCCTCGCGCGCACTGTGAGCGTCACAGGGAAATTCAGGGCCGAGCAGCCGGAGCTGGCGGGCTTGGCGCGTTCATTTGAAGTCGTGCCCCGCGATGCGCTTGTCTTTCCGATCGTCGCGGGCGACCAGGATCCCATCGCCCGCCCCTTCACTCATTTTTGGGCGTATGGCGTGATTCGCCGCGGCTGGTTTTCGCCGTACTTGTTTGACCAACCCGGCGAAACTCCCATGCGCATCACTGACGACACATACACTGCCGACGGTTTCTGGGACTTGGGCTACGATTCCCCACTCGATTGGCCCGATGTCCAAGGCGACTATCAATATGTGTGGGCTTACGGCGTCCCGCAATTCTCGGCTCCGCTGGCCGGAATTGGTGACCGGGTTTTTTCCTCCGGCACCCTTGAGGTGTACCGCCTGCACCCGCCGCCCGAGTGATGTGTGGTCTTGCGTACTCGCCAACTCCTGTTTTGCAGACCGTTGCGGGCGCGCTCGGGCGGCTGTGCTACCATCCCGGCAGGCAATTTGACGCATTCCCACCGAGTGTTAGCGACGGATGGGTGAAGGTATCTTTGCGGCGGCGCAATTGCGGATTTTCCCCGCCGCCATGTTGAGCGATTCTCGGATGGAAACCGCCCAGACGAGCGTCGCGTCCAAGTACGTGCAGGGTCTTGCCGGCCTTCGGAGGACCAGGATTGAACATGAAGGAAAAGCTTCTTTCTCTCTACCACCAGCACAAGCTCCTCTCGTTCTGCGCCCTTGGAATTGTCGTCTTGATACCGGCCGGCCTCATCATCAAGGGCCGGACTGCCCAGACGACCTATTTGACGGCCACCGTGACGAAGGGTCCCATTACCGCCACGGTCCAGGCCACGGGCACGATCAATCCCCTGACTACCGTGCCCGTGGGGTCGTTTGTTTCCGGCACCGTGCAATTCATTTTTGCCGATTTCAACACCCGCGTGCATGCGGGTCAGGTCCTCGCCCAGCTCGATCCGACTCTCTACAATGCGCAGGTCATCACGGCTCAAGGCAATCTCGATAATGCCAAGGCCAATTTGAACAATCTCCTTGCTACTGTGGACGTGATGAAGGCCGACGTGCAGAAGTACCAGGCGGACCTGGCCTACCAGCAGGCCAGCGCTGACCGCATCAATCAGTTATACCAGCAGGGCGTCTTCTCCAAGGATCAGTATCAACTGCAGCAGTCCACGCTTGGCCAGGCACAAGCGACTCTGACCGCCGGTGAAGCGCAGGTCCAGCAGACTCTTGCCCAGGTCCAGCAGGCCCGCGCCCAGGTCGAATCCATGCAGGGCCAGCTCGAACAAGCCGAGACGAATCTGAAGTACACCACGATTCTCTCCCCGCTGGACGGCACCGTCGTCGCGCGCAATATTGACGTTGGCCAGTCGGTCGCCGCATCGCTCCAGGCTCCCAACGTCTTCACCATCGCCCAGGACCTTACGCGGATGCAGGTCTACGCCAGCACCGACGAATCGGACACCGGCAACATTCACGTCGGCACCGACTGCACGTTCCAGGTGGACGCCTTTCCCAACGAGCAATTTCACGGCCGCATCAGCGCCGTCCGGCTCAATGCTTACACCGTGCAGAACGTCGTCACCTATAACACGATCATCGACTTCGCCAATCCCGACGAGAGGCTCCTCCCGAGCGAGACCGCGTACGTCACGATTCCCACCGGCCACGCCGACAACGCGATCCGCATCCCCAATGCCGCGCTCACCTATACGCCGAGCCTCGGCTCCAGCCAGCTCCAGCTGCTCTACAAGCAGTACAACATCCCGGCCGCGGCCACCTCGACGCATCTCGGTGGCTGGCAAGTCGTTTGGAAGTATGGGCCCCAGCAGACGCCCATCCCGGTCGCCGTCCGGGTTGGAATCACCGACTACATCAATACGCAGTGCCTCGAGGGAAACCTTCAGGAAAATGACATCCTGATCACCGCCGAGATGTCCTCCGCGCAGAGAGCCTCAGCGGCTCCGGGCCTCGGAATCCAGCGCCCGGGCGGCGGTGGCGCGGCTCGGCCGGGCCGGTGAGCGCATGAGTTTTCGCGAAGTACTGCGGCTCGCGCTCCATGCGCTCAGCCGCAACAAGCTGCGCACGATGCTCACCATGCTGGGCATGATCATCGGTGTCGGCGCCGTGATTTGCACGGTCGCCATCGGCGAAGGCGCCGCGAATCAGGTCTCGCAGCAGATTCTTGCTCTGGGCGACAACATGATTATGATTTTCGCCGGCAGCGTGAATCAGGGCGGCATTCGCCTCGGCAGTCAGGCCACCAAAACGCTCACCGTTGACGACGCCATGGCCGTCAAGCAGCTCTCGACCATCTTGAGAGTTTCGCCCGGTGTCGGCAGCCGCGGTCAGCTCGTCTATCAGAATCAAAATTGGGCCACCAGCGTGCGTGGCGTCTCACCCGATTACATGACCATTCGCCATTGGGGCATCCTGCGCGGCAGCTCATTTTCCCAGCGCGATGTGGACGTGGCCTCCGACGTGTGTCTCATCGGCCAGACCGTCGCCCAGAATCTCTTCGGCGATCAAGATCCCGTCGGACAAACCATTCGCGTCCAGAATTTGCCGTTCCTGGTCATCGGAGAGCCCGTGGCGAAAGGGCAGACGCCGTTCGGTGGCGACGAGGACGATACGCTCATCATGCCGTACACGACCGTGCAGAAAAAGCTTTCCGGCATCTCCTGGATCCAATACATCGCCGCTTCCGCCGATTCCCAGAACGATATCGATGTCGCCGAAACGCAGATCAGCGCTCTGCTCCGGCAGCGCCATCATCTTCGTTCCGACGAAGACAGCGACTTCATCATCCTGAGCCCCACCGACCTCGCGCAGGTGCAACAGTCCGCCGGGCAGGTCATGACGCTCCTTCTTGCCAGCCTCGCTTCCGTGTCTCTAGTCGTCGGGGGAATCGGCATTATGAACATCATGCTCGTCTCCGTCACCGAGCGCACTCGTGAGATCGGCGTGCGCATGGCTGTCGGCGCCACGGAGAATGATGTTCAGCAGCAGTTTCTCTATGAGGCGGTGGTCCTTAGCGGATTGGGCGGCAGCATCGGGGTCATTGCCGGAGTCTTCGGGTCGGCGGCAATCTCCGCCTGGCTGCAGTGGCCCACGAGTATTCCCGTCTACTCCATCGTTGCCGCTGTCTTTTTTTCCGCAGGCGTTGGAGTTTTTTTCGGCTTTTATCCCGCGCGCAAAGCCGCGCGGCTGGACCCTATCGAGGCGCTTCGCTATGAATAACAATTTGAAAAGCAATGTTGTGCGCGTTTCGCATTTCACCACGGTGCCAGAATCTCGGCCCCGGAGATTTGCGGGCCGCGCCATCCTGGCCGTTGGCGCGTCCTTGCTGGCTTGCGCGCTCTCGGCGCAACAGAATCCTCCCGCCGCAAATCACCCGCACCCGCATGCTTCGCCGGGCGCGACCGGTGCGCCCACGGCGACCTCCCAGCCGCCTGCCTCGCAAGCAGCCACGCGGGCCACGGCAGAGGCCGCTGCCCGCAAGCTGAAGGTCGCCGCTTCCGGCGATTTCTTCATCGTTTCTTCGATTGATACCAAGGCGCAACAGATCGTTTTGAAGCGGCCTACGGAAGTCACGCAACTCGTTCAAGTCAACGCACAGACTCAATACCTCGACGAGAACGGCCAGCCGCTGAAGCTGCAGAATCTTCGAGCTGGCGACACCGTCTTCGTCGTTCTGCAGCAGAAATCCGCCGCCATTCCCATTGCCACGAGCATCCGCCGCGGCCCCATGACGGTTGACATTCTCCGCCAGCGCTATCTATCAGGCGCCGGCTCCTGATCCCGTCCGCCGCCCTATTCCAAAATCGGTCATCCCGAATCCCGGCGATTTCGGTTCGGATACTGATCCGCCGCAGTCCGGACCATGCCCGGAGTTCACCCGCCCCGGCGCGGGTGGCAGCGGCGGACGAAGGCGGGAGGCGACTCTCTGCGTTTCCCGGCCCGGACTTCACGCCTCGATGTACCACGGCACATTGATCAGCACGATGTTGCGGCTTCCCCTCAGCAGCAGCAACGCCTTCAGCAATTCCGCGCGCTGGTTGTGCAGCGGGTAGTGATACCAGTGCTGCTCCACGAGTTCCGGCACGATCACGGCGATCTCCCGCCCCGGGTTCTGCGCCTCCGTAGCGAGCACGTAATCGAGAATCGGCTTGATGATGAGCCGGTAGGGCGAGGCCAACTTCACCAGATTCGGCGGCGTGCCGCCCGCGCGCGACACCGGCTCCGCTACGATTCGGTTCCAGTCGTCTTCCAGCGCGTTTGTTTCCTCTTCCGTGCCGACGTGCACTGCGTGGATTTCCGGCGAAAGCGTCAGCGCAAACTGCAACGCGCGCTGGGAAATCGTGGTCCACGCCTGGATGGGAACGATCACGATGGGCGGGCCGAGTTTCGTGATTTGAAGTGGCGATGAAATCTCTGTTTCTCGCTCCACAGCGTCGTAGTGGCGCCGCACCCACAGCATCGTGGCCATCATCCCCGCGATCAGCAGCGCGCTCACCCAGGCGCCCGCGGCAAACTTCGCCACCAGCACGACCGCCAGCGTGACGCCCGTCGCGATCGCACCCATCCCGTTGACGATCGTGCTGTGAACGGCGCCCGGTCCGCGCGTTCTCCGCCAATGTCCCACCATTCCCGCCTGCGACAGCGTGAACGCCAGAAACGCGCCGATGGCAAACAGCGGAATCAGCTTGTCGGTCACGCCGCGGAACAATGTCAGCAGGAGCGCCGAAAGCGCTGCCAGCACGAAGATTCCCTGCGAGTAAACCAGGCGCCGCCCGCGGTAGCCGAATGAGTGCGGCAGGTATCCGTTCTGCGCCACTGCTTTGCACAGCCGGGGAAAGTCGGCGAACGCCGTATTCGCCGAGAGCGAAAGGATCACCAGCACCGACCCGATGGTGAAATAGTAGAACCAGCCGCGCCCCGTCACCGCCGCCACGAGCATCGAAATCACGCTCTGATATCCCGGTTTTCCCGGATCGGTCGCCATGATTCCGTACGCGCGCGCCAGATACGCAATCCCCGCAAGAAGGACGATCAGGAATCCGATGATCACGGTAAGCGTCCGCTGAGCGTTGCGCACGGTCGGCTCCCGAAACGCGCGCACTCCGTTGCTCACCGCTTCCACGCCCGTCATCGCCGTGCAGCCGTTCGAGAAAACTTGCAGCAGCAGCCATACGCTCACCGTGGCGGTCACGGGAAGCGTCGAAATCGGCGGCGCCACCACCGGAACCGGGTGTCCTCCTGCGATGACCGTCTTCACCACGCCGATGAGGATTGCGATCAGCAGCGAACCGAGAAACGCGTACGTCGGAATCATG
>Ga0187769_10000857_pt1 | contig 16872 bp, 17 predicted proteins | sample 0116_SJ02_MP02_1_FD_133140 | JGI IMG/M metagenome (GOLD analysis project Ga0187769, IMG submission 133140) | Tropical peat soil microbial communities from peatlands in Department of Meta, Colombia - 0116_SJ02_MP02_10_MG | ecosystem: Environmental > Terrestrial > Soil > Wetlands > Peat | place... | reverse complement strand
GAGACGTGAAACCCTCGAGAAAACCGTGACCCCCCTCAACGAGAGGTGCAGGTTGTCCGACTTCAGGATACTCGACAACGTGGCTGCGATTGCCACGTTTTTCGATGAATCCATAAACGCGGGGCATGAGGGTTTGATGGCGAAAGAGCTTGACGCTAACTATAGCCCAGGGATACGCGGAAAGAAGATGGTTAAGATAAAGGAGGCTCTTGAGACCCTCGACCTCATCGTAATAGCAGCCGAGTACGGCCACGGTAGGAAGGCAGGCTGGATTACATCATACGAACTTGCAGCGCGAGACGAGGACACAGATCAGTGGGTTCCCATAGGAAAGGTCGCAAGCGGGGTCTCAGATGAACAAATAAAGTTGCTCACTGAGGAGATTAAACCGATAATAATTGGTGAACGGGGGCGCGTAGTAGATGTTGAACCGCAGATTGTTCTTGAAGTCAAGTTTAATGAAATTCAAAAAAGTCCGAACTATGCCTCGGGATATGCCTTGAGATTCCCTCGCATCGTGCGGGTAAGGGACGATAAGGGGCCTGATGACGTCGACTCTCTTGAACGGGTTGAGTCAATCTACAATTTACAATTTAAAGTTAGAACTGCCAAAGATCACCCATAAAACAATATAATTCTAAGAAAAGTGACTTTTAAAGAACGCCGCGTCACAAATGAACGTATCTGTCAGATTTCGTCGCTGCGTCTCAAAATGTGAGCTAACCGCACCCATAATTTATTACCTAATGTTGAAATAACAGCGTTGAAATCCATCCAACGAGAAATGTTACCATCTGCGCAGCCTTTTTAAGCCCATGTCCACAATCGTCAGGACAAACGAGGTTGGTTCCCGGCGAGAAAGTAACCTCTTTAACAAAATCCTCAAAAGGGAATTCTCAATGACAGAAAGCGCCCTGTTGACGGCGTAAACGCCTAGTAGACCAAGCCATACGAATAAAAGCGCAAAGGCGCTCAACGGGAATGATACCACCCTGTCAACCAGTATCGAACAAAATACGGCAATTAATAATATAAGCACCGCACTCGGCCAGTTGCTCAGTCGTCGCTTTGAACGTTTTGAATGTTTCAAAACAAAGTTCTCGATGAGATCCTCTTTGTATTCTGGACTCTCATCTGCCGCCATAATGATCGTTTCAAGATCATCATCGTACACGTAGCTGGCAGGCATAAGCGAAAGATCCTTTGCGTACTATATAAAAGTTCTTTCATGGCTGGCTTTGTTGATTAAGTCCAAAAATCAATCGACTTTTTCTATATTATGTTTTTTAACAAAATTACTATTTTTTCAAAAAGTCAAAAAACACGTTTTAAAAAGAAATGAAGCCATTTTTACAGAGATATAAGAATCGAAAAACCAAATCTTTTAAGTGAATTGTTCTCTCATGCATGGAGTTTCATATTGACCTCACCTTTTTTAATATTTTTTACGTCAAAAACCTCTTTTCTATATTTTCTCGTTCTTCAACAGTTTAATCGACATTGTTTAAAATATAAGAGAGTCCCTAGCAGGTTTTCTATTCCTCAATCTAAATTTATTGGAAACTATTTCGTATTTAGACTTTTCATGAACAACTTCTGTTAACGGCCCTCCCTGGAGTTATCTATCTTACAAATGCACGTAATCACGCATTATGATGGCCAAGAAAACCTCATTTGGCAATATTTGAGCACCATTTCCATTGACAAATTTTTAATTCATCCTGTGTTAAATGGTCGATAAAACTGGTGATTGGCACAGTTGAATAATTAACACACGGTTGAAAAAAAATCTGACGAATGATGAAAAAGTTCGGTGGTTTTAGCGTAGGAGTATTAAGCCAAGCTGATGCAATCGAAACATTTTTGAACATCAAAAGTAATACTATTCCTAAAATAATTATTACATATTATACGAGGAATTAGATGGATCAGGAATTGATGCGTACATGTGTGTCCCTGCCAGACAATCTTCTGGATCAGTTTGACGAGATTATAAAAAAGCGAGGGTATTCGTCGCGCTCCGAGGGCATACGAGATGCCATAAGGAATTATATTATTAATTATAGGTGGATGAATGAGATCGAAGGGGAACGCATAGGCACTATTTCGCTTATTTACGAGCATAGTCACCGAGGGCTGGTCAATAGCTTGACCAAGATGCAGCACATCTATACGAGCCTAATAAAGTCATCCGTCCACATCCACTTAGACCATGATAATTGCTTGGAGTTTATTATGCTGCGGGGGGATGGTAAGGACATCAAAGAGGTTGCGGAGAAGCTGATGGCACTTAAGGGCGTTAAATATGTAAAGCTTAATACGATATCGCCTGACGCAAAATTATAGGTAAACCCGTGATACCCGAGTGGATGAAAGAGGGCGGAACAGGCCCATATCGGGGCTCCGCCAGCGTTGCCAAAAAGAAGAGCTTTGTGCAGAAGACGCTTTATGCCGCTCTCGATTTTTTCAAGGAGAGCCTGATCTCCGAGGGCTTTGCAAAGCGTAATGGCTTATTGCAACGTCTTGATCCCCGTGTAAAGTTAATTTCTGCTCTCGTGCTCATTGTTGCCGTGAGCCTGTCTAGGGATGTCCGGGTACTGTTCATTGTGTATTTATTAACCTTGCTACTCGCGTATCTCAGCAGAATAGAAATATTATTCTTTATTAAACGCGTATGGGTGTTCATCCCTATTTTTGCAGGAGTTATTGTACTGCCTATGCTCTTCAATGTTTTTCTGCCAGGCGACAGGTTGGTCACGCTTGTTACCCTTGATAACGGCACACATCTGGGATCGATCTTGCTGCCTAGTAGTATTTACATCACCAGGCAGGGCACGATCTACGTTATCACGTTCATGCTGCGAGTGGCTACGTGCGTATCAGTCACAGTATTATTGTTTCTCACAACTCAGCGTGATTTGCTCTTCAAATCGCTACGGTCACTTCACGTTCCGAAGGTATATATCCTGACGCTCAACATGTGTTATAGGTACATCTTCCTGCTCCTGGATATGGTGACAGACTTTTTTAAGGCTAGAAAGAGCAGGCAGATTAGGAATTTGCCTTTACGGGAAGATCAAAGGTGGGTGGGGGGCCGTGTTGGTTATATACTCATAAAATCGTTGGACATGAGCAACAGGGTACAAGACGCCATGATCTCACGGGGGTTTGATGGCGACGTGAAACTCTTACACGTTTATGCGATGTACAGGAGGGATTATGCGGCAATCATAATCGCACTGATGTTCAGCTCGATCCTGGCACTTATCTCCCAGAATATCATCAGAATTTAACGTTCATCAAGAAGGTCATATAATGCAGACAATATTCGATTTACAAAATGTGTCTTATACCTATCTGGAAAAGTTTGAGGCGTTGAAGGACGTGAGCTTAACAATGACCGCAGGAGAGCAGATTGCGATCATCGGATCTAATGGCAGCGGAAAATCCACGCTTCTCTCTATATTGAATGCACTAATATACCCGACGTCTGGTGAATTTTATGCGTTCGATAACCCGGTGAAGGAGGAAAACTTCAACTCGCTTGAAGACAATGAATTCGCTCGCTACTTCCGAACAAAGGTAGGCTTTGTATTCCAGGACCCAGATGTCCAGCTATTCTCCTCCACAGTCTTCGACGAGATCGCTTTTGGCCCACTTCAGCTGGGATTTCCGAGAGAAGAAGTCATAAAGCGAACGGAAGAGGTCATATCGATGGTGGGTCTCTCCAATTTAAGGGACCGAGCACCTCACACGCTGAGCGGCGGCGAGAGAAAGAAGGTATGTATTGGTTCGGTACTCTCCGTTAATCCCGACGTGTTATTGTTAGATGAGCCTACTGGGGGTTTAGATCCACGCAGCCAATTATGGGTAATTGAGCTGCTGCAGGATCTTGCTATAGCGGGCAAAACGATCATCACGGCTACCCATGATCTGGACATCATAGAAAAGATAAGTACGAGGGCTATTGTGTTTGGCGAGGATCACACTGTTAAAGCGGATTCTGATAGTACTGTAGTGATGAACGATCTTGAATTATTGATGTCCGCGAACCTGATTCACGAGCACATGCACTGGCACGGCAAGCTAATGCATGAGCATCTGCATTCGCATATTGGAGAAGACCATCACGAGCACTGAACCGCATCACTCATTTGTTTCGCACTACGTTCGGGCTCTTCTTATGTCCGCACCTTGCTGATTAGAACCGAAGTGTTATTCACTTTACCTGTAGGCAGTACCCTACCAAGCTCTTGAAACCCTACCAGATCCTCTTCGATGACTGGGGCATAAAGGATGGCTCTCATGCCGCTATACGTCCTGTAGAGGATTTTGGTCTCAGGAGGGACAAAGCGTCTAAGATTTTTGAATATTCTCTTCTTGGGCTCAGCAACAGCCGCTACCATCACGACGTCGTATAATAAATGCGATAACGCAGTCTCGTTGCTGCAAACGACTTCGATTTCTGAGCTCAAATCTAATTTATTAAGCACTAGTGCACAGAGTTTCGCTATCTCGGACTCTTTTTCAATGCAGATCCCTCTCACATCAGAAAACTTGTTCAACAATATCGATGTCAATGGAACCGATCCACCTCCAATAAGCACCATCCAGTCCCCTGCTGAGAAGGGGACAAGTTGTGCTTCATTGCGCACCAAGATTACGTGGCGGTCGCAGTGGTGGAACGACTCTATTTTGGCCCAAGGGTCTTCAGCTGCCAGTATGTCACGAGCGTTTTGGGTTTCTAGACGTGCTCCAGCCGCAACATAAAACTTTCGAATGATCTTCAAGGCTTCGTGCATTTTCTCATCATAAAGAATATGCCTTGCCTCGTCAAACTCTATCGTGCTATCGTGGGCTATTGCATCTATCGCATCAAGCAGAGCTATAATCACTTCTAAGGACTCTTTTTGGAGATCAGCGCAATCAAACTCGTTTAACGCGTCGGCTATTGCTGAGATATTCTCCCAATGCTTATAACAACTCATGTAAACCTCTTTTAAAGTAGCGCTTCACTGTCTGATTTTTTCTGTATGTCAACATACCAAACAGTTTTTAAAATAAATGATAAGGGATAGTCCTTTCAACTTAAGCCTCATCTTCATCACTGTATCGCTAGAACAAAGAAAGACGATCAGAATAACACTGCCAGCAGTGTCGCCACAAATGGTGAGCCACCGGTGAAGCCTGACACTCCTAAGGCGCCTAATAATATACTTCCAATAGCTATGGGGATAACGACGGGCAAAATCGGCCACAGGAATACTAACATTTGCTTTTTCACCTCTTCTCTCTCGATTTATCATCTTAAACGAATAATTTCTGAAGCGAACCACTACGCGTCGTGCAGCATACGTCGAGGGATATCAAAGTAGACCCATCAAGAAAAATATGCATGCTACAGGTATGTTTGGGGGTGTTGACAGTAGCGGAACAACCGCTGCGATAAAAAACGCAGGCGCTAGAAACGGCCCCATAAATGGTATGAATAACATTTTGTTAACCACCTTCTGTTGTTTCGAAATTTTCCTATAATTTTTAGAACACACATCACTTTAGTACAACCGGTAGTGTTAGCCCAAACGCACTTAAGAAAAGTAACGCAGCAGGAATTGCTGGGGCTACAGATCCCACAAGAGTAGCCGCACCTCCGACAACAAAGAGTATGTCACCTATGAAGGATACAGCTGAACCAACGAAAGTCCAAGATACAGCAATGCCGGTCGCTATTGCTGTAGCCAAAGCGATTAAATCTACGGTTACATCACAGAAAATTAGAGCAACCAAACTTATTCACCTCCTCCTATTATTACTTTTTTATAAATTAATAACACTAAACGTACTTAAATTTAAACATTTGTAATATTAAATAGTTTATATAATTATCGTTAATGTTACAAAGCTCACAGAAAAATCAAATAAAATGATACAAGGTACCATTTTTCAGTTAGACCTTTGTCTAATTCTTTCTCCCTATTTTGTGTACTTCTAAGTAGCTTTGCTCTTTACTAACGCGTGTGATTGCCTCGCCGCAGCTGTAGCGCTTCTGTAACCCGTCTTGAATAAACCATTCATGCAGCAGCCCGATTAGCTCAAGCAAAGACGTAGGAACACGAGCCTAACCATTCCACAGATGGTAGATGTTTATTCGTCGTCAATTTATTAATCATTGCAGTGAGTCTGTTCAGCGAGCGCTGAAAACCCAACGAGATAGTAAATTAGGCTATTCAGTTTCAACGGCCAAATTAAAATTATTTCACGAGCCAAGGTTCCATAAGCGTTGCTTTGCACTTATCTTTAAACATGCACTTGCCACAATTTCTTGGATGGGTTGGACAGCCTGCTGATTCGAGATACTTGGCGGCAACTTGTGCGGCATCGGCTCCCGTATTATCAGCTTTTACAGGTGCATTTATCGGATAATATCCGGAAAAGTCGACATTTTTTAATCCTATGTCCCTGCACGCCTTTTCTAATCGTTGCATCATATGCTTTGAAGGGCCCGGGTGATAGTATAATATATAACTTGGTCGAAATCCAATGAGTCGATATGGTATTGCAGGATCGATATCTTTGATAAATTCAGCAATCTTTGGAATCTGGGCATCAGTGATTCCGGGTACAACTACCGTTCGAAACACCCGTATTTTTTCCGGGTTCTTAGTAGCGACAAGTTCTGCATTTCGCAATACAGGTTCCACAGGCGCGCCAGTCAACGCCTCGTGAACAATTCCATCAAAGGCTTTTATTTCAAAGTTAAAATATGATGCGAGGACCATTAACCGTTTCAGCGTGCGGCGTGTCGAAAAGCCATTTGTGGCGATACCAACTTCAATGCCCGGAGCTACTTCCCTCGCTTTGTCAACTACAGCTCCTATATACGGAGTGTGTATAGACGGCTCCCCGCCGGTAAAACTGAGTCTGTACGTTCCTATCTTCTTGGCTATAGGACTGCCTAACGCTATACGAAGTTCATTAACTATATCTTCTGGCTCTGAATATCCCCTGTACGTCCATCCCGCATCAGGGTACTGCGAAATGCGGTAGGCATTACAATAGATGCACCGAAAACAACACCCTAGAAGAGTGATCGAGTAACTCTTTAAAACGTACGCAAAGCTAGTGTAGGCGATCTCAGGAACTCCAACGCGACAGACTCCTCTCTCTCCACTAAGCCTATCGACGTTACACCTCCATTCACATAATGTGCACGCCTTAAGCTCGTTGAGATAGTTTAAATTCATATCCAATACTTCACAATCCAACATTAGGCGTACGTCGTAACTAAATATCCTTTTTATCCTTCATCAGGACTTTGCCAAACAATCTGCAGAATCACTCGACTCATAGAAAGCATTGCGAGATCTCTATGTGAATTGCACGTATCTCGCGTCTAACGCATATTAAGCTGAGTGTATACAAACAGAAAATAAACAACAGCCATCTATTTGACATAGGGGCAAATGAAAAAATATCATCAATTCCCAGATTAGTGTGCATTAACAAGTTATTACTATCGTGCAGATAAGTGTGCTATTAGTATTACTATTAGATAGTTTTTTATAACTGTGACACTTATTTCTTTTTGGCGATATCATGCACATACCAGATGGATATCTAGGACCATTAACATACATACCAATGTATATTATCATGATTCCGATTTGGTTTTATGCGGGAACTTGGCTACGTAAATCCCTCAAATCTAAACAAGTGCCATATCTGGCGCTCGCAGCCGCTTTCTCTTTCGTAATTATGATGTTCAATGTGCCCATACCAGGAGGAAGCACAGGGCATGCAGTAGGCAGTGCGTTGGTAGCAATTATATTAGGACCTTGGGCTGCAGTCGTTACGACGTCCGTGGCCCTCCTCATACAGTGCTTACTTTTTGGTGATGGAGGTATTACGGCTTTTGGTGCAAATTGTTTTAATATGGCCGTCGTCATACCTTTTATTGCATACTACGGCTATCGATTGATCAGCGGAAAAACGGACATTGCCTCAAATCGAAGAATCATTGGTGCAGGGGTTGGCGGATGGCTAGGTTTGACTACCGCCGCCGGCATTGCTGGCTTTGAGATGGGTATCCAGCCCATACTCGAGCACACTGCTGATGGCACGCCACTATACATGCCTTATGGGCTCAGCGTAACTGTGCCGGCAATGCTGTTTGGACATGCGTTTTTCTTCAGCATTATTGAAGTTCTCGTTACGGCATTGGCCTTTGCATATATAGCACGGAATGATCCAACAATCATATTCGACTACAAAGGAACGGCAGGAAAAAGGGGGAACGTTAAGACAACGGCGACAGCTTAACACGAGTTGAAATCCATGGATAGAGTTCTAAAACGGTTATTAATAGTGCTCGTTGTTCTAATTATATTGGCGCCCCTTGGCTTACTTGCAAGTGGCACTGCATTCGGGGAATGGAGCGCCGATGATATACAGAAACTGGTAGGCTACGTCCCCTCTGGTCTTCAGAGTCTTTCCAGTCTATGGAATCCTCCATTGCCAGATTATGGCTACCCGGCCGCACCCGCGGGATTCATCGGTGATAGTCTTGGATATTATCTATCAGCAATCATAGGAGCAGTTGTCGGCGGTGGCGCACTATTCCTAATTGGAAAAGCTCTAACGAAAAACACTGCCGAAAATAATGAATGACTTCGTTGGTATGACAGAAATGTCAAGAAATGAGTGATATTTTGGTGATTTGCAGGACCACACGCTCTCAAGGTTCAGGTAATCATAGTGCCCCTTTTGTACTGCGAATGCCTTTTCTTGGCTGAAGAGCGTCCTGTAGTGCGACTCCAAGCGCCTTGAATATCGCCTCTATGGTGTGGTGATCGTTTGTGCCATAGGCATTCACGTGAATTGTCATCATCGCATTAGAGGCAAGTGACTCGAAAAAGTGCTTCACTAAACTCACATCCATGCCGCCGACGCTGGAAGTGACTGTCGCGTTAAATACCACATAACTCCGCCCTGATATGTCGAGTGCCATCGTTGCAAGCGAATCGTCCATGGGAATCGACGCATTTCCGAACCTTTTTATACCGCTCTTATTCCCGAGTGAGTCTTTTATGGCCATTCCAAGCGTGATGCCGACATCTTCTACGGTGTGATGGATATTTCCATCACCCTGGACAAGTAGCCGTATCCCAATATCACCATGCTTTGACAGTGCTTCCAGCATGTGATTAAAAAAAGGCACTCCTGTATCGATGGAAATCTCAGAGGCATCATCCAGATTTAGATGAAGTTCAATTCTTGTCTCCTTTGTTTCTCTCGTGACGTCAGCCGTTCGCATCTTAACCAACCTTTACATACCACTTACAATATTAAAAGCATCTATCAGGTTGAACTTATCGGTATAGATCGCAGAGCCGACGACGACTCCGGCAGCTCCCGTCTCAGCAACCGCTTTAATGTCCTTAAGGGAGCCGATACCGCCTGACGCTATCACTGGTATGTCGATGCGTTCTACGACACTTCTGATGACATTAGCCCTTGCACCGCTCATCCTGCCTTCCACATCGACATCGGTAAAGAGCAGAGAACCTGCACCAAGTTCTTGGAACATGAGGCCCATATCCTCTGGCGGCAACCCCGCGCTTTTAGTCCATCCCTCAATGAGAACCTCGTTCTTTTTTGAGTCTATAGACACCATAATAGATTCGTTCCCGAATTCATTTGTGAGGCTGTAGACGATCGTCGGGTCTCGCACTGCAGCCGTGCCTAATATTACCCTGTCCGCTCCAATTTTAAGTAAGTCGTTTACATCATCGTGTGACCGAACGCCACCACCAACTTGAACAAATGCATCAAGCTGAGCAATTTTATACACGATTTTGAGGTTCCTCGCCTTTCCAAACGCGCCGTCAAGGTCGATGATGTGGAGTGCATCAGCTCCGTCGTCAATCCAATGCTGTGCCACTGCTACCGGATCATCGAGCGATATGAGAACGTTGTCAGGCACCCCACCGACAAGCTGGACGCACTTTCCGTCTTTAATGTCGACAGCAGGGATCACCTTAAAGTCCACGTTATTAACCTCGTGCTAGACATTATCATGATGTATTATTGCCGCTTTTTCATATCTTTGATGGTATGATTGCTTTTCACGGGACTATGGGCTGCAGATTCGTTGGGATTTCATAGAAGCAGTAAGAAGGCTTTATTCGAGGCGTTCATTTGTACCAGTTTAGACTCTCCTTGATATAGTCGATGAGCGAGATAAAGAAACTCTTTGCCTCTTCATTCATGGCAGTTCTTTCGATCAGATGGTTCGCTGCGTCGGCGTGCATTCTCGAATGATTCTTCGCCTCTTCGAGAGCTCCACAATCAGTGATTATATTCTGGACAATCTTCAGGCTGTTCGGAGAGCTGTCATGAGCTACGCGCTCAAGTGTCTCTAACTGAGCCCGATCAGCCATTTTATAGGTGTAGACAATGTGGAGCGGTTTCTTGTGCTTGTATAGATCCTCACCCGGTCTTCTGCCATATTGCTCTTCCAAGGCAAACGTATCGATGATATCATCCTGTATGTCAAAGCTATAGCCAATGTGGAGAGCAGCCTCCTCCAACAGTTGGAGGTCTCGATCTGAGGCTCCGGCCAACACGGCTCCAATGCTGAGTGAGGCTTTAAAGAGTGATGCCGCCCGCTTTGAAGCCATGATATACCACTCGTCTACGCTTGGAATTGTATGTTCGAAAAGAAGGTCGAGAAGTTGACTGTCATTCACTGCTTGGAAATCAGAGTTGAGCATCGTTACCACTTTAGCTACTTTATCCGTCGTGAAATTTGACTTCATTATTGCTTTTGAGGAGAGAGCACCTAGGATGTTACCCGCAAAGACTGCTACCCCAGTGCCATAGTGGTCATCGAACTGAGAGTACATCGCGTGAATGGTGCGGTCTCCACGCCGTAACTCATCGTTGTCAATGAGATCATCGTGTACTAGTATAGCGTGACGGTAGAGCTCCATGCCAGTACAGACATCGAGGATCCGATCATTAACATAGTTCGTAAATCCTTTATATGTGAGGAGAGTGCTACAGGATGCCAGCCTCTTCCCCCTTCTGAGTGTATAATCTGTGATGTCTTTGTACACTCTCCCGATGAAATCATGGTAAGTGTAGGCATCCTTACACTCCTGCCTGAGGAAGAGGGATAGCCGCTGCTCTATCAAAGTACCGTACGCATCTAACGTGCTCTCCCAGATTAACTTGCATTCTCTCTCTTCATTTGACATGTTTTTTTACTGAGCCAAAGATACATTGTTATCTTGGATTTCAACCCTGTGGTTAGGATTGTGATGTGGTTATAGGTAACCATGCGAGAGAGGAGAACAGAAGGAGCAGACAACAGGTGTTCCATAGGTGGAATCTACAGCACCTAGAGTTAAGACCAATCCACATAATGGCAATACTTTTTGTCCAATTTTGGACTAGTTTTAGTCTAGTTTTGGATGATCTCTGCTCTGCTCGCCTGGTAATCACCGTCACTAGAGGCCAAGTGACCTTATATTATCTGGAACATTTTTTCGTGTGTAATTTCCTCGTCAGACTTAAAATCTAATGGTCGCAGTTCTGCTTGCAATTGCTTCAAACAGTTGAAGTACATCGTCAACAGTCTGTCTGTCGGAATTTCAGATAGGTCTCTGGATTCCAGTTCGCTCTTGATCTTATTGAGATTCTCGCCCAGAAACTCCAGCCTTTTCTGCGTCGTGAGGGAGTACTTCTCACGCAGTGCTTCCACTTCAATGGACTCGAGGTTGTCAATCTCTCCTCTAAGATCCCTCGCCCAGTTGATGAGCGTCTGTTTGCTCACGTTAAGCTCTTGGGCTATACTGCTGAAGCTCTTTCCTTTTGCGCGGAGCACCATAAATCGCTCTTTTGTTTCTTGGTCTTTCATACTTTCACCATTATATAATTCTGCAGTAGTTCACATAATGCGTTCGGGTGCACAATGGAAGTAATATTGCGAAATATCCCACCCTTAAACAGGAGTATAAAAGTAGAATATAACTTCCTGGCTTTATAAAAAAGTCTAATGTAATTGAAGGTATAAACGCGTTTTCTAATATTAGGAACAATTATAAGTCCCGCCTGGCAAGTTGAACATTCGAAACGGAAGGAGTACAGTATAATTACGTTATCACTATACCAATTTCGAGTGGCTGCACTCCATAGATGTATAGCCGAACAATAGCCTCTAGCATAGGGGAGGCTGATACCTACCAGTTGAAATGCGATAATGACACTTAGTGTAATGTCTTATGCAGTGGCATTAAATTCTCATTAAAAAAAGTACCACAAGTAAGGGTATTTTTCATCGCTTAAATCAAATGCTGATGGACCGCATCCTGTCAGCGCGTAACATGATAGTGGCACAGACGAACGCGATGATTCTGCATGGGGTGTATTGTCTCAATCAATCCGCTCGTTAATATCCAGAACTTATCCCGTTTTCTGCACGATTCCAAGACCCGCACGCTGTACAGTTATCTGAGGGGAACCGTGATACTTAACCGAGCCGGCACCACTCATGTTAACAGTGAGGGTGTTCAAAGCTGTTACTTCAGCAGAGCCAACCCCCATTATGGTAACCGTCGTAGAATCGGTTTGCAGTTCGTAACTGTGAAGGCTTCCCACGCCCGTCAATAAAGCGGTGTAATTCGTCGCATTACCGCGTAAGAGCACTGTACCGGCGCCAGATACCTGTGTAGTAAGCTGAGTAACGTTGACGGCAATATCAATCCTGCCAGCACCTTGCAGCGTTACGTTGAGCATCGCTGCATTTAGTGGAGAGCTGCTTAGAACGGTTCCTGCACCGCTGTTATTTACAGAGTCAATACCAGTGACGGATACATAAACAGTGGGTGGTGTCGTAATGGACGCAAGCAGATTTGTTGGCAATCTTTAAGACTCCATTTGTTACTTCTGTTCGAATACTTGGAACAATGCTGTCTTTTGCCTCAACTACTACTGATTGGGTATTGTTTTGGGTAATGTATAGCGTGCTAGGAAGCGCGAAGTCTATGCTTGTAAAAGGACTACGCTCCTCGTCTCCTTAGTAATGGTTTCAGGACCCGTGCTCGTGTTCGTCTTGAACTGGACACAACCGCAGACTAGGACGGCACTAATGAGTGCAATTGTTATATAGTAGATAACTCTCACGTCTCCCACTCTCAGCCATACTATGTGCTAATGCATTGAATATCTATTTAGTGGTACTCAACTTCGCCACTGTTCAACGCAGCGAGCATCATATTCTATTACCCATCGTTCATATTTTATGATCTCCCAGTGTATGCCTTTTTTGTCATCTGTAAAATTTCGAGCTTCTCCTAAAACATTCAAGACAGTTCAATTAATTTTAAAAAAGCCCCCAAGGCAGAGTTCGGTACATCTCTCGTAGAGATATAAAGGCTACAATCTATCGAGTCACCTCTCTACTTTTTAATATCCTGTGTTTGCGCTAATATAAGCTTCTTCTATACATAGAACGTTAAATTCTCTTTTAGAAGCTGAAACTAACTTAACTAATTTTACATTTTATGCATTAACAAGTAATGGTTTTGATCAGTAACAGTCATAAAAAAATATTACCGCAGTCGCCAACCACACCTGTGGTCGATAGCGTAAATTAAAGATTAAAAATCCTCGCATCTAATCCTAATCTACAATATTTCAACGCACTTTCCAGAACCAATGAAGGTACCGATATCATCACTTATATTTTTGAATACAATACCAAGTTTCAAATTGTGTTTGGTATCTCGATTTGTATCTCTAAATATACCAGACATTTGAAAAGTCTCAGATGACAAGAATACTGATGAGTCCAGCAATTGATCGTCTTGTATGCGCCCCGAGATAGAACGAAATCCTATCGAATCCACTGACACTTTAAACCTGACATTCTTACCTTCAAGGTTGAATGTTTTAATAAAATCACTTTCTTCTAGTGAGATTTTTACATATTTTACACCTTCATATTCTGTGATGTTGCAATCACGCATATCCCCCTCACCTCTTTAAAAACTGATAAAAACTAACAATCATTTTGTCCATATTAGTTTTGTATTTAATTATCTATATCGGTTTTATATTTAAAAAATGGCGCCCAGCATTAAATTATAATTACCAAAATTCTGTTTGTTATACCCTTCTCGCAAATCTTCATCTTTGAACTGTAAATAACCCTGAGTGGTACTCAAGTCCGCATGCCCCAACAACTGCTGCACCCGCTGCAAATCATTCCTGTATTCGATAGCTAAATTGGAGATTCAAATCTTCGCACCTAATCTAAATCGACCTTATGCATCTCTCCAACTGCCACATGACGTTTTACTAGCGAATCTCATTGCGCAATATACCAGCCAAGTACGGTTGGGCCGACTAAACGCACTTTTTTCTGTGGATAAGTAGTAAATAACATCAGAATAACAAATAAAATATACGATAGGTTAACAAATAAAACCAGCAGAATATTACCGCCGACTGCCGCATCGCGAGTTATTAACTTTAAGGAGGGGAAGGAGGATGACAATATGGCAGCAGTAAGTCAAAATAAATACTTACTTGATAGTGAGCATAAAATTTCTGATGATTCTGCACCTTTATTTTCAACCCTTAACATAGCAACTGTAGTATTAGGAAATCGATTAATTAGACGAATTATTAAAGGACTTTATATCAAAGATAGCAATGTTATTTATGACGTCCTGACGCATTACAGCACCGAGAATCATATTAGTTATAGAGAAAAATTGAAATTCTTGCCCTTCTACGCGTTCATAGAACTTGGGAGAACGCTGTTCAAAGTCGATAAATCAGTGATGAAGGACTATTTTGGTCAGCAAGTCACCCGCAGAGGACTGTCAAACATTATTAAAAGCGTCGCTGAGTATGGGGCAACAAAGCCGCAAAAATTATACGCTCCTTTTTTAGTTGTTTGGAACTTTACGAACGCGTGCAACTTACGATGCAAACATTGTTATCAGAGTGCCGGCAAGCTCTCCCCCGATGAATTAACGCTCGAAGAGAAGCTGAATGTTGTCGATCAGCTGGCTGAAAATGACGTCGTTGCCATTGCTTTTTCAGGTGGAGAGGCCCTATTGCACCATGATTTTTGGGCGGTCGCCAAATATGCCTCTGATAAAGGCCTCTACCTCTCATTAGCAACAAATGGAACACTGTTGACAACAGACATAGTGAAACGGCTAAAAAAAGTTGGCGTTGAATACTTTGAGATAAGCCTTGATTCCGTTAACCCCGTGAAACATGATGAATTTAGAGGAGTTGCGGGAGCGCAGGATCGTACAATAGCTGGAATAAAAAACGTCGTTGCCGAGGATGGACTTTACTCTTGTGTAGCGACGACATTAACCAAAGAGAATTATACTGAATTGGATGAGTTAATTGATCTAAGTAAAAATTTAGGTGTAGATAGAAGCTTGATTTTTAACTTCATTCCAGTTGGAAGAGGTACTGAAATCATAGATATGGATCTTTCCCCAGAAGAGCGAGAAATGGTAATGCAAAAAATGTATGGGTACTTGAGCGGGATGACGTCGAGGTTTGAGGTCCTCACTACCGCGCCCCAGTTTTCTCGAGTCTGTCTTATGGAGTCGAAGAGTGGAATCATGTCGCTTGCACATTTCGGAGCAGCTGGGTTTAGCGATAAGGTAGGGACGCTCGCGGAGTTTATAGGTGGTTGTGGCGCTGGGAGAATGTACTGTGCAATTCAACCTAACGGAATAGTCACCCCGTGCGTCTTTATGCCGATAGAAGTAGGCAATCTGAGAAACGAATTATTTATCGACATCTGGAAAAATTCTGAAGTTATGCAATCTTTAAGAGAAAGACACGATCTAAAAGGACAATGTGGTCATTGTAGTTATAAGTATATCTGTGGAGGATGTAGAGCGCGGGCCTACGCCTATTTCAACGATATAAAAGCTCCTGACATCGGTTGTATTAATAATTGTCAGTTCTACTATGATACTTTAAAGCAAACAGAGGCAGCAATAAGCTGCGAAACATATTAAAAAGCAAAACGTCCGCGTCCGGAATGAGGATAAAAGTAGCCATGATCCCACGTAACAAAGAATAAGGGGGACGTTACTTCGAGGCTGGGTATATAGTTGCTCCCACAAGATTAGTATATATCGTTGCATTTTTGAGACAGTTTGGTCGGAGCAAAATCATTGTACATGCGTAATCAGGAATCATGTATATAATAAACTAACTGTAAAATGACGGAGTGAATGTACTTGAAATGGATAAGGGTCAGAATGGGCGAGGCTCTGATCTTGTTATGATTAAGACTGCAACCACGTTGATATGTTCTTCCGTTAAAGAATTAGTGAACTTAATTTAATTATTTGATTAAAAAATAAAAGTAGATAATTTTGCAACGCAAATCATTTAATATATTTGGTAGCATTCAGGAGAGGAGTATTTGTGGATACGTTAATAGATATCTACAGCATACCTCTGCTGTGATTATGAGGAGCAGCAACCGATCGAGGGTTTAATCGCCGTTCGTGTGCGGTTATTGCTCGCGCACAGTTAGCTAAAAATTGATGTCATTGATCGAGGACTCGAAGTAACTGTTACAGCTGACTCGCTGCGCTGCTCTTTGACACAGGTAAACTAAAGGAGGAACTGAACATGAAAGTCGTAGCCTTCAACGGCAGTGCGCGCAAGGATGGCAACACTGCCGCTCTTATCAAATATATATTTCTCGAACTTGAAAAGGAAGGGATTGGAACCGAGCTGGTACAACTTGCAGGCAGTAAGATTCAGGGCTGTATCGCCTGCTATAAGTGTTTCGAAAATAGGGATAAACGCTGTGCG
>Ga0187769_10000856_pt1 | contig 16874 bp, 19 predicted proteins | sample 0116_SJ02_MP02_1_FD_133140 | JGI IMG/M metagenome (GOLD analysis project Ga0187769, IMG submission 133140) | Tropical peat soil microbial communities from peatlands in Department of Meta, Colombia - 0116_SJ02_MP02_10_MG | ecosystem: Environmental > Terrestrial > Soil > Wetlands > Peat | place... | reverse complement strand
GTCCGATGTGATAATACACAGTTTGGTGATGGATCTTCAGCGCGCGGGCAATTTCCGCCGGATAATGCGGACCTGACGCAAGCAACGACAAGATGCCTTGACCGACTTTGGCGGAAGCCGGCCTGAAGCCATCGGGCTTATCCGACACTAGGACCCGCTTGGCCGTTCCAACCTTGGAACCCGGTTCGAAGAGAAGTGCTTCTCGCACAACTTTTAGGAAGAGAATACCACTAGAAAACAGTTTTGCAGGGTGCGCGCAACCTTTCGACACTTGTAGAGGAAGCGTTCACACACTCCGTTGCATGGTAAAGGTAATCCTTTGGCGGGACTTATTATCGCCGCAGTGTTATTCGCGTGCAGCATGTGCGGGATTATCGCCTGCGTAGCAGAGGAACCTGTCTCGTCCATACTACTCGCTGGCTTGCGAAGGGTCGAGTATCGAGGATACGACTCGGCCGGCATGGTAACAGCGGCCGACGGGCGGCTGCACGTTCGGAAGGGCGCAGGGCGAATCAACGAGATTGAGGCTAAGAAGAAACTCTCGGAACTACGAGGCAACTCGGGAATTGCACACACGAGATGGGCCACACATGGTGGTGTGACAGACAAGAATGCTCACCCCCATATGGGGTGCGGAGACACGATCGCAGTGGTCCACAACGGGATAATCGAGAACTATGTCACATTGAAGGAAGGCTTGGTGAAAAAGGGGCATAAGTTCAAGAGCGAAACGGACACCGAGGTGATTGCGCACTTGTTGGAGGAGGAGCACAGACGTGCAAGAGACCCCCTTAAGGCAACACTCGCCACCATAAGAAAGCTCGAAGGGCAGTATGCAATAGCGGTCCTGTTTCAAGACCGGTCGGACGTCATAGTAGGGGCACGGAAGGACGCTCCTCTTATCGTAGGAGTGGGGGACGGCAAGATGTTCCTAGCCAGCGATGTCTTGGCATTCATAGAGCACACCGACAGGACCGTCTTCCTTGACAATCAGGAGGCGGTCGAAATCACGAACCGTGAGATCAGAATCGTCAAGAGCGACGGGCACGAGGTCAAGCGCAATCCGACTCAGGTGGCGTGGGAGCTCTCCGACATTTCAAAGACTGACTATACCCACTACACCCTGAAGGAGATCAACGAGCAACCTCAAACGGTTGTCAGCGCTTCGATGCAAGATGCCTTCAAGGTCGCGGAATTCGCGCGCCTTATCAGGGGCGCGAGCTCGCTCTTCATTACGGGCTCCGGAACCAGCTACCACGCAGGACTTCTGATGAAATCCAGGTTGAATCAGGAAGCAGGAATCCGCTGCGATGCCGTGGTGGCGGGAGAACTAAGGGAGCACGAGGGATTCATTGGCAAGGGTTCAGTTGTGATAGCGCTATCTCAAAGCGGCGAGACGGCGGACGTCCTGGAAGCAGTCAAGGGAGCCAAGAATAGAGGAGCGAGAATCCTTTCCATTGTGAATGCGGCAGGGTCTACGCTGGCACGGGAAAGCGATGTCGTTCTTCTGCTCAATTGTGGGCCCGAGGTAGGTGTCGCCGCTACAAAGAGCTTCACGGCAGAGATAATCGTCACCAACATGGTCGTCGACGCGGTCGTGGGCAAGAGGGAGGAGGCGACCATGCCGGCTGAGGCCATGAGGGACCTCTCCGAAGCAGTGGCCGAGGCCCTGAGAACGGAACAGCTCATTCGTAGGATCGTGAAGAAGTACCGAGACAGGCCGGACTTTTATTTCGTGGCAAGAGGATACCAGAGCCCTGTTGCGCTTGAAGGGGCGCTGAAACTGAAGGAGTTATCTTACGTCCACGCAGAAGGGATGCCTGCGAGCGAGCTAAAGCATGGTACGCTCGCCCTGATCGGAAAGGGGACTCCAGTTGTCGTCATAAACCCGTCGGGCCTTAGCCATGTTGACGCGCTGTCGAACTCCGAAGAGCTGCGTGCAAGAGGAGCGGATGTGATTGGTGTCTCGGATGACGAAGACGGTGTCTACAAGTTCTTTGTCCGCGTACCGAAAGTGCAAGCGAAATTCATGCCTGTAGTAGAGGTAATTCCTCTCCAACTCCTGGCGTATCACTTCGCAGTCGCAAAGAAGCAAGATCCGGACTATCCACGCAACCTTGCGAAATCAGTGACAGTAAAGTGAGGCCCTGAAGTCGAGGGCGGATGACAGTTATGTGAGAAGGAAAGAGCAATCGGTGTCGTGTAAGGCAAAGCAATTAAGCAGTCGCCTCGACGGCGCGGCGTGGTATCAAAGAAGGACGTTCTTTCGAAACCGGTCGTAACCATAGATGTGGGAAAGAAGAGCATCTCCAACCTGCTGGAAGAGATGTCACAAACAGGCTTCCAAGGAAAGAAGCTTGGCCAGGCGGCAGAAATCTGGACCGAGATGGCACGGCAGAAAGACTTGACCATCTTCTTAGGCTTGACAGGATCGCTTAGCACAACCGGGCAGTGGAAGATAATTAGATGGTTGATTAAGAAGAGGTACGTCGACGTTTTAGTAAGCTCGGGAGCCAACATATCGGAAGACATACTCGAAGCCCTTGGCTACCACTACTACCAAGGTACATGGCTGGCGGACGACGAAGAACTGTTGAAGCTCAAAGTCGACAGGTTCTATGATGTCTACGCCGACGAGATGCAGTACAGGAAGCTGGAGAACACAATTTACAGGTTTGCCAACACGCTCGACCCGGCTCAGACCTATTCCACTAGGGAGTTCCTCCATCGATTCGGGGAGTTTCTCTCGAAAAAGGGAATCGACAGCATTGTCGCCGCTGCCTTCGAGGCGGGGGTGCCAATCTACTCGCCGGGGCTGATCGACAGCGGCTACGGAGTCGCATTGAGCCTCCTCAAGAGGCAGAGAGGGAAGCTGATTAGGTTGGACCAGACGAAGGATATGGAAGAGCTGGCTCAGATTGCGGAGAGGACCAAGAGGACGGGTGTCGTCTATCTCGGCGGAGGAGTGCCCAAGGATACCATCCAGCTTTCCACAATCATAAAGTCCCTGGCAAAGGGCGGAGAGGAGGAGACGCCACACGAGTATGCTATCCAAATAACCGCAGACAGCCCCCAGTGGGGAGGCCTCTCGGGATGCACACTGGAAGAGGCCATCAGCTGGGGAAAGATTTCCTCATCGGCGAAGAAGGCTACTCTGTATGCCGACATCACGTTAGCCCTCCCGATAGTGTCCCACGCGTTGAACGAGAAGGTCGACAAGAGGAACGATCCTCCCGATCTGGGATGGGTTTTCAAACACTAGACCTTAGCAGTCGGGAGACGACTCGCGGACACTCCAGAGCAAGCTGAGGCGCAGCCCCCAGATACGCGGTCGGGCCTTTTAGAGTTGGGGAGAAACCCCCCTTCTCAAAGAGTGATTTGACCTTCTCGTACCCCCTTTGGTCGCCTCTGAGCCTCATGCTAATCTGCTCCGCTTCAGCGAAGACTTCCGGGTGGCGTGAGAGATCCGACCTCATGACATCCTTTTCGATCTTCATCGCTTCGAGTGAACCGATCAGTCGCGAACACGCAACTAGGGAGTGCCCGAGGGCCTGACCGACCATCCGCCGCACCACCGAGTCGGAAAGGTCCCGCTGCATCCTAGTAATCTGTAGCCTGTACGCCATCAACTGCAAAAGGGAGTTTGATATTTCAGCCTGTCCCTCCGCGTTCTCCACGTCCACCGGATTGACCTTCTGTGGCATGGTTGACGAGCTCACCTTCCCAGGGCGAGAGAAGTGGACGTAGTCGAGAGTCTGGTACATCCACAGGTCCCGAGAAAGGGAGACCATCAGCTGGTTGATGTTCATGACGTAGTGCAGCATGTCCGAGAGTCTCTCACCGGGGACCACCTGTGTGGAGTAGGGTGCCGCCTCAACACCCATTGACTCAACGAAGTCCCCCAGCGTCCGTCTCCAGTCTCTGCTTCCCATTATTGAGAAAGAGGCAAATGTGCCGACCGCTCCGGAGAACTTCGCCATTGGCTTCGTCGATTTGAGACGAGAGATTCGCTCGGCGATTCGCACGGCGAAGACGGCTATCTCTTTCCCGAATGTCGTTGGGATCGCCGGGCGTCCATGCGTCCGAGCAAGCATTACCGTCGAGGCTTCATGCTTAGCAATGGCTGACAGCTTCGTCGCCAGGTAGGAGTATTTCGGGACCATGACCTTTTCCAGGGCGGAGCGAAGAAGCAGGGCAGACGCCAAGCTGTTGGTGTCTTCACTTGTTAGACCGAGGTGAACAAAAGGCCCGAGCTCACTGGCTCCCGCAGCTCCGAGCGAGTCTCTGATGTAGACTTCCACAGCCTTCACGTCATGTCCCAGTTGCGCTTCGAGGGCTCTTATCCTGTCAATGGAGAGGGCCATCCGGGGGACGCTCCTTTTCGGCGCAACACCCAGCCTCACGAGCAGAGAAAGATAGGCTAGCTCAACGCGAATCCGTTCTTCAGCAAGTGCTTGTTCGGAAACATAAGGCACAAGAGGCTCGGCCTCTTCCCTGTATCTTCCATCGATTGGGGAGATCGAATCATAACTCAATTGTTCGAGACCTCTCCTCCCCGTGCGACACGAGGCTTACGCGGACGTTCAGTGCGTCTTGAAGGTAGTCGATGAACTTCTTGGCTTGAGGCGGTAGGCCGCTGTTATAGTCAGCGTCTTTCATCGTGAACGGCGACTCATACACGGGTTGGACTTCACCGAGATGCCCCAGCAAGTGGAGGAAATCCCTCGTCTCTGACCCCAGGTATCTGTAGGCTACGCACGCCTTGAACTCTTTCACGGAGGACAGGACGTCCAGTTTGGAGACAGCGACATTCTTTACACCGTTGAGCCTAACGGCATAGCGCAGTGCGACAAGGTCGAGCCAACCCACCCTTCGCGGCCTTCCGGTCGTCGCTCCATACTCGTGACCGACTGACCTTACCAGATTTGAAATGGGGCCAGCTATCTCTGTAGGGAATGGGCCTTCACCGACTCTAGTCGTGTAGCACTTTAGTATTCCAAGAGGCTCGCCGGCTTCGCTCATCGGAATTCCGAGGCCAGCAGGTATGTAGCCGACGACCGTGTGTGAACTCGTTGAGTAGGGATAGGAACCGTAGAGAGGGTCTAGGAGTGTGCCCTGTGCAGCTTCGAAGAGCACCGACCCGCCTGACTGTTTGATCTCGATTATGCGCTCACCGACATCACCTACCAACCCTTCGATCGCGCTCCTGGAATCCTCGACCCAGCTTGAGAAGTTCGAGGCGTCTATGCCGAGCCGAGAGTAGAACTTGATGGTGGCACTCCAGCTAGCCGAGGATCTCGGTGAAGGATGCAAGTTGTTTTCATGCAACAGGTCCGATGCTCTCAAGGCGAGGCGCAAGGCCCTCATCGCATAGGCCGGGCCTATCCCTCGCATCGTCGTGCCGATTGCCGAGCTTCCTCTCATCTGCTCTAGAACGGCGTCAAGCTCCTTATCGAAAGGCGAAACGAGAGAGCACCTCCCGTCTACCATCAGCTTCCTCCTTACACTCGCCGGTAGAATCGAAAGCTCTCTCCGAAGAATCACAGGGTCGAGGGCAACCCCGGCGCCAATGAGCAACTGCTTCCCTTTCAGTGCCCCGGAGGGGACCAGGTGGAAAGTATGCTTCTCACCGCCAATGACTACGGTGTGGCCAGCGTTACTCCCACCGTTGAATCTCGCAACGGCATCAAAACCTCCTGCGAGATAATCCACGATCTTGCCTTTGCCTTCGTCCCCCCATTGCATCCCCACTACAGACAGATTTCCCATTTCAGGTGACCCTCTGTATGTCATGAGGGAGGCTCTCCTTGTGTCCCGCTGTGGTTATCCGAAGAAACTCAGCGCTGGCTCGAAGCTCCTCGATTGTGTGCGCCCCTGAATAACTCATACCTGAGCGCAACCCCCCTGCGAGTTCCTTCACTACTTCCTCTACTCTTCCCTTGTACGGTATCAGCCCCTCCACCCCTTCTGGGACGGTCTCTTGGATCACTTCCTCTATGACATCAGATTCTTTCTGGATGTGGGTTCGGCCTCCTTCTCTCATTCGCCTGTCGACTGTTGCCGCCAGCGAAGCCATTCCCCTGGTCAGCTTGTACCTGACGCCCTCGCGAAGAATTGTAGGCCCGGGACTCTCCTCGGTTCCCGCGAAGAGGCTCCCTATCATCACCGTTGATGCCCCCGCGGCCAGCGCCTTAGTGACATCGCCCGGGTTACGCACCCCACCGTCAGCTATTATCGGAACGTCGTTGTCAATAGCAGCGCGTGACGCGTCCATGATTGCGGTCAACTGCGGAACCCCTGAGCCCGTCACTACGCGTGTTACGCAAATGCTTCCGGAGCCCACCCCAACTTTGACTGCGTCGGCTCCTGCTTTTATCAGGTCGGAGGCACCCCTCGCTGTAGCGACATTCCCTGCGACTATCTCCACACCCCCCAGCTCCTTTCTGATTGCTCGCAGTGTTTCAATCGCATAACTTGAATGTCCATGAGCGATATCGACAACAAGACAATCGGCTCCGACTTCGTGAAGCCGCCTTGCCCTTTCTAGATAATCCCCTCGTACCCCGACGGCTGCGGCAACTCGCAAGCGTCCTTTCCTATCTTTTGTAGCCGACGGAAACTGCCTACGCTTCATTATGTCCTTCGATGTAATCAGGCCAGCAAGCCTGTCCCCTGAATCAACGAGTGGGAGCTTCTCTATTCTGTGCCTGTGAAGCAGTCGCTCTGCCTCCTCCAAAGGAACGCCTTTGGAGGCGGTAACAAGGTCCCTCCTGGGGGTCATGACTTCGCTCAGTTTCCTATCGAAATCCTCTTCTAAGATAATGTCCCTTCTAGTTACGAGCCCCAAGACTTTTCTCTTCTGATCCACGATTACGATCCCGCCAATCGCGTGCTCCCCAATAGCCTCCCACGCGTCCTTGACCGTCCTGTTCGGACCAAGCGTAATCGGGTCTTCTATCACAACGCTTTCTGACCGCTTTACCTTTGCTACCTCAGCTGCCTGAACCTCGAGAGGGAGGAATCTGTGGATGACCCCGATTCCCCCCAGGCGTGCCATCGCAATAGCCATTGCGGACTCCGTTACTGTGTCCATATTTGCGCTCACCACCGGAGTGCTGACTGAGATTCCGTGCGAGAACCTTGATGATATGCTGGCATCCTTTCGCGACTTGATGTCAGAATACTTGGGCACCAGGAGGACGTCATCAAAAGTGAGGCCCAACCTCGGTTCGAAGCCGGATTCCTTCACTTGACTTCGTCATGCTCAGCGGCTTTATAGTGTTTTTGGCAAACGAAGAATTCAGGCGAGAGGCTTCCCGCAGACCTCCTCCATACTCCTACGTTGGTGATTCCTCCTGCGTTTTCAGCCCAGTCAGAAACAAAGGCCCGAGACCTGCATGTTCTTACCCGCCTCGCTAGCATTACCCGAGTTGAAGCACGACGCGGTAGCGCGCGCTGACCGATCGGATCAGAACCCGCGGAGAACGCGCCGGGGGTGGGATTTGAACCCACAACCCGCTTTCGCGAGACAGGCTCGCCAGCAGAGTGGTTCCAGGCTTACGCAACCTCAGTACTGCGCCCTACCAGGTTAGGCGACCCCGGCGATTGTGCGCTCACACATCCCCGCTTAAGTGTTAGGCGGCGGCACCGGATGCGCGGGGAACTAGCCAGCAACCCCTCACAATTCCGCCGACATGCCGTTATTCCTCTCCTTGAGTTTGCAATCGCGCGTTTTTGTAAATTCCTCCCACACCTAGTGACCGTGGATATCCGAGTCATTGTGCTGGTGCCGACTCGAATTCTTTACGACGCGGTCAGTTGCGTTCCGAACGTCTGTTTCTGGCCCCTGTTGCTCTTCCACAATTTCGGGTATGTCCCCTGTTTCATTATGACGCGTTCGGTCGAACAGGCGAGACCTTTCTTCAGCGTTGCCATCTCACTGGTGGAGAGCATTGCTTTCCCTACCGCCACAAGCTCTCCCTTGGCGGTCATCATGACCAATAGATCACCCTTGGTAATTCCCGCGGAGGCCGAAAGGAGCCCCGGAACACCGAGGCGCGCCCCGTGGCAGATTGCATCCACGGCCGAGTCTCTGATGGTCACCTTCTTTGTCGGCCCAACTACTTCCTCGACAGGTCGAATGAGCGATCTAAGCCCGACATCCTCGCCGTTCCGCAACCTATACACCGCGTCGCTTAGCTGATGCATGGTCACGATCCCATCTGCTTCATCGAATGGACCAACCTTGGTGCGACGCAGTTCAACCATTGTCGCGCCCACGCCGAGCACTTCACCGATGTCGTATACCAACTTCCGGACGTAGGTTCCAGACTCGCAGAGGCACCTGAAGAGTTGGATGTTTCCTCTATTCTCGTCAATCTCCAGTTCGTGGATCGTTCTGCTTCTTACCTGCCTGGCTACTGACGACCTCTGCGGCGGGCGCTGGAAGATTTCGCCTTGGAACTCGTGAATAACTGTCTTGAGAGTACTAACTGGCACCGAAGAGTGCAGTCTCATCACCCCCTTGTACTCCTTGGGGTACAAGAGTAACAGGCCGAGCGCTTTGGTGGCTTGACCAGTTGCCACGGGCAGAAGACCCGACACGGGCGGGTCGAGCGTCCCACTGTGACCAGCTCGTTCGACGCCTAATATCTTCCTGACCCATGCCACCACTTCGTGGCTCGTAGGCCCCCTAGGTTTGTCGAGCGCGATAAGGCCATAATCAAGCATTACCTCTATTGGACGAGCCTTCGGATCCCATCCGTGTTCGAAGTCGATGGGCTCCTCATCCACTACGACCACTTCTTGAGATTGCATATTAATCAGTCCAGTTACTCACGTACTTCAGGACAATCTCCGCAACCCTAGATTCATCGATTGAGTCTGTGTCTACCACGAGGTTGAAGGGCTTCAGATCCTTGCCGAACTCGATCCCGTAGATCTTCTTGTAGAGCTCATGGTTCTCTCTGTCGCGGACTCTCAGAATCTGAAGACATCGAGAAACCGCCATTCCGTCGCGCTTTGCCATTCTTTGTGCCCGGCTCTTTGCACTTCCCGAAAGCCACACCTTCAGCCCGGATTGGACAAGCCAAGGGAGCGGATAGCTCGTTATGACGACCCCGCCCTTCTTGGCCTTTTCCATTAGCCTGTTGTCTACTTCTCTATCGAACCCTGACGACTTCTTCCTGGTGTTCAGGAAGCCCATCCCATCAGCCGTGTCCCACCAGTCTCCGCCTCCGCCAGACGAGTAGCCCCGCTCGACAGCCATCTCCTTCAATACGTCGCCTCCTCCTATGAGTGAGACGCCGAGAGTCTCGGAAACCACTCTGGATACGGTCGTCTTCCCCACTGCAGGCATTCCTGATATGATAATCGCTTTCAATTTGGAACCTTCACGTGGTCGTATGAAGGAGTTTCGTGAGGATCGTGGAGAAGGTGAAAGAGCTCAGCATGTACCACCAGAACAGCGCCATCGTTCCTTGGGCACCTACGAGATATGGAATCGGTACGGGTGAGTGCGCCACCACGACGCTGAATCCGCCTAAAAAGGAGGCCATCAGATAGTAGACGGCCAGGAGCGGTACGAAGGTGATGGCAGTGACCTTCAGCCTTGCGGTTGAAACCTTGGCTTGTTCCTGCCTCATCGGAAGCTCTCGTTTCTTCAGTTTCTCGAGCTTTGCTTTGTCTTTCGCGAGTGTGGCTTCTCTCTTCTCCTTGTTGAATGCTGAGACTTCCGCCTTCATACGCCTCTCCGCGTCGAGGTCGACTATTCTTCGCGTGACAAGTTGAGTCACAAGACTCAGTCCTATCGAGGTAGTCGTGACTAGCAGGGTGGACTCCGGTATACTGACCACTGGAATTGTGAACGAGATAGTCAGACTGTTGGTTCCGTCCGATACGACTACTGGATACGAACCGTGGGGGAGGCCAGGCACAGAGAAGTAGCAGCCGCTGAGCGCCCCCGTGGAACTTGTAGTGCAGGTCCCTGTTAACACGAGTCGCACATTTCCGAATGTTGCACTGATATTCCGACTGGCTGCAAGTCCGGATGCAGACATCCCGATTCTGACACCCGCCCCTTCCGAAGTCGCGCTTAGCGTTACTTTGGGGGAAGGGGCTTGAGACGGGGACGAGCTGGTCGTGGATTGAGTCACCGAAGGGGCGGTGACGGTCACCGTCGTGACACTGGCAGACACTACAGTGCTTGAGGAGGCAGAACTCGGCGGCGTAGCCATCACCATAGCAAGCAGAACAATCTCAGCCGTCAAAGCCACTACAGATAGGTGCCGAATGGTGCGTAGTCTGCAAGGCTTCCTTAAGTCATCGGGGCGGGCCGTGATCATTGCCCGGCTTCCCTGATGACAGCCGCCAGAGTTTCGGCCGTTTCATCGGCCTTCCCCTGCGCGTTCCTGACTATCAGCATAGGAGCCCCACTAATTGTCGAGGATGCGGATAGGAAAGAGCGTCCGAGCTGTGTCTCGATCTCAAGTTGCTCTCTAGACACCGTGTCCCGAGATCGGGCCGCATCCGCAGCCCTTCGAGCCGCAACCTCATCCGGGCTGGCCTCCACGAGAACGAGATGGGTCGGCTTCAGTTCCCTCACGACTCCGAAAGGAAGCCCCGGCCAGAACCCTTCCTTCGTTCTAATGAAGAGATGGGTGTCGACTATCACGATTTGACTGGCCATTTTTGAAATCTTGGTTGCTGCTGCACTCTGAAGCGTCCTCTGTTTTTCGACCGGGAGCTTGCGCATGTCGTCCCTCCCTTTAACCCACTTTCGATTGCTTGCCTCCTCAAACATGACTGTGCCGAACGTGACAAGTTTCGCGCCATGCAGCCTCGAGCACAACTTCTCCACGACCGTAGTTTTCCCCACCCCGGGAATTCCGACTACCACCACTCTGAGCTTCAAGGGTCTATCCCGCTCCAATGAGGCCCGCTAGAGCAGGGGATATCTCTTCTACCTGCTCCTTCAAGAGCATCTGGTAGTACTGCAGTATGATGTCGCACATCAGCAGGATTCCTATGCCCGTCCCGAAGACACCGAAGAGGTCTGACACACCAGCTATAAGCCCGATTAAGATGCCACCGATTATAGTCAGCGTAGGGATATAGCGGTTAAGAACCTGTTCTATGGACAGGCCCGTACGTCTGAAGCCGGGGACCTGGACGTTCGCATCCATCAGGTTCTTGGCAACCTGCTTCGGGTTCAAGCCGCCGATTTCGACCCAGAGTTTTGCAAATACCACGGCCATTCCCACCAGATATGCGAGGTATATCGCAGAGTGAATAGGGCTGGCGATGGTTTGCTCAACACTCTGAGGAGCAGTCATGTAATAGACGAGCCCTCCTGTTGGGTAGGATGAGTTGGCGTTTGCCCATTGTCCTATGTACGGGAGCCACCAGCTCCCTCCGCTCCCGGAGTAGTTGTAGAGGATCCTTGTGAAGAAGGTGACGTTCGCGCCTAGAGCGGACACGAGGATTACGGGAATGTTTGAGACGTAGAGGAGTTTGATCGGATAGACACCCTGGAAGCCCCTGTACTTTATTGAGGTAATTGGGAGCTCAATCCTGATCCCTTCGATGTACACAATGACAAGGATCATCACAACGGTGAGGGTACAGGTGAGCAGACTCGGGTACTTGAAATCACGAACAACGATACTTGGAAGAGTGTTGGTGAAGAAGGCGCTGATCAGGGCCGGGACGAAACCGAAAAACGCCGTTGTAGTCGAAGTTAGAGCGAAGGTCACAGGCGAAAAGCTGTACCACATCACAGTCTGGCAAACTCCGGCTAGAATGAAGAGACTGACGCCACTTCCTAGTCCCCATCCTTTCTGGATCATCTCGTCGAGCAGCAAGACAAGTATGCTCGCGACAAAGAGCTGACCGAAGATCACGACATCTCTGCTCGGGGTCAGACAGTTTGTGGTTACAGACGCGGTGCAAGCTCCTCCGAGAGCTCCGCCGAGGATGTAGGCCGCCGACTCTCCGACTATGACAATCATGGTGAGCATTTTCGTCGAAATTCCGAAAATTGCCCTGTCGTCGGGGTCGCTCATTTTGAGCTTGATGATGTCACTTCCCACGAGGAGCTGCAGAATCAGCCCCGAGGTTACAATCGGCCCTATGCCCAGCTCCATCAGCGTTCCTTGGGTTGATGCGAACACTACACGCAAGAACGCCAGTTGGTCCTGTTGTTCTCCGGGCCCTCCGAATCCGAAGAGGGGGGTAGTCGCCATCACTAGGTAGGCGATAAGTGCAAAGCCCGTCCAAATGAACCGCTCATTAAGTGAGGGTTTCTTCTCAGGCTTCGGAATTTCAGGGAGAACCGTGCCTACGCTTTTTATAAAGTCGCGCATCGAAGCCATTGAAAGCGGCCTACTCCTTGACTGCTATCTTGCCGCCCGCAGCTTCTATTTTAGCCTGAGCCCGCCTCGTGAACGCATCGACTTTTACCTCATAGGCACCGCTCACATTCCCGGAACCCAAGAGCTTCTGGATTCCCATCGAGGCCAGGTCCACAGATTTTTCCTTCACGATCGCGTCGAGGTCACCCACGTTCACCCAGCTCTTGGGTTTCACATACCCTGGGGGCCGGAAGGGGTCCCTCCCAAAATGGTCCGGGTCGTTCTTGATCATCCAGCTCCACTTGTGCTTGTGCAAGCCAGCGTTTCCGTGGCCTCCCCTTGACCCTGAATGACGGTGTTGGCCAATCTGACCATACCCGTGGGTCCGGCTTCCTCTGTACTTCCTGCTTTTTCGGATTCTTGTTGGCACGCTAGACCATCCTCCTAACCAGGTCCAGTAACTCAGGGTTGCTTCCCATCACTCCACCCTCCGACCTGGATTTGCGCATAGAGTGCTTGAACCCACCTTTGGGAGGGGCGAGCTTGAAGAAGGGTCTGAGACCCTCTACTGCAGAAAGTCGGATGCCGTTTTTCAGCATCATTGTCGCTAGTTCCCCGTGGTCCTTGTAACCCATTTCCTTCAGCGCATGTTGGTCTAGTGCCTTCGTTGTGCTCACCATACCCCTCTTCGTCAAAAGAGTGGTCAAGAGCTCCTCATCAATCGGTGCCCAGGCGAGCCTGTCTTTGCAGAGCCTGAGAGCACCCAGCGTAGACGGATCATCAGGTACTACTGACGCGGAGAACCTTTTCTCCAGTTTGAGCTCTTCCAAGGCGCTTCGAACAGGAGCAGGTGCGTTAATCGCACCGTGAAGGTTCAGGACGACGAGCAAAGCCAAGACTATCAAGACCCCCTATACGCTCAACCCGTGAGACATCCTGAAAGCATCGTAGACGGCATTAGCAAGAGACGACATCGTATTTGTAGACCCGAAGGTCCTGATCCAGGCGTCCTTGACTCCGGCGAGTTGCAGGAGATTTTTGAGGGCGGGACCCGCGACCAGCCCCAAGGCCCGAGGACCCGGAATAACCTCGATTGTCACGCTCCCTGCTTTTCCCCTAATCCTGTAGGGAACGGAGTGCGCCCTCCCGCACCTGCACTCCCAACTTCCGCACCCCAGCTTTACGGGGATTATGTTGAGGAGTGCAGCGTTCGTGGCCTTCTCGATCGCCTCTCTGGTCTGCATCGCCTTTCCCTTTCCCACACCGAACCAACCGGCGCCATTGCCCACCGCAACCACAGCGGAGAATCTCGTCAGTTCCCCTGCGTCAGTCTGTTTCTGTACAACGCTAACGCCAACTACCTCGTTTCGCAAGTCAGGGAGTAGTTTCTTGACGATCTCAGCCTCCCTGACTCTTTGCCCGCTCCTGAATATCTCATCCAGTGAAGCTACTTTACCTTCGTTGACGAGCTTTCCAAGTTTGGTTCTCGGGACCCACACTTCTTCTTCTTGTTCCTGACGCCTTCCGGACCTCTCGTACGACATCATTTACGCCCCTCCATGATCGCGGCTCTCACTTTTTCGAATTGCATGGGATATTCTTCGGGATTGAATCCCGCTTTGAGGAGAGCTGAGAACTCCTTCTTGTAAGCATCCTTTGATTCGCCTGAAAGCTTCGACGCGTATTCAGCAATCGTCTTCCCAGTGAGCCTCTCTTGAGAGGGAAACGCATTTTCTCCAACGGGGATCTCGATGCCCGCATCTACCACGCCCTTCACCAGGGCACCGACCCGACCGCCTTTGATGAACGGAGCCAGACCGTTGTAGAGGACTGCCTCTTTGATACCATCTCCCAGTGCCTTCTTCCCAGCCAGCATTCCAAGCAGATAGCAGGCAGGGGTGGACTTCAAAGAGCCATGCCAACCCAGCTTGACCAGCTCCCGGGAGTGAGCAGAAGCCACAATGTCATCCCCGCTCACCTTCGGAACGACGAATTGTGACGAAACGTTCTTGTTCGACACGCGGACGACGAGCAGCACACTATGTGAGGTGATTGCACGCATCCTGGCCTTGTAATCTGTAACCCCTTCCCTCCTTCTGCGTAGGAGAGGGACGTAACTTGACTTCATTTCTTACTCTCCTTCATAAGCTCGAGAAGATGCTTAACCCCGCGCACCTGTCCACCCTTTATCTGCTTATACAACGCCCTGTAGGACGCCTTGCTTATCTGCTTCCTATCCTTTGCGACCTTTAACCTCCACCTTAACGCTCTGACCTTGGTGATCCACATCTCCTTTCTCGGATTCCTTGCTCTTGATGTCCCCTCCGTGGACCCCGCTCCGCGCCCGCGCTTGAGTCTTGTGGACCGTTCGCGGAATCGGCCCCTTGAGGTTCCCTTCTCGGGAGCAGCCTTGATTGCTCCGAAACCGATTAGGCCCCTGATTGTGCTTCTGGTGATTGCGTCCTGAATCAGGTCATTGTATTCCTCATCGAAGATGACCCTGTCTTCGCCTACGCCCAGGACGGACGCCGCCAGCCTCCGCCTACTCCTTAGGTTCAATTCTCCTCAGCCCTGTCGGGTTAATGATTCTGAGTCCAAGCTCCGTTGCCCTGTTGAGTATCGCTTCTCTCTTCTTTGCTCCAACTGAGCTTCCGATTCGCCCCACATCCCTCCCCGGGACGAGTGCGTCAAGGTCGGCCGGGCGGTGCACGAGGACTTCGAAGTGGCCGCTAGGATGCAGCCCTCTAGATTCGACGGGCCCTCTGTAACCGACCCGCACGAGTGCAGGCCACCCCTTGTCCTGGCGCCTCACCTTGTTGTCGACGCCCTTTGGCTTCCGCCACTCTGGATGGATTCTGACGTAGCGCCAGCTTTCCTGTCGCACGAACCTCGGCCTGCGCTTGGCAACTTCCTCCCTCTTGGCTACCAGGGCCTTGAGCCTATTCTCCTCTGAGACCTTCCCTTTCGGCAAAGTTAGAAGCCTTCCCCCTTCTGGTAGATATACACGCCGTCGAGAAAGATGCGCTGGTCCTTTCGCCTGATCTTCGTAGCGAGTTCGACGTTGGCGGCAGTCTGGCCAACGTCTTCCGCCGATACTCCCTTTACGATTATGTCGTCTCCGTCGATCGTGACTTTACAAGCACCAACTATCTTCGCAACCCTAGGCGATCTCTCGCCAACGAAGTTTTCCACATGGATTTCATCCCCCTTCGTCTTAACCGAGATGGGGAAGTGGGCGTAGACGACCTTGAGCCTGTAAGTGAAACCCTTCGAGACGCCTGTCGTCATGTTGTTGATGAGACTGACGACGGTGTTCACGATCACGTTGTCCTTCTTTTTGTGAGAGAACGGAGTGACACTTACCCTGTTCCCCTCAAGGGAGAGGTTCACATTAACCTTATCGAAGTGCTTGTTTGCTTCACCGAGTTTGCCCTTGACGGACAACGTCCTTCCGACGAGGTTTGCAGTCACGCCAGTCGGGAGTTCAACGATTTGCTGCTGGACCTGCTTAGTAGACAAATCCTATCAATCTCCCCCCAATCTTCCTCTCCTGAGCCTCCACGTGGGGCATTACCCCCTGAGAAGTGGAGACGATTAGGCTCCCAACGCCTACGGCAGGGAGGTACCTGTGCTCCCAATCCACTAGCTTCGAGAACCTGACGGGGAACCTCGGAGATATTACCCCGCACTTGTTTATCCTACCGAGCAGTTGGACCCTAAGCTTACCTCCGACTCCGTCGTCGATAAGTTCGAATTCGCCGATGTATCGCTTTTTCTGTAGAACCTTCAGGACTTCGCTGGCAAGGCTGGAGGCAGGGATAATGGTGCACTCCTTCTTGTTCCTCATTTCGGCATTTTGCAGGCTCGCGAAGAGGTTCGATAGGACATTGGTTGCAGCCATTCAGCTCACCTAGTCATACTTCCTGAAGCCGAGTTTCTCCGCGACCTCACGGAAGCACTGCCTGCATAATACTAGGTCGTACGACCTGATCACCGCCCCATACTGACCGCACCTTCTGCAGTAGTGGGTCGACTTCCCGTACGCCCTCTGCTTGGTGTGCCTTTCCTTCATACTACCGTCACTCCGAACTTCTCCCTGAAGTAGTTCATTGACTCTTCTTGTGAAACCAGGTGAGACCTTCCCACTCTCGAAGTCCGCCTCGCCCTACGTGCCACGCTGTATCCAGGCCTCTCGAGCAGGACGGATACGTTCATCCCTAGTATGCCGATAGCCGGATCATACTTGATCCCTGGAATCTCTATGTGCTCCTTGATGCCAAACGAGACTGACCCTTTGGAATCGAATGATGACGAAGCCAGCTTCCTCTCCCGCGCGATGAGCAGCTTGTCAATAAGGGCGTTCGCTGCCTCACCCCTTACCGTCACCGCGACGCCGATTGGCTCACCTTTGTGGATGCCGAAGTCCCTTATTGACTTTTTAGCACGCCGCTGACTCGGTTTCTGACCTGTGACCTGATCCAAAACCTGCTTCCCCCTCTCTATTGCCTCGCCTGACTTGCCCAG
>Ga0187769_10000855_pt1 | contig 16882 bp, 21 predicted proteins | sample 0116_SJ02_MP02_1_FD_133140 | JGI IMG/M metagenome (GOLD analysis project Ga0187769, IMG submission 133140) | Tropical peat soil microbial communities from peatlands in Department of Meta, Colombia - 0116_SJ02_MP02_10_MG | ecosystem: Environmental > Terrestrial > Soil > Wetlands > Peat | place... | reverse complement strand
GCGCGCACGTTAAGATCGCGGCCGACGGCTTGAGGGTCAATCTCCCGGCCCTTGTAACGAAAAACCGTGCTTTGCGCCATCACTCGCAGTTTTGGTACCGTCGCCAGGATATTGATCAGGCTCGCTGCGATCCCATCGCTGAGGTATTCGTGCTCCGGGTCGCGACTCGCGTTTTCGAAAGGCAAAACAGCAAGCGAATCAACGATTTTTGAGACCCGCTCTGGCCGGAGCATGCCTTGTTGCACGAGCGAAGGCCGTGACCTCCTCTTGCCGGTCAATGACAAATGATTTGTGGGCGGCGTTAGGACGGAATTTGCGTCTTCTACCCCTGACTCAGTGTCTCGCTTGAGTCTTTGCAGCTCGGCAAGCATGTCGGCTGCGTGCTGGTAACGCTGGCTTCTGTCTTTGCGGAGTGCCTTGTCAATGATTTCTTCAAGCCTCGGCGGGATACCGGGATTGATCGTTCGCACCGGGACAGGCGGCCGCGTCAGAACAGCCTCGATGATCGTGCCGCCCGTGTCACCGCCAAACGCCTGGCGCCCTGTCGCCATTTCATAGAGCACCAAGCCGAGCGAGAAGATGTCCGTGCGCGGGTCCAGATCGTCTCCGCGCACCTGCTCGGGTGACATGTAGGAAGGAGTACCGCTTATGATCCCAATGATCGAATGGGAATCGAGCGGTTGGCTTACGAAGCCCGAGTCCGCCCCCGCGACCCCTTTGGGGACCAGTTTTGCAAGGCCAAAGTCGAGCACTTTCGCTTGTCCGCGCTTGGTCACAAAAATATTCGCGGGTTTGATGTCGCGGTGGATGATTCCTTCGGCGTGCGCCACATCCAGAGCCTCCGTTATCTGGATCGCTAGCTTCAGTATTTCTTGGAGAGGAAGCGGCTTCCCGTGGATGTGATTGCCGAGCGTTTCGCCATCGATGAATTCCATGGCGATGAAGGCGCGGCCGTCTTGTTCGCCGATGTCGTAGATCGTGCAAATGCCCGGATGGTTTAGCGTGGATGCAGCTCGCGCTTCACGTCGCAATCGATCGAGGGCCTGTGGTTGTTGTGCCAGTTTTTCCGGGAGGAATTTCAGGGCTACTGCACGGTCCAGCCGGCTATCGTGAGCTTTGTATATGACACCCATCCCACCGGCGCCGAGTTGCTCGAGAATGCGATAGTGCGAGATGGTCTGACCAATCATTGACAGGCAAAGTTTCAGATGAGCGATTCAGACAACAGTGTCAGATCGTCGGGACCCGCTTCGTTGAACCACTCACACTCAGGTCATTCAAGCGTTCTCCGCATTCGCAGCCGCGAGAGCCCGTCACTTAAGCGGTTGGTTTTGCTCCATCGTGGTGCAGACCCGCAGTCGTGGGCATCCTCGCGGGATGCGAATGCAGGGGATTATATACTGCAAACAGGAGCGTCAGCGCCTCCGCGCGCCAAAGAAGCCAGGCGCATTGGGGGCACCGGATGATAAACCCATAAACCTCGCGCTCACCACGGATTGTTCTGCTCTTGATTTGTCCAGAAACGAACGGGGCGAATCAGACGACGTCGTCTTTGCAGTTGTCAGCGAGCTGCTCACCGGAAGCAAAGGTTAAATCGGCGATATAATTTTGCGGTTGCTCCGAGGCCGATGCCATAAGAGCGCAACCACGTCAATGTAGGAATGGTGCGCTAACACGGCAGTTCTCGGGGAGCGTGGCGCGGCGGCCGGAGCGTTCGTGGGCAGTCGACGACCGACAACTGCTAACTTGTGGCAAACGGGTACAAGCGGACGGCAAGTCGCGAAAATCGATATTTTTCGAGGCAACGCCAATGGAAGAACCGATCGCTGTCGTGTTGAAGTTCGAGCAGCGAATCAATTCCCACGAGGCAGAAGCAGTCTGCTCGCTTCTCACAGCCGATTCCGTTCTTATCGACTCGATGGGTAACCGGATTGAGGATGCTTCGAAGATGCGTGCTGCTTGGGATGGCTACTTCAAAATGGTGCCCGATTACACGATCTCGCATTCTGAAATCTTTGCAATCGGAAATACGGTGGCTGTATTCGGCTTTGCGCAAGGTACATTTTCGAAAGACGGCAGTATTCGGAAAGAAAACTTCTGGAAAACTCCTGCGGCCTGGCGCGTCGTGGTGAAAGACGGGAAGATTGCCCTGTGGCAGATCTTTGCTGATAACGAGCCGATACGCGCAATCATGCGAAAAGATGAGGGTGTTGCGGAGCGCTGAGCGATTGGGCCACAACGAGTGATGCGCGTCACGGCCAGCGGTGACAGTAATCACGGAACGATGGGCGCTGAAAGGGGTACACAAAGAGGGCCTGGAGGTCGGTCATGAAAAGGCGGGTGATGGGAACTCTGATCCTGATCGCCAGGCTGATCGGGCTGGGTCTCATCGTGCTGGGCGTCCTGAGCTTGCCCCAAACTCGATTTCTTATAGGAAATATCGCTGGCAAGATCGGAATAGTTGCAGCGCTAGCGCTTGGGCTCGTAGGGCTTCTGTGGCTGATCGCCGTGCAAGTCTTCTTGTACTTTTTCGATCAGTTTTTGTCGCGCAACTAGCGTGTCCGAGCCGGTGCCAGGACATGTGTCACAGCTAAGGTCGTTGCATTCCCCCTTCGCGGCTGGCCAACGAGAGGGGAAATTACTCCTCAGGCCACGCTCTTGTTACTGCACAGGCCAGCCTTGCTCAGTCCTTCGGCGCGACGTCACGCCACTTGATAAGCCACTGCTCGTTCAGGCGTACGAGTTCGTCTACTTCCCGTCCGGCAGCAGCTATGCGAACAGGCACATTCGGCCCTGCCTGAGCGAATACCGTCATCCAGTAAGCCTCCAAGTGCGCGTGATCCTTATCGACAAATTCCAGATAGCTGTTCGCGATCACGTGGTACATGGGCGGCCTTTTCTCTCCGCTTTTGGCTTCGGCGTCAGCGGTGCGTTGACGCAGATCTGCGATCATTTTCTTGAGAGCTTCATGTCCCTTGATCGCGTTGGCGCCGCTGCCGAATTGGCCATCTGGCGTAAATGCGGCGGCGTAAGCATCGGCGTTTTCCGTGTCCAAGGCACGTATGTACTGCCACATCAGCTTTTCGATCTGCGCACGATCTTGAGTTTGTCGTTGCGTATCGTTTCCCCCCGAAGCGGCACGGTAGCCCAACAATCCCACAAACAAAAGCCCGGCAACGCCAGCAAGGACTCTCTTCATCACACGCACCTCCTTTTAATAACCAAGCGTGCTGTCAAGTGTTTTTGATTCACAGAGCCGAACGGACCAAGATCGCGAACGAGAGAGTCTACATCAGGTGATCGGCTGCGAAATCGGATTCGCTGGGGCCCTCGTTCCGACACTTGAGGCTGCGTGGCCAGTTCCAAACCCTGAGTGTGCCCAAGGCATAACGCGGCATGAATCGTTTAATGGCTGCTCTCGTGAATGGGCAGACAAGCGAACGCGCTGTGCGCGTTTGAGGAGATCAGTTTCAAACGTTATCGGGTTATGGCAGCAGCACGGTCCCTGGCCACAGGCTATCGGCGCCGGGAAGCAGGCATGTTTTTCACAAGCCAGTCGGTAATCAGTCTCGCGTAGGACTCCGCGAGCAGGCCAGGCGACAAATAATGGCTCGCACCCTTAACCCAGACGAGATCGCGTTGGGGCGATGCCGTCAGACTGTCATAGATCGTTTGGGCGTTCGGCGGGAAGGAAAGCTCGTCTTTGTCGCCGTGAATCACCAGAGCAGGAACTTTGATCTTCGCTCCGTATTTGATTGAGTTGGGCGTGCCCAGGTCGCTCGGCGCTCCGAAGAAGCCAATCATGGCCTTTGCTGTTCCCATGAAAGACACGCCTCCGGGAAACCAGTTTTCAAACCCGACGGGTTCCTGCCCCTTGCCTTGGGCGATCAATTCGCGAGCGTGCTTGAGCGTCTCTTCCAGACGCCGCTTTTCCGCTTCGCTGCCCCGAATTTGAAACTCCAGATACGGTGACGGGATCGAAGCAATGAAGGCGACGGCCTTAACCGCAGGGTCGTTCCGCTCAGCCATGTACTGCGCCATGCGAGGGCCGCCAAGGCTGATACCCAAAACCGCGATCCGCGCATAACCCTTCGACCGAGCGTATGCGACGAAGGCGGCGACATCCTTTACCGCATCGGCATATTCAGCGTAGGGGTAATTGTACGCAGCGCGCATGTTGGAAACCAGAAACGCGTAGCCGTTATCCCTCAGAGCGTTGGCAAGGGGACAGTAGTCATGTGCCGGAAACATCGCCGCACCTGTAGTGCCCCCAGGCACCATAAGGACCAGCGAATCGCCGGCCGTCTGTGGCTCCCACAGCAGACCGTTTAGCGCAACCTTGTCTTCCGCTTCGACTCGAATCAGATCCAGGCGACTTTGCGAACTCGGAATGGGCGTGGCTGTCATGGCGCAGACTATATTCCACTCATCCTTGCCTGATCAAGGATCTGAGTGTGTACGGCTCGTTGGCTGTTATGGCGGGAATTCAAACGATTCATGCGAACAGCGCAAAGGGGAGGCAGCGAGCGCGTAATAAAGCGAGGGAGAGGTATACGCGCCCGCTGCGCACGCCCGGTCGCAGGTCTTGGTCCGAGCGTTAAATTGTGCATCTGATTCTAGGCGACTAAAATCAAGTTACAACTGTATGAATTGACAGGGAACAGTTGCATCCGCATGGTGATGCTACGTCCGGTTGTGGTTAGCGAGAGCTTCCCGATTCCTCGGATGCCGTCTCCTCTATTCACCGGGAGCCTCGCTAGCTGACACCAGCCTAGCAACATTTGAAATTTCTGTTGACGCAACACTGGTTACTGGGAAGGCAGATCCTTCCGTCGCAGAAACCTGCATCAATGCCCCTGGGGTGTTCACCGAAGTGCGGTATTTGTACAGAACCAGCGAGGGGAATTCCCGAAAGCGACGAAAATGTGGATTTGAGTCGAGCCATTCCAAGCTCGGATCTGCGACGACGTCGTTCTTGTACGCGATCAGAACCCCGTCGCGAGGCAGGCGATTGAGTGCATCGTACAAAGCGGGTTTGTTCTCTGGCAAACTTTCCGGCAGACGATGGATCGGTAGATTCGTGTAATAGGCGAAGACGGGATAGTTGAAATTCGAGTAAAGCACGGTGGCGGGTGGCACGCTGTGGTTCAAGAAATCCGCGACCTGCATCTCCTCTGACACTTCGTCATCAACGAAGGGCGATTCGAAACGCTCGCGCACGGGCAGAAATGTACAGACAAGCGCCCCGACAAGGAAGAGACTTCCAGCAACTCGAGCGGCCATTCGGCGGCCTTTCAGTAGCACGCTGAGTCCGCCTCCCGCCAGCAGAAACAAGGGCGGTGCCACGGGCATGACGTAACGCGGTTCCTTATGGTTCAGCAAACTGAAGAAGAGAAGCACGCTCGCTGCCCAGAACCACAGAAAGATTTCGAGTTCTTGTGAATGTCTTGTCGCTGTGCTCTCGACCACGCTGAGCCGATAATTGCCGCCTTTCTGGCGCAACTTAAACCAAGTCCATCGACCGAGCCACAGCGCCAGCCCGGCGAGTGTGATCCAGGAAAAAATGTTGCCGAAATTCTGCAAATAGAAGAGGGGCGATTCTCCAAGACCTTGAAAGTGCCCCCAGCCGCTACGGAAGGTTCTGAAAAAGCCGCCGTAACGAATACGTGACCAGCATAAGTACGGTCCGATCCCGGCCGCGAAACCGACGGCAATGGCCGAGCCAGCTCGCCACCACCGATCAGCGGCAAGGATTAGAAGCGAAAGCACCGCGACACTCGACAGAGAAGGAAAGCGCATCAATACGGCCAAGGCGAGGACGAACCCAGCGGATGCAAATCGAAGGTCAGTCTGCTTGCGAAGGGCGTGGAGAAGAACCCAGAACGAGAGCAGGATCAGGGTGAGGGCAGGACTATCCGAGAGCAAGCTGTTGCCGGTGTTGTCGCTCACAAACCCCGCTGGAAAAACGCCTACGAAGAACGGCGAAAAGGCAAGTAACAGCGACGCGATCGCCGCGGGAATCCGCCCTGTAATCATGCGGCCGCTGAGGTAGAGCAACGCCGGGCCGAACGAGTTCAGAATGGCGGTGGCAATGCTGGCGGCATAGACGTTGTTCCACAGGAGAAATACCACAGCAAAGATGAGCGAAAGCAACACAGGCCGGCTATCCAGTTCGGAATAATTGGCTTTTCCGCAGCAAATGACCTGAGCGTTCTGGAGGTAAACAGCCTCGTCCCAGAAATGCATCTTCGACAGCCCCCAAATCCGCAAGACGAACGCCGCCGCTATCAGCAAAAAAATGAATGTGAAATCCAGGATGACCTGTCGTTTTTTTAAGGCTTGGTCGTACGTCGCCGCCGGATCGAGTTGTGGGGGGACGGTCACCCGTAGGTGCCCTCTATATGCGCTCGTCGAGATCGGCCAAGCTATGCTTAGCTCGAATGTCGATTTTGGTTCTCTGGCAAACCGGCAACATACAACCGACCACTTCGGAGCGCAATCCTCTGATGCAGCTCAATGGCTTTCAAGTCAGAGATATGACCGACCGGCGGCGTCGGCTTGGGCGTTGCCGCGAATTGCGGGTCAGTGCGGCGGCTGATCTCCGCTCGTCCGCACTACACGCAGCGGCTAGGGGTGGGTTGGCTCAGTTGGTGTCTTAGGAGCCGGCTTTGCGATGGTCTCGAACCGGCCATTCACGATCGGATTCCGGTCGGTCGCCGGATCGTCGCAGTCATCCGCATTTTGTTCCATGCGGTTAATGTCTTTGACGCGTTCCCATGTGAGCGTCACGTTAACGGGCTTCGCCAGTGCGATCGGATCTTCCAGTGTAAACTGAATCTGCATCTGATTTTGGTTCACCATGCGAATCCGCTCGACGCTATGCAGTTCGTTGCTCATCGGCACGAAAGGAACTTCTTCCCTTCTCGCCAGTGTTGGTAGATATATCGGTGTCCTTATCGCTACGGTCTCGACCACCAACGTGGCGCCCTCCCAGTGTCCGATGGAATCGCCCTGGCTCGTCGGCCATAACTCATCCTTTGGCGGATGCGGACGCCCGTCGGTATAGATGTGTCGCACCGAACCAAGAAGGCTGATGAGGGTTGTTTCTTCGGGGGTCACCCGCCACTCATACGTCCCAGGTAGCATGGTGGCCGGAAAGCCAGGCACCCAGCCGCACCCTCCGTATCCTTGATATGCGGGCGGGTTGTTAGGGTCTGCAGCTCTGGAAGCATCTGCTGCGTTTCTTAGTTGGTCGATCTTGACTTGCCATGCAGAAGTGAATGTCGCCTCCATGGCGGCGGCATAAGCTTTTGCCTTGCGCAATCCCTCCGGACCGATCTGCTGGCCGTCCAATTCGTCAGTCCAGATATCAAACTGCCAAAGTCCCGACCAATCCGGCAGCTTGGCGAAAGCCTTGATGCGTGCTTTCGAGGACGCTTGCGCCCGCACAAAGTGGACGCAGCCTGCCAACAGCAGCGCCGCCACCACTATAGTAGTCCGGCGAATCATGATTGACCTCCCGCAATTTCACTCTATTTGCTGTTTGTTTCCGGCACCGCACCGATCGACTTGCCGTCCGCGCCTATCGCGGAAACGATTTGACCTGCGGGTCGGCCATCGCGCAACGGATTGATGACCACCGTGATCTTGTCTCCAGGCTTCACACTGCTGGGCTTCCAGCCGTGACGAATCAGCTGGATTGGCGCGCCCATCTCAACACCCCATTCGACAGGAGCGGCGTTCGGGTCGTTCGGATCGGGCACAAGCAATTGAATCCAGCAATGCGGATTGTTCCACTCGAATTCCTTCACAGTGCCGACCAGCGTCACTTGCCTGTCCGTATCGAACATCGCGTGCGAGTGATGAGCAAACGCGGAGCTTGCCGTCAGCAAAGCGGCGACGGCGATGAGGCTATTCAGCACCGTACTCATGTGTTCCTCCGCAACCCGAATTCCGTGTCTTCCCTCTATGACGTGGTAATCGTACATTAGCGGCGATTGTCCGGTTAACCAACGAACCATCGATTTCCGACGTGCGCGCTCGATCCGCGCCATGCGGGCCCGCATCGCCAAAAAAGGCTTGGGGGCAGAACCTTGAAGGCTACATTGCGTCCAAGCTTAAGATCGCGGGCAAGGTGGACCTCTCCCATTCCGCCCGCACCGATAGCTGACACAATTTCATAGGGGCCCAGGTGGGTGCCGGACTGAATGGCCATGGTCCCTGCCAGCAGTATATACGACGTGTGTTGCGCACAAAGGCGATTTATCCCCGCGGGAGGGTGTGCAGAGGTCGATTCAGAAGTGATCTAAATGTGGAAATTCTCGACATATCGGGCACTATCTCAATCGAGCCCAAACGATTATTCTGAAATGTGCCTGAAAATCCGGACACACCCCCTAAGAGCCCACTTCGGAAAAGCTCTCTTCGATCCTTCGTTCGATGGTTTCTCATCGGAGTGGCGCTTCTGTGGTCGCTGGCTGCGCTGACCCTTGTGGCTGTCCGGTGGATCGACCCACCGACAACCGCAGTGCACATGGAGCGCTGCTTACAGGCCTGGATTCACCACACGCCCTATCACGAACGATACGAATTCGTTCCGCTGAGCCAAATCTCGCCCGATTTACAGCATGCTGTCATCGCGGCGGAAGACGCGCGCTTCTACCAGCATCATGGATTCGATTGGCACGCGATAGAAATCGCTGCTGAAGGCGATATGGAAGGCGGCCGCATTCGCGGAGGGTCCACCCTTACGCAGCAACTCATAAAAAACCTCTTCTTTGGAACCGGCCGCTCGATCCTCCGTAAGGGCGCCGAGTTCACGCTTGTCCCGGTGGCCGAATTGGTCCTCGGTAAGCAGCGCATTCTGGAACTCTACCTCAATGTGGTCGAGTGGGGCCCTGGTGTTTATGGTGGGGAGTCGGCGTGCCGTTACTACTACCGAACCTCGGCCCGGAATATCGACCGCCAACAGGCGGCCCAACTCGCCGCAATTCTGCCGTTGCCCCTGAAGCGACGGCCCGATCACATGAATCACTACAGCGGACTCATACTAGAGCGGATGCGCCAATTGGGTTGGTAGCCGCGCATCACATTCTTCTCCTTGCCGGAGCCCCGATTTTCCGTGGCAGCAGTAACCCCCCAAGTATGCCAGTAGTAGAATATCGTCGCAGCGCGGATGGGGATTTATTCGAAATACGTTCTGCCTCAACTCATTGATCTTGCAATGTCAATCGAGCCTTTCAGATCGCCGACTGCGACGAATTTGTCCGTCAGATGTGCGAGATGTGCAGTCCACCGCGCGGCGTGCGTGGCGAAATTCAAATCCTCTGATAAGGAAGCATCAACATGAAGACTAACGAGAACTCACTGATGGCGGGCGCGCTTCGGATCGTGCCGGCTTTCCTAGCTTTCCTAATTGTCATGTTTTTGGCCACCTTTCTGGTGCATGCACTGGCGGGAACGGTGATGGGGGAGAGAAACACCGGGAGTTCATCAGCACTGCTTCTATTGGATCCGTGGACGGAAGCCCAGACAGTAAAGCCCGCCGATCTCGTCAAAGAAATGGCGGACGCAAAGGGCGCACAGAAACCTGTGGTCGTTTGCAGTGGCTTTCGTTTCCTTTACGACGGTGGTCACGTTCCTGGAGCTGTCTTTCACGGGCCGGCTTCGAAGCCGGAGGGACTGGATGACCTAAGAAAATGGGCGCAGGGAATTCCTCGCTCATCTAACGTAGTCGTCTATTGCGGCTGCTGCCCGTTGGAAAAATGTCCGAACATTCGTCCCGCCTTCGAAACACTTCGTTCCATGGGCTTCCAGCATTTGCGCGTTCTCGTACTACCCAACAATTTCGCGAAGGATTGGGTCAGTCAGGGTTACGCAGCTGAGAAAGGCAAGTAAGTCGGGTAGCGCACAGCGTAATTTTGCAGATCGCCGGAATCGTTCTGTGAAAAACGGGTCGTCTCACTGGCGACTGAAGTGTGATTCCTCGCTGAGTTCTCGTGTCCACTCGAGCCGACGAAGATCCACATGAAGTCGCTCGCGAGTCGGAGGAACCGGTTTTTGATCGCTCTTATCCATTTCGTCTCCCGCTAAAGAAACAGCCTGAAAAGCAGATCGTAGGTTGTTTCTGACAGGATTCTAGGGGCGATTAGAACACATTCAAGATGTGGTGTAATGACCACAATTCGATTCTACAATTAGGCAGTTGCGGCGGCCGAGTCACCGAAGGACCGAACGGCCCCAGCCTCGTCATCTTTAATGTCGAAGATCGTAAGTAATTTTGTTAGCTCCATTGCGGCGTGCACTTGTTTCGTGGGGTTGAGTAGCTTTAGTTCTCCCTGGCGCTTCCGCACGCTTGCTAAAGAACTGATCAAATAGGCTAAGCCAGAAATGTCGATGCGGCTGACATCCGCGAGATTCAGTAGAATCTTCGTATGCCCTTTGGCCAAGAGGCCGCTTATCAATTTGGCCAGTGAGGCGCTTTCTCCGCCAAATACAAGCCGGCCGCTGATGTCAACAATGGTGACGGAATCTACTTGTCGGGTGCCTGTAGTCAGGCTCATTGGCAACCCTTCCTGTTGTAACAGTCGACTTCAGTCCGGGCTTTTCACTTGCTGCTACGCTTTGGGATCTTGCTGTTAAGCAGCGAAACCAACTTCTCGCCTCCGGATCGAGTCTTGACTGTGCCCCCTAGCACGATATCCCGCGCAGTAGTTCCTTTCCCATACAGCTGTTCATTCGCGTCATCATCCGGTGATAGCGAGGCGCCGCTTAGTGACATGCCGGCAAATAGTGCGGAGGCTCGGGCGTAGGTCAGAATGTCAGCTCCTCCCACCGAACCGGCCGATGTGGCACCACTAGGACCCGCAGCAGCAGTCACCTTTTTTAAGCCCTGGCACCTCATTGACACATCTGTCAGTATTTACAATTGGGAGTTCCATAGCGAACGATTCAAGTAACGCCTTACAATTGAGCATCTGGCTGCTGAACGAACGCGAATTTTGTGGCGCCTGCGAATCTGAATTCCGATCGCACACCATTCAAGCGATTCATCAGCTCTGGTTTTTAGGCGTTGCGCCGCTAGTCGGCGCTGCACTAGAAGGAGGGATCTACCTGATGCGTAGCGAAGCGGGGACGCCGAAATAACCGACGATGTCAGCATCCTACGTGTTTAGATTGCTCCGTTCCAATCTGACGGCTTGGCTCATCCCGCTGCTGTATGCATTCGCAGCCCTGACGATGGGTTTTACGGTTCCACGTCTTGCAAACACCTTCCTTCCTGGCTTCGTTGCAACCATCAGCGTCGATGCTGCCATCGGCATTTACTCTGCGATCGCTTCTGGGATGATTGCCCTTACGGGCATCGTTTTCTCTCTTACATTCCTAACGGTTCAATTTAGCGCTACGGCGTATTCCCCCCGGCTTGTTCACTGGATTGCTCGTGATCCAGTGATGTCTCATTCCATTGGCGTATTCACAGCCACTTTTCTCTACGCCCTTGTATCGCTGGCTTGGGTCAACAGGAACGGTTCCGGCAAGGTTCCGCTGGCGGGCATAGCGACCGTAACCTCACTTCTTATTGTCAGTGTTATTATGTTTATCAGTCTGATCCAACGCGTCGGTCTGCTCCAAGTCAACCGAATGTTGATTTTCACTGGCGATCAGGGGCGCAAAGTTATAGAGAATCTCTACCCGCCCCTTACCGCCCCTCCGACGACGAGTTTCGTGGAACTCCCGGAATCGCCCTGCGTTCAGATTCTTTCCCACCGCGGGCATCCGCGATTCGTTCAGGCGTTGAATATTAAGGCTCTCGTGCAAATTGCCAGCAGGAATGGGTGTGTACTCGAATTCGCTGCTTCTGTGGGAGACGCAGTCCTGGAAGCCACGCCGATTCTTCGAGTTCTGGGGGCAGCCGCGGCTGTTTCCGAGGACGAACTGAGGTCTGCCATCGAACTCGGTGGCGAACGAACCTTTGAGCAAGACCCCAAGTATTCAATTCGTTTGCTAGTGGACATTGCGATCAAAGCCTTGTCACCGGCAATCAATGATCCCACTACCGCCGTACAGGCACTCGACCAAATTGAAGACCTACTGATCCGTCTCGCTCGCCGCCGATTGGAAATCGGGTCCTTTTTCGATGCAGGTGGAAACCTCCGAGTTTTGGTTACTTTTCCAACTTGGGACGATTTTCTCCGTCTCGCTTTTGACGAAATCAGGTTCTACGGTGCTACCAGCATTCAAGTGATGCGGCGCATGAAAGCACTCGTGAATGAGCTCGTTTCTCTTCTTCCTGAGGAACGTCGGCCGGCGCTTCGCCATTGGCAGGAGAGACTCCAGTCCAGCGTGGAGCGCTCGTTTAGCGATAGACACGACAAATTGGAGGCGTCGGCGGAGGACCGACAGGGCTTCGGGAGCACGCGACGAAGGAAGGAGGGCGAGTAGACTCGCCGGGCCCGGGCAACATTACGTGTTTTGTCGCTGTTAAAACAGTGTTTACAGTTACCATTTTCAACGATGTGTCAGCCAAACTCAGCATCGAAGTTGACCCTGGGGGCGCCCTGCGCACACGCCTGCGTGAGATGACCGACGACCAACTGCTGAAGTTCGGAAAAACAGATGCACAGCCTCGTCTACCCGCTACGTTACGACGGCGACCGCAAGCCCTGCGTGTCGACGTTCTCGATTCAGTTGGAGGAGGCCAGGGCGGAGGGGCGGCGACGCAAAGCGCAGGACAATGAAGCCTAGTACACTTCGACAATTTCAATGGTGTGAGGAGATGCGACAGGCGCTGGCGAATCCATCAGGCTTCGCCACCAACTTCGATTTCTCCGATTCCACCGCAGGTCTTGCAATGACCAGTGCCACGGCAAGCGGGGCAAGCTGATTCGTGAAAGAATTCGACGATAGTGCCAAGCAGACCCTCTGGTAGAGTCTTTCCTGTTCCGTGGCAAACCGAACAATTCCCGTCACCGTGGGAATCACAATCATGGCACGTGAGGGTGACCACGCTACACCTCCCAACAGTGTTGGCGATTCTGATCCTGTTTCCGGTCGCGGTCAAGCATAGGAAGTGGGAGCCCAACTCACCGGCAATCACCTTGATTCTGCGCAGCTGTGCCAAGTTGGTGAACAAATGGGTGAACAGAACCGAGCCGATCCTGCCCGACAAAGCCAACGGTTGCGGAACGCCGCAACCCTAACCGACTGATTCTGCGTGCGCCGATCGCCGGCCGTCTCAAAAAATAGGAATTCGTAAATACCCCGGACGTTATCTATACTGTTCGAACTTTAGCTGCAGATGGGATGAGAAGGCCGGTCTCCACGGGATGCGTTACGCTCCCAATGTTCGACGCGCTCAAGGCGCAAAGAAAAGGAGACCGGCAATGCCTGGGTAGAACAGCAAGCGGCGAGCACCATTCCGATACCAGAGCCACGTTCTTGGCTTTGTCGAGAAAACTGATTCTGCACACGGCAGAGGAGCGTGAAAAGCAAGCAGCCGACGGCGACGGCCCACTTGCTGAGTGGAGTAGCGACGAAGTGGAGGCCGAGCTGAAACGGCGGGGCGTATCCCCAACATCGTCATCAAACTCGTAAACGGCGAGGGTGGCAAGCCCTGCGAGGAAAGACGATTCGGAAAGAGCTTTGCTGTGTCGGTGTAGCAAGATTCTCTTCTTAACTGTGTTTTAAACTCGACCAAACGTCGGACGGTTGTTGCCGAGAGGTGTCTATGGGCGATGCAACTGGGCCGGGAAAGAGCTCCGATCCCAAGCGCGCGTCGCCTCCGCCGGACGCAGTCGCTACACTCGATGGTACAGGCACCCTGCCTGGCCTGGGTGGGACAACCTCCACGTCGGTTGGCCCATATCGATTCTTGAAGAAGCTAGGTCAGGGCGGAATGGGACAGGTCTGGCTCGCGGAACAGACCGCGCCTTTGCAACGCACCCTGAAACTCATTCGGGCTGGTTTGTACGACGAGGCGCTGCTCCAGCGCTTGAGCGGCTAGCGGAGGTCTCGGGTTTGGGAGTGGACTCAGCGCAACAGATCATTGCTGAAGTTGGTCCCACCGCAGCGACCTTCCCGTCGGGGGGACAACTTTCCTCGTGGGTGGGCGCCTGCCCCGGCGACGAAGAGAGCGCAGGTGTGAATTACAGCCATAGGACATTCTAGTTGGCGGCTGAACCCAGCGAAGAAGGCAACGGTCCGACGTGCGGGTACTCAGGTTACCGGAGATTTTCCTTACCAGTACTCAAGATCCGGCCGGCCTCATTTGAGATACACCGTTAATCGGGACTCTAAGCTAGAATGCGCTTCTTGGTTGCCAAGTCTCCTTGGGAAAGGGTCGCATCGAGGCGGAAGTGGCAGAACGTGAAGGAGAGGCGATGCTCCCAAACCGCTGCAAGCGATATCCGCATCTGTTCGGAATTGCTTGCGGATTCGCTTTAGCGCTGTTGGCCTCGCTCGTTGCCGCTGCGAACGGGCAACCGCGCGCGACCGCGGACGAAGAAGGCACATTCCGTCTTCACAAGTTTGAGCAACCCATCGGCGAAGAAAAGTACTCCCTCAAAGAAGAGGGAGACGAACTGCAGCTCGCCGTCAATTTCCATTTCAACGACCGTGGCCAGGACGTACCGCTCGACGCCTATGTGAGGTTCGGACGCGATTTCGTGCCGCGTTCGATGGAAATCCACGGCGACGTGGCCCGAGGCACGCCCATCGATGACGCTGTTCTGGTTGAGCAGGGCAGGATTCTCGTGCGCGACCGGAATGAGTGGCGCGCTTCCGAGCCGCCTTCGCAATTCTTCACCATAGCCGGGTATGCTCCCGCGGCGCTTCAGATGATGCTGATTCGCAGGTGGCAGGCGGTGGGCCAGCCAAAGAAGCTGCAGACCTTTTCTGCCGGGCAGTTGTCGATCGAGCACCGTGGGACAGATGAATTCGTCGTAAGCGGCGCCAAGATCAATTTGGAACGGTTCATCATCACTAATTTGGTGTGGGGTCGCGAAGCTCTGTGGCTCGACTCGCAAAACCGGCTGGCCGCACTCGTCACTGTCGATGGCGAATACGACCATTTTGAGGCTGTCCGGCCAGAATTCGAGGACATCCTGGGCACCTTTGTGCAGCGCGCAGCCGCAGACGAGATGGCTGCCCTTGCAGAAATCTCCAAGAATCTCCGCCGCGACCAGACCGGCGGCACACTCGCGCTGGTGGGAGCTACGCTCATTGACGGCACAGGCGCTCCGGCCGTGAGAGATTCCGTCGTAGTGATCCAGGGCGGAAGAGTTTTGTTGGCTGGCCCACGCAGCCAAATCTCAGTGCCTAAAGGCGCGATGATCGTCAATGAGACCGGCAAAACAATTGTGCCCGGCCTTTGGGACATGCACGCGCACTTCGAACAAATTGAATGGGGGCCGGTCTATCTTGCTGCTGGCGTGACCACCGTCCGCGACTGCGGCAACGAATTCGAATTCATCACTGCGGTACGCGAGGCCATCAACGCTGGCCGCGGCGCTGGACCTCGATTGTTGCTCGCTGGCCTCGTGGACGGCTCGGGGCCGACTGCGCTGGGCGTCGCTCGCGTCGACACCGCTCAACAGGCTCGCGAATGGGTCCATCGCTATCACGATGCTGGTTTTCAGCAAATCAAGATCTATAGCTCGGTCAAAAGAGAGAATCTTGAGGTCGTGGCTGCCGAGGCTCACAAATTGGGTATGACAGTGACAGGACATATCCCTGAGGGACTCACTGCATATGACGGCGTAGCTGCCGGCATGGATCAAATCAATCACATCATCTACATCGTTAGGATGATGGCTCCGGACATTCCTGAAGGTGCTGCGGGAAACCCAGCCGAAGTTCCCAATGCTCTGCGTAATTTCGATCCGGATTCGGAAGCATCACGGAAGGCAATCCAATTCCTGAAATCTCACGGCACAGTGATTGACCCGACGCTGACCGTCTTCGAAATGTTGGAGCGGACGGGCCGCCAGCCCCTAGCAAGCTTTGAGCCAGGGATTGCAAAAGTCGCTCCCGCACTGTCAAGTCAGCTCCGCAATGTCGGACCGGGCCCACTTGGCGCAGACTTAGGCGAAGCGAGGTTTGCCGCCAATCTGAAAGCGGTTGCCGCCCTACACCGCGCGGGGATACCTATTGTCGTCGGCACGGATCAGACCGTGCCTGGCCACAGCGTCCATCGCGAAATGGAGCTTTACGTCGAGGCAGGTTTCACCCCGATGGAAGCCCTTCAAGCGGCCACAATTGTGCCGGCCCGGGTCATGGGTCTCGCAAAAGAGGTTGGTACTTTAGAACCCGGCAAAAGAGCAGACCTCGTGATCCTGAGCGGCAACCCTTTGGAAGACATCAGCAACATTCGGCGTACGGAAACAGTTATTCAAGGCAGCATCATTTACGATTGTGCGGCGCTGTGGCAAAGCGTTGGGTTTCAACCGTAGTTCAAGCCGATTGCATGTGCCTGGGAAATTGATGCCACTCAGCCAATGCATCGTTGGAAAGTCGCGTGGGAAGCTGCCAGCGAGCGTGCCAAGGTAGTCTGCCGCTTCCACGATCTGCGTCACACGTTTATTTCCCGACTTGCCGAATCGCGAGCTTCAGACTCAACAGTGATGGCTCTCGCGGGTCACGTCAGCCGCGCCATGATGGAACGTGTACTCACACATTCGGATAGAAGCCAAGCGCCGCGCCGTCGACAACGTCAGCGGGGCCGATTTGAGTCAGGTTGGCACAGAATTGGGCACAGTTTTTCGTCTCGGAAAAACTGGACGAGGCTAACTTATTGAAAAGAAGTGGTGAGCCGCCCAGGACTCGAACCTGGAACCCGCTGATTAAGAGTCAGCTGCTCTACCATTGAGCTAGCGGCCCTTCCAAT
>Ga0187769_10000854_pt1 | contig 16888 bp, 11 predicted proteins | sample 0116_SJ02_MP02_1_FD_133140 | JGI IMG/M metagenome (GOLD analysis project Ga0187769, IMG submission 133140) | Tropical peat soil microbial communities from peatlands in Department of Meta, Colombia - 0116_SJ02_MP02_10_MG | ecosystem: Environmental > Terrestrial > Soil > Wetlands > Peat | place... | reverse complement strand
GAGGTTCCGGCTTGGATATTCGCCTGTCCCGCCACATTGACTGCACCTGCATATGTCTGTCCACCGAAGGTCAGACTGCACGCAGCTGTGGCGTGGGTGTTTGCGTTGCCCGAATTGGTAAGCACAAGGGTGCAAACCTCAGGCGCAGTGTGACCTGCGCCAGTGGCAGTACACGAACTTACCGACGCCTGGACTTGGGCCGTTGATGTGAAGGTCCCGAATAGACCGAAGACGAAGCCTGCGATGGCGATTGCAGCGATGAGGGTGATGGCGATGAGGATGACTGTTGCTAGTACTGGTGAGATGGCCTTTCTATTTTTCTTCTGAACTCTTTGGAAGTTCATCGTTAATCCGTTCAACCCTTGTACAACTTATAAAAGCCGTATGGAGTTTCCATCTAGTTTTCGGTAAAAGATTTTGGCATCGGTTAACTCTTAAGGCAACGCGGCGAGTGCCATAAGGCAACAAGGCGTACAGGCATTGGAAGTCGTGGGCGTGTCAAAGCCGAGGACAAGCGGAAGTTTCGTTACCAAGAAAGGTAAGAAAGCATACAGAGGGAACAGGAAGCACTGGTACGTGTACTTCTACGACGACGATGGCAAGTTCCGCAAGAAAAAAATCAGCTCAGTCCAGGTACCGTACTACGGCTCGCTGATTAGGAGACGGAAGTCATACCTGTGTCCTAAATGTGGCAACAGATTCCGCTCATCAGCAACAGCCGTATGTCCAAAGTGCAAGTCTAAGGCTCGAAGAATCTAGCGCTAAGGGGATTATTCTACGAGTGGAAGTACCAGATGTTAACCGTAGCTGAAAAGCCACCATTCCCCATGCCGTAGAAGCTGATGGTGTAGCTTGCGTTTGCCCCCAGCGAGAAGCCAGTGACACCTGCGGCCCCAAGGTCAGTAGGAAGGGATGACCCACTATCTCCGGACTTGATGGTTACCATCGTGCTGTTTGAGGTTGAGGACTTCAGCCCCACCAAGACAAAACCCCCCGCCGCCGTCGAACCGAGCGTCAGGCTCTCTTGGCCCCCTGCGCCAACCGTAAAGTTATCGTCCGAGTAAACAGGTTGAGCAGTCGAGGATGCCAATGCGGAGTCCATCAGATTGATGGTTGATCTCAATTGAACCACTTCATTCTGTTCGGTTGCCAGCTGAGCGTTCACGCTTGTTATCTGGTTGTTGAGGGATGTTATCTGCGTGTCGAGTGATGTAATATTCGAATCTAGGGATGAGATCTGCGAGGTCAGGGATCCTATAGTGGCGTTTGCCTGCGTATCTTTTTCTGTCAGCGAAATAACCATGGCTTCGTCTGAGTTGACTTGGGACTGGAGTGTGGTCACTTGTGTCTTGAGGGAGGACGCAGTCCTAGTCAGGTTCGTCACCTTGTCCTGGGCAGACGCAAGCTGTAGCATCTGGGCTGATAGCTGGTTCTGTTGAGAGGTTACAGTCTCGTTAAGGCCACTGATGGTCCCAGATGATTCCGCATAGGAATAGGCGAAAAGGGCGGCTAGAACCACAATAACAAGGACCATCACTGCAGTTGCAGTTCTCCCCGTCGGCATCGTAAATTGCATATGCTAGCGAGACTGGAGGTCGAAACGCTATTTGACACTTGTCCTCACGGAGTTGAGATTCAGGCTCTATTTTCAGAGGTTGGAATCGCCACAGCCGCACTGGGACGTGTTTCTAGGCATGAGAAGAGTGTGGCTGCTTCCTCGGCATCGGCTCTTCCTGCTCCGACTTCTCGGCATCTGCTTTCTGAATGGCGTCTATGACAGATTGGAACGGCTCTTCAGGCTCTTTATGGGAGTCCAGCATCTTCTCTGGGTTCAATGCTGCCTCTAGGCCAGTGATGATTCGCTTTCCGCTGGTGCCGAACATCCCAGAAACCGCTTTCGCAAAAGTCTTAGGGTCGCTCCTCGCCCTCCTCCCTATCCACCTAAGTAGAACTCCCGCGGGGGCCTCACCCATAACCAAGGGCAGGTCTGTCTGGAGAACCTCTGGAAAGGGGATACCGAGCGATTCCACCGATTTCATCTTTGACACGAAAGACAGCTCCCACGCCTTGGGCATCCTTCCCCATTGGAAGTACAGGACAGGTTTTCGTAGTTGATCCCCCAGGCCTGCACGTGCGGATCGACCCATCATGGAGATCTCCTGCCCGTTCGGAACGTAGTCCCGTTTGATAGCGCCGCTGACGACCACCACCCTCTGCCCAAGCCGGATGGCTGTTTTCATCTGGGCACGTCCAAACTGAACGAGCTTCATCGACTCGTCGACCTCGTATTTTCTCCGCGGGGTGAGAAACTTCGGCAGGCGATTTTTCAACCTCCCAACGCTCTAATGGGCGAAGTTAAGCGTGCCGCCACTTTTAGTTAATCTGCTGGGCTCGAACTGCATTTCCCACCAAATATGGGACCTTCTCAACGCGATTCGGATCTTGTCCACCATGTGTGCCAAATCTGAATTGTCGGTTCATCCTTCCGGATGATTACCTCCCCATTGTGATTCCGTCTTGCGCTTTTTCTGAAATTCGTAAATCGCAAATTATGGTTTCAAGTCCATAATCGATAAATAAAACAGACTAGAAATTTCGACTAAAATGGGTATCAACGGCCCACGGAGTTTACTGTCTGTGCAGAGCTCCGACTCACTCACGACTAGGATTCTTCGTGTGACCCGTTAATGAAGATTGATAGTGCGAGAAAAGCCTCGATGAGGAAGGCCGTGTCGGGGATTCTAGGGAGTATCATCATGTTTGCGATGGTCTTTACGGTCGGGATAGGTTTCTTTGTTTACACGAGCCAATCCTCCCTGCAGACGCTCCAGGCTGGTCAGGTAAGGCAGGCTGCGGCGCAGCAAGCTTCAGCCGAGAAACTGGCAATACAGGTCGGCCTCTCCACCGTGGCTGACCCCTGGGGGAACAAAGGCGATCTTTGGCTCAGGGTGACCAATGCGGGAAGCGTTCCAGTCACGCTCGTTGATGTTTTTGTTACGAACAGTGCTTTGGACGTCCTTGCTTCGAAGTCTGTAATCACAGGGAGCGCTTACCTTCAATCCCGTAGTGCCACCTTCGCGGGCGACCTGAACTTCTCGCTCCCCCTTGCTTTGCCCGCTGGCTACTCAACCAACCAACTGAAGGGGTGCGGCCCTAGTACGGGATGCGACATTGGAATCAGTAAGAACTCTTACACTTACGGAGGCACACCGGTCGTTGTAAGCGTCCTCACGTCAAGCGGTGACATCTTTTCTGCCCAATACCCGCCCGCTCCGACCGCGATTACGACATCCTCGACCTCGACTACGACCTCCTCATCAACTACTACGGTAACCTCAGGCAACGCAGGAGGAGCTGTCCTCGTAGTCCAGATGGTGGCGACGCCCTCGCAGACCTTCTCGTGCAAGACTTGCGTGTACGACACCGTGACTGTCTACAACTACGGACTGAAGCAAGTAACGGGAGTGGCCCTAACCCCCAACCCGCCCCTGATATCGTCGACCGGCAACCTCGTCATCACCTCGAATGGGGCCTGCACCACGGGTGGGTCCACCACCATCCCAGCGTACTCCGGGAGTGGCCCGCCGCCGAGCATCGTGTTCTCTTGTAACTTCGGGGCTAATCCAAACGGGTTCGGAGGATTCGCATCCTTTGAAGGGTCCGCAGGAGGGACGTTTAACTCACAGCCAGTGACTTCGGGTGTCGCAATATCGAACACCATCCAGGTTGGTGGCCCCATCAACGTGCTAAACCAGGGGCCCTTCTCTGCGAACTTCTTTTTCTACAAGTACAGCGCGTGCACCAATTCCCCCCCGTACAATTCGGGGCACTGTACCACCACACCCGCCTACCCAGTGACGTCCGGTACACTCAATAACGCAAATTCCGTGACTGGTTCGAGCAGTTACTACGTCGCCTTCTATGCACAAGTTACGAACAACTTCAACCAGACGGTCGCAATCCTCCCCTATTCGTATTTCCAGGTCGATGCCACTGTCGGTTCTGACTCGCCGTTCTTTCTTGTAGGCAATCCGTCAAGTCTGCCTTACGTACCCAATTACAATCCGGGGGGTAACAACGTCCCAACGTTGACGCCGTACCCGACGACCTGCATAGCTACCAGCACGGCCACTTGTATCAACGTCGCACCAGGACAAACCGTGACCCTGACATTTGCGGCGTGCGACATCAGCTCAACCTACTGGGACTGGGCAGGTTACTCGTATGGGAGCCAATTCGACAGTGGTGCCACTTGCACTACCAACCCTCCCGATTTCGCGTCGAACATAGCCACCTATGGGAGCATGATCATAACCTTCCCATACAACGGACAGGTCTATACTCAGGATGTCCCGTTTGTGGGGCTGTTGATTCATTGATGGAGGTTTGCCCAACTTGTTAAACATCGAAGGCTGGTTCATGTATTCAATCCATAACGGATATAACCGAATAAGGGAGGTTTTACAAGAATTTGAAAGTTAGTCTTCGAAAGAGGCGTGCAGTCAGCGAATTAATGGGCACCCTCATCATGGTGACGATTACCCTAATTGCTGGCGCGGCTGTATTCGGATGGATCAACGGCCAGGCCAATTCTAGCGAGACCGCATACGGTGCGAGCGTGGCTAACAATATCAATTTCCTGAGAGAGCGATTCGTGATAGTTACACAAAGCTTCGCCGCGAGCCCGCCGAGCACGAGCTCCGCTTGCAGCACCGTCGGAGGGACCAGCCCGAACTACGAGTGCACCCTCCTTACGTTCTGGCCGTATAACGCAGGACAAATCACATTCACCCTTTACAGCGTACGCATCCAGAACTTAACTGACATGCCCGCATCTGCGGTCAATAAGAACCCCCTCAATGCCGTCTTCTACGCAGGCACTTCAACGGCCTGCTCGGCAAGTGCACAGAACTGCGGCTTCGTCGAGTACAACAAGGCCGGCACTGCTGCCATCTGTTCGCAGGTGAGCGCCTGGAGTGCTATATCCTTTCAACCAGGATTCTACACATTTCAGAGCCCTGCAACCTACGTTCTTCCGGCCTCTCTCTCGATAGGACAGTTGACTTCGAATCCTTACGAGATAACAATGCCTAACTCTGTGACCTGTTCGGGAGTCGGAGCCCAGTACTACCTGTATGACGGGATAACATACATCCTCACATTCACTGGTCTATACGGAAACACGATCTCGACAACTGTTGCCGTGAATGGATAGGCGTCCGAAATGAGGATTGCCCTATCCCCCGAAAGGCGTCGCGGCGTGGCTGGCCTTATCGTGGCTGTAGTGATATTTGCCCTGATCTTCACTGCTGGGTTTGGTTATCTAATCTTCCAGGACAAAGTCAACCTGAACTCGTACCAGGCAAACGCGGCTTACCAGGCGGGAAAATCTGCCTCGAGCCTAGAGGGTCTCGCCTTCGCCGCAACCTCGACAGGGGGTGCCTTGACTATCACGGTTAACGACACAGGAGCGTTTCCGCTATCCGTAATGAGCTCCTTCATTACGGATTCGACAGGCAAAGTCAGCTCTTCTGGCGTGATGCAACTTGGGGGGTCGTGTATCGCAGGGGGGCCCCTCAACCTGGATGTGGGTGGCGCTGGCAGCTTCAGTATATCGAGTGCGTGTTACAACTATGTCGTCGGGACTACGATATTCATCTCGCTCACGACTTCGAGAGGAAACACCTTCACAACTCAGTTCCCAATCTCTAGCACAACCGTCATCAGCACCATCACGAGCACCACCTCCATCACCACCACCGCGCCTGGCGTGGGCGGAGGCAATGCCCTTGTGGTGGTCATGGCGGCGACTCCAGTTCAGGTTTTCGGCGGCAACATCATAACCGACAATGTCACTGTTTTCAACTACTCCAATGTCCCCATGACGGGGGTTACGCTCAACCCTGCAACTCCGACGTATTCAATCACGGGGACTGCAGCGGTGACTCCTCAGTCTTGCGCAGGCCCGTACACGCCTCCTCATAGTCAGGCCGACCCCACTGGCACCATCTCAGCATATGGCGGAAGCGGTCAGGCACCTCACATCTTCTTCCTTTGCACCTACAAAGCAAGTACCGGGGCAGTGGGCGGACTGGTCTCGTTCTTCGGAGGCGCCGAGGGCACCGAGAGCGGGACGAATATCGTCTCTTCGAGTGTGACCTCCAACCTAGTCCAGATAGGGAGCTTGACGAATGCCCTATCAGAGGGGGTGTTCTCTTCGAACTTCTTCTTTTTCAAATACACTTCATGCACCAGCTCCCACTGCAGCGGGACGAACCCCTCTTCCATCCCCCCAGGCTCGGTGTATGGGCTCCCTGAAGGGAACGTCATAAGCTCAGGCAGCAACTATTATGTTGCGTTCTACGTCCAACTAACGAACAATTTCAACACCACCCTCCCGATCCTCTCTACCACTTTCGAGCAGCTCGATCAATCAAACGGCGGCGAGTCAGACTGGTGGGTCGTGGGGACCAACTCCTCAAGCTTCAGAACAAATGGCGCCTACTACCCCACCTACACCGGGACCCCCTCCCTGACGGCCTATCCGACAGACTGCGCGACTGTAAACGGCAATAATAAGCCGACAGACGCAAACTGCATCTACATCAACCCCGGGCAGACGGTGGTCCTTACTCTTGCATCGTGCGGCCCTGGGTCGTCGACATGGGACTGGGGATCATCGACGAGCAACGGAGGCGGAAGCTGTGTAAGCTCGTCACCGGCATTTGGATCCGGCGGTAGTGCTACTGCTGCCAATACCGTCGTTTGCTTCGAATACAAGGGACAAACCTTCACAGAAGACCTCGCATTCCAGGGAGTCGCGGTGACTAGCTAGAGGGGATATGAAACGAACGTAAGCGATTTTGGAAAGCCCAAGAAGCACCCGGGAATATCAGGCGTACTGGGAGCCACTATCCTGTTCGCTGCTATCTTCGCGACTGGCACAGGGTTCTTTCTCTTTCTCAACAACAACGTCAGTTTGGCGAACCAGGCAAACGCATCGAACGCCAATGCGGGGGTCCAGGCCTCTCAGGAGAAGCTCCTCGTCACGGTAAAACAATCTCACATCCTCGGCCAGGTCCTGGGAGTCAGAGTCAATAACACTGGTGGGATTCCCGTCTCCATCGTCGATGCTTACATAACATGCATTGGCACACTATCGACCAGCCTCTGCGGAACCTATCAATCCGGACAGGTGATTTCGCGGCACTTGGGAGTTCTCTCCAATTCCAATTTTCTAAAGGGCCCCACTGACCTCAATGCTACCCTCCCCATTACGCTGGGTGTGGGGTCCTCGACGAAGTATCAGGGGGGAGACATAGGGATTTCTGCGCTGTCATGTATCGCGTGCGCGTCCATCGGAGTTGGTGAATACGTCGTGGTCAGCCTCCTGACTTCGAGGGGGAATGTTTTCACCGCCCAGTTCCCCGCTCCGAAGATCCCATACAACAACCAGGTAACGGTCCTTGATCAGATCAGTCAAGTGCAGCAGGTCTTGGTTGGCGGAGGTCCCCAGCTGTCCGTACTTCTCAGCGCTTCTGCGGTTTGCCCGGGTGGGAGCGGAACCTGTACTCAGACATTTGCCTGTGAAACTGGGTGTATCACCGTCACAGCGACCGTCTACAATCTGGCCACTGTATCGGCGACAGGAGTTTCGATCACCCTCCACACTCCGTACTCCGACTTCGTGAGTGGAACGGCCAGCGTTTCACCGTACTCCTCGTGTACGCCGTCAACGCAGACAATTGGTCCTGGGAGTTCAGGCACCGTGACCTGCCAGTTCAATGCCGTCACCGGCCATACGGGAGGCTTGGCAGCGTTCTCAGGGCATGCGACGGCCACCATTAGCGGAGTCTCGGTACAGTCTGCCGAGGCACTCTCAAACTCTATCGAGATTGGGGGTTTGGCCAGCGTTACGACCCAGGGGGCGTTCGCTTCTAATTTCTTCTTCCTGAAGTATAGCTCCTGCACCCAGGATACCGGCAATAACTACCAGTCACCTTGCACTACGATAGTTCCCATGCCTCCGAGCTCTATCAACAACCTCCCGAGTGGTAGCTACCTCGCGGGGGGCTCGAACTTCTACACCGCCTTCTATATGGAGATTACAAACGTCTTCAACACGACCGTACCCATTACGCAGTATTCGTACACCTTCGGCGATCCAGATATTTCCGGAGAGGTCTACTACTTCCTTGCAGGCACTAATACGACCATGACGAACGGGGTGTATTATCCCAACTATGGAGCCAGCACGCCCACCCTCACACCATACCCAACCGACTGCACTACAGTCAACGGACAGAACAAACCTACAGACAACAAGTGCATCTACGTCAACCCTGGCCAGACTGTCATTCTGACATTCGCCGCCTGCGGATATGGAGCGAGCAACTGGGCCTGGGGCGGACAGCGGGACGCCGCCAGCTTTGACAACAGCAACGGCTGCACTGGCAATCCTCCTAATCTCACGGTTCCTGAAGGGATGGTTCTCGGAATTGTAGTTGCTTTCGAATACAAGGGGACGACATACTCGCAATTGATGCCCTTCGAAGGGCAGGCGTATCTCCGAAGCACGGCTACGTCGGTGACCTGCTCTCCAAGCGCAGTTGGGGCCGGGAGCCCGAGCACCTGCACGGCAACCGTGACGGACACCGATTCCGGTTCGTTCAACAGTCCGATAGGCACAGTGACGTTCGGTGGCCAGGCCCTCTCACTTGGCACGTTCAGCTCAACGACCTGCACTCTTTCTGGGGGAAGCTGTTCGGTGACCTACACACCGTATTCAGGTACACTTGGCCCCGTCGCGATGACTGCCTCCTACGGCGGGGACGATTGGCATTACACCTCCTCTGGAAGCACCACTTTGACTGTTCTGAGGTCCACCACGACCTCGGTGAGCTGCTCTCCCGCGTCTACGCCGGTTAACACCGTGTCAACCTGCACTGTGACTGTCACTGACACAAGCAGTTCACCCACAACTCAGACGGGGGCCGTTAGCTTCACAACCACTCCGAGTGGCTCCGGTTCGTTCTCCCCCGCCTCTTGCACCCTGAGCGGGAGCGGTTCGACGGCAACCTGCACCACCCAGTTCACCCCCTCCCCAGGAAAGGAAGGCTCGATCACGGTGACAGGTTCCTACGGCGGGGACTCGCTTCACATGACGAGCACCGGGGCCGGGACAGTATCTGCCACAAAGAGAGCCTCGTCCATCACGATTTCGTGCTCACCTACGACCCTCCCAGTAACCGCACCGAGTACGTGTACAGCAACGGTGACGGACACAACGTCCGGTACCGTTGTGACTCCCACGGGAGGGACAGTGACCTTCTCGGCATCACCCACGACTTCTGGTGCCTTCTCACCGGCTTCCGGGCAGTGCACAACTTCCGGAGGAACGTGCACCGTGACGTATACACCGAGTGCAGGGAAGGAGGGATCGGTAACGATTACCGCATCCTACGCCGGCGACACTGACCACACCAGCAGCGGGCCTTCAGCAGGAGTCACCTTGACCGTGACCAAGATTACTACGACCACTTCGGTGGTCTGCTCTCCCAACCCAGACAACCCGAACTCTCCGTCGACTTGCACTGCGACCGTGTCCAACGGTGGAGGCGCCACCCTCGCAGCGACAGGGACCATAACCTTCACCGCCAGCCCGACGGGGCAGGGTTCCTTCTCATCGACTACGTGCACCTTGTCCTCGGGAGCTTGCTCGGTAACGTTCACGCCTTCGGTGAGCAGCGGCTCCATCACAATCTCCGCCTCCTACCCAGGGGACACGGACCACACGAGCAGCGGCCCAAGCTCCACGACATTGGTGGTCGCCCATACGACGACCACCTCTGTTTCCTGCTCACCTTCGACTGTCTATGTCAACGCTGTGACTACGTGCACGGCGACCGTCAAAGACACGAGTGGTTCTCCAACGACCCCGACTGGAACGGTGACATTCTCAGCATCTGGCTCTGGGACCTTCAGCTCCACGACATGCAGCCTTTCAGGTAGCGGGGCGACAGCGACCTGCTCAGTCACCTACAAACCAACCAGTGTAGGAAGCGGTTCGCAGACCATTACTGCAAGCTATGGTGGAGACAGCACGCATTCCACAAGTTCAGGCACTTTCGTCCTCGCTGTCTTTTTCTTTGGGCTCGATCCAAACTCCTCTAGCCACGGCATCAACCACGGAGGAACCGGTTCGACATCAACCACGGTCACGATCTCGACCACGAACAGCAATGATCTGATCTACGCCTGTGAGTACACAGAGTCTACCGGGCTGACATTCTCCATCTCGGACACGGCAGGCCTTTCCTGGATTGTCAGGGGGACGGTGAGTTCGGGAAGCGGTGGTGAAATGGAGTGTTGGTACGCCATATCCTCAGGCACCCTCTCGAGTGACGTAGTTACATTCAAAGCACCGGGCAATAGCCATGGCATCAATGGCCAAGTTGTCTCAATAAGCGGCGCGAACACGGCCTCTCCCTTCGATTCGAATTTCGGGTCAGCCGTGACAGCGAGTTCAACCTCTGCTGGAACTAGTTCAACAGTAAGCGTTACGACGGCGAACAGTAACGACTTGATCGTGGGGATGGTTGGCTTGTCGGGTGGGCCTAGCGGCATCAGCTCGGGAGGTTCCTTCACTCTCCTCGACAACAGTCTTCACGGTTCGGCGGCCACAGCGGACGAGTACCAAGTTGTCAGTTCTACACAAACCAACTTGGGGGTTGGGTTTAGCTGGACTGGAAGTTCGAGCTGGGTGACGTTGGCGGATGCCATTGTCGCGTAGCACCATAGGAACGCTCCGGTGAACCTCCTGTCGCCCTCGTATCCTTCAAGAGGCTTTTCGCCGTACCTTGATTCAACGTATGTATTCCGCCTCCTTACCACTTATAGAAGAGGTGCAGGATTCGAAGGTAGCCCAGAATGAGTTTCACAGAATTACACGTCGGCGAGTCAAGAAAATTGGCAATTTTACTTATATACGAAAATCGGTCTCGCGGGGGTTGTCACAACTAATTGTCGTTCTTCAGGCGCAAGAAGAAGTCAGAAGAGGACGAAAAGAAGTCTGCAACCGCACCCTCGCCTTCTCCGCAGAGTAGTGGCCCCCAGGTTGGCACACCCGCCAAGAGCGGATCATCCGTTCCTGTCTGGCTCCCCCAGAAGACAGACAACAAGTCTCAACCGGCTCAGCTGACTGCGCCCGCGGCACCCGCATCTCAGTCATTAGCAGGCTCTGCCGCACCTAAGGTCTCGTCACCTTCACCCAGACCAGTTGCTTCGCCACCCCCAAAGATGCAGGCGAAGACAGAGACTAGGTTGGAGCAGAAGCCAGAACAGAAGATGGAAGCTCCAAAGCCCAAGAAGGCGCCATCTGAATCCAAACCTCGGCCTCCTGCTCCGTTCCCAGAGGGCCCTGAGGAGGACTCGGACGAAGCGCTCGCAGAGCGCTTCCGGTTCCTGAAGAACGTCAAAGTCAGGTTCCCGTTTACAGGCACCCCCATTCCTCCATCCTGGAAAGTCATAGACAGATATCCAGTGAACAGCCCCTTTGCGTATGCGGTGATTGCCCAGAGCCCACTCCTCTCGAGGAGATACTATCTAGACGAGGTCCCGCTTACGAAGACCGAGGCGGCAATTTACTCCTACCTCCTGGACGCGCTGGAAGCGGAGCTCACGGTCCCGAGGGAACAGGTCAACCCGAGGCAATATTTCGCTGATCAGGCGAGGAAGATTCTGCTGAAGTACTCAATCCGCGTCCCCGCAGCCTCTTGGTCAAAGATCATCTACTTCGCTGAACGTGACCTGGTAGGCTTCGGTGTCCTCGACGGGATGATGCGCGACCCGAACATCGAAGACCTTTCCATCGACGCCCTTGCGAAACCTCTCTTCATCTATCACAAGGGGTACGAGAGCCTGGAGACGAACCTGACCATTTCGGACGAGGAGCAGATGGACAACCTAATCACGAGGCTTTCTCACATGGCAGGTAAGCACGTGTCTACGGCGTTCCCGATCGTCCAGGGGACCCTCCCTGGTAGGCACAGGCTTGTGGCGACCTTCAGGCGCGAGGTTTCTCCCCAAGGGAGCACCGCGACTATCAGGAAGTTCAGGGAAGACCCGCTGACGATCATCGACATGCTTAACCTCAACCTGATGGACTACAAGATAGCAGCCTACACCTGGTATCTCATGCAGAACAGGGCAACTGCCATCGTGGTCGGGGCTACAGGGGCTGGGAAGACTACTCTGCTTAACGCTCTGGTCACTCTCACCAGGCTGAACACCAAGCTCGTAACCATCGAGGAAGTTCAGGAGATTAACATCCCACACCTCAACTGGACATCCCTCGTGTCCAGAGAGAGCTACGCGGCCACCGAGGAGAAGGCAGGAGAAGTTGGGCTCTTCGAGCTTGTGAAGGCAGCCATGAGGATGAGGCCGGACATCCTCTGTGTCGGCGAGGTAAGAGGAGAAGAGGCGTACGTTCTGTTCCAGGCGATAAGCACCGGTCACGGTGGTCTCTGCACCCTCCACGCTGACGACTCGGCTTCTGCGCTTCAGAGACTGGTCTCCGAGCCAATGAATGTCCCCAAGGCGTTCCTCCCGTTCCTCGACCTCGTCTTCGTGGTCCGCAGAATTGCCGTACCGACTCCGGGCGGAGGCTTCAGGGCAATAAGGCGTGTCGTCGCCCTCGACGAGGTTGTCGGAGCTGAGGAGGTGTCAAGGTCCTTCCGCTGGGATCCAAGAACTGACACTTTCAAAGCTACCTACGAGAAGAGTCCTAAGCTTGAGCGCATTGCAAGGGACAACGGCATCCAGATGGAGGACATAATGACGGAGATCGACAGGCGCGCTCTTATCCTGAGATGGATACAGCAGAAGGGCATCCGCAACTTCAAGGAGCTGTCTCCAATCCTGGAACTGTACGTCTCGAGGCCGGAAGAGGTGTTCAAGACAGCTTCCAACGAGCTTGAGGCCAAGGGGATAGCCGTTGCCGAGATTCTTGGCGAACACAGTACCGGCGGTCCTGCTCAGTGAGCTTCAGAATCCGCCTGACGAAGGGGAATGACAAGAACAAGACCAAGCTGACATTCTCTGACAACCTGACAAGATTATCATTCAAGCTGTTCTCAGCGCCCGCCACGAGGATTTCCCGCTTCGTCCCCCTGCTCAGGGACAACATCCTCAAATCCAATCTGAGGATTACGCCCGAGGGACTTGTATCACTCGCTCTCTTCGGCACCCTCATAACCGGCATATTCGCAGCTCTTGGCATCTACATCGGCTTTGTGGTGTACAGCATTCCTTACTTCCTGTCTTTGCTGGTAGCGGTCCCCCTTGTCTTCGTCATCATCATGAACCTGCCAAAGCTGAGCGCGTCATCTAGGGCATCCGCGATAAATGTCGAGCTTCCCTTCGTGGTGGGCTACATCTCCGTCCTCGCAGGCGGGGGTGTGTCTCCGCTTGCAACGTTAAGGCGCATCTCCACCATGAAACTCTTCCCCGCCTCGGCGAAGGAGGCCAGGAGGATCCTAGTCGAGGTCGACGTATTTGGCCAGGACCCGATCACCGCCATCGAGTCGATAGCCAGGTGGAACCCGAGCCGCACCTTTAGCGAGTTCCTGTTCGGATACACGGCCATCCTGAAGAGCGGAGGGAACTTCATGGCGTACGTCCAGTCGAAGCTCCGGGACATAATGCAGTCAAAGGCGGCCGCGGTCAAGAGATCCGCGGACACAACTGGAACAATGGCGGAAGCCTACCTAACAGTTACAGTCATTTTGGGGATGGTTCTCTACACTCTGTACATGGTACAAACGCTCATCAGCCACGACCTTGCCGGGCTCACAAACCTCTACTTCTTCGCCTTCATCATAGTCCCACTCATCTCTGCGGCCTTCATCTGGCTGATTGATGCGGTTCAGCCGAAGTGGCCTTTTGTGGACTACCGTCCCTACAAGTATTTCATTTACACCATACCTACCGCGGCGATTTTCTTCTTCCTTCCGCTCGGGCTGCACCTATACCTGAAGACCTCCATCACTCTAATCATGGGAATGTCCCTGCCAGCGATCGAGTCATCGAGGTTCTCCAGGGAGCGCAGGTCCCTAGAAAGGAGCCTCCCTGAGTTCATCAGAGATGTCGCCGAAGGGAGGAAGACCGGGCTTTCTCCGGAGGTCGCAATAGAAAGGCTCGGCGGGAGGCAGTACGGCGTGCTAACGGACCACGTCAAGAAGATGGGTGCACAGCTCTCGTGGGGGGTCTCGCTTTCGACCGTCGTGACCACCTTTACCTCTGCAGTGGGTAGCTGGATAACCAAGGCCATCGGGGTTCTACTGATTGAAGTCGTCGACGTCGGTGGAGGGACCATCAGAAGCTTCTCCGATATGGCGGAGTTCACCCGAGACATCAACGAGATGGAGGGGGAGAGGCGAGCAGCCCTACGGCCCTTCGTTTTCATCACCTACATCGCAGGAGTAATGGTAATCATCACTACGTTCATTCTCGTCTACCTGTTGAACGCGCCAGCCATATCCGGGATTGGCTCCTCCTCAGCTCCTCAAGTGGACCCCAACGTCATCGATCTCTTGCTAACCACGGCTGTCTTCGATTCCTTCGTTATCGGGATAGTCGCTGGTAAGATGGGAGAAAGCGGCGTCTCCGACGGCTTCAAACACTCCATTTTCCTGGTCATCGCTAGCCTGATCGCCATCTTTGTGGCCCGGTTCTTCATCAATATCCCAGTCTAGGCACTAAGAAAACAGTTATAGGAGAAATTCCGGTGCCGGGCAAACGTGTCAAAGGGAGATTCAAGTGCTACCGTCCCGGGCGGAATGAGTAAACAGCCCAAGGGTCCGCGCGTAGGAAAAACGGGCTACGGCATCGACGACCCTCGAACCCTTGTGGAGCTCCTCATCGCTGGGGTCCTCGCGGTCGCAGTGGGCATAATCATTTCCGCATACACGGCATCTTCGAGCCCTAGGGAGGCTGATGCCGCCCTTATCGGCGGGCCGGGAGTTGGCTTCCTAATCCTCGTGGTCGCTGCGGCTCTATACTGGAGCAGTAAACTCGGGAAGTTGCGAGAAATGACGAAACTTGTGAACAGCCTCCCCTGGGGAGGGGACGAGGTGGTCCTCGACCTCGGGTGCGGGAGGGGCCTCGCCACAATAATGACCGCGAAGAAACTGGAGAAAGGATATTCCGTGGGGGAAGACACATGGCCAAAGTCCCGGGTTTCGGGCAACGATCCTCTCTCTGTACTCGCTAACGCTTCTCGGGAGAACGTTGGTGAAAGGGTCTTCGCTGTGAGGGCTCAGGCGACTCAGCTCCCATTCGTAGACAAGTCTTTCGACGTAATTGTCTCCGGAGTCGCAATACACCATCTGGTCCCCAGAAGGCAAAGAGAGGGGCTCTTCGCAGAGATGACAAGGGTGTTGAAGGACGGGGGAAGGGTCGGTATACTGGACGCTGGGAACGGTAACGAGTACTCCGCCCTCCTCCAGGACATGGGAATGAGGGACGTGGAGATGCACAGACTGAGGTTCTCCAGCTTCCCGCCGTTCCACATGGTGCTGGCAAGGAAACCCTATTCAGAGTAGGAGTCCCGTTGGAAAAGGCACAAACTATCTTAAGAATGTCACTGCTGAAGCGAGTGCGAGTGGAGCCAGTCTAGTTTGTTCCGGGGAAAAAAGCGCGAGGAGGAGCCGAGGGAGGAGATCCTAAAGGTTGACTTGGACAGCGGGACAGTCGTACGGAACCTAGACGGGTCAAGGGTGATAGCACTCGGGTCCCATGGCTGGGCAACCATAGAGCGCGAGCTCCAGTCAACGTTCATCACAGGGGCCGCTGTCATTCTCCAGAGGGTAGGGTACAGTTACGGCCGGGCCGTCGGAAGGGCGGCGAAGAAACAGCTGCCAGAGCCCGAAAGAGCGTTCGAGGCTATGCAGGAGCTCGCCAGAGAGTCCGGCTGGGGAGGGTTCAACCTCAATAGCGGGGACCTCAATTCGGGGGAGGCTCGGATAACAGTGAAGGACTGCTTCTTCTGCCTGCACGCAAGAGATTCAACCGAACCTGTTTGCCATGTCCTGGTAGGACTTGTCGGCGGGATGGCGGACGAAATTCTGGACGTGTCCCACAGAGTAACAGAGGAGAAGTGCATAGCCAAAGGGGATAATGTATGCGAAATACTCATCGAACAGCTGGGCTAGGCGGGGGAAGCAGTGAAGAGGAACGAGGCGACGACGGCTCCAGTCCTCCGAGCAGATGAAGGAAAGGACAGACCTTGGTTTGACAACAACCGAGGAACCCAGAACCGAAATACTGATTGAGCAACTGGGCTGAGTATTCTCCGTTTAAGTCAGACGAATCTATCGCAGTCTTGGGGAAAGTCCAGAACGCTTATCCTCGTTGCGAGGGCGTTCATGCCGGAATTGAGCGAGAGAAGAAGAAGGGATTCAAACCAGATAAAGTACGAGGTACTTATGGCGGCTCTCCCCGGTGGACGCAAGACGCACATAATGTACGAGTCAGGACTCAATCTAAAGCAGCTTAACCTGTACCTAGGCGACCTGATGTCCCACGGCGCCCTTGAATTCAGAATTCAGGAGAAGAGGTACTTTACGACGGAGAGAGGCAGGGCGTTTGTAAAGGCCTTCGATCACTACAGGGAGACAGTCAATCTCCTCGGCAAGCAGGAAGCAGCCCTGGCAGAATTCTTCCCTACCACGGCGAAACGGACACTCGTGGCCCGATAGGCTTCGCGTTCTCCAACATCCTCCCCAGGCCTTCAGAGGTCTCCAGGCTTATCGTCCCGTTCAGGCTCCCCTTGAGACCATCATATAGGCTCAGGACCTTCCTCCCCTTCGTGGTGAGCCGGTATGTGCTT
>Ga0187769_10000853_pt1 | contig 16892 bp, 16 predicted proteins | sample 0116_SJ02_MP02_1_FD_133140 | JGI IMG/M metagenome (GOLD analysis project Ga0187769, IMG submission 133140) | Tropical peat soil microbial communities from peatlands in Department of Meta, Colombia - 0116_SJ02_MP02_10_MG | ecosystem: Environmental > Terrestrial > Soil > Wetlands > Peat | place... | reverse complement strand
CGCATATCCGGTCGGTCGACCTGGTGACGATCTGGGGACCCGGCCTGGCGCCGGGCGCCAAGTACAAGAACATCCACGTCTTCTCGAACGGGTCCTTCGATCGCTCGCCAGGAGGCACTGGGACATCGCATATGATGGCAATGCTCATCGGCCGTGGCTTGATGGCCCCGGACGAGGCAATCGTCTCCGAGGGCATCACAGGCTCGCTATTCCAGGGCCGTATGCTGCGCCGGACCAAAGTCGGTGAGTTAGACGCCTTCGTCCCCGAGGTTAGTGGCACGGCCTACGTGACCGGCTTCCACCAGTTCGTGATCGATCCCGACGACCCCCAAAAATACGGTTTCCACATTGGCTGAGGAGTCCATCCAGGAAGGCGTGGGGCCGCTCGTCGGTCTCAAGGTCCTCGAGCTTGGCTCGATGTTGGCGGGCCCCTTTGTGGGCTCGCTCCTGGCCGATTTCGGTGCCGAGGTGATCAAGGTCGAGAAGCCGGGGAAGCCCGACGCGCTCAGGGATTGGCCGCCCCACAAGGATGCTGTGCCACTCTGGTGGAAGACGATGGCGCGCAACAAGCGCGCGATCACGCTTGATATTTCTCGGCCCGAAGCGCGCGAGATCGCGTGCCAGCTGATCGGGAGGAGCGACATCGTGATCGAGAACTTCCGGCCAGGAACGCTAGAGCGCTGGCGTCTTGGCCCTGGTCAGCTCGAGGTGGAGTTTCCCCGCGTTATCTGGGTGCGCGTGAGCGGCTATGGCCAGACAGGCCCGATGAGTACCCAGGGCGGCTATGCGACCATTGCGGAATGTTTTGCTGGCCTCGCGGCGATCACGGGTTTTCCCGCGACCGGACCGATGGTCTCGGCGTTCCCGTTGGGCGACTACCTCGCCGGTATATTCGGCGCCTATGGAGCCATGATAGCACTTCGGGCGCGCGATCGTAATGGCCGCGGGCAAGTCGTTGACGTCAGCCTGTTCGAACCCTTCTTGCGCATTCTCGAATCCGTCGTGGTGCGCTTCGACCAGAACGGCGAGAAGAAGTCGCGCCTCGGCAATCAGATGGAGGAAGACATTCCGCGCAACATCTACCCGACCGTGGATGGCGGCTTCATCGCCATCAGTTGCGGCTCCCAAAGCATCTTCGAGAATCTGATGGACGCCATCGAGCGGCCCGAGCTCAAGACCGATCCGCGCTTCAGCAACATGGCGTCGCGGGCGGCGAACCGGGAGGCCATCGACGGCGTAGTCAGGGACTGGATGGCCCCTCGACCGACTAGCGCGGCGCTCGAGCGCCTCGTTGCCCATCGCGTCGTGGCCGGCAAAGTCAATGATATCGCCGATGTGCTGAGCGACCCGCACGTCATAGCGCGGAATGCCGTGGTCGCAGTCGTAGATGCGGCGCTCGGCTCCCTGCGCCTTCCTGCGCCCGTGCCGAAGCTCAGCGCTACGCCGGGGCGGGTGCGCTGGGCGGGCCGCGAGCCCGGCGCAGACAACGATCACGTCTTCGGCAAACTACTCGGGCTTGGCGATCAGGCCGTAACCAAACTCAAGCGTCAGCGACTCATTTAAGCCCCGCCGCGAAAGCGCGGAGCGAAAGGGAGGGAGTTGGTTTCTGTGGATGCAACGCAAATCGGAATCATAGGCTATGGCCAGTCGGTCTATGTGAAACGGACGGAGCGCTCGCTCTTCTCGTTTTTGGCCGAGGCATCCCGGCACGCGCTAGCATCGGCAGGGCTGCGGAAGGATGAGATCGACGGCCTTGCTGTCTCGTCCTTTGAGCTACCGCCGGACAATGCGGTGACGCTCGCCGAGCAGTTCGGCCTCAGCGTGTCATGGGCTTATCTGGGAACGGCAGGTGGTGCGGGGCCGGTGGCCTCGGTCATCAATGCCGCCAGGGCCATAACGGCCGGGCATGCCGAAATTGTGCTGTGCCTCGCTGGGGACAATTACGACGTGGCCGGCCATTACCGGCTCATGGACAATTTTAATCGCGCGCTTAAGAATTACGGCTCGCCCCACGGGTTCGGCGGCGCCAACGGTCTCTTCGGAATCATCCAGCGCAAGCATATGGAGACTTACGGCACCGAGCGCACGCAGCTCGGCCGCATTTCCGTCGGCCAACGCGCCAGCGCCATGCTCAACGACAATGCCTTACTCCGGGCACCGCTGACGCTTGAGGAGTACCTGAATGCGCGAGTCATCGCCGATCCGCTTCGCCTCTATGATTGCGTGCTGCCCTGCGCCGGCGCCGATGCTGTCGTTGTCGGGCCGCTTGACCGGGCGCCGGCCGGGAAAGCCGTGCGGATTCTCGCCGGCTACGAGCGGCACAATCATCCGCCCGGCGAGCCCGCCCCCCTACGTGGCGGCTGGGAGCTCTTTCGCGATTTCCTCTACCGCGATGCCGGCTTCGGGCCCGAGGACATGGATTTCGTGCAGGCTTACGACGACTACCCGATCATGGTGGCAATTCAGCTCGAGGACCTGGGCTTTTGCCCCAAGGGCGAGGTCGGCCCCTTTCTTGCGCGGCACAGTTTTGCGTGGAACGGCAGCCTGCCGCTCAACACCGGTGGCGGGCAGCTCTCCTGCGGCCAGGCCGGCGCCGGCGGCGGCATGATCGGCTTGGTCGAGGGCGTCCGGCAGCTGCGCGGCGAGGCTGGCGTGCGGCAACTCGCCAAGGTTCGACGGGGCCTCGTTTCCGGCTACGGTATGGTGGGGTACGGTCACGGACTCTCCACCAGTACGATCATCCTGGAGAAGGTATCATGACGGGCGAAAGCGTCGAATATCCGCGACCGCAGGAAGACAGCGATAATCGGGACTTTCTCGAGGCCTGGCGGGATGGCTGCCTTGCGGTCCAGGTCTGCGGCGCTTGCGGCCGCAGCTTCTTCTATCCGCGGCCGCTCTGCCCCCATTGCTGGTCTGATCGATTGAGCTGGCAGACGCTTCCCGGTAAGGGCGAGGTCGTCTCTTTCTCGGCGATCTATCGGCCCAACCATCCTTCCTTTTTCAGCGACATCCCCATCGTCCTCGCGGAGATCCGCGTGGCGGAGGAGATAAGCTTACTTGCGCGCATCATTGACATCGTGCCCGAGGCGGTCCGCATCGGCACGCGCGTGCGTCTACTCGCAAAATCGGAGGCCAACCGCTATCCGCTGCCGACCTTCCGGCCAGACGAGCGGTGAGCGCGGTTATGGTGGTCGAGCGCAAGCTGCTCTACCTCGCCCGTGCCGATGTCGAGGCGGTCGCCTTGCCGACGTCCGAGGTGGTCGCAGCGGTTGAGCTGGCCCTGCGCGAAAAGGCCTTCGGCCGGGCGAAGATGCCACCGAAGCACTGGTTGGCTCCAGTCCGGGACCGCTTCTTTTCCGCGATGACTAGCGTGTTGCCAGCTGTCTCGGCCGCTGCTTGCAAGTGGCAGAGCGGGTCGCCACTCAATGAGCGCTACGGACTGCCGTTCATCACGGGTCTACTGATTCTTAACGACCTCGAAACCGGCTCGCCCATTGCTGTTATGGACTCGACTTGGCTGACCGCGCAGCGCACTGCAGCAGCCACGGCCGTCGCTGCGCGCTATCTGGCGCGGATGCACCCGCAAGTGCTGGCTGTGCTCGGCTGCGGTATCCAGGGCCGCACCAATGTCGAAATGCTGCGGCTGGTGTGTCTTGGTCTCACGGCGATCCAAGCATATGACATCCTCCCGGAAGCGTTGCAACGCTATGCGGATGAGATGACAACGCGCCATGGGCTGCAAGTGCGCCAATGCAAGAATCCTCGGGAAGCCATCGAGGGCGCCGATATCGTCGTGACCTGTGGACCGATCACGGCCGACCCACAGCGCATCGCCGAGGCGGGCTGGCTCAAGCCCGGCGCGCTCGTGGTCACACTCGACTATGATTGCTATTGGAGAGCCGAGGCTCTAGCCGCGGTCGATGCACTCTACGCCGACGACCGGGCCCAGCTGGAGCACCTCAAGCAATACGGCTACTTCGGCGCTGTGCGTCAGATCACAAGTGAGCTCGGCGAGGTTGTGGCAGGATTGAAACCAGGCCGCTCCGACGATAGGCATACAATCGTTTCAATAAACATGGGTATCGCGCTCGAGGATGTCGCGACGGCGCGTCGGATCTATGAGCAGGCTATCGCGCAAAAGCGCGGTATTTGGCTGCCCTGGTAGCGCCGGAACTGTTCGCGCCCCATTCAGAGGATGTGCCGATGTTACATCGATATCTGCTTCGTGTTGTCGCTGCCGCGGCGCTAGTCGCGGCGGCCGCCCCGACGTAGCGCGGCTGAACTCGGTAGGAAATGCGACTTTGTTACTGAGTTACCCAATTTGCCCAGCTAGCTATGTGATAGCACGGCATAGTGGTGATAACGAATTCAAATAAGTAGGGGGCGCTGACAGTCGCCAGCGCCGCCAGCGGACTCTGGCCTTCGCCGCTTATCCTTTGGCGCGGATACCCCTCAACGTCAGCCGCTTATCACGGTCCACGTGGCCGGTGACGGCGACCCTGAGGCGGTCCTTGCGGTCGGTGTAACGATCGAGGAGAGCATCGAGTTGCGCGCGAAAGCGCTTCGTCACACCCACCGACATGCCGTCCGACCGGCCGTGACCGGTGCCAGGTGTGCGATTACGATCACGCGACATGCGAGCCGGTAGACGACGCCTGGTTGGCGTCGCGTCTTCAGCACCCCCAGGCGACTCGGGCTCCTTTGTCAGTTTGAACTTTTCGACACAGCCCTCGATGCCGCCGTTGGCGCGCATAAACGCGACGATTTCGGTCAGTTCGCTCACCTTTAGCAACGCGAAGCGGATGGCCGAGCACCAGCGGTTCGCGCGATCCGGATTGAGCCCGAGCTCAGCCCGGAGAATTGCCGCAATCGGGTGGGTGTCTTCGCGAATCGTGAGGCCGCCTTTGCGATAGCTATCGAGCAAGGAATCGAGCTCGCCGTTGTAGAAGGTGAACAGGAAGAACTCCGCGACCGTGGCGCAGACCCCGTATTTTTCGGCAAGGGCTTCTTTTTCCTTTTTGAGGAATGCAACGTACGACCCCTTCAGGCGCTCCCGGAGGCCAGGGAGCGTCATGGTCGCGAAGGCAGGTTTGAGCACACCAGATAACTTTGTCCGGGCGGCCAGCTCTTCCGCGCTTTCATCGTTTGCAATGTGATCCTCGTTGCTATAGTCCCCACTGCGAGCTACGGCAGGGTCCTCCGCCTCGAGTACCGAAAGTTCGCTCTGCAACTCGGCAAGCAACGCATCCGACTCCTCCCAGAATTTGCGTTCCAAATTTCGCAGATCCAACATGCCAGTCCTCCTCCAGGTCGATTAAGGCTTATCGCCGTAGGTAAACCGTGCTGTCGGCACGCTTTCTCGGCGGACCTACGATGCCCCGAATTCGCTTTGAGGCGCGAATGAAAAAGGGTACAGCGTTGCGTATAAGAGACGGATGCGCCGATCAAAATATGGTAGTGATTTCTGATACTTAGGGGAGGCTGGTCGTTTTCCCGTGGGGACGCCAACTTGCGCTCACATCCCGTCGGCGAGCCGCACCGCTGAGGCGTGCCCGTGCCGCGTAAGCCGAATTCGCGCGGAATCCCCCTCACCCAGCTCCGGGTAAGGCTCGGCTCCGCCTCGCCAACCCTCCGCAACCCTCTCCCCCTTCAGGGGGAGAGGGGAGGGTGAGGGGGCACTTTCATCATACAAGGACATGCTCTAGCCGCGCCTCGCGGCCAGTATGTCGCGGATTTCCCCGAGCAGCACCTCGCTCCGCGACGGCACGGGCGGGGCCGCGGGCTTCGCCTCCTCGCGCACGTGCAGATGCGTGAGCACCTTGATGAGCCAAAATATCGCGAAGCTGACGATGAGGAATTGGATGACGGCGTTGAGGAAGAGCCCGATGTTCAAGGTCACCGCACCGGACTTCTGCGCGTCGGCGAGGGTGGCGGCTGACGTCCCCTTGAGGGTGACGAAGACGTTGGTGAAGTCGATGCCGCCGACAATGAGACCGATGAGCGGGGTCAGAACGTCCTTCACCAGGCTGTTCACCACGCCGGTGAAGGCCACCCCGATGATGACGCCGACGGCGAGGTCGACGACGTTGCCGCGCATGATGAAGGCGCGGAATTCATCGACCCAGGCTGGCCGCCGAATGCCGAGCGGAGACGTGCTTGGCTCGCTCATGAAAATCCCCTCCCTGTCGTTCGCGTCTGTCCGACATCCTGCCGATGACCGGTCTCGCCCGCGTCAGGATTTACCATTTCGGCCGATGGAGCAAGGCGGAGCCCGCGTGCGTCGGCGGCGCAGGCGATGCGCCGTGCAAGACCGGGCCGCGCTTTACAGCTCCTTCCCGCCCCGGCATCATCGGCAGCGCAATCGGAGGACGCCATGAAGCTGCCGACGCATGGACGTTACGACTACTCGGCCATCACCAAGCGGCCGAATTATTCCTGGCCCGAGGGCAAGCGCCTCGCCGTTCACGTCGCCTTGAACATCGAGCATTTCGCCTTCGGGCAGGGCCTCGGGCATTTCGTCTCCGCGGAGACCCCGCCTCCCGACCACCGCAACTACAGTTGGCGCGATTACGGCAACCGCGTCGGCGTGTGGCGGCTGCTCGAGCTGCTCGACGAGCTCAAACTCCCCGGCAATCATCTGGTCAACACCGCCGTCTATGATTACTGCCCCGAGGTGGTGGCGGCGGTGCGCGCCCGCGGCGACGAGATCATCGCCCACGGCCGCACCAACTCGGAGCGCCCGACGCCTTCGTGGGAGGAGGACGAGCGCGCGCTCATCCAGGAGGTGACCGAGACGATTCGGCGCCACGAGGGCAAGCCGCCCGGCGGCTGGATGGCGCCGTGGATGGCGCAGACCAGGATCACGCCCGACCTCTTGAAGGAGGCCGGCTACGTCTTCCTCATGGACTGGCCCTGCGACGACCAGCCGATCTGGCTGCGCACGCGCGCGGGCCCGCTCTTGTCCGTACCCTATCCGCTCGAGATCAACGATTCGCCGCAGCTCCTCAACCGGCACCACACGCCCACCGAGTTCGCCAAGATGATCGTCGACCAGTTCGAGGAGATGCTGCGCCAGTCGGAGCGCCAGCCGCTCGTCTGCGGCATCGCCCTCCATACCATGGTGGTCGGCCAGCCCTACCGCCTGCGGGTGCTGCGCGAGGCGCTCAAGCACATCGCCAACCATGCCGAGCGCGGCAAGGTGTGGTTCACCCGGCCCGGCGAGATCGCGGCCTACATCAAATCGCTGCCGCCGGGCACCGTGCCCGGGAGCTGAGCCCCACTCCAGAGCGGTACCCGCTATTTGCCGCCGCCGAAGTACCGCTTCATCGGCTCGAAGTAGCTCTTCTGCCAGCCGCCGTCGCGATAGCTCGTGTGGCCGTCGGGCACATTCCTGTGCCAGATCGTGACGAGCGTGCCGCCCGCGACCGGCTCGAGCAGGACCTCGATCTCGGAATCGGCGTCGTCGTCCTTGAACCGCGTCGTGCGCCACGACTGCACGATGCGGCGGCCCGGCTCGAGCTTGAGGTTGCGCCCGGAGATGTAGCCGTTCCACGCCGTGAAGTCGTCACCTTCGCGCGCCGAGATGCGCGCGGGCTTGCCACCCGTCATCTCGCTGTGGCCGCGGCTCGAGAGCCAGGCGTCGTAGATCGCCCGCGGGCCCGCCGGGATGACGTCGGAGAGCGAGAAGTCGAACGGCATGGCAGCGGTCCTTTCGTGGCCTTTTGCAAAGGGCGAGCCGATGCGCACGCGCTCTCACGCATATTTATACTGGGGCTGCCAGCCGGCGGCTCCCTCGGGGATGAGGTCGAGCAAGTGCCAGAGCGCGCAGAAGTCGTCGCCCGGCCCGAAGCGCGTGTCGGAGACCCGGAAGATCTTGCCGCCGCGCTTTTCGAAGACCGAGACGCCGGGGAGAAAGCTCTTGTCGTCGCGATAGCCCATGTCGGCGGCGAAGCTGCTGCCGCGATGGGACACCATACGGAAGCGCCAATCGCGCGAGGCCTTGAACTTTGCCTGCTTGTCCGGATCGTCCGGCGAGGAAAGCACGAAGGCGGCGCGATTCTCGAGATGCGGCAGGATGCCGTTGAAGCCGTCGGCCCACAGCGTGCAATAACGGCAGCCGGCCCCCATGTTGTGGATGACGAAGAGATGCTCCTTGTCGCCGAAGAGTTCGGAGAGGCGGACCTTGCCCTCCGCGGTCGAGAGCTCGTAATCCTTCACTTCCTCGGGCTCGATCGCCTGCTGGAGCTCGCGCATCTCTTTGCGCAGTCCGGCGATCTGCTGGCGCAGCTGCGCCATCTTCTTGGACGTTTCGCGGTATGCCATGACTTTCCTCCTCCCTCTGATGCGGTTGCCAAGGCGGGCGCTTCTCAGGGCTTGCGCCGCTTGCGCGGCACCTTTGCCGCCCCCTTGCGCCGCTCGATGCGGTCGAGCCAGGCGGCGAGCGTGTCGAACTGCGACTGCCAGTATTTGCTGTAGCGGTTGATCCATACCGCCGCCTCGTAGATCGGCCCCGCATCGAGGCGGCAGCGGCTGATGCGGCCGGTGCGCTCCTGCTTGATGAGGCCGGCCCGGACCAGCACCTGGATGTGCCGCGAGACGGCCTGAAGCGAGATCGCAAAGGGTTCCGCCAACTCGGACACGAGCAACTCCTCGCCGTCGAGCCGCCTCAAGATGGCGCGCCGCACCGGATCCGCGAGTGCCGCGAAGACGCGGTCGAGCGCCTCGTCCGCAGGCTCACGGGCGGCCGCCGAAAGAGGGCTCGCGCGTCGCATGGCGGCGATATTAATCAACTTGTTTGTTGATAGTCAACAGAAATGTTTATTATCGCGCGCAGCCCGCGGCCGGCCCGTGAGTGTTGCACCTAGAGCAGCTTGAGCTGCTGCTGCGCCGGCTTGCGGGCGGGTGCGGGCATGTGCTGGACCTTCACGAGCTCGCTCTCGATGTCGGCGAGGAAGGGCGAAGCCGGGAGCGCCCGGCGCCGGCCGCGCCACAGGCGCTCGCGCGCGCGGCAGAGGAAGAGCCGGTCCTTGGCCCGCGTCATGCCGACGTAGGCGAGGCGGCGCTCCTCGGCGAGACTCGCCTCGCCGGCCTCGCCCCAGCGGAGCGGCAGAATGCCGTCCTCGAGACCGACAATGAAGACGACGGCGAACTCGAGCCCCTTGGCGGCGTGAAGTGTCAAGAGCGACACCGCGTCGGCGCGGGGGTCCCAGAAATCCGCGTCCGTCGCCAGCAGAAGCGCATCCTCGAAGCGCCGGCGCTCGCCGGCGCTCACCTCGGCCAGCGTCACGAGCTGCTGGAGCGCCCGCTCGATCGCCGCCGCGTCGGGCGCACCCTCCTCAAGGGCGAGACGCGCGGCCGCCGCCTTGAGCTCGACAGCGAGGCGGCCCGCGGCCTCCGCGCCTACGCCGGCTTGCGCAAGCTCGCGCAGCAGGGCGCGTACGGCGGGCTCCCCGGCAAGCGGCGCGCGCGAGGCCTTCTTGAAGGGGATGCCCGAGCGGGCCAAGGCTTCGGCAAGGGCCGCCGATTGCGCGTCGGTGCGGTACAATACGGCGAAGTCGGCGAAACCGAGCCCCGTATCGCCGCCCGTCGTCGCCCGCCCGCTGTCGATCGAGAAGAAGCTGTGTCCGCCGATGAGCTCCTCGATCGACTGCACGACGAATTCGGCCTCGGCGCGTTCGGTGGCCGCGCTATGGGTGGTGATGCGCTCGGCCATCTCACGCACGATCTCGGCGAACTGCACCTCTTCGCGCGATTCCGCGATGAGCTGGGTCGCGGCGGCCACGATCGTGCCGCTCGAGCGGTAGTTGCGCCTGAGGGTGACGACGGCGGCCGCGGGGTAGTCTTTCTTGAAGCGCTCGAAAGCGGAGGCATCCGCTCCGCGGAAGCCGTAGATCGCCTGGCGCGGATCGCCGATCACGGCGAGATTGCCGTCACCTTGCGCCAGAAGCGCGAGCAGGCGGTACTGCTGCGCGTCGACGTCCTGGAACTCGTCGACCGAGATGAAGCGGAACCTCTCGCGAAAGTGCGCTGCGAGCGCCGCATCCGACGCCAAGGCGCGCACGGCGAGGCCGACGAGATCGTCGAAGTCGATCGCGTTCTTGAGCGCCAATGCTTGCTGATAGGCCGAGAGTGCCGCCGCGACCTCGCCCTCGGCCGGCCTCTCGCTGCGCTTCGCCTTGGAGATGGTGTTGAGCAGCGCGCGCGCCTTGCGCTCGGAGAGCGCCAGTGTCTCGGCGAGGAGCGCCGTGCGCTCCGCCTCGCCGGCCAGTCGGAAGCCGCGATGAAGGCCGGCCGCTTGGCCATGCTCACGCAAAATGGCAAGGCCGAGCGAATGGAAGGTGTGGATCGGAATCTCGTCCGTGCCGGGCGGCAGCAGGCGCGCCAGGCGCTCTCTCATCTCGGCGGCGGCCCGACGCGTGAAGGTGATGGCGAGGCACGCCGAGCGGGGGACCCCGCAGTCGGCGACGAGATGGGCGATGCGATGCGTGAGCGCGCGGGTCTTGCCCGAGCCCGGGCCCGCGATGACGAGGAGCGGGCCGAGCGTCGTCGCGGCCGCGAGGCGCTGGTCGTCGTCCAGGCCGGCGAGAAGGGAGGTCGCCGGTACGAGCCCGCCTGGCGCCGCCAAAGCTTCGCGGTGCTGCTCGAGGCGCGCGCGCGGCGCCGGCACACTCGAACGCGCGCCGGACGCTTCCGTCTGCGCCGTGGCATCCCCCTTCTTGCGCTTGCGGCCGGGCACCTCGAAGAGCAGGCCGCCCGCGGTGCGGCGCTTGAGCTCGGCCGCCTCGAAGAGCCGGATGACGCCGTATTCACCGTCGTAGCCGGCCTCGCGGATGACCCGTCCCGCGCGCAGCCGCGCGATCGCCTCGGCGAGAAGCGATGAGTCCGCGCGTGCGATGTCGTCGAGGGGGACCGCTTGCAGGATGGCGAGCTCGGGCCCGAGGCTCGCGACCAGGCGGTCGTAGCTGCGCTCGACGGAGAGGCTCGCGGGGCCCGTCGAGGCGAGCTCGGAGAGCACCTCGGGGAGCGGCACCAGGCTCGCGACCTCGCCCGCCGTCGGCGGCGGCGCCACCTCGTCCTCGCTGCGGTCGGCGAGCGCCTCCACGCGATGGAGCACGCCGACCGTGACCCGCTCGCCGCACACGGGGCAGCGCCCGCCGGCCTCGCGCGTCTCCTTGGGCGAGAGGCGCGCGCCGCACTTGCGGTGGCCGTCGAGATGGTACTTGCCCTCCTCCGGGAAAAACTCGACCGTGCCGACGTAGCCCTCGCCGGTCTCGAGCGCGCGCCTGATCGCGAAGTAATCGAGCTCGCTATCGAAAAGCGTGGTCTCGCGTCCGAGCTTGGCGGGGGAGTGCGCGTCCGAATTGGAGACAAGGCGGTAGCGGTCGAGGAACGAAAGCCGCCAGTTCATCGCCGGGTCGGAGGAGAGGCCCGTCTCGAGCGCGAAGATGTGATGCGCGAGGTCGCCGTAGCACTCGAGGATCGAATCGAAACCCGACTGCGAGCCGAGTACGGCGAACCAAGGCGTCCAGATGTGGGCGGGCACGAGGAAGGCCTGATGGCTCGCCTCGAGCGTGATCTCGAGCAGGTGGCGCGAATCGAGGCCGAGAATCGGGCGGCCGTCCGAGGCGATGTTGCCGATGCGGGCGAGCCGCGCGCTGATGCGTTCGGCGCTGTCGAAATCGGGCGCGTAGAGCAGGTGATGGATTTTGCGGGTGCGCTCGCCCTTCTTGTAGATGGTCGAGATCTCGACGGAGAGCATGAAGCGGACGGCACTCCGGCACGCGGGCGGCAGCTTCTCGGCGACGGCGCGCTCGAGCTCTTGGCGCAGCCGGAACAGGCCGGGCTCGGCGGGGAGCAGCTTCTCCTTGAGCTCGGCGCGCCAGGCGGGGTGCGTGAAGTCGCCGGTCGCGACGACGCCGATCCCTTTGCGCGCGGCCCAGTAGGCGAGGTGCTCGAGATCGCAATCCCGGCTCGTCGCGCGCGAATATTTGGAATGGACGTGCAGGTCGGCGTGAAAGCGCATCGGCGGCCTTGCTTATGTCTCCCTCGCCACGTCGCCATTTTACGCCGCGAGCGATGCCGCCTGAAGGAGAGCCGTCCGAGTCGCGCGAGAATCATGGGGATAACCCGCGCTTGCCGACGCGCGACTCGGGACTCAGGAGCGATTCTGCACCACGAGGACGGCGCCCGCGAGGAGAAGGGCTGCGCCGATCCATTGTTGCAGGCCGATGCCGCGGCCCGACTCGGTGAGGCCGAAGGCATCGGCGAGGAGACCGCAGCAAAGCTGGGCCGCGACGAGGGCCGCCGTGGTCGAGGCCGCACCCAGCCGTGCATAGCCGGTGACACTCGCGAACACGAAGAAGGTGCCGAGGGCCCCCGGAAGCAGCCAGAACGGGCGGAAGCGCGCGAGCGTGTCCATCGGAAAGCTCGCTCCGTAGAGCCAGCAGCCCACGAGCGCGATCAAAACGAGGCCGACCGCCGAGTTGGCGAAGAGCGCCGCGAGCGTCGGAGCGCCCAAGGCGATCCGCGCCATGAGCGCATTCTGAAGGACAAGGCCGGCGCCAGCCGCGACGACGAGGAGGAGGGTGAGGGGGGAGCCTGGAGCCAATGTGGGCTCGCTAGCGGCGCAGCACGGCCACGATGTAGCGGCATGTCGCTCGCCCGGCATTGCGGAACTCGCAATCTTGAGGCGGTCCCAGGCGCAGGCAGTCGCCTTGGCCGAGATCGTAGACAGCACCCCCTTGCGTGAAGCTGAGGGCACCTTGGAGGACTACGATCTGCTGATCCTGGATGAAGGTGAAGGCGCTCGCCGGATAGGCGATCGCGGCACCCGGCGGAAGCTCGCCCCAGACGAGCTCGAGCGCCGTTGCTTCGCCGCTCGCGGGCGTCAAGGTGCGGCGCGTGAATCCGGTCGCCGGATCGCGCCAGCTCGCTTGCTCGATCTTGCGCGCAAGCGGACCGGCACTCGCCTCGGCCCGCGCCATGAGCTGCGAGAGCGTGAGACCGAAGGCGCCCGAGAGGCGGCCGAGGAGGGCCGCCGTGGGGCTGCTCTCGCCGCGCTCGAGCTTGCTGATCATCGCCTTGGAGACGCCGGCGCGCCCGGCGAGCTCGGCGAGCGACCAGCCGCGCCCGTCGCGCTCCGCCTTGAGCCGGGCCGAGAGGCGGGCGTCGAGATCATCTTGAATAGTAGTCATTCGTCTAATATACTGGATGAACTCGACCAGGTCCAGAGGGAAAGATGCAGATCCGCGACGCGCGCGAAGGCGATCTCCCCGCCATCCTCGAGATCACCAACGAGGCGATCCTTCATACGACCGCGATCTGGAGCTTGACCCCCACCACGCTCGAGGCGCGGCGCGCTTGGCTCGAGGAGCGCGGACGCCGCGGCTTTCCGGTCTTCGTCGCCGCCGAGGGAACGAGCGTGCTCGGCTTTGCCTCCTATGGCGATTTCCGGCCGTGGGAGGGCTACCTCCATACGGTCGAGCACTCGCTTTACGTCGATCGATGCCACCGCGGCCGCGGCGTCGGCAAGGCGCTGCTTCAGCGTCTCGTCGCTCACGCGAGCGAGACGGGGAAGCACGCGATGGTGGCGGTGATCGCGGGCGACAACGCGGTCTCGCTCCGCCTGCATCTCGCCTTCGGCTTCAGCGAGATGGGGCGGCTCTCGGAGGTCGGCCGAAAGTTCGAGCGCTGGCTCGACCTCGTCCTTCTCGAGCGTCTGCTCGAGCCGTCCGGTGCGGATCGTCGCTAGTCTCCCGGTTTGGCAGTTCATCCCGCCCGGAAAACCCGTCATTGCGAGCGCAGCGAAGCAATCCGGCTGTATGGTGCGAGGCCCTTTCTGGATTGCTTGGGCGCCCTTCGGGCGCCTCGCAATGACGCGCGTTCTGCTGATATCGCGAATTTCATAACCAGGACATCACGCACCGCACCGCCGCTCGTCTTGTCGGAGCCCGCATCCAATGCGATGATGCGGCCCGCGGGGGCGCGATGCTGCGCGCGCGACAAAACCGTCTGGGGTCCTCCGAGATGGCGAATGACGTTCCGAGACTCGACCATGTCGTCGTCGACGTGCGCGGGCGCATGGAGGAGGCCCTCGCGGCCTACGGTAGCCTCGGCTTCCACCTGACCGAGCGCAGCCGGCACTCGCTCGGCTCGTTCAACCACCTCGCCGTCTTCGCGACGGACTATCTCGAGCTTCTCGGGCTCGACGAGCAGGCGGCCACGGCGCGGCCGGAGATCGCGAGCTACCCCGTCGGCCTCAACGGGCTCGTCTTCTGGGCCGAGGATCCCGACAAGCTCTCGGCCGAGCTCAAGGCCGCCGGGCTTCCGGCCCTGGAGCCGGTCTCCTTCTCCCGTCCCGTCCGGTTGGCGCAAGCGACGCTTGATGCGAAGTTCCGCGTGGTGCGCTTCAAGCCCGGCTCGGTTTCCTTTGGGCGCGTCTATTTCTGCCACCACTTCACCCCCGAGCTCGTGTGGCGGCCGGAGTGGCGCCAGCATCCGAACGGCGCCACAGAGATTGCTCGCGTCACGATCGCGGTCGCCAATCCGGCGGCATCCCAGCGGTTCTTCGAGGCCATCTTCGGGCCGCAGGTCACGCGCAGCGCCGCCGACGGCAGCCGCAGCTTCTCGGCCGGCAGGGTCGAGATCGAGCTCGTGACGCACGAAGCCCTTCTCTGCAAATACGCCGATGCGGCACCGGACCCTGCCGGACGCAAAGAGTACATGGCGGCCCTCGGTCTGCGCACGAGCTCGCTCGCGAAGACGCGAGCCGCCCTCGCTGCCGGCCGCATCGAGCCCAGCGAGAGGGCAGGGCGCATCCTGGTGCCGGCGAAGGCGGCGATGAACGTCGCCCTCGAGTTCGCCGAATAGGCAAGGGTCGGCGATGGACGGTACCAAGACGCCACCCGCGACACCGTTCGCCGCCTTGGCGTGGGCAGCCGGCCGGGCTGCGATCGACAATCAGGGCGACGCCGTCAATCGCCGCGGCGACCGTGACGCAACTGCCCTCATCGATCTCGGCGGCGAGACGGGTCCGCGCAGCTTCTCCTTCCGCGCGATCGACGAGCTGAGCGACCGGATAGCGGGGGGCCTGCGCGCGCGCGGGCTCGCAAGGGGCGCGCGCGTCGCCATCCTCTCGGCCAACCGGGCGGAGTTCCTCACCACCTTCCTCGGCACGCTCAGGGCCGGCCTCGTCTCGGTCCCGGTCAATACCAGGTTCCCCTGCGAGACCGTCGATTTCATTCTGCGCGACGCCGACGCGCGGCTCGTGATTGCCGATCGCGCGCATCTGCCGCTTTGCCCCCGCGACATTCCGCGGCTCGTCTTCGGCGAGGCGGGCGAGGCGGGCTTCGATCGCCTGCTCGCGGCCGATCCCGCAGCGACGCAGCACCCGGCATCGCGTCAGCCCGCGATGTTCCTCTATACCTCGGGCTCGACCGGGCGTCCCAAGGGTGTGGTGCTGTCGCACGAGAGCCATCTCTGGGTCGTCGACGTGCGGCTCCGCGCCAAGGCGGGGCCGGATCAGCGCGCCCTCGTCGCGGCCCCGCTCTACCATATGAACGCGCTCGCCATGTGCCAGGCCTCGCTTGCCATGCACGATACCGTGATCCTCCTGCCGGGCTTCACGGCGGCGGGCTATATCGACGCCATCCAGCGCTACCGCGCAACGCTCCTCACCTCCGTGCCGACGATGATGGCGATGATGCTGCGCGAGGAAAAGCTGTTGCGCGCGACCGACCTCTCCTCGGTCACGGCACTGCGCATGGGCTCGGCCCCCGTCTCCCCGGCTCTCGCCCAAGGCCTTCGCGCGGCCTTCCCCCGGGCTGCGATCAGCAACGGCTACGGCACCACCGAGGCCGGGCCCATCGTCTTCGCACCCCATCCGCGCGGGCTGCCCACCCCGCTCCTCTCCGTCGGCTGCGCGCATCCCGAGGTCGAGCTGCGCCTCTCCAATAGCGGCACGGCGGACCAAGGCGTGCTCGAGATGCGGTGCCCCGCGCTGATGAACGGCTATCACAAGCTGCCCGAGGCGACGAAGAAGGCGATGACCGAGGACGGTTACTATGTGACCGGCGACGTATTCCGCCGCGACGAGGACGGCTTCTTCTTCTTCGTGGGCAGAGTCGACGACATGTTCGTCTGCGGCGGCGAGAACATCTATCCCGGCGAGGTCGAGAAGATGCTGGAGCGGCACCCGGCGATCCATCAAGCCTGCGTGGTGCCGATCCCCGACGAGCTCAAATGGCAGAAGCCGGTCGCCTTCGTCGTCCTCAGGCCGGGTGCGGCACTCGACGAGCGCCAGGTCAAGGAGTTCGCCTTGGCACACGCGCCCGCCTATCAGCATCCTCGGCGAGTGTGGTTCCTCGATGCACTCCCGCTCGCCGGCACCAACAAGATCGACCGCCGCGCCTTGAGCGCGCGCGCCGCGGCATCCTCGTGAAGGAGATTGGGGAAGGACGATGAAGGCACTGGTCCTGCGCGAACACGGCGGCATGGAGAAGCTCGCCCTCGAGGCCGACTTTCCCGATCCGATACCCGGACCGGGCGACGTGCTGCTCAAGGTCAAGGCGGCCTCGCTCAATTACCACGACGTCTTCACCCGGCGCGGCATGCCCGGCATCAAGGTGCCGCTGCCCGCGATCATGGGGCTCGATGTCGCCGGCGAGATCCTGGCCCTCGGCCCCGGGGTCGCAGGCTGGCGCCAGGGCGAGCGCGTGCTGGTCGATCCCATCAACAGGGTCGAGGGCGGGCTCATGGGCGAGACGATCCATGGCGGGCTGGCCGAGCTCTGCCGCGCGCGGGCGCATCAGCTCGTCCGCATCCCCGCCGGCGTCAGCTACGTCGATGCGGCCGCTTTGCCCTGCGCCTACGGCTCGGCTCGGCGCATGATGGAT
>Ga0187769_10000852_pt1 | contig 16912 bp, 18 predicted proteins | sample 0116_SJ02_MP02_1_FD_133140 | JGI IMG/M metagenome (GOLD analysis project Ga0187769, IMG submission 133140) | Tropical peat soil microbial communities from peatlands in Department of Meta, Colombia - 0116_SJ02_MP02_10_MG | ecosystem: Environmental > Terrestrial > Soil > Wetlands > Peat | place... | reverse complement strand
GACAACTGGCTTCGCGATCCCACCCGGCGCTGTGCGGGGAGGCGCGAAACCCTCCGTTGGAACGCCGGCTAAAGTCAAGGGATATCCAAAGCAAGTCTGCTCGACCTTCAGCGGCGATACAGGCGGTATTGCAACTGTTGCTGGAGGTCAACTGATTGAGGACTGGGTTACGGGGAACTTGTGGTTCTATAGTACTGCAAGCAAAACCTGCTCTCTAATGCAACCCGCACCTCCAGCGCCGGCTGGCGGGTGGTGGGGGTTAGCGGTGATGGGCAGGTTGGTTGCGGTGACGACAGAAAATGGCGGTTTCTATCTTTGTGCCTACTACTCTGGATCCTGCACGTCAACTAGCGATTACATCCTTATCCCAGCCGTCTTCTGCGGCTCCATGCCGGCAGGCTACTGTAATCCTAACGGTGCAGCCTTCGACCCGAGCATGAACCTTTGGTACGTTGATGTCGTGAACGGGGTGGAGGTTGAGTTGACGGCGGCGTCCCATTACTCAGCGGTTGGGGTGTTCAGGAGCTACACGGACAACCTCAATTGCATACCGTATTCTACATGTGCACCTCTCCTTGGCATAACTATTGATAGTAAGGGGAACCATTGGGTTGTTGACTCGTCTTGCGCGGGTAACGTGTACGATAATGGTATATGGCAGTTTTCGGTGGGTGACGCCCTTAACGCGGACCAGATCAGCACGCTGAACCCTACGAACACGGCGCACCTCTACTTGGCGGTTGAAGGCGGGTGTGGCAACTATCCGTTCCCCTTCGTGGGTGAACCCACCAAAGGCATCATACTCCCACACCACTACAGCTACGGATGGGACGAGATGCCCGGTATATCGACGCTGCTCTACTTCACGGATTTCGCCTGGGGCTACGACTCTGTTGCCTTCTTTACCGAATACGTGTGGCTCACTATAGACACGGTGTAGACTCAGATTACAACGCCGACCCTCCTCCTCCCATTTTTTCTTCTGGCACCGAGCCAGCGCCTGCCGCCTCTCTTTCTATCAAGGTGCGGCTGATCGCTTAATTGACTCCAACAACCGTTTCAACCAGAGTTATATCAGAGCGAGCGAATTTCTCTCGGACATGAAGAGAGCGGGGTTGTCACCCACAGGCTTGGCCTATCTGCTCGTGGCCCTCGTGGTCGTGGCCTCGGTGGGGGTTGCCATCTTAGCCACCCGGAGCAACCTGGCTGCTAAGACATCGGCCGTGCAGCAGACTCAGACACAGTCCACCGTCTCCGCCACCACCGGACAATCGAGCAGTGCATTCGCGGACTCGCTCTATGGCCTCCAGCTTCGCGTCGACTTAAACGCGACAAACCTCCTGCCTGGTGAATCACTGCAAGTAGCGGTGAGCGAGTTCAATACTCTATCGACCTTCAACAACGTATCTGCGTCGGAGCAGTGGCCCATCCGTGTCGCACTCGGCTCTTGCCCGAACGTCTATGACCAGCCTTTCGGAATCGCCTTGTATTCCGGGCGCGTCGACGAGCAGAACCTCTCCCAGAGTGTCCAACTCAGAATATTCCCCAATTCTGCCTGTCCGATGTTCATCAGGGCGGTCACAGGGTACGTGTTCCAGCCGCAGAGCGATCAGGTGGTCGTGCTGCCGAATGTCAACGCTGTACCCTCACCTCTTGTCGCGAACGTCACGGTCAGCATGACCTACTCGGGCCTGCCCCCCGAAGGTACCTACACGCTTGCCGTCGCAGACGAGTGGGGTGCACTGCTGTTCCTTTACTTCACGGTTCTCTAGTCCTGCTGAGGCCTGAACGAAACACACTCAAAGGTTTGCTTACGCGCTTCGGATCAAAAATGGGGGAGACGCCGATCGTGCTTAATCGGCGCTTTAGATAACCTGAGAAAGTCCGTAGACGTTCAGTTGGCCGAGGCCGCAGACTGGGTTCCAGACGCCAGGTGTCACGTAGAACTCACCGTTCTGTCCATACGCGGTCTTGAACATGAGTCCTTGGACTCCGTGACTCAGTTGAGAAATGGTGAACTGTGGGTATGGGTACACGTAGAATTTGCCGTTCATTTGCAGGTACAACAGGTACAATATGGGTGCGAGGTCGCCTATGGGGAAGGAAGTGCTGCTCTGAACCGTCGCGGTCATTCCGGCCGTGAGTGGAGCTGCTAGGCTTGTTCCGCCCCAAATGTAGGGCGAGAATGCGCCATCCTGAATCACTAAGACTCCTGTTGAGGGGTCAGCGTCGGCTGAGAGGTCAGGCAGCCCTCTCGTGCCCTTAGGGTAGAATGTGAGACCTAGGACGGGCTCGGGTATCGAAGCCACTTGAGTCGCTATGTGGATCAATGTCTGGCCCTGTGGTTCCCCGAAGAGCATCGAGAAGCCGCCACCGGTCCCGATGATTGGGTTGTAAGAATCCGAACCATAGCTCCAGGCAACTTCGAGCCTTGTGACCGAGGGGGGAGAGAATGTTGCAGTCAGGGTCGTGCCTCCCACTGCAGTGACCCATGGGTCAGTGGCGGGGCTAGACGCGGATACCTCGAAACCTAGGAATGGGTCGTAGGCAGCGTAATCGCCGGACGAGACGAAGACGCCAATCCCTTGAGCGGCAGCTTGCTGGAAGATTTCGTCGTACCCAAGCATCAGTGCGCCGCAGCTGCCCGAACCCGTACCTGTAACCGCAAAACACGCTGGGTAGTAGAACAGGTCTTCCCATGTTCCCCAGCTGAGGCTTATCATGCTGGCCAATCCGTTATTGACTACATACTCAATCGAGGCATACAGGTCGTCGTAGTCTGTTGATGACGTTACTTCCAGAATATTGGCGTGGGGAGCCATGGTGTGGGAATATTGCATGTCGATCGCTGTTTCAGTCGACCAGCCTTCCGCGTCAAGGTAGTTGGTGGCGGTCAGTACTGGAACCCCTGTTGGGTATATCACGTTGCAGACTGCACTCGGAAGCGTGAAAACGGTTTCAAAGAGAGCCAAGTCTGAGCAAGCAATGTTGTCGTAGATGTAGCTGTTGGCATCCGCAGTTTCCGGGTCCCCGAATGCATCGACTAGGGCGATGGTCTGGCCCGACCCTGAAACACCGTGGCTAAGTAACGGGTTCTCGTCATAGATGGTTTGAAGTCCACATGGGTACCAAAGGGTATAACCTGGGGGAGGTGACGTAACAACTTCGTTATACGGGCACATCTTGGGAATGGCCGACAAGGGCGTAGTACCGACGTAAGGTCCTCTCTGATGGGCGGGAGTGTAATGAGGAATATGGGAATATGGGGCGGCATTCGGAGGCGCAAGGCCGATGGTTTCAGGCATGCATTCCACCCCGATTATGTATTGTTGTACACTTGCGGGTTCGCTAGATAGTTGCCCAAGGGCGCTCTGTGCCTGGGTGTCGGTTCCGGAGGCCATGATCAGCATCGGAGCGGTCGCAATCGTGGTGAGCCCATTGGACGAAAGAATCGATTCGACTAAAGTAAACACTGGAGCAGGAACGGAGTACTGGGCGTCGAACTGAGCTGCGGAGAGAAAGTGATGATAAGAGGGACTGAGAGTATTGTAGTAAGCGTTACCCAGAAATGTTGCTAGCCCAGGCCGATTATTGAGATTGAAGAACACGAGCAGATGGGACGGCGTGCCGACGGCGGTGGGACAACTCTCGTAGACCGGCTGAGTGACTGGGACCGGGCCTGCATGTGCAAAAGGGACTGCGGCTGTCATAAGTACTAGGCTTATCAATATAGAAACCATTATGGTTTGATTTGTCATTTTCTCCAGAATTTTCATTGGGTATAACACCCAACCCTTCGGTTTACCGACTGTGCAAATATATGCCTTTGCATAACCAACCCAACCTGAATGGGCTTTTCAAGCCCAACACCTTTGTGCTTGGCCTAGAAGCCGCGGCGCGATCTTAACGGGGATTGCCAATATATTCAACTACGCCTATGCAATAGCTCATGACCTTCCGTTTCAGCGCGTGATTCTTCTTTCCATCCGGTCCGGATTCTTCAAGTTCTTTGACGATTTGTTCGGGCGTGTAGTCAATAGCGGTTAGTAGAGGTCGGATGCGTTTCAGGTGTTCATTCTTCGTGTTCTTCTTCGCGGAACCGCATCAGCCAACTTTTGATTAGGGGATTTTCTGCGAGTGCTACAAACTTTCCGGGCAGTTCCCGATTGGGGTTGGATTGTGGCATACGATTATCTATTCGTGGGATTTAACGTCGGATTGGGTCAACTTTGCGACTCCCAAATTACAAGGTAGAATGTGCAGTGGTTTAGTTGAATTGGTGTTGAGATGATTTGGAAGAATTCATGGCGCAAGTGGCAGCGTTCTTTTCCGCCGTGAACGTACTATTGCTGATAGGTTTGATCTGGATCTACGCGAGCAGTTTCAGGAAGGTGCAGGCTCAATTCACTGCCGGTTTACTCTTCTTCGCCGCATTGTTCCTGCTTCAAAACGTGATTTCGTTGTATTCGTTCCTTGCCATGTTCATGTATTACGCTCCTGGCGTCACTGGGATAATGTTGGCGATTACTATAGCCCAGACCGCTGGGTTAGCGTTCATCCTCTGGACCGGTTTACGTTAAAGATCAGAAGCTGAGAAAGGCGAGTGTGAACTATCATGTCACAGGCTCGCACCAAGCTCAGGGAATACCGACCGGGGACATTCGACAAACGAGTAGCATATGGACAGCGGGAGAGGAAACTAATGCTCGTAGCGAGGGGTATCCTTCACGGTTTCAAGGTCAAATGCAAGTCTGAGAAGGCTGCAAGCAACTTAGGTTACAGCCTCCGCGCACGAGCTCCTCGGGTCGAAAATATTGACGGGGCACGCTTCCGCATCAAGGTGAGGGTTGAAGGCGCCAAGGTGTACGTTGTAGGCGTACCAAGAAAGCTACGCAGCGAGGACTAATGTCTACCGCAAAGGTTATGCTACTTCAGGTGTATGAATATGCAGGGTTAGTGGTTTGCCCAACTCCCTCTGGTTGAGCGAATATGCACCGCGGGAATCCACATGCCCTTATGGGGAGAAGCTGTGCCTTGAATGTGAATTCGCGGAGCGGCTCCTGCTAACAGGGGTTCCTGTCGACTGTAAACGTGGTCACATTGAGAAAGTGAAGTCCCTCTGGGAGTACATGTTCAAGGGTTATAGACGCTAGCCCGACAGCATCCATCGACCCCTGCGTCGCAGGGGAAGGCTTACTAGTTCTCGTAGCACAGGCAGGAGTGTTCGAGCATGAAGTTCGGGGTTTGCATTCCAAACTACGGGGAGAGTTTCTCGATAGACGGCATGCGCACTGTAGCCGTTGAAGCGGAGAAGATGGGTTACGATTCCATTTGGACCACTGACCACATCCTGATGCCGCAACAGAGCGGGACACCGTACGAAACGATCTTAGATAGTATCACCTCACTAGCGTATCTGGCCGCACACACGAGCTCAGTGAAACTCGGGATATCCTCTCTGATCTTAGCTATGCGAAACCCAGTTGTAGCTGTGAAGCAGCTAGCGACAGTGGATCAACTCAGCGGCGGAAGATTGATGCTGGCCACCAGCGCTGGGTGGAACGAGAGGGAGTTTAAGCACCTAGGCGCTGACTTCCACACGAGAGGAAAGAGACTGGATGAATCTATTCGGTTGTTCAGAAAGATATGGTCTGGCGAAGTCGAAGAGTTTCAGGGCCGGAACATACCGAACAAGATAAGCCAAGGGGTCTTCCAACCAAAACCGACTCAGAAACACTTGACGATTTGGATCGCTGGAGGCAGCGAAGCGGCAATGCGGAGAGCGATAGAATTGGGTGATGCTTGGCACCCGAACGTTCTGCCGCTCAACGACTTCAAGCCTCTCGTCGAACGTTTCAGGGGTCTTCCGGGCGGCAGAGAGAAGCCCATCTGCGTTAGGATTGCGCTAAACACGAAGGCTGAGGGGTCCGTCTACGTTGGGCCGCAAGGGGACCGCCGCCTGATTCTCGCTAAGGACATGTCTGAAAACGGGAAGATCATTTCTCAGCTGAAGGGGCTCGGCGTCTCCTACATGCTCGTGACCCCCAGCCCTAGCGGAACCACCCCGGTCACGGATCAAGTTGCAAGCCTGAGGGCGATCTCGGAGAACTTCATACGAAAATCAGACTACATAGCCTAGCTCTCACTTGGTTGCTTCAAATCGAATTCGTTTCCGTCAGGGGCGAGGAAGGAGCACAGCCATTCGCCCCATGCCATCTTCCGAGGGGGGGCCAGTGAACTTCACACCCCTACTCTTCAGCCTCTCATACTCACGGCGAATGTCATCGGTTAGGAATGTTATCCCCGTTGGACCAGGCTCGACCCTGTGATTATCTAATTCACAGATATGTACCCGTGTGAGAGGGCGGGTCGCTCCCAGTTCGATCCAGTGCCCTGCATTTTCGGGCGTACCTTGGATTGTGGGGTCGGGGCTGGATTGCGGTGGTCCCAGGTATGCTATCCTTAGACCAAGCGTATCTGCATACCATTTTACGGCGTCGTGCCGGTTAGCAACCACAACAGCGACCGTGTCTATTCCAGTAATTGTCATAGGGCGGTTAATGTGGCCGGGTCCAATATCAAATATTCAGAAAGGTTTTCTTAAGATACTGTGAAATGGGTCGCGTGTAGAGTTATGAAAGCTATTCGGGTTCATGAGTTCGGTCCTCCCGAGGTTATGCGCTTAGAGGAAGTCCCAGATCCACGAGCGGGAGCTGGCCAAGTTGTGGTTCGCGTTGAGGCTGTCGGTGTGAACCCAGTCGAGGCTTACGTCCGCTCCGGTAGTTACGCGAGAAAGCCAGTCCTCCCGTACACGCCTGGAGCTGACGCGGCAGGTGTTGTTGAGTCAGTCGGCACCGATATTTCGGTTAGAGAGGGAATGCGTGTCTACACCTCAGGGAGCGTGAGCGGTGTCTATGCTCAGAAGGCTCTCTGCCAGGGAGTTGATGTGCACGAACTTCCCGATAACGTATCGTTCTCCCAAGGCGCAGCGGTCAATGTGCCCTACGCCACGGCCTATCGAGCCTTGTACCAGCGAGCCCACGCAATGGCTGGGGAAAACGTTCTGGTGCACGGAGCGAGTGGCGGCGTTGGAGTGGCCGCGATTCAAATTGCACGCGCGGCAGGAATGAAAGTATTCGGAACTGCAGGTTCGCAGAAGGGAAAAGAGCTTGTGCTCCAGCAGGGTGCCTATGAGGTCTTAGACCACAAAGCCTCGGACCACATGGATCAAGCCTTGGCCCTTACAGGAGGACGGGGCGTTGACGTAGTCCTTGAGATGTTGGCGAACGTGAACCTGGCGAAGGACTTGCAAATCCTCGCGCCTGGGGGACGCGTCGTAGTGATCGGAAGCAGGGGACCTATACAAATCGATCCACGGGAAACAATGATTCGCGACTCGGCGATCCTCGGCATGCTGCTCTTCAATACGCCGGAGCGTGACCTCAAAGCTATCCACAGCGCCCTTAACGCCGGCCTCTCGAACGGGACACTGCGACCGGTCGTCGGAAAAACGATGCCATTAGCCGAGGCGCCTAAAGCTCATAGGGACGTGTTGGAGTCGAGTGCCTACGGCAAGATCGTCCTTATTCCGTGAGGCGAGTGCTAGGTAGGTCGCGTAATCAAGCGTGCCCTAAAACCCGATGCGGCTTGTATGGCTCCTCGAGTCGTTTCATGTCATCGCCGTTCAGTTTCACGTCAAGGGCGGCGACGGCTTCTTCGACATGTTCAATCTTCGTCGGTCCCACTATCGGAGCGGTAACCCCTTTGTGAAGAAGCCATGAGATGGCGACTTGGGCTGGGCTTGCACCTTTTTCTTTGGCAACTTCCACCAATCGTTCGACTACGTCGAAGTCCTCCGGCCTGAAAAATCGTTCAGCGAGGAGCTCGTCGGATTTGAAGCGTTTTGAGTTGGGCATCTCCCCGCGCTTGTATCTTCCGGAGAGGAACCCTTTTGCGAGTGGGCTCCACGGAAGCAGGGCGATGCCTTGGTCCCGGCAGAGGGGGATCATTTCGCGTTCCTCCTCCCGGTAGGCGAGGTTGTAGTGATTCTGCATACTGACGAAGCGTTCCAGGCCGAGACGGTCACTGGTCCAGAGAGCTATAGCGAACTGCCACGCCCACATGCTCGAAGCGCCGATGTACCTGACCTTCCCCTGGCGAACCAAACCGTCGAGGGTTCGAAGAGTCTCTTCCACAGACGTTTCGTAATCCCATCGGTGAATCTGGTAGAGGTCTACGTGGTCCGTTCCAAGTCTCCTTAGCGAATCCTCAATTGCCTTCATGATGTGTATGCGTGAGAGGCCGTGCTGGTTTGGTTTCTCACCCATGGGAAAGTAGACCTTCGTAGCCAGGACCACATCGTCGCGACAGTCTCGGAGCAGTTCCCCGGTTATCTCTTCGGAGCGACCGTTCGAATAGGCATTAGCAGTGTCGAAGAAGTTGATGCCCAAGTCAATCGCCCGCTTGACAATTGGACGAGCCTCGTGAGGCTCCAGTTGCCAATCACTCTCGTTTCCGAATGACATACAACCGATGCAAATGCGTGAAACCTTGACCCCAGCTCTGCCTAACGTAAAGTACTCCAACTACCTCGCCTACCAGCATTTGATTTAGATGAATCGTCTCTTCAATCCGTTCAGGACCATATTCCTTGCGGCGATTTAGCCTCCCGGTCTTATCAGAACGAGCATTCCCAGCTCAAGGGCTGTGAAGATGATGAAGACTGCCACCTCTCCCCATGCTCTCCAACGCTTGGCCAATATCGGCCCGACCCAAAGGGCTGCGAACAGTACCCACGCAACAGTCAAGACCCCGGCCAACAATACCTGATTGACCATAATATCGTCGCTGGAGGAGAAGCGTGGAATGAATCTAAAACTTTCGGATTCTCTACGGCAGGTTTCGAGGCTTACCGTTTCAGTGCTCCCGGATTTCTTCTATGATAGATTGGTTTCCGTACCCTCCCTCGACAGGTTGTTCAAGGAGGCTAAAGCGAAAGCTGCTGCGGGGGGTGGGAGCCTCAGAGGTTACTCGCAAAGCGAGATTCGGGGGGGAAACGCCGTAAACTTAGCCTTCTGCTTAGCCTCGCTGTCTGTAAAGACCACGCTCTACTGCATCGGGGACAGCCATGCCCGCTACCTCTTAGCGGAACGGCCAGAAAATTGTAAGGTGCGAGTCATAGCAGGTCAACCTGGGTTCACTGTCGCACTGGAGTCCCCGTTGCGAGGCAGGATGGCTAATGTGATGATCAGCGACGTTGGAGGAATCGTCAACTTCGACGGTAGAGCACTCAACCGCACCGACACGACGCACCTAGGGAAATCAGATTGCATTGCGCTCACTAACTGGTCAGCCAATGAACGTGGAAACGAACTCGCGAGAAAAGTCTTCTCGCTTCCCGGTAGGAGAGCTAGGCTGAACTTCCTTGATCCAGCAGACCTTACCGGCGCAGAGGGGCGGATCAAGCCTCTGAGAAGACTAGTTGATCAGGGTCTGGTAGACGTCATTAGTCTCAACGAGAATGAAACGAGCATCATGATGAAGGTACTATCCCTTGGGAGGTTGCCGAAACACTACCGGGCGCCAGACGTGATCAAAGCGTCGGCCAAGCTTCACGCTGTCCTTCACGCTAGAATCGACGTCCACACGCCGATCGGAAGCGCTACTGCCTACAACGAAGAACAGGTCTGGGTCTCCTCGCCAGGATTGGTAAAGAGTTACGCCACGGGCGCAGGAGACGCATGGGACGCAGCCGACATCATTGGATCCCTGCTCCGCCTTCTACCCCGCGAAAGGCTGCAATTCGCAAACGCCTACGCTTACCTACACATTACGAGAAGGACTCGCGCCCCTAGTCTGAAGGGCGTAGAGCGCTTTCTGAGAGGCGGCATGCGGTTTGGGGTACGGTCGATCCACGAAAGAGAGCAACCCGCGCGCTAGAGCCACATTAAACTGTTCGTAAGTGCGCTGGTCGGCTACTCCAACCAGACACCTAATTTGCGGAAACTATGAACAAGGAGTACATTATCGTACTACCACTAACACATCCTCGGTGTCATGGAGTCTTCCGTGGTTTCCCGTTTAGAGCCGGATGCATCCTTCAGAATGTATTGGTCGGGATACACATTCAACGGTGTGTGTCTTACACGGTGAGCCTCACCATCTCTCCAAACGCATGCGTACAAAGATCCATAGTACGGTCCACGCTGGAACCCCTCCGAAGTCTAGCCTACGTGAAAACCGGTGATACGACAATCACCAACTATGGGTCTGTATCGAATCATGTACACGTTCACCTGCGAATGTATGAACCGGGATACACTTTCGGGGCCGAGGTGACGCAACGTGAGACTAGGTTAAGCTTGCACCAAGGCAGGATCAAGCTTCATGCTTGCATTCAACGCATGGTACTACTCATTCAGCCCTCCAGTAGCAAACTACATCGCAAACCACTCGATCGAACGCACAGTGATGCAGGCCGTCCTGTACCCAATGATAGGGATCCTGAGTCTATCGTACGGAACCTTCCAAGCCGCGAGCGCCTACCCCGAGTTCGCCATAGTCTTGGCAGGGTTGCTAGCGAGCGGAATGCTGGGGGCCTTCTACGTTGGCCTACCCGTTGGTTTCCTAAGAGCCAAGGTGAAACGTTTCCGCGCAACGAACCTCGGAAGGGCGCTTGAGAGAACACTGGCAGGAGCAGTTGTAGCGAGCGGTTGCGTCCTAGTGTTTGGTGAGCTGACGGGCTCGTCAATTGCCCTAATGCTCTCCTCATCAGCCTTGGTACTATCAACGATTCTGCTAGCGGCCACAGCAACATCAAACAGAGTTAGCAGACTGCTGACACGAGGACAGGTACATTGACGCCCCACATCTCACTGGCATGGTGCATTTCCGTTCCTCTGCGGAACAGTGCACAGAGCAACCTGCTCGACGACGACTGAGGGTGTTCCGGCCGCGGAACTCCCTACTGTCGGACTGTTTGCAGGAGAGACGGAAACCTCCGCGCTCGCCTCACTTAGACATGCAGCAGAATCTAAGACGCGCACAAACGGCGTGTAATTGCCTGGCGTACGGTAAGTGGCGGTCCGACTTGAATTACCTCCTTCGTGAGATCCATCCCCAAACCACCAATCCGTATTGAAACCACCGTGGGGAGAGGAAACGAGGTCGGTGAACGTCACATTTAGCGGGGCGACACCGACTGATCCGACACTGGTCAACTTCGTGTTGAGCGAACACGCCGACTGCCGTTGCCAGATCAGTTCATCGGGGCCGGGGGACGAAACGTCTGATCCTGCAAGCACGTCGTTGGCGCCGAGTGATTCAACGCCATAACCAGCTGCTGTGCAGGATGACTTGGTCGCGTACCCGCAGCCAAGAATGGGGGTTAGTGATGAGGTAGCATGCCAAACGTTACTGTTCGCAAGGTAAGCGAGGCTGCGAAATTCGACAGGACCCAACCGTGAGAGGTTTGGGCCGGCGGCTTTCTCTGCCACTAGATCGGCTGGAGAAATAGATGTCGCGGAAGGAAAGTTAGAGGAGTAAACGGTTACTCCATCGAGAACGAAATTCCAATCGCCCAACGCGCTGGGCATAATAGAGTAAAGGTGCGAGGTTTCGTTCCTTCCTGCTGAGTCCGCTGGTCCAAATCCATAGTACCAATTGGTCACGTCCCGCACATTCGGGAAGTATGCCCAAAACCAACGTGCATCTGAAAATGTTACGTTGTCATCAATACTGGAACATGGAGTTCCGGCGGTTGTCATGTGGGCGGTGAGGCAGTAGTAACCGGGAGAAAGAAGCACGTAACCAAACTGAATGAAGCTGCCATCTCTAAGTACATCGCCAACCCAGAAGGCATTCTCAGCCTGGCTAGTCACATTGTAGGAATTCGTCTCAATCTCAACCTGAACTCCGCTGTTATCGACTGAGTCGCTGTCACCCCATGCACCGACTTGGATTGGCTGGTCAGCATCTTGGGAATCGTTCACGGACTGGAGCGGTCGCGGAAAGCTGGGGCGTGGTGCCATGGTCGAATGGACAATGGAAACCGCAGAGGCGGATTGGGGTACGTTGTTGATGGTAAACCTCTGAACCGTCGGATGTGCGGCATGGGGAACGAGTATGGCCGCCAAGAGGAAGAGGGACATGGTTGCGACGAACAATGATTGGCGGGCTGCACGCAAGCGGCATTTGCTCTCGTCGGTTTTCCACCTAACTCTAAATAGCACTATGAAAAGGTAGTGTTTCATTATCCATACAGTAGTGTACTACGAAATCAACCGACCAACGCACTGCTGCGCGAACGAATGCGGATTCATGTCCAGTGCGTTCCATCAACGACTGCTGTAAAAGCAGGTCGGCTCGTAGGAGGGAATGATTCAGGTTAGAGTTTTCACTGACCCTCTTCCATTGGAAGGCCTACTTTCCATATCGTTCGGTTGAGCACTGAAAGAGACTGCTGAAGCGTAATCTCTAGGCTAATCTATCTTGTCTTGCGCCTTCTCCTCTGCCGCCTGCCGAGGGCGCGGCATTCTTCGAGCCGTTCGACCGCCCTTCTTAGGTGGGGAATTGTTATGGAGCCTCCCACCACTAGAGATACGTTAAAGGCTTCGAAGAACTCGGCGTCTGAAACACCCTCCTCCACGCAACGTATCACATGATACGTGATGCAATCGTCACATCTTAGCACGAGTGAGCCAACCAATCCCAGCAGTTCCTTGACCTTGGCTGAGAGAGCTCCTTCCTGATAGGCGCGTGTATCGAGATTGAAGAATCGTTGGATCTGAAGGTTTCCGGAACCCAGAATCTTCCGATTCATCTTCTCCCGATATATCCTAAACTCTTCTAGAGAATCATGATTCCTATGCATGATCCATCCGTTCGCCCAAACCAGATCACATATCCAAGAAATATCTTCTGGTGCAAGACACCGCTGGCCGGAAAACCTCACTCGACCACCCAGAACTAGTAGGACTCAATGGTCCGTGTAATCCCTCACAATGTAAGTCCTTGAGAGTGAACGTAGGTCAACGTCGAATATGGAAACGTAGAGAAAAGGAGCGAGAAAGAGGGCGTTCGAAACATCGTCTCGATTAAAACCTCTGGTGAACTACGTCTTCTTGACCGAGGCTTGGAGCTGTGACAGGACTGCTGGAGGTATGGAGCTTATGCCATGAGCCGTCTTAGCGTGCTCCGTACCTTGCTTCATTAGTTCGTCCATCGTCTCAGCGCTCATTTCACTGCTACACAGAGGGCACTTTACTGAGAAACCCATCGATATCACCTCTCAACACGAAAAGGGAGGCTCTGCAATATAACATGCAGAGATTAACCTCTAGACAGGTTGGCTCCGGGAAACACGATGTCTAGGCTGACTATCCTGAGGTCGTACTTCTGCTCCACAAGGTCAGCGAAAAACCGCTTCACCCGCACATGGGCGTCGGCGATGAATAGACTCACCCGTGAGTATACTCTTTACCACGCGACTCATGGGCGAGTCGCGACCTGCTTCACCCGCGACTCACCGGTGAGTCGCGATGCGAGTTAGCGGGAGTTCGGCGTCCCGTAGCCGAGACATGAGAACCTGTTCAAGGAGGCTTGAACTCTGTGTCGCTGCCGTAAACCCTTTGCAGCCCTTTCCGTGATGTTGCGCAAGTTCGCTAGTGAGGTTGCGCAACGTCCCTTTCCTCAGCAGTTTCGGATGATCAGCTACCGTTAACTTCACGTTACAGCCTACAATCATGTAACGTGAAAGTGGCCCGTAATCCGTCGTTCGCCGTGCGCAAGCACGCACAAAACGTAATTCTTCGTATTGCGTAAAACAGGTTTAGAAGGGGAAACTGTAAGATGAAATCAATGTCAGGATCTATCTTTCTCGTTGCTGCGGCCGTTCTTCTATCACTTTCGCTGCCCGGTCTTGTTTTCGCTCAGACCGCGCAGATTTCGTACAGTGTCAACTTAACCTCGTTTACTCTCCAGGTTACGTATCCGTCGGAAGTTATGCCCGGTGATACGTTTAACGTGAGTGTTCAGGGCACCCCGAAGAGTAACAGTGTTTACCTCCAGAACCTAACGGTCTCAACCTATTACGCCGACTCTGGAGGCCTACACGAAATCACGTCACTAACTCTGATCAGCAACCCGGTAAACTATTACGCGTATAGCGGAGTTCCGGCGGGAAGTTTTAGCAAGAGCTTCACGTTGACTGTACCGACCAACGCTCCAAGAACCTCTCTCGTGGCAATATTCTCCGAAACGGTGCAATACAGCTACTCTCCCACCTATTATGGGCCGTATCCGTTCTCGTATTGGAGCTACGGAAATCCAATCTTCTACTCCTTCTATCCCGCCTCGAGCACCGCGACGGATCAGGCAATCTCACCGTTATCCTACGTCAAGGCAACGACGCCTGAATACGTGACCCTTCAGTCTGAGTATCATATGCTTCAGCAGCAACTCAACCAAACGCAAACGCAGAACCAGCAGCTACAAGCATCCATTACGCAGCAGAAGGCCACGATCAGCCAACTGAACGGACAATTAACCTCTGCGAATACAACTGCACAGACCTACGAGACTGCCACAACACTGCTTGGCCTCATAGTTGTAGTGTTGATTGCCTTCAGCATTTACGAGATCCGGAGCAAGCAGAAAATCAAAAGTGGCAGTGAGGTTAAAGGGAAATAGCTCTGGTAACCTTCAGGATTACGTAATCTCCAAGGAAATCTTGTGATGGGTTCTCAAAGGATGGCACGAGGATTAGAGGGCGCGGCAAATCTTCTCCGCACGTGTGCCAACGTCAAACACGGCGATCAAGTGCTTATCGTCACGGATTCAGCGACTGACCCCGACGTTGCGAATACAATTATGGCTGCGGCCGCAGCTCTACATGTCGAGGCTACAAAGATCGTGATGTCGCCTCGGGCTCTCCCCGGAGATGAGCCGCCCGCCCCGGTTGTCGCTGCAATGCTGTGCGCTGATGTGGTCATCTGCCCTACCAACAGAACCCTCTTTCATACTAACGCTAGGACCGCCGCTTGTCGGAATGGAGCCCGGTTCATATCAATGGCCGGCGCGACCATGTCAGTTCTAGCCTCAAGAGCCATGGTCGCAGACTTCCCCAGGCAACGAAAAGTGTTGAACAAACTCGCGAACAGATTGACCCGCGCACGGCGTATCAGAGTTACGAACTCCGCAGGCACCAATCTAGAATTCAACGTCGAGGGCAGGAGAGGCTACGGAGTTAGCGGGATGGCCGCGCATCCAGGCGAAGCGACAGGCACACCGGACATCGAGGCGTATATCGCGCCGCTAGAAAGTGAGAGTGACGGGGTACTTTTTGTTGACGGAAGTACCTCAGTGACGGGCGTTGTGAGGCGACCTATTAAGATCACCATTCGGAAAGGGATGGCTCGAAGTCTTAGCGGAGGGGTCGATGCGCTAAGGTTGAGCAGGATACTTGGGGAGGCGGGGAGTCGGGCTGCTTATCGCGTTTGCGAGTTTGGGATCGGATTGAATCCGCGGGCGAGCATTCGAGGTTCGATAATAGAGGATGAGGGGAAGTTGGGAACAGCGCATGTAGCGTTAGGAGATAACACTAGGATTGGAGGTGTTAACAAGGCGCCAATCCACGTGGACCTCGTCTTCAAAAACCCACACGTTCAGCTTGACGGCGCAAGCGTCCTCAAAGGCAAACGGCTAATGCTCTAGCTAGCGAACTGCCGCCCCTACCTATGCCGTTGTCATAGTCGTAAAGGCAGGTTGGGTCACCGCCGCTGCTCCAACCTAGGGTTGTGAGTCCCATTAGGCTGTCGAGGGGTATGTCCGCTGTTTCAGTGTTGAAGTTTGAGCTCCAAATTCCCAGCGGTGAAGATCCCGCACCGTTCCCGATCTTCATAACGTAGCCGGCTCCAGCGCTTAATCCTTGGTCAGCAGGCTCGGTATCCGCCGGCGCCGCCTCCCACTAGTCGCCGTAACCGCCGTCGATCGCGTTCAGCGCGATTGGTTCAGTCTTTGTACCGGCCAAAAGCGACGTTGTGGGTGTGTCGCAGCCAACTGACGGGGTTGGGCTGCAAGTAATCGTGGGAAGGGTGACGAATGACGGCGACGGTGTCAAGCCCCGGCCTTTCTTGCGGATCACGAGTGCTCCATGCGTACGCTCATATGAGCGATTTTTTCGTAGACTTTGATTTTCTTGGCCAAGGTTTGATAGTCGAGAATGTATGTTTCGTAGGTGTCCCAGATGGCCACCCAGTTGAGTATCGTCAATACTCCAGCTAGGAAAAATTGAACGACGTCAGTGAGAATCTTATCGCTTCCCGGAATAAGTCTAATCCCTAAGGCGACGATGATTGTAATCGAGACGTTTACGCCTATCAGTTCAAGTCCTCTACGCAATCCTAACCTCTTTCTTTTGAGTTCAAGAGTTAGTTCTGATGCTTGGTATCCGAAGTGCTCCCGAATCGTTTGCCCTAGGCTTCGCTGAATCTTCCGGTTCAACACTGCGGTTGGAAGAGCAATGATTAGTTCAGCATCTCTCTTGAGCGGAATGTCCTCTAGGTGACTCGCGATTGCATCTTCCGCAACCTCAGTAATCTCTTTATGAGGATACGGGGACGGATCCTCCTCATCCAGCAATTGGCTTAGGCTTTTGAAGGTCAGTTTGATAGTTGATTTGTCTGCGTTCTCTGTCTGAGAGTACTTGATCACTCGCATTCAAAGTCCTTCTTTCATATTTGGTGTGCTAGTTCGCCAAACAGAGCTTAGCCTCGAGGCGTTTCCTTATCACAATTAGCGGAGAACGTCAAGAAGAGCCACTTCGTAGAAGTTTCTTTTGCTAATGCTTTGGATATGCCTAATGTTCCCAAAGTCTCGGAAGGTAGGTTACACAAGGGTATACTCAGCCCTCGAT
>Ga0187769_10000850_pt1 | contig 16930 bp, 9 predicted proteins | sample 0116_SJ02_MP02_1_FD_133140 | JGI IMG/M metagenome (GOLD analysis project Ga0187769, IMG submission 133140) | Tropical peat soil microbial communities from peatlands in Department of Meta, Colombia - 0116_SJ02_MP02_10_MG | ecosystem: Environmental > Terrestrial > Soil > Wetlands > Peat | place... | reverse complement strand
GTGCTTTCGGCGTCGGCGTTGTCGCAGTTCTTTCTCTACTATTGCAGGTCTGTCATAGCAACGTACGAACAGGTGGAGATCTCAGCCGCGTCGCGCCAGATGGCGGGTCTTGAAACGTCGCCAATTCCGGGAGAAGCATTTGGCCGCATCCTTGGCCTCGTCAAGCTCTCCCCGGCTCACGTCGATGATCGCGCAGAGCGGCTTGCCGTGCGACTTTATTTCGCTGCGGTCAGCGCGTTGCGGTTGATCATTCCGATTCGTGCGCTTTCGTCCTGGGCCGATTCCCAGCGCTCCGCTTGCGCGCACTTCGCGGCTGTGACGCTGGACCGGCGCATCATCGCAGCGGGAACCGCGCGTCGCTGAGCTGGTTCTGCGCGTGGCATTTTGTGCCTCGCATCACCAGGCATTTCGACTCGAATACCGCGCGAAGGGCGCACTTTCTCTCAGGATTCACTCCTCGCCGCCGCGAGCGCTGGCGGCCGTTTGACGCTCTCTCGCGATTACGCTAGACTCAATTCGCGGGGTGGAGCAGTCTGGTAGCTCGTCGGGCTCATAACCCGAAGGTCGTTGGTTCAAATCCAACCCCCGCAACCAATTCTATGAAGTGAGGCCGGACGCCAGAGTCCGGCCTTTTTTTCTGTGCGAGCCAGTCGAACTTAGCAATTCAACTCGCGGAGAAACGAGAAGTTCGTCGCGATCGCCAATGGTAAACCATCCCACGCTTTGTTCGCAAAAAGTGGTCATCCGCCGTCTCGCGGAAAGCAAGGAGACGGGTTACTTGCGGTAAATGACGCCGTTCTTCATCACGAAACAAACTTTCTGCAGGGCCGTGATGTCGTCGAGGGGGTTGCCTGGGACGGCGACGACGTCGGCGGCGTAGCCGGGCCTGAGCGCGCCGATCTTATCTTGCCAGCCCAATAATCTTGCTCCGTTCAGCGTGCCGGCTTGAATGGCAGCCAGCGGCGACATTCCAAATTTCACCATCAGGACAAACTCACGGGCCTGCGTGCCGTGTGGAAACGGGCCCACGTCAGAGCCCATTGCGATGGGAACGCCGGCAGCAAGTTGCCGTTTGAATTCCGCGGCGTGCAACGCGAGCAATTGGCGTTCATATTCGGCGGCTTCGGGGGTGGCGGCGTGGTCCGCAAAGTATTCGGAAATCGCAAAAGTAGGCACGGCGAAGATTTGTTTTTCGCGCATGATGCGCATGGTCTCGTCGCTTAGCTGATAGGCATGTTCGATGGATTCGACGCCAGCGCGAGCTGCGTAGAGCGTTCCGGGTTCGCCGGTGGCGTGGACCGCAACGCGATGGCCTGTGCGCGCGGCCTCGTGCACGGCGGCGAGGAGCTCTTCCTCGGTGTACTGGAATGGCGTCGACAGGCGGCCATCTACGAGCAAGTCCGGACCAGTCTCGTAGATCTTGATGAAGTCCGCGCCTTCCTTGAGTTGCTCGCGGATGACGGTGACGAGCTCGCCGGCGTTGTTGGCGTAGGTCGCGTTGGGAAGCACGTGCTGCTCGGGATTGTAGCCGATGGCATCTTCGTGGCCGCCGAGGATGTTGATGGCGTTGCCGCTGATTCGCAGGCGCGGGCCGGGAATCTGGCCCTCATTGATGGCGTTGCGGACGGCCGTGTCCGCGGAGCCTGCGCCTTCGGTTCCCAAGTCGCGCTCAGCAGTGAATCCAGCCATGAGGTCGTCGCGGGCGTTGAGAGTGGCCATGATGGTGCGCTGAGGAACAGATTCCTCGATGGTTTGAAGGTCTTCCGCGCCCGGGTGGAGAAAGAGGTGGACGTGCGCATCGATGAGACCAGGGAGAAGAGTGGTGTCGCCAAGGTCAATGATTTCGACGCCCGAGGGGCGTGTGACTTTCGCGCCGACTTCAGCTATGGCGTTACCAATGACCAGGATTTCGCCTGGGGTCGTGATCTGGCCGGATTCCACGTCGAGCAGGCGCGCGGCGTGGAGGACGATTGGGTGCGCGGCCGGCGCATGTGGTGGCAGCGCTGATTGCGCGGCGAGCAGCGCGCAGGCGAGAGGCGTGAGGACGGAAACCAGCAAGGTGCCCGGCGTATTCATGGGTTCACAGCAATAATAGCATGCGGGCGGAAAACGTGGGCCCTCGCGCGTGAGGAGCCAGGCGGAGGTCGCCGATGGCGCCGGGTGGTCACTGCGAAAGGAGCTCGATCAATGCCCGGCTCTTCGGTATCCACTCGGTCAAGAATCTACCCTGCAAGTCAGGCGCATCTCGCCACCAGAATCTCAGCTGCGCGAGCGCATGTCGCTCGAGCTGCCGCCGGCGGCAGGAACGTAGCACTTCAGCGTGTAGTCCATGACCATGCGGTCGGCGTTGAACCGCCAGCCGAGCGTGCGGATGGTGCGCTTCATGCGCTGGATCCAGCCGCGCGGAAGGCCGTCGCGATCGCGTTCGTAGAACAGCGGAATCACTTCGTCCCGCAAAACGCGATATAAATCCTCGCCGTCGCGCGCATCGTGAATATGGGGATCGGAGTGGGTGCGTCCTTTCCCGATCGCGAAACCGTTCAAACCGTCGTACGCTTCGGCCCACCAGCCGTCCAGAATCGACAAATTCAGCCCGCCATTCAGGACGACCTTTTGCCCGCTGGTGCCGGAGGCTTCTTGCGGCCGGCGGGGATTGTTCAGCCAGACGTCCACGCCTTGCACGAAGTAGCGGCCGACATTGATGTCGTAATCCTCGACGAACACGAAGCGGTCGCCAAACTGGCGGTCGTGCATCAATTGCGCGATCTGTTGCAGGATTCGCTTTCCGGGCTCGTCGTTAGGGTGAGCCTTGCCGGCGAATACGAATTGCACGGGACGCTTCGGGTCGTTGACCATGGACGCGAGCTTCTCGAGATCGGTGAGGATCAGGTTCGCCCGCTTGTACGTAGCGAATCGCCGCGCGAATCCGATGGTCAGCGCGTCGGGACTCAGCACGTCTGCGAATTCGGCGCGCACTTCCTCCGGCTCGCCGCGGCGCTCGGCCGCTTCGACGGCGCGGCGGCGCACGAATTCAAGTAACTGGGATTTCAGGCCGAGGTGCGTTTCCCAGAGCTCGCCGTCATTTACGCTCTCGATGGCTTCCCAGAGTTTCGCCTCTACGCTGCGTTCATGCCAGCCGGTTCCCAGGTGACGATCGTAGAGGCGGGACATCTGCGGGGCCAGCCACGACGGCACGTGGACGCCGTTGGTGATGTGGCCGATGGGGAGCGTGCGCTCGAACCTCCGGCGGTACAATCCTCTCCACATGGCGCGCGAGACGTCGCCATGCAGCGCCGAGACTGCGTTCGCATGGCGTGAAAGCTTGAGCGCCATCACAGTCATGCAGAATTGCTCGTCCTTGTTGTCCGGAATCTCGCGGCCCAGCCCCATCAGCCGGTCATGGTCAATTCCAAGTTGCTCGCGGAGAGGGCCGAGGTGTTCCTCGATCAAGCCCGCGTCGAAGCGATCGTGTCCCGCGGGCACCGGCGTATGTGTGGTGAAGACGACTTCCGCCGCGATGCGTGGCGCGGCTTCGTCGAATGTCAGGCCTTCTTCCTGCATGCGGCTGCGAATCGCTTCGAGCACGGCGAACGCGCTGTGCCCCTCGTTCAAATGAAGCACCCCGGGCGTGGTGCCCATCGCGGTGAGCGCGCGGAAGCCCCCGACGCCCAGGAGCATCTCTTGCCGGATGCGCAAGCGCACGTCGCCGCCGTAGAGGCGCGAGGAAAGGTCGCGGTCCTCAGGTGAATTGCCTTCCACATCCGAATCGAGCAAAAGCAAATCGCAGCGCCCGACCCGCACCCGCCAGACCTTCGCCCGGAGCGCGCTTTCGCGCATCTCGATTTGGATACTGACAGGCTCGCCTCGAAGTCCGATGGCCGGCTCGAGAGGCAACCGGCTGACCTCCATGGGGAGATACGCCTCCTTCTGCCAGCCGTTCTCGTCGAGGTACTGCCGAAAATATCCTTGCCGATAGAATAGGCCGACGCCGACCAGCGGAATTCCCAAGTCCGATGCGCTCTTGATGTGATCCCCGGCGAGGACGCCGAGCCCGCCGGAATAGATTGGGATCGATTCATGCAAGCCGAATTCCGCGGAGAAATACGCCACGGGGCGCGGGCGAAGGACGCCGGCGTATCGCGCTCCCCAAGTTCGATCCGCCTCGAGATACTCTCGTTGACGGCGGAAGGCGTAGTTGATGCGGCCGTGAAGCACCAATTCCTGCGCGCGCCGCTCGGTTTCTGCGAGCGGGATTTCGTTCAGCAGCACCACGGGATTGTGATTGAGTTCCCGCCAGCGCACAGGGTCCAGGTCGCGGAAAAGGCTGGTCGTGTCCGCGTCCCAGCTCCACCACAAATTGCGCGCCAGCGACCACAGGCGTTCCCGCACGGGCGCGATGAACCGGTCGAGCGTCCGCGCCTCGCTCACCACCGGCGCCAACTGCGCCGCCGCTTCGGCGAGCATGCGGATTTCGTCCTCGCGAAAGGCGCGCGGCTCGACGGTCTGCACCACCAGCACCCCCTGCAGCACGCCGCGATCGATTACGGGCACACCGAGGAAGGATTGGTACTGGTCTTCGCCCGACTCCGTGAAGTATTTGAAATGCGGGTGGTTCTTGGCCTGCTCGGCCGCCACCGGCCGAGCGGTTTCCGCTACGAGGCCCGCCAACCCTTCCCGCACGGACATGCGCAGGGTCCCGACGCACTGCGGCCGCAGTCCGAGCGTCGCGGCCAGCACGAGAGTCGCGCGATCGGGCTCGAGCAGATACGCCGAGCAAACGTCGGTCTTGAAGCGCTTTGCGATCAGCGCGGCCACATTCTTGAGAGTGTCCGCGGGATTCCCGCCGACTGCGGTGAGATTCGCGATTTCGTCGAGCGTCAGCACGTGTCCTGCCTGACGAGATCTTGCGGAGTGGGCCATATGGAGACCTTGTCCTCGCTTTGCTGCAATCCCACGCACCCCTTGCCGCGCCGTGGGCCGCGCGCCGCTCATTCCAACGGTTCTTACCGTGCGCCGGGCACTACACTAATCGCTGAGCGGTGCGATTACCCGGAAAAGTATAAATCCGTTCAATCGAAAATTCTCGGCCCCGAATAGCGAGCTGTTTCTAAGAATCGCCATGACAGCCCGGCGGGCTCCGCGAGCGAAGCCCCAAGGGAGTGTGCATGAAACCAAGAAATTGTGTCGCGGGCACGTCGAACTTGCGCCTCGTGCCGCGCGTGCTACACTCCGCGCCACCGGAGGGGAGAGGGGAACGAATGACGTTTGCTCGCTCGATCGGACGCTGGGCGATGACGGGTCTGGTGATTAATTGCATCATCGGCAGCGGCATTTTTGGCGTACCGGGAGAACTCAATCGGCTGCTGGGCCGCGCCAGCCCCATCGCGATGATCGCAGGCGCGCTGGCGGTGGTCTTCATCATTGCGCCGACCGCCGAAGTCGCGTCCCAGTTTTCAGAGCCGGGCGGTGCGTATCTGTACGCCCGCAGCGGCTTCGGGCGATTTGCGGGTCTTCAGGTGGGCTGGTTCCAGTTGCTGGCGATCATCGGCGCGACGGCCGCGAACGCCAACCTTTTCGTCGTTTACCTGGCGGGATTTCTTTCGCGCGCGGGTCACGGCTTACCGCGGGTGCTGTTTCTTTCGGCGCTGATCTGCGTTCCCGCTGTGGTGAATTACCTCGGCGCGCGCAGCGGCGCCGGGCTGAGCAGCGTCCTCGTAGTCGCCAAGTTGCTGCCGCTAGTCCTGCTGATTTTCGTCGGCGTCGCGCGCTTCGGCCGCCACTTTGCCCTGATCCACTTCGCGCAAATCACGGCGCCGGGTGTGAGCCCGTGGTTGCTCGCGCTCGTGTTGATGGTTTTTTCTTACACCGGATTCGAATACGCGATTATTCCGAGCGGGGAAGTGAAGAATCCGAGGCGGACCCTCCCTTTCGCTCTGGCAGCTAGCATTCTGCTGGTGATGGTGGTTTATACGCTGCTGCAATTTGTGACGGTGGCCACGATCGGCACGAGCGCGAGCCCTCGCCCCGTGGCCGAGATTGCATCGGTGTTGCTCGGGCATCGCGGAGCGATTCTGATCGGGATCGCGGTGTTGGTTTCCACGGGCGGATTTGTTTCGAGCGTCATGCTGCACGGGCCGCGCTTGGCGTATTCCATGGCGGCACAGGGCGAGTTCCCGCGATCACTCGGAAGCCTGCACCCGCGCTTCCGGACTCCTCACGTCGCGATTGCCGGTTACGCGGCGCTGGTCTGGCTGCTCGCGGTGACTGGCGGTTTTCTTTGGGCTGTCGTACTGAGTACTGCGGCGAGCGCGATTGTGTACGCTTCCATTTGTGGCGCGTTGATTCAGTTGCGGCGGCACAGCCCTCACGCGGATGCGCTGCGCGTGCCTCTCGGCCGCGCGATTGCGGCTGGCGGGATATTAATCTCAGCCGCTTTGCTCACACAGTTGGATCGTCTTGGGACGATTCTGATGTGCGCCACCGCAATTGTCGCGGCCGCAAATTGGTGGGTGACTCAGCGCCGCACCGCCCAACCGCCGGGCATTTGATCGTGCGCCGCCATCCCGCCCGGAATCCTATCCTCACGAGTGCGGTGCGCCTTCACGAGTTTGCATCGCGCGGGGTGGGGCGCTACTCTAAGCGTCGAGGCATCCATGCCGAGCGCGAGGCTTCCCAGAATCTTGTTCTTCCTTTTGGTGCTCGTGGCGCTGGCGCGATGCAGCCATTTCTATCCGCTTCTCCCAGAGCGGATGGCATCGCACTTCGACATGTCCGGCCTCCCAAACGGCTGGATGACAAAGGCGCTCTTCTTCGAGCTCTACGCCGTGGGGGTGGCGATTGGCGTCGTCGTCGTTTTCCTCCCTGCGCTCACGGTGGCCAAGTTGCCCGCTTCTCTCATCAATTTGCCGAACAAGAAGTACTGGCTCGCGCCCGAGCACCGCGACGAGACATACGCATTTCTCAAGCGCAGCTTCGCATGGTTCGGTTGCGCGTTTCTCGCTGTTGAAGTTGTGGGGCTCGATCTCGCAATGCAAGCCAATCTCGTTTCACCACCGCACTTTTCCTCGGAGTCCATGTCCGTCTGCTTGGTCGTGTTTCTCATTTGGACGGTCTGGTGGACTATTGATTTCATCCGCCATTTCTCCGCTCCCGAGTCTTCGAGCTAGCGACATTTTCCAGCGTGGATTTTGTGTTCTGCTCCTTGACCCCGCACTCATCCGGAAAGTTCAAGCCGTGGCTAAAGTCACACGACTGTCTTGTGGCTGACACTCTGTTACGCGTCGTGAAGGAGCATTTCCCCGGGCCGCTCCGGTGTTTTCGCATTGGCACCCCGCGTGCTCCCGCAAGCGAGTGGTCTCGGTCGGCTTCGTATGAAACCTATGCAAGCAGCGCCGGGTGGTTTATATTTGCGGGGGTTTGACGCCGCAAGGCGGGATGAGCCTGCCATCAACCGCCGCAAGCTAATTCCGATTGCAATGGTGGCCCTGCTGCTGGGCCTGGCGGCGATTCTTCGTATTCGTTCGGGTGCGCAGGCCAACGCCGCGTCCCGGCCGCCCGTTGCGGGGACCTCATCCGCGTCGAGCACCGGAAGTGTTCCCGTCGCTTCGCGGCCTGTTTCGTGGGAAGACCGGTTCGGCGACGGCACGCCCGATTTCCTCCGCCTGGATACGGAGTCCGACCGCGACGCCTTTCGCCGCTGGTTCGCGCTCGTGGCGGAGTACCAGGCGCTGCGGCCCGCCTCTCAGCTCCCCGCGGAGATCGTTGATTGCGCCGCGCTGCTGCGCTTCTCCTATCGCAACGCCTTGCGCATGCACGATCGGGCGTGGGTTGCGGAGACGCAAATCGATCCGCCCGTTGCGCCGCCTCCCATCGCCAAGTACCACTATCCGTACACGCCCATCGGTGCGGGGCTGTTTCGCGTGCGTGTGGGTCCCGCACTGCCGCAGGACGCCCGTGACGCCGCCTTCGCCGAGTTCGCCGACGCGGAAACGCTGAAGTCGTTCAACACTTATTTCGTCTCGCGTGATGTCCGCGACGCGCGCCCGGGCGACCTGCTCTTCTATCGGCAACTTGTTCAGGACGAGCCGTATCACTCCATGATTTTCGTCGGCCACACCCAGTGGCTGCCGTCGGAAGGGCCAAGCTGGCAGGACGGCATCGTCGTCTATGACACGGGACCTACGGATCATGCGCCCGGCCAGATGCGCCGCGTTCGTCTGGCGGATTTGCTCGCGTTTCCATTGCCGCGCTGGCGCCCGGTGCCCGGCAATAGCAATTTTCTAGGCGTGTACCGGTGGACGATTCTCCGGGACGAGGAGTAACTGTATGCACGAGAAATTTCAAGCAGCCCTGCCTCAGAAAGCGCCGGCGCAGGCTTTCCGCGCGTGGTTGCGGCGCAGCTTGTTCCTTCTCACCTTGCTCGCCCTGGTCATTATCGTTCCACCGGTCGGGAAGGGCGCTGATTCTTACTTTTCGTTGACCACGACCGAGACATTTCTCCCCGGCGAACAAGTCTCCCTGCGCCTGAACGCGGATAACGTCTCCGCACTCGAGTTTCGCGTTTACAGAGTGAAGGACCCCATCGCCTTCTTCGAGCGCCTCGACGACGTGCACAGCTTCGGCCACGTCGTGCCGAAGGAGCAAGTCGAATCGCCCACGCTGATCGAGCGCTTCCACGACTGGAAACTCGACACCTGGCACAGGATTCGCGATTTCTTCCGGATGCAGTATTCGGCCCGCTCGCGGGCGCAGATTCGCGAGCAACGGGCCGCCGCGCGCCAATCGAACGTCGGCACGGCGGCCGGTTTCGCGCAAATCCCGCTGCTGAACAGTTCGCAGCTCGTGGCCCGCTGGCGGCAGGATCTTCCCTCTCATTTCATCGAGGAATCGCAGCAAGTTCCGGTGAATAATTTGGGACGCGGCGTCTATCTGGTCGAAGCCACCGACGGCGACCTGCGCGCGTACACGATTCTCATCGTGAGCGAGCTGGGCCTCGTCATCAAGACCGCGCCCGGACAATTCCTCGCCTTCGCCGCGGACCGCCGCACCGGTCAGCCGATACCCGGGACCGCGGTGCGCGTCTGGTCCGACAAAAAAGAAAACGCGCAACTCACCAGCGACGCGAACGGCCTCGCGGCCTCGCCGTTGCTGCAGGGCCAGTTCACGGATGTCCGCGTCATCGGCGTGCACGGCGACGACGTCGCTGTGGTTACGCCGTACACCTACAGCCTTGTCGGCGATCCAGCGGACAATTGGGTCGGCTACCTCTACACCGATCGGCCCGTCTACCGTCCGGGCGACACGACCCACTACAAAGTCATCGTGCGCCAGCGCAACGGCGAGAGCCTCGCCATACCCGCTAACCGCGGCGTTCAGCTTCAAATTCAGGACCCCGACGGCAAAGTGATGCAACAGACGAACGCCACGCTTTCGCCGATGGGAACGGCCACATCCGATTTCACGATCCCCGCGAATGCCGCGCTGGGCTACTACTCCCTGAACGCGAGCGTCGGCAGCGCTCAGCAAGGCGCGATCGGCGGCGGATTCTATGTCGAAGATTACAAGAAGCCCGAATACGCGGTGACGGTGACGCCCTCCCAGCCGCGCGTTCTCCAGGGGAACTCTACGGACGCCACCATCGAGGCCAAATACTATTTCGGAGAACCGGTCGCGGGAGCAAGCGTGAAGTACGTGGTCCACACTTCAACCTATTGGACACCGTTCATCGAGAGCGATGAGGAAGAAGATTCAACGGCGCAGGCCGGCGATGCCGATAACAACGGCGACACGAGCGATGACGAATATTACGCGGGCGAACAGATATCCGAGCAAAGCGGCACGCTCGATGCCAACGGGAAACTCGTCGTCCATATCCCGACGCAAGTGGACGCGCACCACTACGACGTGCGCTATCGCATCGAAGCGCGCGTCACGGACGCCGCCAACCGCGAAATCTCCGGCGCCAATTCCGTCATCGCCACCTATGGCAGCTTCGCCGTGGGAATTGACGCGCAGAGCTACATGTACAAGAAGGGCGACGCGATTCTGGCCGACGCTATCGCAAGAGATTACGACGGCAATCCGATTCGCACCGCCGTGCACGCCGAATTGCTGCGTTGGAACTTCTACAATAGCGGTTCGCGCGGTAGCGAACAGCTCGTTGCCTCCAGTGACGCGCAGACCGGCGCCGACGGCACGGCTCGCGTTTCGTTTACGGCTCCGGATAGCGGCAGCTACCGCCTGCGCGTCTCCGCGCAGACGCCGGAAGGCCGCACCGTCACCAGTGAGACCTACCTTTGGATCATAGGCCCCGGCGAATTCGAGTGGGGCGGGGAGGGCCGCCAGATTCGCATCGAGGCCGATAAGAAGACCTATAGCGTCGGAGACACTGCGCACGTGCTCATCATGACCGGCGTGCCGGATTCGTATCTCCTGATCACGACCGAGCGCCGCACGATCCAGACGCAACACGTTGTCCACGCGACTTCCGATAGCGTGACGGTCGATGTGCCCATCACCAGCGATGATCAGCCCAATGTCTATCTCTCCGCCTCATTTCTATACGGCAACCAGCTCTACCAGGCGAGCAAGGATCTCAAGGCGCCTGCGGTTCAGCAGCAGCTTAAAATCGACGTTCAACCGGTGAAGGCGCAATTCGAGCCGGGCGAGAAAGCCGGCTATACGATTACAGCGCACGACGCGAGCGGCCATCCCGTCGCGGGCGAATTCAGCATCGGAATCGTGGATGAAGCCATCTACGCAATTCACCCCGATCAGTCCGGCGACATTTTCACGAGCTTTTACGGTGAGGTATACGACCGCGTCGGCATGGATACCTCGCTGCAGTTCTATTTCAGCGGGGAAGCGGGCAGGAAGGCGATGATCCTCGCGGGGGGCGCCGGAAGCGGCGTGAACTCGCGGCGCGATCTCGCGCAATTGAAGCCCGCAAACCTCGTCCAGCCGCAAATCCGCAAGAATTTCCCGGACACGGCGTATTGGCTCGCCGACATCCGCACGGACGAAACGGGCCGCGCGCAAACGACGCTCGAATTCCCCGATTCCCTGACGACGTGGCGCGCGACCGTGCGCGGCGTCACCTCGGACACGAAGGTCGGGAGCGCCATCAACCGCGTCATCGTGCGCAAGAATCTGCTCGTACGCTTGGCCGTGCCTCGCTTCTTCCGCCAGGGCGACGAAGTGGTGGTCTCGGCCATCGTGCAGAATTACTTGCCGGCTGCGAAGACCGCCCGCGTTTCGCTCGACCTGAAAGGCCTCGACGTCCTCGACGGTGCGACGCGCGACGTCAATGTCCCCAGCAATGGCCAGGCGAAACTCGACTGGCGCGTGCGCGCGCAGTCCGTGGCGCAGGCCGATCTTCTCGTTAAGGCCCTGACCGATCAGGAATCCGACGCCATGGAGATCACGCTCCCGGTGATTCCGTATGGTGTAAAGCAAACGGAAGCCGCGTCGGGAACGATCTCAGCGCAAGATCAGCAACAGACCGCAAGCGTGAATCTCCCGGGTGATCCCGCCCAAGCGGCGCAGTCGCTCGACATCTCGGTCAATTCCTCCATCGCGGGAAGCCTCTTCGCCGCGCTGGATTATTTGACCAGCTACCCCTACGGATGCACCGAGCAGACGATGTCCAGTTTTCTGCCGGACATTATTGTCGCGAAAGCGATGAAGGATTTGCAGTTGCAGGCGACCGTAGATACCCCCGAGCTGGAGAAGCAAATTCAAGCCGGCCTCGACCGCCTCAAGGATTTCCAGCATGACGACGGCGGCTGGGGCTGGTGGAAGGACGATGAGAGTCAGGTCTTTATGACGGCCTACGTCGTGAGCGGATACGGCCAGGCGCGCGCGGCGGGCGTGAACGTGGATTCGGACTCGCTGGCGCACGGCGTGCAATTTCTTTCCGATTCGTTCGCGAAGTATCCGAACATGCGGCCCGATTTGCGGGCGTTTGTGAATTACGCGCTCGCACTCAACGGCGCATCCAAGCCGGACTGGCTTAACGCCGCGTGGGATGCGCGCGGCTCGATGAACACGAAGGGCCTCGCCATGCTGGGCCTCGCGCTCGAGACTGCCGGAGATGCGGCGCGCGCAAAGCAAATCGCCACGGAGCTCGAGTCCAAGGCCAAAGTAAACGATCAGGAAGCCTCCTGGCCGGCCAGCTACGATTACTTCATGGAGTTCGAGTGGGATGATTCGCCGGATACGACCGCGTACGCTGTGCAACTCCTCAGCCACCAGGATCCTTCGAGCCCACTCTTGCCGAAAGCCGCGTTCTGGCTGGTGAATCATCGCGACGGTGGTTTCTATTGGGACAGCACGGAAGAAACCGCGATGGTGATTTTCGGCTTGACCGAATACGTGAAGACGAGCCACGAACTGAACGCGAATTTTAAGGCCGACGTGTTCGTCAACGGCAAGCAGGTGTTCTCCAAGCAATTCACGTCCGCGGACGCCTTCAATCCTGTTCAGCCCTCGATTCATCTCAATACGGCCGATCTCAAGCCCGGCGCAAATGAAATCGTCGTGCACAAGTCCGGGACGGGCCGTCTGTACTGGTCGGCCAACGGCAGCTACTACTCGGCCGACAAACGCCTCGTGCAGAGCAACGGTCTCTCGCTGAACATTACGCGGGACTATTTCCGCATGACGGCGCAAAGCGTGAACGGAAAGATCGTCTATCATCTCGATCCGCTCTCCGGCGATGTGCACGTCGGCGATCTTCTTGCTGTCCGCGTTACCATCGGCGGCGGCGAGTGGCGCTATCTGCTCATCGAAGATCCGATTCCAGCCGGCGCCGAGTTCGTCACGCGCGACGATCTCTACGCCCTCGATCAGCAGCCGCCGTGGTGGCAGACCTTCTACGAACGCCGCGAATTCCATGACGACCACGCCGCGTTCTTCGAGACCTACTTCAATGGAACGCGCGTTTACACGTACTTGCTGAAGATCGTCAATCCCGGCAAGTTCCGCGTGAGCCCGGCAAAGGTCTCGCCCATGTATCAGTCCGGCGTCTCGGCCACTACAGATGCCGCTACCTTGGAGGTGCAGCCGTGAGCCGCTTCTCGCTGATTCGTCCCGCTTACTCCGCGGCTTTTCGCAGCGGTTGGATTTGGCTGATCCAGTTCCTCGGCAACATTGCCCTTTTCGTTTTGTTTGTACTGTGGCTCCGGATTCCTGAAGCCCACTTCTGGCAAGTCGCCGCAAGCGTTCTCTGCGCGGTAGGACTCCTTTGCGGCGCGCTGGTTCTGCACGGCGGGACGCTCGATTATTTTCGCGACCGCACCGCGGATGGGCAAGCCTGCCTGGGCGCCGCGTTCGGACGCGCGTTTCGCCACGTGGCCGCCTTCGCCATTTGGTTGTTCATCGCGTATGTCTTATGGATTCAATTCAATCATCTGGACGCGTTTTCCGAGCAGATACCCACATTTCTCCGTTCGGAGTTTCCCGTCTGGCTGCGGCGGCTCATTACACTGAACGCGCTCGAAAATGCCTACGCGGCCGGCCAGTTCGTTCTGCAATGGATCGTTGCGGTGGGGTTGCTCCTGCCTCCGGCGCTGCAAACCGCGAATCTTGGTTTTCGCGGCTTCGGCAAGAAAGGTTTCGCGGCGTGGGGCCGAACGATCGCGCGCCTCGATTACTGGATTGTCGTCGCCATTGCCGCGCTCATCGGCGTCTGGGCCGCGAACTGGGATTTGAGTTGGAGGCCGACCGGGCCGAACGCGACCCCAAACATGGAAACCGTCAGCCTCGTGCTCCGTCTCCTCTTGGCTTACTTGCTTATGATCGCTTCCTGGCTCACGACCTGTTCAATGCTGGGGGCGTGCGCCGCTCGAAGCGGAGACTCCGGCGGGAAGCCCGCTGCTTAACCAGCCCAGCACCGCATCCTTTCCATACTGCGCCACAAGCGCCGCAACGCGCGATTGCGCCGCGGCATAAGCGCGTCCCAACTCTTCTCGATCCTGCGAATTCTCGAAAATCGATTCCATCTGGCTCTCGGTCATGCTGCCGGATGCGCCGGGCGCAGACGGACTGGCGCCGGACAGATAGAGCACGAGTCCCTCTCGAAACCAGATGGGGATGCCCGGCCGCGCGCGCGATTCGATGAGCAGATGAAACAATTCGTGGCGCAGCGTGGATTCGAGAATGTCTTTCGCGCGCAGTTCCGCGAGCGGCTGCAGGCGGATTGTCTCGCCGCGCGTCGAGGCCGCCACCCAGCCGGGCTGGCCGGTTGCGTCGCGATAGAGGTCTAGGGACGGATAGATTTGCAGATGCACCGTGAAGGGAAGCCGCCAGCCGACCGCCTGTTCGTCCTCGGTGAGGAGCCGCTCCGCGATGGGAAGAATTGCGGAATCCTGATCGGGCGCGAGGGTTTGCAGCTCGAAGCGATCGCCCGTCCGAATTTGCCAGGCAAGGGCAGGCCGCGCGCCGAGTTCCGTGCCAGGGTAATAAAAACTGAGGATTTGCTTGTAGTCTTTGCCCTCGCGGGCCATTTCTTCCGCCCCATCTTGGCATAAGCCCACGCCGTGTCCTGTGCCGCGCCCGGAAAACACTAGGCGGTCCCCGTCCACGCGCACGTTGTAGAGATCGCTTCGGATCTTGTTCCAGCCGAGGGCGCGGTCCACCGCAAAGCGAAACGTCGAGGCTGAGATTTCGACGCTGGGCGGCGAGCCGCCATCGAGTCGCACGAGTGCCGCGCGGCCGCTCTCGGACCGCGCCGCGATTTCAAGCGTCGTCCAACCGCGCGGGACATCGAGCCCGGCGGCGCGCAGCGCCGTGTCAATCTCCGCCACGGTAATCGTGGATTCCCAGGTTTGCAGGCGCGGCAAAATACAATATGGGTCGGCGTGCGTGCGAAGGTAAGGCGCATCCGTCCCCGGCCAGACCTCGCTCGCCGAAGCTGTGGTGCCACCGCAGTTCTGGTGGTAGTAGGTTTCTGCCGGCGCGCCGCCGTACCAGAGCAGCATGCCCTTCGTTGCCTCGGCCGCCGCCACCGCGCCGGGATTGGGCGTCGTCCACGAAACAACCTGGCAGTGCGTGTTGTCGCAGAGATCGAACCCTTCGGCGGCATGCCGTCCGCGGAATCGCACGGCATACGTGCGCACCGCGACGGCCAATGCTTTCATGTTTTCCGCCTGCGTGCGGTCGCCGGTCTCTGCGGTCAGTACGGCCGCCACGTACTCTTCGACCGGCAGCGTCGCTATGATTTGCAGGCGTCCGTCGCGCGCGGCCACGCGAAGCGGGAAGTGCGCGCTGATGGGTTGCAGATGGGCGGCTTCGAGACGATACCGGCCGGCGAGAAACAGTTCCGGCGTTTGTCCGGCCTCGCCGACAATGATTTGCGAGCCTGAGGCGCGCACCCCCACCTCCTCGCCGGTGGAATCCACGCAGGTCGCGCACGTTCGCCAGCGGAGCATCCCGTCGGCCGCTCGGATGGTCATTTCAGCGGGCGGGCGCAACGTGTAAACGCCGACGCGAATGTCTTGGCCGCGCGCGGTGCCGCAAGCCACAGCTAGAAACAGGAACGTGAATGCATGGACTCGCGCCTTCATGGCCTTTTGTATCTCGCGTATGCGGAAAAAATTGGCCGGGCGAGCGCGGCGGCATCCATGCCCCGGCCGTTTTCGAGGTAGATCAACACGGCGATTTCCGGCCGGTCGGCCGGAGCGTAGCCGACAAAAAACCCGTGCGAGCGCAGCGAATCCTCTGACGATGCCGTCCCGGTCTTTCCCGCGGCGCTCATATCGGCGACGGAAGCAGCATGCGCCATGCCATACGCTACGGAATCAGCGAGTCCCGCGAAGACCGTCGCCTCGGGGCCGGAGCGCCACTCGCGGCGGCGCAACGCGAGTTTCCGGTACGCCTCGAGCAGCTCGAGTGGCGTCACCTCAACACCCCAGCTGCCGAGCGCTTCGAGTTGCAATTCCGACCGATTGGCAGGGAGGGAGATTGTGCCGGTCGCCTCGTTGCTCGCGCGGCCGGTGGGAGAGTCGAGGCCGGCTTTGCGGAACGCCTGCACCAATTCGCGGGCGCTGAGCCGCGTCGCGACCTCCGAAACGTACGTGTTGCAGGACCACGCAATCGCGGCTTCCGCATCGATCTGGGAAACGTCCGCCGGATGCGTGCAGTCCATACGCGTGCCGCCGATGGTGAGCGTACGCCGGCAAACGATCCGCTGCTCCGGATCGAGACGCCCGGATTCCAGCAGCGCCATCAGCACGAACGGCTTCAGCGTCGAGCCGGGGCGATCCAGCCGGCGCGCGGCGATGTCGAGGCCTCGCGCGGCGAGAATGGATCCGGATGCCACGTCCTGGACGACGATCGCGCCGGGTTCGGCGGACATCCGAGACACCGCGGCGCTCATCGCCGCCGATAGCGAAGTCTGCGGCGCGGCCGAAGCCGCGCAGAGCAGTGCCTCGGCAAGAAGCAGCGGCACAAGTGCGAGCCTTGCTTGGCGCGGTGGCATGGAGGCATATTGTATTGCCGATTCGCGCTCGTGCGGAACGATTCAGACGTAGCGCGCGGAGGAGCGCCGCTCGGCGGCGAGCGATTCGAGAATTTTCTCCACGGAAGGATAACCCGCGGCTGGAAGCGTGAGCTTCGGCCGGATGCGGTTGAAAATCTGGGCGGCCATGCGATAACGGACGCCGGGATCGAGCGCGTCGCGGCGGTTGAGAAAGGTTTCGATCAGGTTCGCTTCTTCCGGGCTGAGCCGCGCGGCTCCATACGGGGCTGCCGGACCCGCAGACTCCGCGGGCGCTTGCCACAGTGGCCGAATATCGGCGAGCTTCTTCTCGTGGACCACGACGGTCCCGGCGACGAAATCCCCCAGGCGCTTATTTTGGCGGTTCATCAGCGCGGTGAAGATTCCCACGCCATAGAAGAACGGCAGTTGATCCACGATGCGCATGAGGTTCCG
>Ga0187769_10000849_pt1 | contig 16939 bp, 17 predicted proteins | sample 0116_SJ02_MP02_1_FD_133140 | JGI IMG/M metagenome (GOLD analysis project Ga0187769, IMG submission 133140) | Tropical peat soil microbial communities from peatlands in Department of Meta, Colombia - 0116_SJ02_MP02_10_MG | ecosystem: Environmental > Terrestrial > Soil > Wetlands > Peat | place... | reverse complement strand
TCTGGGGCCCCATGCCCAATAGAGATCACCCCTACTGGGTGGAAGTGAGCAGGAATGCCTAGCAACTCCTTCATCCCTTTAACATCAAACACACCGGAGAAGGCCGCAGCAAGACCGGAATCGACGGCGCCCAATAGAAGAACCATGCAGCCCGCACCGATGTCGAAGAACCAATAGGGAGTGGGCCATTCAATCTCTTTCCCATTTTCATCGAGTTTGTCTGGCTCGTTGTATCGGTCGTGGTACAGCTTCTCGCTTACGCAGGCAATTATGGCGACGGGAGCCTCCGAGATCCACCTGTGGAAGCCCATCGCACTGTAGTCTCCCTCTCCCTGTAGCTTCGCAACCTTGTCCTTCGTCTCCATGTCTGTGACAACCACATAGGCGCTTCCTTGGCTAAACCCCGCACTGGGAGAGTGCTGAGCAAGTTCGAGAATATGATCAGTTTCGTCTTTGGATACTTGCTCATCGGTGAAATGTCTGACCATACGGCGTTTCCGAACGACCATCTGGAATTCCATGCGGTCTAAGAGGCCGCACTGTTATTATTAAAATTCGAATTCGAATAGGCCTAGTTAATCGTAGGCTCCATTCGGTACTTTTGTCGACATCAACGTATCACGGTCGGAGCCCGAGCAAGAAAGAGATACACGTTCACCAATCCTTTGCAGCAACACGCTCTTCCAGGAGCAGCGTTCTTGCAGAACTCATGGGCACCGGAAAGGCACATCCCACACGACGTCATGATTGCGCCGGCTCTTCGCCCTAGTAATGAACCGCTCCGAATGGGACTCTATACTCGACGGATAATCAAAGCCGGATCAAGCGGAGAGGGAGCCTCTCACAGGCGATTTCCCCGAATTCGCGAACACACTTGGCTATGATTGCTAGCTTCCGCCCTTCACGCGCATTATCCTGTTTCTGCCCATCATCGACCAGAACTCGACTTCGACACCTGGGGCGAGGGTCCCGTTGAGCTCGGCTGCTTCCTCTGCGGTGGGTTTGGGGGTTTCGAGGACCTCGAAGGTGGCCAGGTCCATTATTTGGACGGTGTTGTCCATGATTGACGTAACCTGTCCTGACCTCTTGTCAATCATAGGAATGTCCACCCTTGATTCCGCTGGCGAAACATAGCTCTTCTTCGACCCAGTGAACAGAGAGATAGCGACCAGCCTGACCTTGGCGCTCCCGTGCTTACCGGGCTTAAAGTGCTCCCGGCTCACGACCCTGCACGGCTCCCCATCTATAATGATGTAACTTCCTTCTTTGACGCTTCCAAGCTCGGCAGGTCTACTCAAAGATTAGCGAACGTGCCTCCTGAACAAAGTAAATAAACGCCACGCGAGGAGATGGGCTCGTACGCATTAATGATTAGCCGACCGACCAACGAACTTCCCGTCCTCCCCAGGTAAGTATGAATCCTTGAAGGAATCCTCATTTGTCTGAACCGGCATACGTCCTCGATTCCACAGCGTTCTACGCGGGAATACCCTATCAGGGGAACGGGCGCTACTACACCACGTATCTCGTCCTGGAGGAGGTAAAGCACCACAACGTCGGTTCTTCCCTCATCCATAGCCGGGTCCAAGTCACCGAGCCCTCCCCCCAGTCCTTAGACAAGGTGAAGACCACTGCAGCCAGGACTGGAGACATCGGTGCCCTCTCCCAGACCGACATGTCCCTCCTTGCTCTTGGGCTCGACCTGATGAGGGGGGACGGCGGGGTAAACCTGGTGTCAGACGACTTCGCCGTCCGTAACGTGGCGGAAGTCCTCAACATCCCACTTGCCCCAACCTCGATGAAGGGTGGGGAGTGGAGGAACATTACTTGGAAGATCTACTGCAGGGGGTGCGGCAAGACCTACACCAACCCCAAGCTGACTGTCTGCCCCGTCTGCGGCACCCGGCTGATTAGAAAGGCGTCAAACGGCTGATATCTGCCGTTCCACCCGCCCGGATTAGGCAAGGAAATGGTCCCGGTTGCATGAAACGACCGGTTAACTGGAGTTAACTTAGGCAGTCAGATTCCACTACTAGGTTTATATATCTAATCATCCACTAAAGGTTGTATAGTGAGAAATCACGAGATACCCTAGGACATCTGCTCTACAGGTTTCGGATAAGTGCCCCCAGTGCGGGAAACGGACGCTCGTCGAGGACATGAACACTGGCGAGCTATCGTGCAGCAACTGCGGCTTTGTCGTGACAGAGAATTCTGTTGATCAGGGCCCCGAATGGCGCTCGTTCAGTGACGAGAAGGGAGAGGACAGGGCAAGGGCCGGCGCCCCCACTTCGATAACATACAGAGACATGGGCCTCTCCACAATGATAGGGAGTTCTAATAGGGACGCTTCAGGACGCTCCTTCGACTCCCCGATGCGGAGCACCATCGACAGGCTCAGGAAGTGGGACAACAGGTCTCCAGCGTTCGGTTCGCAGGAGAAGAACCTCAGCATTGCTCTCCGAGAGCTTGAGAAGATGGCTGACAAGCTTGGCGTTTCGCAGGCTGTGAAGGAGCGGGCCGCATACATCTACCGCAAGGCACTCGAGAGAGGACTCCTGAGAGGGCGCTCCATCATAGGCATCTCTGCAGCTGCGCTCTACGCGGCCATGCGCGACACCGAGACCCCTCGCACGTTGAAGGACATAGCTTCTGTCAACAACCTCGACAAGAAGTCAGTCGCAAGGGACTACAGAATCCTTCTGAGGGAAATGGACCTCACCATGCCCGTCGCTGACGCGGCCAGGAACGTCAACAGAATAGCCTCTCGCGTGGGCCTCTCCGAGAAGGTCGCACGTAAGGCCATCGAGATTGTCAGGATAACTGAAGAGAAGGAGATCTCGGCCGGCAAGTCCCCCATGGGGCTAGCTGCGGCGTCTCTCTATCTCGCGGGCGTCATCGAGGGCGAAGTGAAGACCCAGAAGGAGATAGCAGAGGCAGCAGGCGTCACCGAAGTCACGGTCCGCAACAGGTACAAGGGGCTGCGCGCCGACCTTGGTCAGCAGCTCGGCCTAACTACCGAACCCCAAATAGTGGTCCAGTAAGGGGCCACACAGTTGCGGTTCTACATCGTAGACGTCTTCGCCGAGTCGAGATTGACGGGGAACCAGCTCGCGGTATTCAGGGACTGCGCAAAGCTGTCCACTGCGTCGATGCAAAAGATCGCGCAGGAGATGCACTACTCCGAGACCACCTTCATTACGTCAGAGGTACCCAACAATAGAGGCTACGACGTCAGGGTCTTCACCCCGGGCTACGAGCTCCCATTCGCAGGGCACCCGACACTCGGCACCGCCTATATCGTCCAATCCCAAATTATCGGGAAACGGGCGGGAAAGGTGGTACTCAACATGAAGGTCGGGCAGATTCCCGTCACATTCTCCTACCACGACGACGCGCCCGACGTTCTCTGGATGAAGCAGAAGAACCCCACCTTCGGAAGGACGTTCAGCAAAGTGCGGATTGCAAAGATACTCGGATTGAAGGCCTCGGACATAGACCCGAAATTCCCCGCCAGGTTGGTCTCTACAGGCGTACCATTCGTGATTGTGCCGCTCACAGGACTGAAGGCAATCAAGGGAATCAAGGTCGACAGAACGGGACTGGCTAAACTCTTCAAAGAGACGGGTACCACTGTGATTCTGCTGTTCAGCCCGGAGACCTATTCAAAGGAGAACGACATGAATGTCCGCGTGCTAGGTCTCCCAGACATTATCCCAGAAGACCCGGCCACCGGGTCCGGGAATGGGTGCCTAGCTGCATACCTAATCAAGGAGCGTTATCTGGGCCGGGACAGCGTCGACATCAGGGTCGAGCAAGGTTACGAGATTAACCGAAAATCGCTGCTCCTGCTCCGGGCACGAGAAAACCCGAAGGGCATTGATGTCCACGTCGGAGGGAGGGTCCAGTTCGTAGCAGGTGGGGAGTTCCCCGCCTGAATCGATTCAGCGGCCCCGACTTGGTCTGAAGCGCATCGCGGACCAGACTTCGTTGATACTAACAAGCCTGACGCCATCTATTCCGTATGGCCTCATCAGCTGGAAGAGTTTGTCTCGGTTGAGGTCAGTCCCCAATTGTCCCGCCTTTGGATACGCAATCCAGGAGAGTCCATCCTCCTTCGCGGCGTCGATTGCCGGCTTGCCTTCTGCCAGGAGCTGTTTTGAGTTAGCAGCGAAGAATAGAACCGCCCTGCCCTGACCTTTCTTTGGCACGCGGGCTGCAAGATTGAGCCCTGGGGGCGGGTTGACCAGGAGTATTGGAGCCTCTGTCGGAATTTGCAGTTTCTTCAGTAGGTCCATCAAGCTCCTTGGCTTGCGGAGGCCTCTTAAGCGCGATGGTCATGTCCGAGATACTCGCCAATCCGCCAAGGCTCAGAGAGGCGGACTGAGGAGTGGCCCCATGCAAGAGAGAAACGCGAAGTTCGTCAGCGTAGGTTAGGATGCTGACTCATCCGAGCCTCTTTGGGTTGCTCGTAGTCTTGAGGGACTGTCAGAAGCGTCGTGATCATTGATCCTCGTGCAGAAGAGAGCGCCTAGCCAAATACTCCCTCAGGATTTTTTTCTGTCCCCTCCGCAGGATTTCGCCAAGCGTCGACGTCCTTACTCCTGTTAGGCGTGCCAACTCAGACAGACCAACTTTCTTGGGGAAGTCGAAGTAACCCTTCTCGAACGCGAAGGTCAGGATTTGCTCCTGCCTTGCAGTGACAAGTTCCCTGTCTTCCAAGTTCTTCTTGAGCTTCACTTCGAAGGGGATTCTTCGCTTCTCCAACGCTCCGCTAAGCTCCCCGAGGAAGCCTCCACCACCCAGGACGGTCCATCGCGCTCGCCCCTTCGATTCGACAGATACTGACGCAAGAAAGCAATTTGACTTTGCTACTTCACGACAAACCGTACATCTCGCTGAGGTAGCGACGCCGTAAATGTGCCCGCTCCCTGATCGAATCAATTCAAGGTCCAGAACGTCCTTGTCCTTGCGGATTGTCGCAATGAGTTCTTGGACCATGGCTGGTTTCACCTGCACGTCGAAGAGGTGCCGCATGGTTCCCTTCGAAGACATCTTCGAATCTAGGATTTCGACCGAGGCAGAATACCTCTCTACAGCTAGATCAATCCAGCTGTGAGGCTGAGGACATTGAATGACCGCCTCGAGCATGCGTGCGCGACGAATATTACGCCATTTAAGAAATGCCGATAGGTCATCTGGTAGCTTCGCAAGTGACAGTAAGAGTACCAAAACTAGGAGGGGACCTCATTCTCGGTAAAATCGAAGGCCGAGTATATTCTTGAGCCCTTACTTTATCGGGCCCATATCTTCTAAGCGAACCTCCCAAACTTCTGCGACCATCCCTTAAAACTAAGGGCCAAGGCTTAACCAAATCAAGCACCGTCACAACTCGATTCTCATGAGGACGAGGCGAAGTGGGACGAGAGGAATGTCATCGGTTGCGGCACTAACAATATTGTTCATCATCATGTTGGCCGTTGGGGGGATTGTGTACCTCGATACGGCGCAGAGCATGGAGAGCCAGATATCGAGCCTCCAGAGTCAGATAAGTTCGACGAGCCGCGCCGGGCCGCAACAAACGGTCACATCCGAGTCGTCGACCATGGGCCAGATGGCTCCATCCCTCCGACAGATAACGCTCATTGCGGAACCCGCCCAGATCACCCTTGCCTCCAATGTAACCTACGACGCCTGGACATTCAACGGCACGGTCCCAGGCCCGACAATAATGGTAAACCAGGGCGACACGATCAACTTCACCCTGATCAACAAGTTCACCGACATGGCCCATTCCATTGACTTCCATGCCGCCGAAGTGAACTGGGCCACTGACTACGCCACTGTCCCTCCTGGAGGTTCGAAGACCTTCACCTTCACTGTGAGCTATCCAGGGGTTTTCATGTATCACTGCGGTGCTCAGCCGGTCCTGGAGCACATCTCGAATGGAATGTACGGGGCAATCATTGTCAATCCGTTAACCCCTCTTCCTGCTGCTCCGGGAGGAACCTACGTGCTGGTCCAGTCAGAGTTTTATCTCAACTCGAAGCCAGGGACTGACGGGGCATTCGCTGGCAACTACACCAAGATGCTGGCAGCCACGCCAGACTATGTCGTCTTCAATGGTAAGGCCTTCCAATATCAGAAGGCTCCCCTGCAGGTACAGCCCAACCAGCTTGTGCGGCTCTACATACTTAACGTGGGTCCCAGCCACTGGAGCGCTTTCCACGTGATCGGGGCACTGATGGACACCGTCTACATCGACGGCGACCCCGCCAACGCCGAACACGGCATGCAGACCCTGAGCATCCCCCCTTCGGGTGGGGCCATAGTCGACATGTACTTCCGCGACCCTGGAGGCAAGAACCCATTCGTTACACACGACTTCTCAGACGCGATGAAAGGTGCGATAGGCGTGTTCTCAGTGGGCACAGGGAACACGACGAGCACGACCTCCACTACTAAGTCCACCTCTTCCACATCGAGCACGGCCCCGACCAGCGCCGTCCATGTGTCCATTCAGGCTGGCGCGGGTACGAACACCTCCTCGCTCGGATATTCCCCAGACACCATAACAATCGTGATTGGGGTGAACAACACCGTGGTATGGGTCAATGACGACAACATGCCCCACACAGTTACAGCAACGAACAAACTCTTCGATTCGGGGAACATGAACCCAGGCGACACTTTCAGCTACACCTTCACCAGCCCAGGCACCTACACCTACGGTTGCTCCTACCATCCGTGGATGAAAGGGACGGTCATAGTAGAGGCTTCGTAGGGGGATGGCATGACTGAGGGCGGTGTGGGTTGACATCGAGCCCGCTGAACCCGCCAGACCCCTCGAGGCGAATGGCACTGAAAGCAATGGCTGTCATAGCAGTCGGAGGGTGTGTCGCACTTCTTGGTTCCGGTCTCCTTTCGCACCCCAAAGTGGACTCGCTGAGTCAAGGCCAAACGATCGCGTCCGAACTTCAAGACTCGACGTCCGGGTCAGGAAGTCAGAGCGCATACACCCGAGTCAAGGTCAGGTATTTCCAGATGTCATCGACCCTCCCCGGGGTCACCCAGGAGTACTTCGTCATCAAAAACCCGGCAACCTACTGTGAGCTCAGCGACGCTGTGGTCGCCGCTCATCCAGCCCTCGCTCCAATGATGCCAGGCATGTTGGTCTTGGTTGACGGGGTTGTAGCAACGGGGGGTATGCCGTTGCAGAATGGCGACGAGGTGGACTTCATCCCAGCGATGGCCGGGGGTTAGGCTCCCAGCGGGTTCGCCCGATGGGAATGGCACCCGGCGCTGAAATTCAAATAGGAGCTTCCCGCTACAAGTGAAGGAAAAGTCTGTCATCAGTATTCTTTGTTGAACCCCGGTTCAATGGCTTTCCGGACATTGCGCTAGGTGGTTATGTGGGGGGAGTCCTCGCTCGCGGACTTACCAAGGCCGAGGTGACTCTTCGTCGTCCGGTCCGGCTCGGCCGGCCGTATCAGGCTCTGGACGAATCAGACGGTGTTAGGGTGCTCAGGGACGGAGAGAATGTCCTCGCCGAGGCGCGTCAAGCGTCGGTCGATCTCGATATACCGCCGCCTGTGGGGCTCGAGCCTAGCAGGATCGCCTCCGAGACCTATATTGGCCATCGCAACCACTTTGTCCCCTCCTGTTTCAACTGCGGCCCTTCGCGCCCCGAGGGAGACGGACTCCGCATCTTCCCCGGGGTTGTGGCTGAACTCGGCGTGGTAGCCGCCCCTTGGATACCATCCTTGACCCTTGCAGGTGCGAATGGCGAGGTGAGTCCGGAGTTCATTTGGGCTGCCCTTGACTGCCCGACCATTTGGGCGCTGGTTCTGCTTGGAAAGCCCGACACCGACGAAAAAGCAGTCACTGGTCGCTTGGCTGTAGAACTGATTTCTCCCTCTCACGCAGGCCAGCCGCACGTCGTAATGGCATGGAAGGAGGGCGAGAGCGGTCGCGCCCGAGTCGCGGGGGGAGCGATCTACTCGGCTGATGGACGATTGCTAGCGAAAGCCAAGCACACACTCGTCACAACAGATTGGGGAGTGCCTATGGGATTGAATTATTGGCGCCCCTGATAGTGTACATCCAACGCCCCGGGAATTACGTGGCGCATAAGTGCGATTTGGGGTGTGCAAATTCAGTACCACGAGAGTACCATTTAAGACGACCCAGTATTACGGAGGGGTGACATGAAAACAAGAACAGTGGTGATAGGTGTAATCCTCCTCGTTGTTGGGGTTGCCCTGTTTGGTGGAGGCGCCATCGGAGCGCTTGGTTCCATAACCATCAACAGAACCTTCACCCAGCCACACCCGGGTGAATATGTCTCTGCAGAGATAGTGCTGAACGCGACTTCCGGGCTCGTTGTGTCGTCCCCCGCCGCCGTGGGTGGAATCATTCACGCCCAAGATCTAAGCCTAGTGAACTCGACAAACATCGGCAGCTACGCCATTCCCTATAATTCGACGGGGGTGGGGAGCGACATCTACAGATCGCTCAGCGGCAACTTCTACTATGTTGTTTTCTCTTCGACCCAACCTAGCACAACCATCGTAGCCACACCTCTGATATCATCCATAATCAGGTACGGGTTACTTGTCTTGCTGGGAATAGTCTGTGCGATTGCGGGAATCATTGTTGTTGTCATCGGTGTGTTCCAGAAAGGGCGGCCCCCGGTTCAGGGGCAGTCCTGAGCCTCCTTCAAGGTGGACCGGGGGGAATAGCCCCACAAGGGGACGGAACGCAGAGTGCCGACCATTTGGATTTGGTACGAATCTGCACTCCGAGGCGGGCCCAGAAACGACGCTCTTTCGAATCAGGTTCGACCGGGGAACTCGTAAATACATTGGTGCCTTGAGCTCCCCGTCGGCCTTTGATCGAGAAGGTCAACCGACAATGGCTTCTGGCTTCCCGACCGGAGGGCATGATTGACGAGGGCAACTTCCGCTGGACCGAATCTCCCATCCCAACCCCTTCCGAAGGTCAGGTACTCATCCGAAACCTCTGGCTATCCCTTGACCCAAGCCAACGTGCATGGATGTCTAGAGAGACATACATTCCGATGATGCCCCTGGGCGAAGTCATGTGGGGCCTGGCTGTTGGTCAAGTGATTCAATCCCGGAAGCCTGATTACGTGGCTGGCGAACTTGTCCTGGGCCTGTTTGGGTGGCAAGACTATGTCGCTACTGACGGGGGAGGCCTCGTGGGCATGCGCAGGATACCCGCAGGGTTGCCACCGACTATGGCACTCGGGCTGTTTGGCCTTACGGGCATCACCGCCTATTTCGGAGTGAATGACATCGCTCAATGCAAGGCAGGTGAGACGTTCGTGATCTCGGCTGCGGCGGGTGCTGTCGGGTCTGTTGCGGGGCAGATTGCCAAGATCAAGGGCTGCAGGGTCATAGGAATCGCCGGAGGAAAGGCCAAGTGTGATTGGGTTGTAGGTGAAGCTGGCTTCGACGGTGCGATTGACTACCGTTCAGAGGACGTCGGAGAGCGCCTCACTCAGCTCTGTCCCAAAGGCATTGACGTGTACTTCGACAATGTCGGCGGACCTATCCTAGACGAAGTCCTCAAGCGAATTAACATGCACGCTCGAATAGTTCTCTGTGGTGCGATCTCGCAGTACAACTCCAAGGTCCTATACGGGCTGAGAAACAGCTCCAACTTGGTGATTCGGCGTGGACGGATGGAAGGGTTTATCGTGCTTGACTACGAAGAACGCTTCCCCGAAGCTATCCAAGCCCTCTTTGAATGGTCCCAAGAGGGACGCCTGAAGCAGAAGGTGGACATCGCTGAGGGGCTCGAAAATGCGCCCAAGACCCTTACCCGGCTGTTCACAGGCGAGAACTTCGGGAAGCAGCTCCTGAAAGTCGCCGACCCTCCCGAACCCATCGGCTCCGAATAGTCCCAGACATCACCAGAAGCGGATAGCCAGAATCAAGCTCCTTTTGCCAATCGGAATCAAATTCTAGTGGACCGGGGAGGAATAGTCCCCATATGGGGGCGGAACGCGAAGCCCTGGTTCTCCGTTAACAATCCGTAAGTATCGACGTGCCAAGAACGAGTTAATCGTGGTCATGAAGAACGGTACCGTTGCCTCCCTAGTGGTCGTAGCGATTCTGGCTGGTATTACCGCGGGATACTTCTTTGGCACCAATACCATCCCCGCTGGATCTTCGGCTACTTGGACAGCCGTTTGTTCAATTTCAGGAGTCAAGCTTCCTCCCCAGAACAGCTCGGTGCCACTCCAGGTTGTCAGCGTGGGATCGGACTGCGAAAACGGCTACTCAAACATCGTCCAGTTTAGCATGACCCTGAAGAACACGAGCAACATGACAATCGTGTTGAGCGGGTATGCGGGTCCAGAATTGGACGGAGCAATCTCCTACAAGATACTCTCCGGTAACACGACGTTGCGTCTGGCCAACAATCAAATTTGCACGGGGACGTTCAGCTACGCAGAGGAGCCGCCAGGGACTCAGCTAACGTTCGTAACCGGCGGGTGTCAGGACCCTTACCTTCTGGAGGCGATTGCGCCCGGCATAGCTACTGTCCAGTTCACCATAAGATGGGCGGAGCCTCCTTCGCCTTCGTACCTGACGATTCCTTCAATCCCTCTGACGATGATTGCGAACTTAACGGTCGCCAAATCCTAGCCAAAATTCTGTCCAGACCACCAGAATAGCTAAGGCCGTTCTCACGAGTAGAACTTTACTTCCCGTGAGACCACCTTAAGGTGTGAGACGCTCCGGGAAGGTGGCGGTGATCGTGATTGCCGCAGTCATAGTGCTGGCGTTCTTCTTCGCTCCCGTCGCATTTTGGTTTAACGAGAGGGGTGGGCCAGCAATAGTCCTCGAAAAGGTTGGCCCACCAGTCTATCGCTCATTGGGATGCACCACGATTGGATATGGAGACCTCTACGCCCCTGGATGGTTCGGATTCAGTTTCGGATGCAACATACCAGTCCCGATTCCGAGATAGCAGATTGCACGAGCCCAAATTCTCGGTCTATCCAACCTCACCAAAATAGCTTGGTCGTTCTCATGAGTAGGCGTAAATCAGGCCTTGCCCTAGACCACGGCCGTGACTTTCGACGACCCGATACAATGGGTGATCCTCGTTGGGCTCACTGTAGTGGCTTTGGGCGTAATTGTCTACGTTCTCCGGAGAATCCTAGGAACGCTCAACAAGGCAGACAGGTACTTCGATAGCAAACAGAGAGGCCCTGAACAGCCCAGATAGAATCAGGGTATCCCATCCAACCCTACCAAAAACGCTAGGGCCGTTCTCACGAGTAGAACTTTACACGCCGTCAGGTGACCCCCTGAACATGGACAGGTGGAATGCCCTTGAACTTCTCGTCCTTGGGGTGATCCTGTTTACCTACTTCGTTCCTGTTGTAAGCATCCCGCCTCCAGCCGTATGCATGCGTTACGGTTGCCCGGGTATGCCCCCTTGGCCCCGATACGGCTCCCTGACCTACGTCCTCATTGGTCATGGGGGTCTCTACGTCGGGATTCCCCTGTCGGGCCACTACTCGATTACTTGGTAGTTAGAGGGCTTCCGACCCACCAATATCGATGGTTGGTCCATAATGGATAACCTCTTTAGTCGTGGAAGGCGGATATCGACACGTTGCTCAGGAAGGCAGTGGCACAAGTTGGGGTCGTCCTATACATCACTTCGATGCTAGAGAGTATCTTCTCCCCCTTCATCGTCTTCCCTTCGGGTTGGCTCTCGATACTACCGATCGTATTCTTCGAGTCTGGTGTACTGCTTCTCTTGGTTGCTGCTGTCCTGCCTTCGAGGGAGGAGGACGAGTGGGGTTCTATGTGGCCTCTGGTCGGTTACGACAACGCTATCGACGCAATCTACTCAAGAGGACCATGGCGGGTTCGATTTCAGGAGTTGGAAGAATCCGAAACACAGCAGAATGTCACATCTGGCTTGATTAACCTGTTCGATGTCGGTGGGCCAAATCATTAGGCCGTTCTCGTGAGTAGGCGTAAATCTCTCTTCATCAGTCCTCCCGTGACATGAGACGTAGACCCGTTCTGCACGGACTGGCATTCATCGCGCCATGAGACGATCATTCGCCTTAGCCGGCATCGCAATCGCTGTCTTGGCAGGGGGAACCGCCGTGGCATACTTCTACCTCGAAGGGGTGGTGAACCCGACACCCTTCGTCATCTCTCCCTTCACCCAAGGAGTCAGCTCCGACTACGCCTATGGGAGCAGCACGCTCGCCCGTTTCAACCTCAGCTCCCCGCGGAGCGTCCTCAGCGGCGGCTTCACCACCAACAGCAGTGCCAACCTCTTCATAATGAGCGGGTTGGACTACCAGCAGGACCAGGGCGCTCGCCCTCCTCCACTATGGTACTACACCACCGGGAACATCAGGACGGCGAACGTCAACGTTTCCCTCTATCAGGGGACCTGGTACATGCTTCTTGACTTCCTTAACGGCACGGGGCGGACGGTGCACACATCAAACGGAACGAGCGTCGTCTCGGACACCCATCTCACCATTACACGGACCTTCACGGTCGCACCCGAAGACTCGCAGGCAGCGAACAGCGTCTCCGTGAAGGGACCCACCTACCTCGAATTGGTGGGTCCCCCAGGCTCACAGGTGAATGGTACCCTTGCTGTGAACATGTCCGCGGCGGGGTACCTCAACTTCAAGATCGATAGCGAGGGATATGTCACGGGCGTCGGGAACGAATCTTCTTCACGACCCAGCAGTGCTGTCGTCCCTAACGGGATTACTATCCACGGCCTTACCGCCGGCTTCGCTGTCGTGCCGCACTGGAACGGGTCTCAAGCGGCTCAGTGGCCTAGCACGGGGCCAATCGGGTTCAATCAGGGGACGTTTCCGGGAGTCGTGACGTTCAATCCAAGCTTCAACATTCCTGCCGGTACGCCGCCTGGTCAGTACCTCCTAATCCTTACAGTCTTCTGCTATCCGCTTGACCTAGAGGGGGCGCCTGGGTATAGCGGGCCAGCAGGCTTGGCGACATTTTCTGTAAATTTGACGGTAAGCTAGATAGTACAACTTGCGCATAGTGGGAGTGGGATCCACTGGTGCGATGATTGTCCAATGTTGTGACGCCACCCAGTTCGGATGCCCGCCTTCCTCTACAGCCTTGCCTTAGCCGATGGTAAACGAGATTCAAGAGGGTTCGGCATGGTTTGGCTCAAAATAATCTCGCTCAAACCGTCAGTAGTATGGCGCTTGATCGACGTGTTCGAATTCCTCATAGGATTCCAAATAGCTGGAATCGAGCTCTCTTTGCCAATTAGAGACTAATTCTAGTGGACCGGGGGGGAATTGAACCCCCGACCTTGGGACCCTAACGGGTTCTCCCGCGTGCGAGGCGGGCGTTCGTACCGCTGAACTACCGGCCCACTGGATTTCGCCCTCAAGCCCTTCCTTGTTTAAGGGTTCGTGGCCTCATTCTCTCCCAAGTGGGGCAGAAACCCTTTTGCAGGACTCTCAAGGAGACGAACCGGAAATGCCCCGCAGGGACTTGGACGACAGGCTCTTCTGGCTGGCCAACGAGAAGGAAATCAGGAACGCACAGACCACAGACGCCTACTTCCTCCACACGAAGGAGGTCCTTCAGAAGAACCACATAGACTCCAGGGTCGTCATGGAGGTCTTCGCCAGGGACGTCCCCTACTTGGACAACTGGGGCATGCTCACTGGTGTCTACGAGGTGGCGAAGCTCCTTGAGGGGCTCCCAATCGACGTCTGGTCATTCGACGAGGGGTCGGTGTTCGTTGCCGACAGGAACTCAGTCATGTACGAGCCGCTGCTGACGATCGAGGGAAGGTACGTCGACTTCGCCGAATACGAGAACCCCCTACTCGGCCTGCTTTCGTCCTCGACTAGCGTGTCGACCCGGGCGGCGAAGTTCAGAATCGCCGCCGACTCGAAGCTACTCCTAAGCTTCGGTACTAGAAGGGTCCATCCCGCCCTGGCTCCAATGGTCGAACGGGCGTGCTACATCTCGGGGTTTGACGGTGTCTCCAACGTGCTCGGCGCCAAGCTCCTGAAGCTCGAACCCTCGGGGACCATGCCTCACGCTCTTGTCCAGATTCTGGGAAGCCAAGAGAAGGCATGGCATCTCTTCGACACAACAGTCCCCAAAAGTGTCCCACGCGTTGCACTGGTCGACACGTTCTGGGACGAAAAGGCTGAATCAATCAAGGCTCTCGAGGCACTTGGCCCCAAGCTATGGGGGGTCAGGCTTGATACCCCGGCATCCAGGCGCGGAGATTTCGCCAAGATAGCCGAGGAGGTGAGGTGGGAACTTGACATCCGGGGAGGAAAGAAGGTCAAGATCATTGCGTCAGGTAGGCTCGACGAGGAGAACATTGCGAAGCTCAACCCGATCGTCGATGGCTATGGCGTTGGCACAGCGGTGGCCTACCCACCAGTGATCGACCTTAGCGCGAAGATAGTCGAGGTCGAAGAAGGCAAGAAGTCTGAGTTCAGGGCTAAGCGCGGAGGCCTGGGAGGGCGCAAGGCGGTCTTCCGATCTCCAGGCTTCAAAGATACCGTGAGCCTCGACACCGGCAAAGCGAACCGGGGAGGCTCCCTCCTAAAGCCACTCTTGAAGAACGGAAAGTTAGTGGCAGACTTTCAATCGATTGACGACCTGAGAGCCAGGGTCATGAAGGACTTGGACGAGCTCAAGACCACTACACCATCTCTGCAGTGGAGGTGACCGTCCACGCACCCGGCGCTGCTGGTCGTCGATGTCCAAGTCGATTTTTGTCCTGGTGGCGCACTCGCCGTCAAGGGTGGGGACGAGGTGGTCCCAGGTCTCAACAAGGTAATCAAGGCATTCGAACGGCGAAGCCTCCCAATCCTCTTCACTAGGGACTGGCATCCACTAGACCATATCTCGTTCAGGAGCAGAGGCGGGATCTGGCCCCCTCATTGCGTCCAAGGAACCCCAGGCGCCGAGTTCCATCCGGGCTTGAGAATTCCTGCTGGCGCAACCATCATCAGTAAGGGGACCTCGAGGGACGCGGAAGCTTACTCCGGGTTCCGGGGAACCAACCTCGAAGAGCTACTCAAGAGCCTAGGCGTTGAGGAGATCTTCCTCGGCGGCCTCACCACCGACTACTGCGTGAGGGAGACCACGCTTGACGCTCGTACAGCGGGATTCTCGGTTACCGTCATTGAAGACTGCACCCGGGCGGTCGATGCGCGGCCAGGCGATGGCGGCAGAGCCCTCGCTGACATGCGAAGGGCGGGCGCAAAATTGACGACTTTATCTGAAGTTGTCAAGCGGTTGGCCGGCACGCAGCAGTAGAGTCATCATCCTGGCTTTTGGGCCAGTCCTGATCGCCCGTCGTAGCACGCTACGTGCCAGACCGGACGTTTTGGAGAATTTCTCTATTTATCCATTCCAGCTCTGTAATTCATCTACTTCTGTTCTTATTAACGGCGAAGAGTCTCCCAGCATTCCTTGAGCGAGGAAGACTCGGAGTTCGTCAGCTGGTGGCAGGCGCTGGCCGAAGACCCAGACTATTACACCAACACCGAGCAAGGCAAGAAGGAGCTGGCCGACATGATTCGCAAGGAGTCGGAGCGCCTCCTCGAAGAGATAGGCAAGACAGTCAAACGGACAAAGGAGATCATCTGGCTTTCGAACTTCTGCAAGTCATGTCACTACTTCAGAGAGGAGGGGAGAAGAATGACGTGCAAGAAATGGCAGGTGCGCATAGTCAAGCCGTTTTACGGCAGAGCGATCCTGAAGGAGGTCCCTTCGAAGACCGGGAGCGACGAGAAGGAGGTCGTGGTCGAGGGGATTGACTGGGACGCCCGATGGAAGGAGGTCTCCGAAAGAATCGTGGACATGGCGGTGGGGATGGTCAACGGCGGATATCCCTATTTTTGCTACAAAGGAAAATAGGCTCCGAGGCCCCAAAACCTCTCTGGGGATGCTCAAAGCAGTTAGCGTCATACTCATTTCATTTCAATAGTGTTTAATCGCTGTCGGAAGAAGGGGACAGAAAGATGGCCGACATCATCACGGCCGAAGCCCTCACCAAAGTCTACCGCGGGAAGGTGACTGCTGTCGACCACATCTCGTTTCAGGTCAGAGAGGGAGAGATCTTCGGGTTCCTCGGGCCGAACGGGGCCGGAAAGACAACCACCATCAAGATGCTCAACACCCTGGCTTCGATAACGGATGGGCGCGCCACCGTGGCTGGCCACGACGTAGCCAAGGATCCGAGTGCCGTCCGCAAGAGCATCGGCGTGGTTCCACAGGAGCTCACAGCTGACGATGAGCTCAGCGGGACAGAAAACATGGTGCTCATGGCCAACCTGCACCAGGTGTGGAGGTCAACGGCGAACTCGCGAATCAGCTCGCTGCTCGCCCTCGTGGACTTGCAGGATGCGGCCGGCCGCAAGGTGAAGACCTACTCGGGGGGCATGCGAAGACGCCTGCAGCTCGTCATGGGGCTCCTGCACGAGCCAAAAATCCTCTTCCTCGACGAACCAACGCTGGGCCTTGACGTGCAGACCAGGACAAAGATGTGGCAATACATCAAACAGCTGAACAAGGAGAAGGGGCTCACAGTCTTCATGACCACCCACTACCTCGACGAGGCGGATTCGCTCTGCGATAGGATTGCGATTATCGACCACGGGACAATCAAGATTTCTGGTTCACCGGCGGAGCTGAAGCAGGCTCACGGCGGAGACATCATCACCCTCACGCTTTCCAACGACAAAGAGGACCTCACGGCGTTTCTTTCCAGCATCGAAGGGGTAAAGGCCGTGACACGTGACGGCAGGGTATACAGGATTAAGCTACCGAGAACAGAGAAGGCCCTGCCTTCGATTGTGGCTGGGGTGGTCCAGAAGGAAGCCGAGATTGAAGAAATTTCCTTCTCG
>Ga0187769_10000847_pt1 | contig 16951 bp, 14 predicted proteins | sample 0116_SJ02_MP02_1_FD_133140 | JGI IMG/M metagenome (GOLD analysis project Ga0187769, IMG submission 133140) | Tropical peat soil microbial communities from peatlands in Department of Meta, Colombia - 0116_SJ02_MP02_10_MG | ecosystem: Environmental > Terrestrial > Soil > Wetlands > Peat | place... | reverse complement strand
TTTTTAAAAATTCCCACCATGCATCCAGGCTGCGGGATTCCGAACATCCCCACCCGCTGATTCCGGTTGTCCCGCGAGCCTGCCCTTGACATCCCACGTCTTAGCTAATATTGTTAGCTAATGACTTACACCGTCCATCAAGCCAAGACCAACCTCTCCCGGCTGCTCGAAGAAGCCGAGAAAGGCAAAGAGGTCATCATTGCGCGTGGCAAGACCCCTGTCGCCAAGCTGGTCGCCATCGGCAACGGCCGGAAGCGGGCAGTTCCAGGAAAGTTGCGGGGGCAGCTTTCGTCGAAGCCAGGGGCCTTTGACCCATTGACGCCCGCTGAACTGAAGGAGTGGGGCATCGAGTGAGGGTCCTGCTCGACACCCAGGTGCTCTTTCTGTGGTTCGACAACTTTCCAGCGGTTTCGCCCAGCGCGCGGCGCACGATTGCCAACCCCGAAAACGAGCGCATAGTCTCCGCCGCTTCTGCCTGGGAGCTGGCCGTTAAGACAAAGATTGGGAAACTGAACGCTCAGCCACTGCTGGATCGGCTTGAAGAATATCTGACCGAACAAGGGTTCCTGGCCTTGCCCATCACGCTGGACCACGCGGTCCGCGCGGGCTCGCTAATCCAACATCACAGAGACCCGTTCGACCGCATGCTTGTTGCCCAAGCGCAAGCCGAAAACCTGGCTATCGTGAGCAACGATCGCGTGTTCGACAGCTACGGAGTAAGGCGGATCTGGTAAAGACCAGCACTGCAGGTCTCGCCGATCAATGGCCGCCCCGTCTCCGTAGCCGAAAAGAAATCTCATCGCCTCACGATTGGTCCCTATTGGCAGCTAAAGCGCGGACGTGTTAGAAGATTCGGTTCACCCTTTGGGCTCGATGAAGTCCAGTGTCACTGCCGCGGTCGTGCTTGCCTTGCTGGTTGGCATCGCTTTAGGTGTAGGGGGGTACGCCTTTATCTACGCTAAAGGCTATTCCTACTTTTTGAACGATCCCGCGGCCTGCGACAACTGCCACGCCATGCGCACGCAGTACGAGGCTTGGCTCAAGTCGAGCCATCATTCTGCCGCCACCTGCAACGACTGTCACACCCCGTCCAACCCGGTGGGCAAGTATGCGGTCAAGGCCAGCAACGGTTTCTTCCACTCGCTTTATTTCACCACGGGCCGATATCCGGACACGATCGCCATCACCAATTTCGACCGCGGGGTCACCGAGGCAGCCTGCCGCCGCTGCCACCAGAACCTGACCGCCGCCATCGACGGCGGCATGATGCACGGAAAGGAAGGCATTCTCTGCACGCGCTGTCATTACACGGTCGGGCACTCGGAGGAGAGTGCACAATTGAGAATTTTCTTGCGCTCAGGAGGCAATCATGGCGAAGGACAGTAATCCCCGCAGCGGGCGCTGGTTGGTAGCGGTGATCGCTTTGGCGGCGATCGCAGCGTTTGCCGTCACGGCGCTGCTGGTCAACATCTTCGAGCGCAAGCAGGAGGCGCGCAATCCCTTCTATCGCGTCGTCGATCTGAACGACACCATCGACGATCCCAAGCAATGGGGCGAAGACTTCCCGATGCAGTACGACCTCTATCAGCGCACGGTGGACATGCAGCGCACCAAGTACGGCGGCAGCGAGGCCTTCCCACACTCGCCCACCGATGCCGACCCGCGCTCGGTTGTGGCCCGCTCCAAGCTGGAGCAGGACCCGCGCTTGAAGACCATGTGGGCAGGATATGCCTTCTCGATCGACTACCGCGAACGCCGCGGTCACGCCTACATGTTGGAGGACCAGACCTTCACCGCGCGCCAGCAGGCCAATCCGCCCGGCGCATGCATGAACTGTCATGCCTCGATGGTCACCGTTTATAACCAGCTCGGCAACGGAGACGTGTTCAAGGGGTTCCAGGTAGTGAACCATATGAAGTACCCGGAAGCGCGAAAATACGCCAAGCATCCGGTGGCCTGCATCGACTGCCATGATCCCAAGACGATGCAGTTGCGCATCACGCGGCCGGCGTTCATCGAAGGCATCCGCTCCCTGAAAGCGTCACAGGGAATCCAAAATTACGACGTCAACATCATGGCCACGCGGCAGGAGATGCGCTCCTACGTCTGCGCGCAGTGTCACGTCACCTATTACTTCCGTGGCGCGGAGAAGACGCTCACCTTCCCCTGGACCAAGGGGCTGCGCGTGGAAGACATCATGGCCGCCGAGGACGAAAGCAAAGTCACGGAGTGGCAGCATCCCCAGAGCGGGGCGCCGCTCATCAAGCCGCGTCATCCTGAATTCGAGGTCTGGAGCCTGGGAGTGCACGCACGCTCGGGGGTGGCCTGCGCCGATTGCCACATGCCCTATACCCGCATGGGCGGATTAAAAATCAGCGACCACCATGTGAACAGCCCGCTCCTGAAGGTGAACCGCTCCTGCCAGGGTTGCCACCATTTCTCCGAAGAGGAGCTCAAACAGCGGGCGGAAGACATCCAGGACCGCTTTTTCAACCTCCGCAACAACGCGCTGGACGCGCTGGTAGACCTGATCAACGACATCAGCGCCAACAAAGACAAGGCCAGCCCGGAGCAGCTGGCCAAGGCGCGCGATTACCAGCGGCATGGACAGTTCATGATCGATTACATCATGTCGGAAAACTCGATGGGCTTCCACGCTCCGCAGGAGGCGACACGCATCCTGGGCGACGCCATCAACCAGTGCCGTAACGGGCAGATCGCGCTGCATGGCGGGCCGCCGCCCAGCCACAATCCGTCCAACATACAGAATGTGCCGCCTTCTAGCGGGCAATAGCAGCGAAGGCCGCTAGGCAAGGCTTGCCGGGCTGGTGCGGGCAACTTTTGCCCGGCGCTTTCGCCTCTCCATCGCCACCCGCCCGGATCTAACAGCCAAGTATAGCCCCATGTGTCACTTGAAACTCCGTGGCTGGTCGCCCTCTTTTGGCAGAGCGCTTGCCCCTAAAGTACGGCCAGCAGAGTGCCGATAGACTCAGCCAGCCGTCCGAATCTTGCTTAGGAGAAAACTAGGATGTCAGTAGCAGGCATTTCCAGCAGCAGCTTTTCCAGTTACAACCTTCAGAACGTACAGAGCAGAATGCAGCAGTTTCAGCAGGAGTTCCAGCAACTCGGCCAGGACCTGCAATCCGGAAATCTGTCCGCGGCGCAGTCCGACTTTGGCGCCTTGCAGCAGTATGCGCCGCAAGGAGCCGCGTCATCGCAAAGCACGAATCCTATTGCCCAGGCATTCAACCAGCTAGGCACGGACCTGCAAGCCGGCAATACCACGGCGGCGCAGCAGGACTATGCCACCATTCAGCAAGACTTCCAGAGCCAGGGGACGCAAAACCAGGAGGCGCATTTCCATCACCACCATCATCACGGCGGCGGAAGCGAAACCAATGCCATCGACCAGATGTTCCAGCAGTTAGGTCAGGCGTTGCAGTCCGGTAATTTGTCCGCCGCCCAGCAGGCCTACGGCTCGCTGCAGCAGGACCTGCAGCAGTTCGGCCAAAGCAATGGAGTCAGCGCTCCATCATCAGCCAGCGGTTCGAGCAGTGTTTCCCTCAGCGCGTAGTTCAGCGGCATCGGCGGGCCGGCCTTGCGCTCGAGCGGGCTGGCTCGCAGCCGCCGGAAAGGAGATCCGGAACGTGGTGCCGTGATCCTGGTCGCGGGTCGAACTTATCACCTCGATAGTGCCGCCGTTCTTGCGCACCAAGTCGCGCGAGACCCAAAGGCCTAAGCCGGTACCGACTTCTTTTTTAGTCGAAAAAAAGGGCTCGAAGATTCTCGCGAGATCGGCTTCGGCGATGCCATGACCGTTGTCCGCCACCGCGATAGTCAAGGCGTCTCCGATAGCACCTACCCTAACGTCGAGGCGGCCTCCCTGGCTGGGCAAGGCATCGATGGCGTTGGCGACCAGATTGGCCAGCACCTGTTGCAATTCGCCGCGCGAGGCGAGCAGGTATCCGTCATCAGCGAATGAACAGCCGACGGCGATGTTTTTCTGATCCAGCCGGGCGCGGTACACCTCCAGCACCGCCTCCACCAGCTCGCGCAGATTGACGTTACTGGGACTGGCTTGGTCTTTGTAAAAGCCCAGGGTGCGGCGCGAGATAGCCGCTACCCGCTCCAGCTCCTGTTCCGCTAGCTTCAAATATTCCCGCCGCAAGTCCTCCGGCAGGTCGCTGCGTTGCAGGAGGTACACCAGGTTACTGATCGCTTCGAGGGGATTGTTGATCTCATGGGCCACGGTGGCGGCCATGCGCCCGGCGGCGGAGAGCTTTTCGCTGCGCATCAGGGCTGCTTCTGTCTCGCGCCGCTTCTTGTCGACCTGATTCATCACCGAGGCGGTATGCAGGGCCAGGGTGGTGAACACCGCCACCGCCACCAGTTCCCCCAAAGCCGTGCGGACTTCCCGAGAGGCCCCGGCCAGAGATTGCGACCACAAACCCACGAAGCCGATCAGGGGCATGATGACGACAATGGCCACCACCAACCGGCGTGCGGCCATGCCTCCGGCGTAAGAACTCAGCAGAATGTCGAGAAGTGGGTGACGAGAAGCTGCACAGGCCAAGGCCAGGGCCAGAAAAGCAAATAGGATGGTCGTGTGCAAGGCCATGACCCGGCCGTACAAGGCTGGGATGGCATACAGATATCCGGTGACGCTCAGATAAAACACCAGCCCCACCATGCCGGCAAAGAATTCGGCCAGGGCCACGCCCGTTCTTCGCCGCAAAGTTACAAGGCTCAGCCCGGCAAAAGTAAACCCGAGAGCAGTATTAATGGCGAAGCGGCCCGGCAGCGGCAGGCTCCAGTCAGAAAGCCGGTGAGCAAAAAACATTCGGTCGATGCGCAGGTCGATGTGGAACAGGTATTCGGTCAAGGTAGCGGAGGCAAACAGGGCCACAAAAATTCCCACTAGCCTGCCAGCCCATGCCAGCGGCGACCACCGTGACATTTGCAGGAGAACGGAAGCCCCGCACAGCAGGAAACACAAGCCGGCGCTGGGAGCGATAAACGTGCCCAGCCCTTCGCCTTTCAGGATGGGGATGCGGTATTGCCAGCCCACCAGGACGAGCGCCCCCGCCGCCATCAGTCCGGCAGCCAGGCTGGCGGCAACGCGTTGGAAAGTGCCATCCATTCAGGTCGCGAACTGCCGCGCACTATAGGATGCGCCCCGCGCATTCTACGCCACAAATCAGCCCCTCAAGGTGGAAGCTCAGAAGAAAGGCGTCTCCGCCGCAGTTGGCCCGGACAGTGCAGACAAATGAACGGAACGCACCTCCAGGTAGAGCGGGTGATCCTCGCCTGAGATCGCAGACCGGAGGGGTTACCAACGTCACCTCCATTGTGACCGCGATCACATTTCGCCGTGATGGGAAGTTCAACAATGGTCGCGAACGCTGCAGATTGCCCACAGCTCAAGCAGGTACGCGTTCCGCTTCCGGGCCGTCTGAGATTTCAACGCAAGGACGCTCTTGCGGGCTTCGGACTGCATTTTTGATTGGCACACGGAAGCGTTTTATGGACCCTGAAAACTGGCAGGCACGGAGTGGACAACTCAACCAACAAATGGCGGCGATCACAGGCCGGGACCTGAAGCTATGGGTCTTCACCGTGGTCGTCGTTTTCATCTTGGCAGGTGGGGTTCTTCTTGTTGGCTTTTCAAATTTCCCGTGGGAGAAACCGTCGCGCTCGACTCTTGAGTTATCCATCAGCCTGGTTCTGCTGGCGCTGATCTTCGCCGGATACGTCTTCCACAGAAGGCATAGGTACACCAAGACGCGCGAGGAGCTGATACGCGAGCTCATCTACAGCGAGAGGATACAAAGCCTTGCATTGATCGACCCTCTGACTCAAACATTTAACGTCTGCTACCTGGATCAGGTACTGCCACGGGAGGTCAGCCGTGCCAACCGCCATGGGCACGCGATCAGCTTCATGCTGATTGAAGTTGCCGGCTGGGCAAAGGCCACCCAGCGGAAGGGCACGCTAGTCGGCGACCAGATGTTGGCGGGGGCGGCGCAGTTTCTGAAAAGCACTTTCCGTGGTTCGGACATTGTGCTCCGCTATGGCATCAAGCGATTCCTGGTAATCATGCCCGAAACCAATGAGCGCCAGGCAAGCTGTGCGCTACAGCGCATGCTCGACCGTCTCGATCCCTGGCACCTGGAATCCAACACCCCCTTCGAGCTGGATTTGCGAGTTAGCATTGCCGCCTATTCCCACGGGGCAGATGCCAACGCTGTCTTGAAGCTGGCTGAGAAAAGGCTGAAGTCCGACCAAACACCTCGGAGCGAGGTACACGTCCCGGGCGAGCCGGCCCGTTCCGGCCTTGAGGTACATCCCAGCGGGATGGAGTCATGAGCAACATCTCTGGGCACCTCGGCAACAGAGGCTCCGATCCCGTGCCGCTCTCTTCCAACTGGAGGGGTGAGCTAAACGCACCCCCGATCGGCATGAAGCTGGGGGTGGCCTTCACCCTTCTGGTCGGGATCCTGATCGGAATTGGGGTTCTAGGGCTGGACCGCATGGACCAGGTCAACGCCCACTTTGACGATGTGCTTGGCCGTCGGTTGGCGAAACTGCAGTTGGCGCGCGAAGCCCTCATGTACTCGAATCAAAACAGCCGTATCACCATGGAAATATTTCTGGTGAACGATAAAGCCCGGATTGACCAGCTCCTCGCCCAAAGGGCTAAGAACACACAACAGATCTCAGAGCTCGTGGAAAAAATCAAAGCTCAGTGTGTCTCCGCCGATGAATGCCAGCTCCTGGCCGATGTCGAGAATGCCAGGATCCCCTATATAAACAGCTACGTGCGGGCGCTGCATTTGCTGGTGGAGGAAAAACAGCCCGAGACAGCTCGCACCGTCATGGTCCAGCAGACCACCCCGGCGTTGTACACGTATCACAAGGCTTGGTCCAAATTCTTGCAGTTCCAGATGGAACAGATGGACAAGGCCGCCAACGAGAGCCGCGCCCATTACACGCGCACGCGCGGCACGGCCCTTTTACTGCTCTTGCTTGCCGTAATCGTGGCGGTAACGATCGCGTTCTTTGTGACCCTCAAGATGACCGACGAGATGCGAAGGCGCGTTCTGGTCGAGCATGAAATGCGCGTGCTCAACTCCAAGCTGGAGCAGAGGGTGGAGCAGCGCACGCAGGACCTCACCCACTCCAATCAACAACTGACCGCCCAGATCGCGGAACGCAAATCTGCGGAAGGCCGGCTTCGCCTTCAGGTGGCGGCGCTCGAAGCTGCGGCCAACTCGATTGTGATCACCAACGTTCGCGGTGAGATACTCTGGGTCAATTCTGCATTCACTCGTCTCACCGGTTACAGCGCAGAAGAGGCCCGTGGGCAGAACCCTCGCTTGCTCCGCTCAGGGAAACATGATTCTTCGTTCTACGCGAATCTATGGAAGACCATTTCCTCCGGCGAGGTGTGGCACGGCGAAATCACCAACCGGCGGAAAGACGGAAGCCTCTATGACGAAGAGATGACCATCACCCCGGTGCGCGCCGACAGTGGCGACATCAGCCACTTCGTGGCCATCAAGCAGGACATCACGGAGCGCAAGCGGGCAGAAGAAGCGTTGCGCGAAGCAAAGGAACGCTACCGGCTCATCTTTGAAGAAAACAGCATGGGCATTTGCCAAAGCACGCTCGATGGACGCTACCTAAGCGTTAATCCTGCGTTCGCGCGCATGTTCGGCTACGACTCCCCGGAGGAGATGATCGCTAGCGTCAAGCCAAAACAGCTTTATGTGGATGATAACTGCCGCCGCGAGCTCGCTCGCCTGTTGCGCGAGCAATACAAGTTTGAAGACCGCGAATTTCAAGTCTACCGCAAGGACGGCAATACCTTCTGGGTCCGGGGAACCGCGCGTGCGGTTCGCGGTTCCGATGGCCGTGTCCTTTACTACGTTGGGGCGGCTGAGGACATTACCGCACGCAAAACGGCGGAGGAGCAGGTTGAGTTCCTGGCCTACTACGACGCCCTCACAGGTCTGCCCAACCGCACGCTTTTCCAGGATCGTTTAGCCAAGGCCCTGGCCAGTGCTCGCCGGCGCGGAGAAAAGCTCGCCTTAATATTTCTCGATCTGGATAACTTCAAGACCATTAATGACTCGCTGGGGCACTCCGTGGGCGACCTTCTTCTGAAGAAAGTAGCGGAACGTTTGGATGCTTGGGCGCGCGCACAAGACACGGTGGCCCGTTTGAGCGGCGACGAGTTCGTTGTCCTTTTGACTGGCGTAAAGGATGTGGCCAGCGTGGCCGTCGCCGCCGATCGCATCCTGAAGGCAATGACTGCAGAATTCATCCTGCAGGGCCAGTCGCTCAATGTCGCTTGCAGCCTGGGGATCAGCGTGTTTCCTGACAATGGCGCCGACGCCGAAACCCTGGTCAAGCACGCCGACGCCGCCCTCTATTCTGCCAAGGAGAGTGGCAACCGATTCCAGTTCTTCACCCAGGATATGAACGCCAGGGCGGTGGAGCGGCTGACCTTGGAGAGCAGCTTGCGGCTGGCCTTGGAACGGGAAGAATTTTTCCTGGTCTATCAACCGCAGGTGGACCTTGCCACGGGCGGAATCATCGGGGCGGAAGCGCTCCTCCGCTGGCGCCATCCGCAGTTGGGTCTCGTTCCACCCGATAAATTCATCCCCATTGCAGAAAAGAGCGGCCTCATCCTCCCCATCGGCGAATGGGTGCTCCGGACCGCCTGTGCTCAGGCACGGCAATGGCAGGATGAAGGTCTTCCCCCGCTGCCGGTCGCGGTCAATGTGTCCGCCGTGCAATTTCGCCAGGACCGCTTTCTGCACGTCATCCGTAGCGTGCTCGACGAAACCGGCCTCCACCCGCAGTACCTGGAACTAGAGCTCACTGAGGGCCTGCTCCTTTCCAATGCGGACCTGACCCTTGCCGTGTTGCAGGAACTAAAGAGAATGGGCTTGAAGCTGTCGATTGACGACTTCGGGACCGGATACTCCAGCCTCAGCTACTTGCGGCAGTTTCCCGTTCACCGGTTGAAGATCGACCGCTCCTTTGTGCAAGCTATGACGGTAGATGCGGATGCCGCCGCGATCACCGGCACCATCATCAACATGGCCCGAAGCCTTCGCCTGAAGGTCATCGCCGAAGGCGTGGAGAACGAGGAGCAACTGCTCCTGCTGCGTGCTCATGCCTGCGACGAAGTTCAGGGATACTACTTCAGCCGGCCATTGACGCCAGCCGATTTTGCCGACAAGGTGCGGGACGCGGACTTCCCACCCTCCCGCCCCCCACAAGCTACCCACCTGCTAGCCGCGGACAAGAGCTAGGTACTTTATTCTTGTCATTCTGAGGGGCTTCAGCCCCGAAGAATCTCGGTTTTGTCCCATCGCGAACAGCAGCCCGTCAGAAGGAAATCTCTCCCCGCGCCCGCAGTTCGCCTGGCAGCAGGGCGTTATAGATGAACTCGTGGACGGGCGTGCTGAATCCCCGGGCGCGCCCCAGCCGCACCACTGCCCCGCTCTGCGCTTCGAGCTCTGACGGTCTCCCGGCGACCAGGTCGCGCTGCATGGAAGCCGTTCCTTCCGCCGGCAACGAGTCGACGAACTTCATTGTGTTTGCCACCGACTCGTCCGGGACCGGGACCCCGCAGGCGTGCGCCAAGCCCACAATTTCCTGCATCGCGCGCTCCAGCAAACCTCTGGGTTCCGGCACGCTGCGCATCACCCCGATTGGGGCCCGCGTCACTCCGCCCACTCCTCCGAACGAGGCGATGAACTCGAACTTCTCCCACAGCGCCACCTGGATGTTCTCCGGGACGCGGACCTCCAACCCTGCGGCCGCGAGACACTCCACCAAGCGGGCCAGGCGCGGCGTGCGCGCATTGTTCCATTCCCCGATGGTGATTAGCGGACCCAGCCCCATGTGCCGGACCACTCCCGGCGCCGCGACCATGGCGATGATGTGGCACATTCCGCCCAGCACGTGCTCCGGACCCAGCGCTGCCGCCAACTGATCGTAGGCCTCCACGCCGTTTTGAAAAGGTACGACCACGGTCTCCGGGCCAAGCATGCTGCGAATTTGCGGCGCGGCCTCGGGCACTTGCCAGGCTTTGGTGGTCACAAAGACGGCATCAACTCGCCCGACGCTGGCGGGATCGCCGGTCGCGTTCACCTTTGGGAGCACGATGTCGCCGGTCGGCGTCTCAACCCGCAAACCGTTCTTGCGCAGCGCCTCCAGCATCGCGCCCCGTGCGATGAAGACGACGTCGTTTCCCGCCTTCGCCAGTCGGCCACCGAAGTAGCCTCCCAAAGCCCCGATTCCTAAGAAAGCGATCCTCATCAAATGGTCCCACCAGGAATTTTATCAACGCGACAACTGCGGCCGCGTACCACGATTCGCGACGATTGTTGTCACCATTCCCGGCACGATCCTCAAGCTACGCAAAAACGTTGGGATCCAGTTCGCTGAAGAAGGTCTCGTGCAGGCGGCGCACCGCTTCCGGCACGTCGTCTTCTTCGACCACGAAGGTGATGTTAATCTCCGAAGCCCCTTGCGAGATCATGCGCACGTTGATGTCGGAGATGGCCGTGAATACCTTGGCGGCAATGCCCGGCGTGCCGCGAATGTTCTCTCCCACCAGGCAGACGATCGCTTTCCGGCCCTCGTATTTCACATACGCCAACTTGTCGAGATCGGCGGCGATGGCTGGAATGGCTTCGTTGGAATCCACGGTGAGCGAAACGCTGACCTCGGAGGTTGAGACCACATCCACCGGGCAGCGGTGGCGGTCGAAGACGTCGAAGATGGATTTCAAGAAGCCGTGCGCCATCAACATGCGAGCCGAGACCACGTCCACCACCGTGATGCGCTTCTTGGCCGCGATGGCTTTGAAGGTATTCGTGCAGCTTGGCGCACGAGCCGTAATACGCGTGCCCTCATTCTTGGGATTGCGCGAGTTCAGCACCTGCACGGGAATGTTCTTGTCGATGGCGGGCACGAGCGTAGCCGGATGCAGCACCTTGGCGCCGAAATACGCCAGTTCCGCGGCCTCGTCGAAGCTGATGGCCCGGATGCGGTGCGCGCCGGCGCACAGGTTGGGGTCGGTGGTCATCATGCCGTCCACGTCGGTCCAGATCTCGATGCGCTCGGCGCCCAGCGCTGCGCCTACGATGGCAGCGGTGAAGTCGGACCCGCCGCGACCGAGGGTCGTGGTGGTGCCCTCGGCATTGGCGGCAATGAAGCCGCCCATCACCGGCACCTTGCCCGCGTCCAGCAGGGGCTTCAAGTACGACCGGCTACGATCATCGGTTTCGTCGAGAATCGGGATGGCATGGGTGTAATGGCTGTCAGTGAGAATGCACTGGCGCGAGTCCACCAGCCGCGTCGGGAGGCCGCGCGCGGCGAAGGCCGCAGAAGCGATCTTGCTGGAGATACGCTCTCCGAAGGAAGCCACGTTGTCCGTGCTGCGCGGCGTGAGTTCACCCACAGCCGAGAGACCGCGCAGCAGCTCGTCTAGGCTGTCGAAATCCGCTTCCAACTCGGAGTGGAACTGGGTGAAGACGCCGGTCCCCAGCAGCTCGCCGGCAACCATGTAGTGCCGCTCGCGCGCGGCGCGGCAGAGTTCGATGGCCTTCTCGCGATCTCCAGCGCCCGCGGCTCGCGCCATGGCCAGAAGCTGGTCGGTGACTTTGGCCAACGCGCTGACTACGACCACCGGCTTTTCCGGCAGGCGCTCGCGCACAATGCACGCTGCGCGGTCGATGGCGGCGGCATCTTCCACCGACGTGCCGCCAAATTTCATCACGATCATGCGAGAGGCTCGCTTCGCGAGCACCGAGTACCGAGTTGCGAGTACCGAGTTCGGCAGCCGGTTCCAGTTGGTACTCGGTACTGGGTACTCGGTACTCAGGTCAATCCAGGTATCCCTGCACCTTCAGCAGTTCGGCGTTCAGCAGCGCCGCGCCAGCGGCCCCGCGGATGGTATTGTGCGAAAGGACAGTAAACTTCCAGTCCAGCAGGTTGCACGGACGCAGACGCCCTACGCTCACCGACATGCCACCGCCGCGCTCGGCATCGAGGCGCGGTTGCGGGCGGTCAGGTGCAGCGTCATACATGATGGGCTGCTCGGGCGCATCCGGCAATTTCATTTCCTGGGGCCTGCCCGAAAACCCGCGCCACGCCTCGATGAGCGCTTCCGCTTTGCCTGGCTGCGCAAGCTTCACGGAAACCGATTCCGTATGTCCGTCCTCTACCGCCACGCGGTTGCACTGCACGCTAATGCGGAATGGCGCCGGCTCGATCGCCGAGCCGTTCAGCCGCCCCAGCATCTTGGGCGCTTCCGCTTCCATCTTTTCTTCTTCCTTGGCAATGTAGGGGATCACGTTGCCAAGGATGTCGAGCGAAGCCACGCCTGGATAGCCAGCGCCGCTGACCGCTTGCATGGTGACCGCGAACACCTGCTCCAGGCCGAACCGTTGCTGCAAGGGCGCCAGCGCCAGCACGAGCCCCATAACCGAGCAGTTAGAGTTGGTGACGATGAAGCCTCCCGACTTGCGCCGCCACGACTGGCATTCCACCAGCTTCAGGTGCTCGGGGTTCACTTCGGGAATCACCAGCGGCACATCTTTGTGCATGCGGAAAGCGCTGGAGTTCGAGATCACGGCGCAGCCCGCTTCGGCGAAGCGCGGCTCCAGTTCTTGCGCGATGCCGGCATCGAGAGAGGCGAAGATTACTTTGGGCGCGCCGGCAGGTTCAGCTGCCGACACGCTCATCTTGGCGATGCCCTCAGGGATCGGCGTGCGCAGCTTCCAGCGCGCGGCCTCGCCGTAGTTCTGCCCAGCGGAGCGCTCGGAAGCCGCTACCCACGCCACTTCGAACCAGGGATGGTCTTCCAACAACTGGATAAACCGCTGTCCCACCAAGCCGGTGGCGCCAAGGATTCCTACAGGAATTTTTTGAGCCATAGATTCTTTCGATTTTAGCAGCAGTTTTAAGGCGGCAAGATATTGCTTGCGGTTCCGGTGGCAACCTGACCTCACCTGCGAGTTGATAGTGGTCGTATGTTCCGCGCAGTGGACTTGCCAAAATGGAACATCAGACCGTGCCTTTGTACGGGAAATCGCAACCAAGATGCAGGCATGGTTCTGGTATGCTTCCCGCTCATGCCTGAGCTGCGCCAGAACCGCTTCACCAAAGAGTGGGTGATCATGGCCACCGAACGCGCCAAGCGCCCAGAAGAAATGCGAGTGAAGCGCGAGCAGCACCCGCTGCCACACTATGTGCCAACCTGTCCCTTTTGTCCCGGCAACGAGCACCTGGCGCCGCCGGAGATCCTGCGCTTTTCCCGGCCCGACGGCAACTGGAGCGTGCGCGTAGTGCCCAACAAGTATGCCGCGTTGACGCGGGAAGGCCAGCCGGAATGGAAGATCGAACGCTCCCGCCGCACGATCCGTGGGGTTGGTATTCACGACGTTATCGTCGAGACCCCCGACCATGCGCTGACCACGGCGCTGCTTCCGCCGGAGCAAGTGCAGACCATCCTGGAGTGTTATCTGCAGCGCTTCCGCGCGGTGAGCGACGATCCGCGGGTGGCGCACATCACCATCTTCAAGAACCACGGCATTAGGGCCGGTACCAGCTTGGAGCATCCGCACTCGCAGATGATCGGCACTCCGGTCATCTCCTCCCAGGTGCGCCAGCGGCTCTATGAGGCCCTGCGCCACTTCGACGAATTCGGCGAGTGCATCTTTTGCGCCATGCTGCAGGAGGAATTGGCTGAGGACAAGCGTGTGCCGCTGACCAGCGAGCATTTTGTGGTGATCGAGCCTTTTGCGTCGGCCACACCCTTCGCTACCGCTATCTACCCGCGCCGGCACATGGCCAGCTTCGGCGACGTGCGCGACCATGAGCTTGCGGACCTTGCCCGCGTCCTGCGCACCATGCTGGCCAAGCTCTATGTCGGCCTGGACAATCCCGACTTCAACTACACCATCCGCACCGCGCCCGCCGAAGCTGCCGGTGTGAAGTACTATCACTGGTACCTGAGTATTATCCCCCGCCTTACGCGGGTCGCCGGCTTCGAGCTGGGCTCGGGGATGTTCATCAACACTGTGCTGCCGGAGCACGCGACTACGTTTTTGCGCGGCGTCGATGTCGAACAACTGACCCTGGCGCGGGGCTAGGACCCGCCGAAATCCGCCGATTGACACCCGGTGCGCCGAGTGATAGTGGTACTTGCCTCGTGCCGTGCGGCTGGGCCGGGCTGGGCGGCGAGCTCCCACATCAGGAGGAAACCATGTTGCTTAAGACCAGCACCCGAAGCCTGGGTGGCGTTGTCATCGTCGATTGCTATGGCAAGATCGTTATGGGAGAAGAGACCGCCTACCTGCGGCACCAAGTCAAAGACTTGCTGGGCGAGTCACGCCAGATCGTCCTGAATCTTGCAGAGGTCAACTACATGGACAGTAGTGGCCTCGGCACGCTGGTGGGCCTGTTCTCGTCAGCCCGCAATGCTGGCGGAGAGATCAAGCTGTCGGCGCTGACAGGCCGCGTCAAGGACGTGCTGCAGATCACCAAGCTGGGCACCATCTTCGAGTTCTACAACACGGCCGAGGAAGCTGCCTCCACCTTCAACCGCCAGGCCGGCCGCACGGCTGCGGCGGAATGGGCGGGATAGAGGTCGGGCCGCCGCCGGCGGAACCTGTAGACACGGACCCTAGGTTACAATCGGCAGCGGTGCATCTCCTTGTCATCCCTGGAGCCATCGCCGCCGCCGGAGCCCTCTCTCTCCCACCAGCAGGAACTGGAACGTGAGCGCGACCGCTTGCGCCTGCTGCTGGACGTTACCAACCTGCTGGTGGCCAACCGCAACTTTCGCGAGCTCTTTGTCGCGATTTCGGTGCTACTGCGCAAGATCATCCACCATGACTTTGCGGCGCTCCTGCTGCACTCAGTCAGCCGCGACCTGTTGCGCGTCTATGCTCTCGACTTTCCCGGAGGCAAAGGCCAGATCCAGCAGGGAACTACCCTTTCCGTCGCGGATTCGCCTCCAGGGCACTGCTACACAACCCGCCATCCGCTGCTAGTGGACAATCTCTTCAGTCAATTGGCGCGCTATCCTTCCGGGTTTACGCGCCAGCTACTGCAAGAAGGCATTCGCTCTGGCTGTTGGTTGCCGCTGGTCAATCGCGATCGCGTGCTGGGCGTGCTGAGCGTTGCCTCGAAGCGTGAATCCGCGTTCTCGCGGCGGGACCTGGATCTGCTGACCCAGGTCGCCAATCAGGCGGCCATCGCGGTAGACAACGCTTTGGCCTTCCGCCAGATTGCCGAGCTCAACCGCAAGCTGGCCCAGGAGAAGCGGTATCTCGAGAGCGAAATCCGCACCGAGTACAACTTCGAATCCATCGTGGGCGAGCACCAAGTGCTGAAGCGCATTCTGCGTCAGGTGCAGACCGTCGCTCCAACCACTTCCACCGTCTTGATCCTGGGCGAGACTGGCACCGGCAAGGAGCTGATTGCCCGAGCCATTCACAATCTGAGCAGTCGCCGCGAGCGCACCTTCGTCAAGCTGAACTGTGCAGCCATTCCGACCGGCCTGCTGGAGAGCGAACTCTTCGGCCACGAGAAAGGAGCCTTTACCGGCGCCATCTCGCAGAAGATCGGCCGCCTGGAGCTGGCCAACAAAGGGACTCTCTTCCTCGACGAGGTCGGCGACATCCCGCTCGAACTCCAGCCCAAGCTCCTGCGCGCGCTGCAGGAGAAGGAGTTCGAACGCCTCGGGAGCACGCGGACGATCCGCGTGGATGTGCGTCTTATCGCCGCCACCAATCGCGACCTCTCGCAGATGGTTGTTGCCCGCCAGTTCCGCAGCGACCTGTTTTATCGGCTCAACGTTTTTCCCATCCAAGTACCACCGCTGCGCGAACGGGCTTCGGACATTCCCTTGCTGGTGCGTTATTTCGTCCATAAGCACGCGGCCGAGAACGGCAAGCACATCAACCGCGTGCCCGCCGAGGCCATCGACGCCCTTGCGCATTGGCCTTGGCCAGGGAACATTCGCGAGCTGGAAAACTTCATCGAGCGGGCTGTGATTCTCTCCGAGGGAGAGACTCTCAGTCTGCCCCTGGCCGAACTACGTGCGCCGACTTCCGACGATGGTTCCCGCTCAGCGGCTGAGCCGCGCTCCGCCGCCGAGTTCAACGAGCGCGAGCAGATCGTCCGCGCCTTGAAGGAAGCCCGCGGCGTGATTGCTGGTCCAACTGGAGCTGCCGCTCGCCTGGGCCTGAAGCGCACGACCCTAAACTCGCGCATCCGCAAGCTGGGCATTACCCGTGACGAGATCTGGAATAGTTCGTCACTGTGACGAAGTTTTCGTCACCACCGGCTTCGTCACTCTGACCGCAATCAAAATCTAGGTCGCAAGTTATTCATTCCAAAACACATATTTCCTCACAAGTACATATCCCTTTGGCCATCCGGATGCGCATGCAATGTCGGCTTAGGGTAGTACCCTGCCCAACGGAGAGCACTATGTCAGCACCAGCCAAAACGGCTGAAATGATTCGGAAAGACTGGGCCACCAACCCGCGCTGGGCGGGTATTGAGCGGCCGTATACTGCGGACGACGTCATCCGCTTGCGCGGGACCGTGCATGTCGAGCACAGCCTGTCCCGTATGGGCGCCGAGCGCCTCTGGGAACTGCTGCACACGGAATACTACGTACCGTGCCTGGGCGCAGTAACCGGCAACCAGGCCATCCAGATGGTGAAGGCCGGGCTGAAGGCCATTTACGTCAGCGGCTGGCAGGTTGCCGCCGACACCAACGACGCCGGCCAGATGTACCCCGACCAGAGCCTCTATCCTTCCGATAGCTGCCCCAACCTCTGCCGGCGGCTGAACCAGGCGCTGTTGCGCGCCGACCAGATCCACCATTCCGAAGGGCAGAACCACATCAACT
>Ga0187769_10000845_pt1 | contig 16965 bp, 11 predicted proteins | sample 0116_SJ02_MP02_1_FD_133140 | JGI IMG/M metagenome (GOLD analysis project Ga0187769, IMG submission 133140) | Tropical peat soil microbial communities from peatlands in Department of Meta, Colombia - 0116_SJ02_MP02_10_MG | ecosystem: Environmental > Terrestrial > Soil > Wetlands > Peat | place... | reverse complement strand
TCTTAGTCGCTCCTGGACATCCTGCTGCGCTCGCCGCTGCGGTGATCGACGTTTGTCGCCAGCCTGACACGGCAGAACGTCTGGCGCAAAGCGCACAGGAACGGGTCAAGGAGAATTCGCCGTCGCGGCAGCAGCAACATCTATACGACCTCTACCTGGAAACGCTTGGTGGAGCGGTCGCGTTTCCCGATACGAGTCTGGCCAGCTACCATCGGCAGCTTCCCATGATCTCGGTCATTGTTCCGGTTCGAAATGAAGAGGCGCACTTGGGAGACGTCTTAGAGGATTTGCTGCGCCAGCAATATCCGCCCGAAAAGTACGAAATCCTGGTTGCAGACGGGAATTCTACCGACGGCAGTGCCTCGATTGTGGAACGGTATGCGCGCCAGGGAGCGGTGCGGATCGTGCGGCTTCCCAACCCGCGGCAACTCTCCGGTGCGGGGCGCAATGTTGGCATACTCCAGAGTCGCGGCGAAGCGGTCCTGTTCGTGGATGGCCATTGCCGAATCGAAAACCCAACCTTGCTGCTGGAGCTCGCGCGGATCATGGCGGCAACCGGCGCGGACTGTCTCTGCCGCCCACAGCCGCTGGATATGGCCGGAAACTCGCGCTTACAACAGGCCATCGCTGCAGTGCGGAGCAGCACCCTGGGTCATGGGCCTGACTCAACAATTTACAACACTCGCGCAGCGGGTTGGGTCAATCCGACCAGTTCCGGCGCTGCCTACCGCCGGGAGGTTTTCCGCCGCATAGGACTGTATAACGAGAGCTTCGACGCCTGCGAGGATGTGGACCTTAACTATCGTGTGTTTCGTGCGGGCATGCGCTCCTACATCAGCCCCCGGCTGGCGGTCAGTTACCGGCCGCGAGACTCGCTGCGTGGCCTATGGCGGCAGATGATTCGTTACGGGCGTGGCCGCTATCGTTTCGTGCGCGAGCACCCCAGCGCCCTCAGTGTGGGGATGTTGGTACCACCGGCGTGGCTGCTGTGGCTGGCGGCCGCCAGCGTGGGAGCACATTTTTGGTCCGGGTTCGGCTGGGCAGCGATGGGAACCCTGATGGCCTACTTCGGGCTGGTATTTCTCTCTTCGGCTTGGCTGGGATTGCGCAAAGGCTGGCGCTCAATGGCTTTGGCGCCGCTGATCTATGCCATCATCCATGGCGGCTTGGGAACAGGCTTTCTCCTCGAGGCGGCGGAGCAGGTGTTGAAGGGCAGCAAGCGACGACAACAATATCTGGGGATGGAGAGGCGGGAGGGGCCAACGGTACCGACTCTGACAATGGTGGCCGCTCCCATGACCGGCTCCGAAAGCAGGGGTAGCAATCTGGAAGCATAGTGTCAAGTTGGGCACTGACGAGCCGAGGCCGGTTCCGGGTGGCCGCAATCGCAGGCAGAATGCTGGAAAGGCAGGAACGACCCTTGCGCATTGGCGTACGGGATTTAGCAGAAATTGCCGACAAGTTGCCGTTAGGACGCGCGGCCCTGGATTGCCTGCGCCGGCGGGGCGCAGCCGTGTTTATGTTCCACCGGGTCCTTCCCCGTGGCGAATCCTGTTATGCCGATGAGATGGTCACATCAACCGGCATGTTCGAGGCCCTGCTCGATTGGATCAGCGAGCGCTACGTGGTGGTTGATTTGGGAGCCTTAGCACAGCGCCTCGGGAGCGCCCCTGCAAATGGCCGTCCCTATGCTGCGATCACCTTCGACGATGGCTGGAAGGACCTGTTCCCACATGCGTTGCCCTTGCTTCGCGCACGCAGCATGCCGGCCACGGTGTTTTTGCCGGTGCGGTTCATCGGCACGAAGCGGCACTTCTGGCAGGAGCGGCTGCACTTTATCTTGCAATCATTGCAGGGTCTCGGGCGTACTGATCTTGGCAGAGAAGCCGCACCCCATTTTCCCTGGGCCGCGCGCCTGGACGGTCAACTGGATTATGCCGGGTTGCGCGGACTGCTCATGGCCCGTCCATCGTCGGAGGCGGAAGAGTTCGTGGATTGGATGGCGGAGCTTTGCCCGCGAGCGCAGTGGGACTCGACGCGGGCGTTTCTGACCTGGGATGAAGTAGCTCGCATGCAAGATGCCGGCATCAGCTTTGGTTCGCACACGCTCAACCACGTCTTGTTGACCCAGGCCGATGCTGAAACTGCCAGAACGGAAATCCAGTGTTCGCGCCGAGAATTGCAGGAACGGCTAAACACGCCGGTACGAGGTTTCGCCTATCCCTGGGGTGCGCACAATACGCGCTTGGTTCAGCAGGTGACTGATGCCGGCTATGCCTTCGCGGTGACTACCGAAGAGATGCTGGTACGGGGCGCTCCGAGCCCGTGGAGGATTCCGCGAGTCTTCATTTCCGACACCATTGTGCAAGACGGCAACGGAAGCTTCGGTCCCCAGCAGACGAACTTCCACCTGGCGCGCCTGGGATTACGGCGGCAGAGTACGAGCGGTGAGCTCGTTGACTACGAGAAGTGAAAGGGCCCTGAGATGCGACGTGTAAATGGCGGACAAAAATCAGGAACCACTCTACAACGGTTCAGCTCTGCGGTAATTCGGCATAGCGTCTACCCGCTATGGCTGCGCTACGACCATCCTGCTTATCCAGCATTCCTGCGCGAGATCATGGAATCGCAATACTGGAGCCGTGCCGAGATAGAGCGCTTGCAAATTGAACGCCTGAACCGCTTGCTGGCGCACGCGCAGAGAAACTGCCCTTTTTATCGCGATCGTTTGCAGAGTGCCGGGCTCGAGCCGGGCCACGTGGATTTACAAGCGTTTTCGCGTTTGCCGGTGCTTACCAAGCGGGAGATCCAGGACCACGGTCCGGAGATGTCAGCGGCCAATTTTTCCGGGAAGATGCGGGTGCGCAATCAAACAGGGGGATCGACCGGCAGTCCGCTGCAATTTTGGGTGGACCGGGAAAGGCTGGATTCAAGGCTGGCCAGCACCGCCCGCCACGACAGTTGGACGGGGCTGCGTCCGGGAGACTGGCGGGCGGAGCTGTGGGGCGCTCGCCTGGACCAAGTCATCAAGCCCGGATGGCGCGACTGGTTGCGGAACGTCTTGGTCTACCGGATGGTGGAGATGAACACCTCGCGCATACGACCGGAGGACTGGGTACAATTCATCGCTCGCTTGCGGCAAGAACGGCCGCGATTCATGGTTACGTATGCGCATTCCGCCGTGCTGTTCGCGCAATACTTACGTGAGCAGGGGATAGATGACATCCATTTCGATTCCATAATTACAACGGCAGAGGTTTTACTTCCGGAACAGCGCAAGATCATTGAGGAAGCCTTTGGAGCCACCGTTTTTGACCGTTACGGCTGTCGGGAAATGAGCGTGATTGCCAGCGAGTGCGAGCATAGGCAGGGTCTGCACATCAACGCAGAGGCTCTGCTGGTGGAGGTGGTGCCGGATGCGCAATACCCGGCGCCGCTGGGAAAGCTCTTGGTCACCGACCTGCTGAACTACAGCATGCCGCTGATCCGCTACGAGATCGGCGATGTTGGGTCATGGGAGGAGGGTTCAGACTGCCCGTGCGGACGTGGCTTGCCGCGCTTGCGCGAGATTCATGGACGCACCACGGATTTCCTGGTCTTGCCGGATGGCCGCCAGATCTCTGGCCCGGCGCTGACCCTGGTGGTGTCCGACATGCCGGATGTGCGGCAAGTCCAGTTCTTGCAGAAGGCCTTGGACTGGGTGGTGCTGCGCGTGGTGCCAGGCAGAAGCTACGGGCCGCAGACGGCCGCCGAGCTGCGTCGCCGTTTCCGGTTGTATCTTGACGGGAGCACTCGATTAGATTTGGAGGAGGTAGAAAGCATCGCCAACGAGCGCTCGGGTAAATACAGGTTTGTCATCAACGACCTGCCCATCTCACCGGTAAGGACGCCGGATGCGGAGGAAGCTGAACGTGTCAATCACTAACTGGGTGTACATCCGCGGCGTCTACCCCCTCCTCGATCGGCAAAAGAATAGCAAGCTCGGAGAAAGAATGTCCCGGTACGAAACCCGGGAGCGCCACACGCTGGCAGATAACGCGAGCACGCAGTGGCGGGAGCTGCTGGCCCTCGTGCAGCACGCTTACGATAGCACCGTGTTCTACCGCCGCCGTTTCCAGGAAGCCGGCCTGCAACCTCGCGACATCCGCACACCGCGAGACTTCTCGCAAATTCCCGTCTTGACGCGGGACGATATCCGCGAGCACCTGGCCGAGCTAACGAGTTCGTCCTACCCACGGGAGCAACTATTGAGTTCGGCTACTGGCGGAACTACCGACACCCCGGTACGCTTTGTTCGCGATCTTCGGTGCTTGCGCGAAAAGGCAGCGGTCCAGGCCCGGTTCGACGCCTGGGCCGGCATGCAGCCCGGCGACAAAACCTTTTATTTGTGGGGAGCGCGTTCGGATTATTCCCAAAACCCAAGCCGGCGCTGGCTGATGTATGAGCGCCACATCATGCGTCGGGTATGGGCTCCGACTTCGCTGCTCAATCCCCAGGTGCTGGAGTCCTATCGCCAGAGCTTGAACCGGTTCCGTCCGAAGATCATCTACACCTACCCGACTCCGCTCGCATTGCTTTGTGAATACTTGCAGGAAACTGGGCTGCCTTGCCACCACCCTTCCGGCATCATCTGCACTGCGGAACTGCTGCTCGACAGCCAGCGACAGTTGGTGAAACAGGTCATGCAGTGCCCAATTTTTGAGCACTACGGCGCTCGGGAGTTTGGCATGATCGCCGCCGAGTGCGAGGCGCACCAGGGACTGCATTTCAACCCCGCCGCCGCGTACGTCGAGTTCGTGCCCGTGCTCGGAGCTGAAGTTGAGGGACTGCAAGAGATGCTGGTGACGGATCTGCTGAACTATGGCATGCCGTTGATCCGCTACCGCATCAACGATTGCGCGGTATTGAGCAACGAGGTCTGTTCCTGCGGGCGTGGGTACCCCCTTGTGCGCAAGATCACCGGGCGAACCACAGACACCTTCTACCTGCCCAATGGGGACGTGGTTCCGGGCGTGGCTTTGACCAATCGCGTGCTGCAGGTCTGCCCGGGCGTTAAGAAAATGCAGGTCATCCAAGAGACCCTGGAGGAATTCCGCATTCGCTACGTGCCGGGTGCGGGCATGACCGCGGCCGATCTGCAGCTCGTGCGGGACAATCTGCGGAAGTTTTTCCCCGCCGGGGTACGCTGCCAGTTCGAGGAGGTGGCGGAAATCGCTCGCGAGGCATCCGGCAAGACCCGCTTCTGTATCTCGCGGGTACGACCCCAGGGTCTTCACGCGGCGCGTGTGTGAAAAACGTTTCACACGCCGCATTCGTCGCGTGGAACCGGTAGTAGCCTATTGATAATACGCTAGTTAACTCCTGCTCCCCCGGCCGGCTCTGGAATCCCAATTGCAATAAACAGAGGAACAAGTCGCTAGAGGCGAAACAACCCATGCCACTGGTGTCCATAATTGTGCCCGCTTACAACGAGGCTTCCAACCTGACGGAGCTATATGCCCGCCTGGCGACCGTAGCCGCGCGCCTGACCTCCTACACTTTTGAATTCCTGGTGGTGGACGACGGGTCGACGGATTCCACACCGACGGAACTGGCGAACCTGCGCAGCATGGACTCGCGCGTCAAGGGGCTCCGGTTCTCGCGCAACTTCGGTTCGCACGCCGCGTGTCTGGCCGGGTTGATGCACGCCAATGGCGATTTTGCCGTGCTGCTGGCGGCTGATCTGCAGGACCCACCCGAGCTGATCGGGGAAATGCTGGGCCGTATGGAAACCGGTTCCGACGTGGTGTTCGCCGTGCGCAGCCAGCGGCAAGACCCCTGGTTGAAGGTGCAATTCGCAAGGATCTACCACCGCCTGATGCGGCGCTATGCCATCCCCAACTGGCCTCCAGAAGGCGCCGATGTCGTGATGATGCGTCGCGTGGTGCGGGACGCGATTGTGCGGTGGCGGCAGAAGAACACTTCCATATTCGCGCAGGTGTTATGGAGCGGGTTCCGTCAGAGTTTCCTTTCGTATGACAAGTGCCGCCGCCATGCCGGCCGGTCGAAGTGGACACTGGGGAAGAAGCTGAAGCTCTTTGTGGACTCCTTCGTCTCGTTCTCGTTCACCCCGATTCGCTTCATCTCTTATCTGGGCATTGTGGCTTCGACGATCGGTTTCGGCTATGCCGTGTTCATCATGCTGAACAAAGTCTTTTTTAACCAGCCGATCCCCGGATGGTCATCGCTCATGGTGGTTTTGCTGATGGTTTCCGGCATGCAGTTACTCACCTTGGGAATCATCGGCGAATACCTGTGGCGGGTGGCCGATGAAGTTCGCGGTAGTCCGCCGTTTCTCATCCAGGCGCGCTTGGGGATGAGCGGCGACGAGACGCTCGAGCAATGGACGGACCAGGCTGCGGGTCAGGGCGTGCCGGAGCTGGAGTTCGAAATGAAGCGGCCGCTGCACTCGCGCCGCGATCGCGCCCCGGAGATAGAGCATTGATTTTGGTACGCAAGGCAGCATCCTGGATTCTGCGGATCGCAGCCCTCGCCGCTGCGAGTTCCTTCATTGCTACCCATTTTGCGTGGCGACAAGTGGCAGCGTCATTCTCCCGGCTGCAGCCACTCTATTTGATTCCCATCGTGCTCTTCCTCAGTCCAGCCGCAGTGCTGTTGCGCAGTTTGCGTTGGCGCGGTTTGGTTCCAGACGGGCAGCGCGTGCCGGTGCTCGGCTATGTGCGCGCCTGCCTAGTAGGGTTCCTGGCCAACTCCCTGCTACCCGGCAAGCTGGGAGATTTGGTCAAAGTGCGGATGATTTGTCACCCCGGGGTGGCCTACGCGTGCTCGCTGGGCTCGGCACTTATAGACCGCGTGCTGGAGGGAGTCGCGCTGCTGTTGATCCTGGCACCCACCGCGTACTTCTCCGATGATGCTCCCGCTTGGGTTCGCGGCCTTGCCCTTTCGGCAGCAGCCATCGCCGTGTGTGCGCTGCTGGCAACCGCCGTCCTGTTCCGTTATCGCCGAGCCGTGCTGGTCTGGTCGAAACGCCCGCTGCGATTCTTGTCGTCCGGCGTGCGGAAACACGTCTCTACGTGGCTGGAAGCTTTGCTGGCGGGATTCGAGTCGATGACCTCGGCCCGGCGCATGTTAAAAGCGCTGGCGTACAGCCTGGCGGTCTGGGTCCTCGAGCTGGTTGTTGTTTGCATGTTCCTGGCCGCCTTCTCTGTCCCCGCGCCGCGCTTGCTGGCCGCAGTGCTCATCTTGGTGGCCCTGAACTTCGGGACTCTACTGCCGGTCTCGCCGGGTTCGGTGGGTATTTACCAATTGCTGTGCGTGTTCGCCTTGTCCCAGTGGAATGTAAATCGGGAACTCGGTTTTGGCATGGGGCTGGCGATGCAAGCAGTTTTGTTCCTGCCCATCTATGCGGCGGGCCTGGTGTGCTTAATTCCCATGGGCGCCAGCAGGCAGTCCCAATCCAGCGCCGGCACACTGGGGATGAAGAAGATCAGTTTCAGTACGGCGCCAACTGCTGCCGGCACGGAATTGCAACGAGCGGTGGAGTCGGGTGAGTAATGGTAGTAGTTATCGGTATCGCGTTGCTGGTGGCGTTTGTGCTGGCCATATTCGATCCCTATAAAGGGTTATTGGGTCTGCTCGGGGTCGCCATCATACAGCCAGGAGAGCTGTATTCGATATTTGACACTTTGCATGTTGAGCGCATGCTGGCCCTGCTAGTTCTGGTGTCGCTCTTCCTACATGGCAAGAAGCTGGCATTCCCGAAAATGACGCGGCGCGTCCTGGGATTCTGGCTAGCTATGTTCCTGAGCATCCCCTTCTCCTGGTGGATTAGCGGCACGTTTACTTTTACCTTCGACTTCGGCAGGATCATCATCTTTCATCTGCTCATCGTGGCCCTGGTTGACAACGACCAGCGGTTCAAAGCCTTCGTCATTGAATTCGCGCTGCTACTAGGATGGCTTGCTGGTTCCAGCGTCTGGGGCTACTACCATGGCGCCTACACCTTCGCCATGGGCATCGAACGGGCCTCGGGGCTGACCAGTTCTGGCGGCGACCCTAACAGCCTCGGGCTGACCCTGGTATCCGGACTGCCTCTCCCACTGCTGCTGTTCTTCAAAGGGAAAGGCACGAGCCGCTGGTTGGGGCTGGCCAGCGCGGTCATCGCGGTCTACGGCGTGCTGCTGACAGGATCGCGAACTTCGTTTTTTGCCTTGCTGTTCCTGGGAATGTGCTTTGTCTTCAGCCGCAAGAAGAATCTCCTGCTCTTGCCGGTGCTGGTGGTCCTGCTGGCGGGAATTTGGACAGTCTTGCCGCTGGAGTATCAGCAGCGTTACATGAGTGTGGAAAACAGGAAAACCGATGAATCCTACCTCAACCGCCTGCTTGCCTGGAGGGCGGGTTGGATGATGTTCAAGGATCGGCCCATCACAGGCGTAGGTGCCGGGCAGTTCGCCTACGCCAATGGAGCTAAGTACTGGCCGGACAAGCGGCACCCCATCTGGTTGCAGCCGCACTCGCTTTATATCCAAGTCATGGCAGAATTGGGAATCATCGGCATCATCGCCTTTCTTATGTTCCTGATTACCCTGCTACGCACCAACCTGAAACTAAGCCGCAGATTGCGCTCGATGACAAGCTTCTCCCCACTAACTCAGTACTTTCCCCTGGTTTGTACATTGAGCGTTTGGGTGCTGCTGTTTGCGGGTTACTCGGGACATAACCTGTACCGTAACACCTGGTACATGCTCGCGGCGATGACAGGGGCCCTTGCCTTGCAGCTAGAGCGGCAGCCCGAGCAGCAACAATCGCCCACGGCAAGGGAAGAACCTCGGCCCGCGGAAGGTTTTCTGGAGCCGGCCGAGTCTCTTTCGGCTTACAGCAGTGGGCTATGAACGCAAACGGAGAGTGGGGAGGAACTGGATGGCAACCACCGAACTCAGCATAAGTGAAACGACGAGCTGGCCGCAGGAATCAGCGCAGACGAGGAGTCGTGTCGCCACTATCAGCATTGCGCTGCTATTGAGCTGCATACTGCTTGCGCCCATCTGGATGGTCAAGTATCCGCCACTGATTGATTATCCTGACCACCTGGCGCGAACCTTCATTATTGCCCACCTTCACGACCCGCAGCTTCAGTACACCCGGTTCTACGCCGTTTCCTGGAATCTGTATCCCTACCTGGCCATGGACCTGTTGCTGCTCTTGCTGCAGCAGGTCATGAACGTCACGATTGCCGGCAAGGTTCTGCTCAGCATCGCCGCGCTGGCCGTGCCCGTCAGCGCCTGGATGTTCTTGCGCCGGGCCAATCCGGGCTACGAGGCACTTGCGATTTTCGCTCTTCTGATTCCTTATAACTCGCTGTTTCTTGAGGGACTCACGAACACATATTTGAGCCTCAGCCTGTGCTTCTTTTGCTTAGCCTTGTGGTTAAAGTACGTTGCACAGCCACGCTGGTCGTATTGGCTGCCGCTGCTAGGACTGACCACCACCCTGTATTTCACGCACTTACTGGGATTTGCAATGGCCGGGTTGATCATGACTGGTTTTGCGGCGTTGCGCTGGTTGCCCTTGCGGCGATGGCTCTGGTCGTGGGCGTTGTTTGTCCCGGGTGCGGCATGCTATGGCTGGCTGCGGTTGACCTCCACGGCGAACTGGTCACACGAGATGAACTTTGCCGGTTTCGGCCACAAAGTGATCGGGCTAATTGATCCTATCCGGGGATACTCAAATTGGCTAGATATCCTGACCGCGGCGATTATCATTGCGGCCTTCGGCTTGGCCTGGCTGAGCACCCGGAAGTTGGGCTGGAGTCTACCCTGGACGGTATTAGTAGGAGTGTTGCTCCTTCTATACTTCGTCTCGCCTGTTATGTACGGAGACGGCTGGGATGCCGACAAGCGAATCCTGCCGTTCGTTTTAGTTACCGCGTTGGCCGTGCCCAGGGTTGGAAAACAGCGCCGATGGCTGGTGCTGGTCGGGTTTGTTCTCTTCTGCCTGCGCGTGACCAACGTAACGGCGAACTTCGTAAACGAACAACCCCGATTACAGGCGATCGAGCGCTCGTTCACATTCATTCCGCCGCGTGTCCGTATGTTGCCCGTCGTGGAAGTAAATAAAGACCGGGACATTCAGAAAACCTACCTGCACTTTTGGTCCTATGCAGTGATCGAACGCGGATGGTTCTGTCCTTACATCTTCACCGCTAAGAATGTGCACGCGCTGCGGCGGACCTACTACCCCTATGTTCCGGATGTGTGGGGATCATCGAGATGGGGCAGCAAGCATCCAGATTTTGAACAAGTGCGGAGCGATTACGACTACGTCTGGGCCTACCGTGTCCCCCAGTTCGCGGCAGGTTTCAGCAGCATCGGCAGCTTGGTGTATCAGGACGGCGACATCGCCGTGTACAAGACTGTTAGGTAAACGGGGGGTACGCTTGTGTTTCCGACGCAGAGAATAGATCTGCTAATAAATAAAACCGCAACCTGGCCACAGGAATTAACGTGGGCCCGGAGCCGTCTCGCCACAATCAGTATGGCGCTGGTACTGGGCTGCATCCTGGTCACCCCGATCTGGATAGTCGACTATCCCCCGTTGGTTGACTATCCGAACCACCTGGCGGGAACCTTCATTATTGCCCACCTCCACGATCCGCAGTTTGAATTCGCACGGTTTTACGGGGTCTCCTGGAACATATACCCGTACGTGGCGATGGATCTCATTCTGGTCGCGTTGCAGCATGTCATGAGCATCACCCTTGCCGGCAAAATTCTGCTCAGCATCACTGCGCTGATTGTGCCTGCCGGAGCGTGGGCGTTCCTGCGCCAAGCCAATCCAGGCAATGAGGGCCTGGCGGTTTTCGCTCTCCTCATTCCTTACAACGCGCTATTTATCTCTGGGCTTATCGGTACATATCTGAGCCTCGGCTTGTGTTTCTTCTGCCTCGCCTTGTGGTTGAAGTACGCCGCACAGCCACGCTGGTCGTACTGCGGGCTGCTGCTGGGACTGACCACCGCCCTGTATTTTACGCACCTGTTGGGATTTGTAGTGGCCGGGCTGATTACGACCGGGCTTCTTGCGTTGAAACGATTGCCCCTGCGGCAATGGCTCTCGTCATGGGCCCTGTTTGTCCCGGGCGTAGCGTGCTATGGTTGGCTGCGTTTTAGCTCCAGTGGTCATTGGACCGACGAGACGTTCTTTAAGGGTTTCGGTCACAAAGTGCTCGGGTTCATCGAGCCTATCCGCGGATACTCGAATTGGCTGGATATCGTCACTGCAGCCCTCATTCTTGGGGCCTTGGGGTTGGGTTGGCGGCGCAGCAGCCATAGGCCGGGCTGGAACTCACACTGGGCAGCCTTAACTGGGGCGCTAGGACTTATATATTTCGCATTGCCAGTCATGTACGGAGATGGCTGGGACGCCGACAGACGTGTACTCCTGTTCGCCTTCGTTACCGCCTTGGCCGTGCCCAGGGTGGGGAAGCAGCTCCGGTGGGTGGTGTTGGTCGGGCTCGCGCTGTTCGGTATGCGCATCATCAATGTGGCGGTGAACTTTGTGAACGAACAGCCGCGATTGCAGGCGATGCAGCGCTCGTTCGCTGCGATCCCCCCCAACGTCCGCCTTTTACCGGTGGTGGAGGTGGATCAAGGCGCGCACATCCGAGACGCACACGTGCTTTATTGGGGCTATGGATTGATCGAACGCGGATGGTTTTCTCCTTACACCTTCGACGATAGGAATGTGCACGCCCTCCGGCGGACCTATCAGCCCTATATCCCCTATGAGTGGACGTCCGTGCGGTGGGACCAGGGGAAGCCTGACTTGGGAAAAGTGCGGCACGACTACGACTACGTGTGGGCTTACCGTGTCCCCCAGTTCGCGGCGGAATTCCGGGACATCGGCAGCTTGGTGTATCAGGACGGCGACATCGCCGTCTACAGGATTACTCGGTAGAGAAGGAGGATGGATGAGTGCGAGCCCCGCGACAGCACTAATATCAAAGGGATCTGGACCGCAGCATCGGCTGGGGGCACGTGTGCTCCTGCTGCTATTGTTGGCGGGCGTGATGGTTCTGCCCATCTGGTTGGTCAAATATCCCCCTCTGATCGACTATCCCAACCACCTCGCGCGCGCCTACATTCTGGCCCACATGGGGGACAAGGGATTCTGGCTGCGGCAATTCTATGGGGCGCAATGGGGGCTGTATCCCTATCTCGTAATGGACTTGGTGCTGCTCGCGCTGCAGACGGTCTTTGCTGTGCAGATAGCCGGCAAGATCCTGCTGAGCATCAGCGTACTGGCGATTCCTGTCTCAGTTTGGGTTTTCTTACGGCGTGTCAATCCCTCACAGCCTGCCCTGGCCCTGTGCGCCCTGCCGTTCACCTACAACATCTTTTTCCTTTCTGGGTTCTTGGCATATCAGCTCAGCATTGCGGTGTGCTTTCTTCTGCTGGCTGTATGCCTGGATTACCTGCGAAAACAGAGCTTGCGTCGCTTTTGTCTCTGCCTGCTGCTGGCTACGCTGCTGTACTTCACGCATCTTGTAGGGTTCGCCCTTGCGGGGCTGGTCCTGGGTTTGTACGGCCTGGCTATGCGGCAGCGGTTCAAGTTTTTTGCGTTCCTGTTTCTCATTTTCCTGCCCGGCACAGTCTTTTGGGCAATAAACAAGGCCATGGTGGGTGCCACTTCGTTGTTAATTATGGGCAATCCGAAAGAAAAACTCATCGGGTTATCGGAAGTGATGCGAGGCTATTCGACGGCGCTTGATCTGGTTTGCCTGCTTGCTCTGCTCTGCTCCGTGGTGGCCATGTTGGTGCGAAACCGGGAGGTGCGGTGGAACCGGGCATGGCTGTGGCCCACCGCCGCCGTTTTCGGCATCTATTGGGTATTTCCCATGGTCTATGGCACCGGGTGGGACGCCGATACGAGAATCCTGCTCTTCACTGCGCTGCTGGCTTGGGCGGCCATAGATTTCGGCCGCCGAACTAAATGGTTGGTGCCGGTGGTGCTCGTGTTGACGGTCCTGCGGGTTACCAATGTCGCCTACCATTTTGTCCAGGAGCAACCCCGCCTTGTGTCCATGGCGCAATCCTTTTCCACTCCGGCGGCCAACAGCCGCGTGCTGCCGGTGGTAAGCTCCCGGGGTGAGCGGCAGATTCAACAGCCGTACCGCCATTTTTGGGCATACGGAGTGATTGAACACCAGTGGTTCGCACCCTATCTGTTTACGGATCTGGGGGTGCAACCATTGACCAAGGTGCGTCCCGCCTACGATCCCCCGGGCTTCTGGTCATTCCGCTATACGTCGCCTCTGTCTTTGCCCCGAATTCAACAAGACTATGACTACGTGTGGGCCTACAACACAGAGGCATTGGCGCATGATTTCGAAAAGATCGGCGACGTTGCATTCCGCGAGGGCGACTTGACGGTCTACAAAATCCATCCCAAAACGGACAACGCAACGCCTTTGAACGCCGGAACCGGGAAAATGGGTGAGCGGGACGTTCGTGGTCTACGCGGTAGATCTTGAGGGAAACCATGGGACGTATCAGAATTCTCTACTTGATCGACGAGATGCACGCCTTGAGTGCGGGAGGAACGGAACGTCAAGTCTTGCAGTTGATTCAGCTGTCGGCGCAAGCCGGCCTGGAGCCCACGTTGTGCGTGCTGCGCGGCACGCGTTGGCTGACGGAAGCGCAAGCCGGCTGCCGCATTCGCCATGCGAACCTGGGCAGAATCCTCAGCCTGGGTAGCCTTGCCGAGCTTTTTCGCCTGCTGTCTTGGATACGGCGGGAGCGATTCCATGTAGTGCAGACTTTCTTTATCGACGGCAATATCGTGGGACCAATCCTGGCCAGATTGGCTGGAGTTCCCGTAGTGCTCGGCAGCCGGCGCAATCTCAATTATTGGATGTCGCCCCGATTCCAGAAATTCCAAAGACTGGCCAATTTGTTTGTCACCGAGCTCGTAGCTAATTGTCAAGCTGTAAAAGACGTGGTGGTTGCAACCGAGAAATTCTCAGCGCACAAGGTTCGCGTGCTCTATAACGGTATCGATACCACTACCTTCGACACCGATCCTGTAGGACGAGCCCGCGCTCGGATGCGATTGGGTCTCGGTGACGAGGAGGTGCTCGTAGGCACGGTTGCGAACTTCACTGCAGTTAAGGGGATTGAGGAGTTCCTGCGGGCCGCCGCTCTGGTAGTGGAGAAATGTCCGCAGACGCATTTCCTCCTCATCGGCGATGGACCCATGCGTGGGCAGCTCGAAGCCATGGTTGGAGAGTTACGCCTGCAGCGGCATTTTCGCATACTCGGCAGCCAAGACGATGTTGTACCTTATCTGAACGCGCTTGATGTTGCGGTGCTCCCGTCGCGTTCCGAGGGATTTTCCAATTCCCTGCTGGAATACATGGCGGTGGGAGTAGCTTGCGTGGCAACCGATGTGGGCGGAGCCCGCGAGGCATTGGGAGAGAGTGCAGGAATTCTGGTCCCGCCCCGCGACTCCGCGGCCCTGGGGCACGCAATCCTGGAGTTAGTGCAGGATGGTAATCGGCGCAGCGTTCTCGCCGCCCAAGGGTATCGGCGGGTGCGGACGCAGTTCAGTCTTGCCCAGACTCAAAATCGGCTTTCAGCGTATTATCTGCGGCTGATGGCCACAACGAGTGCGGAGATTGCGGTACCCGTCGCCGGTACAACCCCAGCCCGCTAGTCGTTCCTGGCCGCTCAAAAGTTGTTTGTGAGATCGCCCGACGCAAACTTTTTTCTTCATTCGCGGCATAAGGAACCCAGGCGGTAAAGCGACGCCAAGCTGCTCACAACGAATCGCGGCGGCTTCAAGAACGAGGGTTGCAGTGTGCGCCTGAGGAGCCAATCATATCTTGCTTACATCGTCTTGGCCGCAGCCGCACTTGCGGCTGTTCTGATAACGATTCGGGTTTTCGGTTCGATAGGCCACGCCCTGAAAGCAAAGCTGGCTGGCGGTACGCTGCCATTGGCCATTGCCACCGCATCCCTGCCCAACGCGACCGTCTATCAAGACTATAGTGCAACATTGCAGGCCAGCGGCGGCACGGGGACCTATTCGTGGTCTGTCGCCTCCGGTAGGCTCCCAGGCGGCCTGACCCTCAGCAGCTCGGGTGTGGTCGGTGGAACCCCTAACTCTGCGGGCAGCTTCTCTTTCGTGGCGAAAGTGGATGATAGGGATGGACAGTCCGTCACTTCGTGGTTCACGGTGCTCGCCCAAGGTCCGTACGGAAACGTGGGTGATCCTTACGCCGACGAGGGTGGCAGGCCTGACGGCCAAGCCATTCTGGTATCAAGATGCCACAAGCTTGACTCTCATAAGTCCTACCGGCTAGCCCAGGATGTGGCATCAAGGCCCGATGCGGTCTGCTTCCAACTGAATGGGGAACACCTCCGATTGGACTTAAATGGGCACACCATCACAGGGCGCATCATCAATGCGGGTGGCGACGCTTCCGGCACGGTCATTTTCAACGGCACAGTAACTTGCAACTTCAATGACCACGGTGGTGATGTAGGCTGCATCAAAATCACATCCAGCGCCCCTGTATCCGCTGGCGCCCGCATCCACCATCTGACGTTGCACAATGGAGGCAATGCAGGCTCGCGGGCACTGCACATAGATTGGCCGGCACCCGCACCGGCGTCTGGATTCTCCGTGCGCGTGTTCAACCTCAGCGGGGACACAGTTGCACAACCAGATGTGAGTCGAAGCTACCTTCTAAGCATTCAGGGTGGCGGCCTAACCGCTGAAATCGCCCACAACGACCTGACTTGTTCCGGAGGCGCCAATGCCTGCCAAGCGATTATGTGCTTCGGATGCCATGACGCAAAGATGCACGACAACCGAATCACCATGCTGCCAAACACCACTTCCGATACAGGCCGGGCATTGCTGTTTGACAGTGCGGATAACGGAGAAGCATGGAATAACCTTATTTATGTCAATAATAACCGCGGTCTGCGCATACGCGACTCTTCCAACGTAACCGCGCACCATAATGCCTTCAAGAATATTACCGGCCGGGCGCAAGACTATGTTGCGGCCGTTCATTTGGGCGATCCCGATCGCGGCACTAATGACCTGCATTCCGTGATCGAGAACAATACCTTTGAAGTGGATGACGGCAGAGTCTTGATGATCCGCAATGGCACGAACGTCGTTGTCCGTTCTAACACGGTAACGTGTATCAAGACTTGTTCGGGGCAGTTGGCGAGCGTTCGGAGTCCGCTCGCCAACGGCACAACCAGCATAAGTATTTTAAGCAATCCCACCGCAAGTAATTTGCCCGCGCCTCAAACCGTCGTAGAGGCCGGCGCTGTCGTAACGGTGTGTAAGTCGGGAGCGGTTATCGGACCCGGGGCCATCACTCGCACTGTTGACTGTCCATAGAGGGTCCTATCGATTTTCCTTTGGACGCGTCCCCTTGGGGATAGGGGCGGCATTCAGTCCTGAGAGCTGCCTACTGCGCGCCAAGCCAAAGGGCCGATAAGCAAACTGCTCTAATAAGTGTGCAAAGTTCTGCAGCAGGTGCAATTCATCGTTGTAAAAAATCACATTATTACATTCGTCTGACTGGCAGTAAGCCCATGAAACTAAAGCTCAGACCAGCAAAGGCGGCTAGTCCGATGATGGCAAACACCTGGAAGACCAATTGCACCACTTCTGACAAGCTTTCGGTTCTTATATCAAGTACGGACCTTCGACCACATCGAAGGGTGAGTTGTCTCTTGGTGGTAGAGAGTGATCAGACGAGGCCCCAGGCGACCCAGGCCCCCGCAGCGTGGCGGGGCGAGCGCACGACCTGAATATCCTGCCCATCGTGTCACCTGTTCCCTGTTCTTATTAGTAATCCTTGTGTGCTGGCTCGCTCCTGGCGCTTGCGCCCAGGCGTCTGGCCCCGCATTGATCCCACACAACGGCTGGTCGGTGGTCTATGTG
>Ga0187769_10000844_pt1 | contig 16979 bp, 7 predicted proteins | sample 0116_SJ02_MP02_1_FD_133140 | JGI IMG/M metagenome (GOLD analysis project Ga0187769, IMG submission 133140) | Tropical peat soil microbial communities from peatlands in Department of Meta, Colombia - 0116_SJ02_MP02_10_MG | ecosystem: Environmental > Terrestrial > Soil > Wetlands > Peat | place... | reverse complement strand
TCGGTGCATGCGTTTGCGTCGGACCCGCGGCGCGGAGTCTTCATCTTGCTGTTTCTCGCCACGGTCATCGGCGGTTCGCTCGCCTTATTTGCCTGGCGTGCACCCAAGGTCGGTTTGGGCGAGCGCTTCGAAATGATTTCGCGCGAGTCCATGCTGCTCACCAACAACGTGTTGTTCCTGGCCGCGGCCGCTTGCGTGCTGCTGGGCACGCTCTACCCGCTCATGCTCGACGCCCTGGGACTGGGCAAGATCTCGGTGGGTCCGCCCTACTTCGATACGGTTTTCGTGCCGCTGATGGCCCCTGCACTGTTCCTGATGGGAATCGGGCCGCTGGCCCGCTGGCGCAAGGCGAACCTCCCGGAGATTGCCACGCGCCTGAAATGGGCCTTCGCCGTGAGCGTGATCTGCGCGGTGCTGGTGCCGTGGATCGAAGGCCGCTGGTCGCTGCTCGTTGCCTCCGGCATCCTTCTCGCGGTATGGATCTTTACCACCAGCGTCGTAAATCTGTGGTCACGCGTGCGCCCGAGCGCGGGCGGCCAGATTGGCGCCAAGTTCGCATCCTTGCCGCGCGGCTACCTGGGCATGCTCGTTGCGCATATCGGGGTGGCGGTCTTCATCGTTGGCGTGACGCTGGTGAAGGGCTACGAAGTCGAAAAGGACGTGCGCATGGACGTGGGCGACACGGTGTCCGTCGGGCCGTACACGGCCCGCTTCGCAGGCACGACGGAAGGCTCCGGGCCCAATTACGAATATCTGCGCGGCCAATTTGACATCCTCAAAGGCGAGCAACTCGTACGACGGATGTACCCGGAAAAACGTCAGTTCTCGGCCAAGAGTGAACCGATGACCGATGCGGCGATTGCTCCCGGCATAACCGGCGACCTGTACGTGTCGCTGGGCGAAGCGGTGAGCCAGAGCGCCTGGGTGGTGCGGGTGTACTACAAGCCGTTCATCGATTGGATCTGGGCTGGCTGTCTGCTCATGGCCGCGGGGGGCGCGCTGGCGCTGAGCGATCGTCGCTACCGTCTGGCCCAGCGGCGCGCGACTGCCGCCGAAGTTGTCGGGGCGGGGGCGGCCTCGCGTGCTTGAGAGGTAGATTGATGTCCGCGTCGTTTAAGTCTCTGCGTTTCTGGCTACCGTTTGCCGTGTTCCTGGCGATCGCAGGCTTCTTGCTCAAGGGTCTGTGGCTCGATCCGCGTGAGGTCCCATCGCCCCTGATCGACAAGCCCGCGCCGGATTTTCGGCTCGGATCGCTCGAAGACCCCAATCGCCAGCTCGAACGCAAGGACATGCTGGGCAAGGTCTGGCTGCTCAATGCCTGGGCCTCCTGGTGCGTAGCGTGCCGCGAGGAGCATCCGGTGCTTGTGGAATTTGCGCGCAGCGCGAACATTCCCATCGTCGGCTTGGACTACAAGGACACGCGTGTGGACGGCATGCGCTGGCTGGCGCAGTTTGGGAACCCCTATGTCACTTCGCTGTTCGACGAAGCGGGACGCGTCGGAATCGATTTCGGGGTCTATGCCGTGCCTGAAACGTTTCTCATCGACAAGCAGGGTGTGGTGCGCTTCAAACAAATCGGCCCGGTAACTCCGGAGCTGCTGCACGAGAAGATCCTGCCGCTGATCCACCGCCTCAACGCCTAGCACGAGGAGAGTATTGCGATGGACGACTCCAAAGGGGGAGCGCGCCCGCGCGGCGCGCGTGCGCCGGCCTCGGCATGGTTGTTCGCGCTGGCGCTGGCCAGCGTGCTGGTGTCCCCACTGGGCGCGCGCGAAGCCCCGGAAGTCGGCAACGACCCTGCGGCCGAGCGCCACATGATGCAGCTCGCCTCGGAGCTGCGCTGCCTGCAGTGCCAGAACCAAACGCTGGCCGATTCCAATGCGCCGCTCGCCGTGGACCTGCGCGAGCAGATCCGCGAGCTGCTCGCCAAGGGCCAAAGCGACGAGCAGATCAAGCAATACCTGGTCGCGCGCTATGGCGACTTCGTGTTGTACCGCCCGCCCGTCCAGAGCAACACCCTGCTGCTTTGGTTCGGGCCCGCGGCCGTTTTGCTGGCCGGACTTGCAGCCCTCTTTGTGACCCTCAAGCGGCGTTTGGCTCGCATCGAATCGGAGCCGCGGCACAGCGAGGCCGAATCGCAACGCGCGCAGCGTTTGCTTGAAAACGAGGCAGAGGAAGGCGGACTGTCATGACAGTATTTTTGCTTGCCGCCGTGGTGCTGCTCGCGACGGGTGCGGGCGGGCTGCTCTGGCCGCTGCTGCGCAGCCCCCAAAGCTCACCCGAACGGCGCGCAGGCGCGATCGTCGCGCTGTTTCGCGATCAACTGCGGGAACTCGAAGCCGAGCGCAAGTCCGGCGCCGTCGAGGAGGCGCAGTACCTGCAGAGCCGGCGCGAAATTGAACACAACCTGCTCGAGGAAGTCGCCCGGGCCGATTCCCCCTCGAGGGGTCCGCGGCGGGCACGCTGGAGCGCCGCGCTCGTGGGCGTATTCGTTGTCCTGGTACCGATGGTGCTGTACGCCGCACTCGGCACCCCCGATGCCCTGATTCCGGGAATGGTGGACTCGGGTGCCGATGCACACCCAAACACGAAAGGCGGCGCGCGCGCGCTCACGAACGCGCAGGTGCAAAAGATGATCGAGGCACTGCAGACCAGCCTGAAGAAATCCCCGGGCGACGTGAGCGGATGGGTCATGCTCGCGCGCGCATACGCCTACGAGCACCAGTACCCCGATGCCGTGCGTGCGTTAACGCGAGCGGTCGCACTGCAGCCCCAGAACCCACACTTGCTGGCCGACCTGGCCGACGCGCTGGCAATGACCAACGGTCAGCGTCTCGACGGTGAGCCACTCAAGCTGCTCGAACGTGCACTGCAGATCGATCCGCACGAGGTCAAGGCGCTTGCGCTGGCTGGCACCGCGGCCTTCGACCATCAACAGTACGTCAAGGCCGTCGACTACTGGGAGCGGGCCTTGCAGGTCGCACCCAACGAGGGGGAGTTTTCGCAGAACCTTCGCAACAGCCTGGAGGAGGCGCGCCAGCTTGCAGGGACCTCGTCCACCGTGCCGGCGCCGTCGGCCAACGCGGGCGAGAACAAGCCGGCAGCCCCCCAAAACGCTGCGGGCAGTGCGACAGGAGGAGCGGTACGCGGCAAAGTCATGCTCGCGGCGAGCTTAGTGTCCAAGGCGCAGCCCGGTGACACGGTCTTCGTATTTGCGCGTGCGGCCGAGGGTCCGCGCGTTCCTCTGGCCATGGTGCGTCGCCAGGTCAAGGACTTGCCCTTTGAGTTTGCCCTCGACGATTCCATGGCGATGATGCCCGAGTTCACGGTATCGAAGTACTCTCCGGTAATCGTAGGCGCGCGCATTTCGCGCTCGGGCGACGCAATCGCGTCGCCCGGAGACTTGCAGGGTTTTAGCAAACCCGTGAGCGTCGGTTCGGGCGCCGTAAGCATTACGATCGACCAGGTCGTGCCCTAGTCCTGCAACAAGGCGGGGCGGCGCAAGCCAGACATCGGATTCGAAACCCTTCTCGCCTGCGAGCATCACGGAGCCCACCATGCGCCTGCTCGACGACATCATCGCGGCAAAGCCGCTCCTGCAGTCGATTCGCCGCGATATTCATGCCCATCCGGAGCTGCGCTTTGCAGAGCATCGCACGAGTGAACTCGTCGCCAGCACGCTCAAGGGCTGGGGTGTGGAGGTTCATCGCGGTCTCGGCGGCACCGGAGTGGTCGGCGTGATCCGGGGAGCGAGCGACGCTCGCGCCGCGGGCGCAGTCCTGGGTCGCAGCATCGGACTGCGCGCCGACATGGACGCGCTTCCCATCCAGGAAGCCAATGAATTCGCGCACCGCTCGACGCACGCCGGACGCATGCACGCTTGCGGTCACGATGGACATACGGCAATGCTGCTTGCGGCCGCGCGGCACCTCGCACAAGCGCCGAATTTTTCTGGAACCGTCGTGCTCATCTTTCAGCCGGCCGAGGAAGTGGGCGCCGGCGCACAAAAAATGCTCGACGACGGCCTCTTGGAAAGGTTTCCGTGTGACGCGGTCTTTGCCATCCACAATTGGCCCGGCCTTGCGGTGGGTAAATTTGGCGTTGCCACTGGGCCCGTGATGGCCTCGACGAGCGAATTCGAGATCCTGGTTCGCGGCCGCGGCGCGCACGCGGCGATGCCGGATTTGGGCGTGGATCCCATTTTCGTGGCCATACAGATCGCCCAGGGACTGCAGGGGCTCGTTACGCGCGTCAAACGCCCCATCGACCGGGCGGTGCTGTCGATCACAATGATCCATGCCGGCGACGCGAGCAACATCATCCCCGATACGGCCGCGATCGGCGGAACCGTCCGGACCTTCGATGACGCGGTGACCGACGTGATCGAGGAAGGCATGCGACGAATCGCGGGTTCGACCGCCCAGGCGCACCAGGCACAGGCGCAGGTGAGTTTCGAGCGCAACTACCCACCGACCGTGAACCACGCCCGCGAGGCGCAGTTTGCGGCCGCGGTGGCCGAAGAAGTGCTTGGCGCGGAGAACGTACTGCGCGACATGGAACCGACCATGGGTGCGGAGGACTTCTCCTTTTTACTGCGCCAGTGTCCGGGTGCATACCTGTTTCTTGGCAACGGCACCAGCGGCAGCCATCGGGCGGCGGGTCACGGTGCTGGCCCCTGCACGCTGCACAACGCGAGCTATGACTTTAACGATGAATTGATTCCGATCGGCGCAAGTTTCTGGGTGCACCTTGTCGAGCGGTTCTTAAGCGATGCCTGAGCGCATGCAGCCGCGGTGTCGCCAGGACTTCTCAATCCCGGCGCCCGGTGGGCAGGAACTTTGGGCCGCAGCGGCCCCGATTCGGGCCCACGAGCCGAAGCGGCGGGCGCGCTGCTCGTGGCGGACGCGTGCACGCGGGCGCCTGCGAGTGCAGTGGGTTGACTCCGTGAACGCATTTGTGGGCATGACTCGCTAGGACCTTGGCAGCGCTGCGGCGCGCAAGTGCCGGCGCTGGCATCACCCCGTCGTCGAATACCATCACCGACATGTCCGGACGTCACAGCTGGATCCGCATCCGCGGAGCGCGACAAAACAACCTGCGCAACCTCGACCTGGATCTTCCCACGGGCGAGCTGATCGTCGTCACCGGCGTCTCCGGTTCAGGCAAAAGCTCTTTGGTCTTTGACACCCTGTACGCGGAAGGTCAAAGGCGCTACGTCGAAACGTTTTCGCCGTACGCGCGCCAATTCCTCGATCGCATGGACCGGCCGGCGGTGGACCGCATTGAAGGCGTCCCGCCGGCCATTGCCATCGACCAGACCAACCCGGTGCGCACATCGCGCAGCACCGTGGGCACGATGACCGAGATCAACGATCATCTGAAGCTTTTGTTCGCGCGCGCAAGCCAGCTGCACTGTCGTCGGTGTGGCCGCGCTGTGCAGCGCGACACGCCGCAGAGCATCGTCGAGGAGCTGATTGAGCGCAGCCGCGAGGCCGCCTCACCGCGGCTTTTGATCACCTTTCCGGTGCGCGTGCCCGCCAACTTCACGGCCGAGGAGATCGGTGATTATTTGCGCGCGCAGGGCTACAGTCGGGTGCACGCACAGAGCTCCGATGCAACGCAAAGCGGCGCGCTCACGCTCCACGTCGTGCGCGACCGTCTGCGCCTGGGCGCGGGCGATACCCAGCGACTGCTCGAATCGATCGAGGAAGCGCTGCGCCTGGGCGGCGGGCGTGTCGACGTGTGGGTCGAACCCTCGCCGGCGGACTTGGGCGGGCAACCGGCTGCAAGCGACAATCCCCCGGAGCAGTCCTCGGCTCCGCCCGCCGCCAGCGACTCCGTACAACCGTGGGCGCGTTTTTCTTCGGGGCTGCATTGCGCCCATTGCGACATCCATTACGTCGAACCTACGCCGAGCACGTTTTCGTTTAACTCCCCGTTGGGCGCCTGCGAAACATGCCGCGGGTTCGGTCGGGTGATCGGGATCGATCACGATCTGGTCATTCCCGAGCCTAGCAAGACGCTGCGCGAGGGGGCCGTCAAGCCCTGGCAAACGGCAAGCTTTCGCGAGTGCCAGCAGGACCTGGAGAAATTCGCCGCGCGCGCGGGCGTGGACCTGGACACACCGTGGGCGCGCCTCGATGAGCAGGGGCGCCACTGGGTGCTTGCCGGCGATCCGAAGTGGACCGGCAACTGGAAGACGCAGTGGTACGGAGTCGATCGCTTCTTCGAATGGCTCGAGACGCGCGCCTACAAGATGCACATTCGCGTACTGCTGTCGCGCTATCGCTCCTACACGACTTGCCCGGCTTGCGGCGGGACGCGTCTGAAGCCCGATGCCCTGCTCTGGCGCCTGAGTCTTGGCGACGGCCAAAGCGGTTTCACGCTGCATGAACTGATGCTTCTACCGGCGCAGCGCCTGCGGGCGCTGTTTGACCGGCCGCTGGAGACGGCGATCCCCGGGACGTCGGAGACGCTGGCGCGCGCCCGCGCAGGCCAGGATGCCGCAACCCAGATACTGGTTGGCGAGATCCGGTCCCGATTGCGCTTTTTGTGCGACGTCGGGCTCGGATATCTCACGCTCGATCGGCAAAGCCGGACGCTCTCCGGCGGCGAAGTGCAACGCATCAACCTCACAACCGCACTGGGCACCTCCCTGGTCAATACGCTGTTCGTGCTTGATGAACCGTCGATCGGCCTGCACCCGCGCGATATGCAGCGCGTCATCGGGGTCATGCAGCGATTGCGCACGAGCGGCAACTCGCTGGTCGTCGTGGAGCACGATCCGCAGATCATGCTCGCGGCCGATCGCGTTTTGGATCTGGGTCCGGGCCCGGGCGAACGCGGTGGCCAGATCGTCTTTCAGGGTACGCCGGCGCAGCTACAGCGTGCCGACACGATCACCGGCGCGTACCTCGGCGGGCGCCGCCGAATCGAGGCGCCCGGCGCACAAAGCGTGGAGGTGGCCACGCCGCGCATCGTGCTCGAGGGCGTGCGCGAGCACAACCTCAAGGCGATCGACGTCGAGTTTCCGCTGCACCGCCTGGTCACGGTCACCGGCGTGTCCGGATCGGGTAAATCCACGCTCATCCAGGATGTGCTCTACCCGGCACTACGCAAGGCACTACGCAAATCCGCGCCCGGCACGCTTGCTGCCCCTGGGGCCTACGAGCGCTGCCTGGGTGCAGACTGGATCGAGGACGTTGCGCTGGTGGACCAATCCCCGATCGGCAAGACCACGCGCTCGAATCCGGCCAGCGTGGTGGGCGCCTTCGACCCGATCCGTCGGCTCTTTGCTCAGGCGCCGCTTTCCAAGGAACGGCACTACACGCCGGGCACCTTCAGTTTCAACACCGGCGCCGGCCGCTGTCCGACCTGTGGCGGAAATGGCTTTGAGCACGTTGAGATGCAGTTCCTCTCCGACGTGTACCTGCGCTGTCCCGATTGCAACGGGCGGCGCTTCCGCCCCGAGGTGCTCGAAGTGCAGTTGCAGCGCAAAGACCGCTTGCTGTCAATCGCCGATGCCCTGGAGCTGACGGTGGCCGAAGCCGTGGAACTCTTTGCGACAGACGCCGAGGTCGTACGCACGCTCGGTCCGCTGGCCGATGTCGGATTGGACTACCTGCGTCTGGGTCAGCCCGTGCCCACGCTCTCGGGCGGGGAGGCCCAACGGCTGAAGATCGCCGCCTTTTTGGCCGACGCGATCAAGGCGCCTGCGCGCAGCGCCAGGGCGCGCCGCGGCTCCCTACTGCTGTTCGACGAGCCCACGACGGGGCTGCATTTCGAGGACATTGCGCGGCTCATGCGTGCGCTGCGCAAGCTGCTCGCCGCGGGCCATTCGCTGATCGTAATCGAACACAACCTGGATGTGATTCGCGCCTCGGACTGGATCATCGACCTGGGTCCCGAGGGAGGAGAGGCCGGAGGCAGCATCGTCGTGGCCGGCAGCCCCGAGCAGGTCGCGCACCACCCGCTATCGCACACCGGAGCCGCCTTGCGCGACTACGAGCGGGCGGCTGAGGCGCCCTCGGCATCGATGCATACTCCGACGGCCGCCGAAGAGACGGAACGGCTCTACACCGATCGCGGCGCAATTGAGCTGCACAATGCGCGCGAACACAACCTCAAGGGTATCGATGTCTGCATTCCGCGCGATACGTTCACGGTGATTACGGGCGTTTCGGGCAGCGGCAAATCGACGTTGGCGTTCGACATCCTGTTTCATGAAGGTCAACGCCGCTACCTCGAATCGCTCAATGCCTACGCGCGCTCCATGGTGCAGCCCGCGGCTCGTCCCAACGTGGACGCCATTTACGGCATTCCGCCCACGGTATCCATCGAACAGCGCACCAGCCGCGGAGGCCGCAAAAGCACGGTGGCCACGCAAACCGAGCCGCACCACTTCTTGCGCCTGCTGTTTGTAAAGCTCGGCACGCAATACTGTCCGCAATGCCAGCTGCCGGTTCAGCCGCAGTCCTTCGAAGCGATCGTTGCATCGATCCTGCGCCAATGGCAGGGGCGCGAGATCGGCGTTTTGGCGCCGCTCATCGTCCATCGCAAGGGCGTGTACACCGACCTGGCGCGCTGGGCTGCCAATAAAGGACATACGCACCTGCGCGTCGATGGACGCTTCGTCCCGACCCGACCCTGGGAGCGGCTCGATCGCTTCCAGGAGCATTCGATCGACCTGCCCGTCGGCAGTCTGCTCGTGCACAGTGAGCACGAAGACGAACTGCGCGCGCTAGTGCATACGGCGCTCGAACATGGCCGCGGGGTGGTGGAGGTTGCCTGGCCCATGCAGACACTGCGCGAGGCCATCGAGCAAGGTCGCAGCGACCCGCAGCTGCAGCGACGTGCGTTTTCGATCCACCGTGCCTGTTCGGGCTGCGGCAGATCCTTTCCGGAACCCGATCCGCGCATGTTTTCCTACAACTCCAAGCACGGCTGGTGCACTCGCTGTTTTGGCACCGGGCTGCAACTCACGGGCTTTGGCGAGGAGAACACGGGCGAAGAGATCTGGTGGAACGAGTGGTACGAAGGCGAGGAGACGCCGTGCCCGGCGTGCCAGGGCCAGCGGCTCAACCCCGTGTCTCTGGCCGTGCGCTTTGACGGGCGCTCGATCGCGGAGGTCGGAGCCATGACAGTAGAGCAGGCCAGGGCCTGGGTCGGCGGCCTCGACCTGCAGGGACGCGCCGCGCACATCGCGCGCGACGTGGTAACGGAAATCCGGGCGCGCCTCGATTTTCTGGCGGAGGTCGGCCTGGCCTATCTGGCGCTGGACCGCGCCGCGCCCACGCTCTCCGGCGGGGAGGCGCAACGAATCCGCCTGGCCGCGCAACTGGGCTCCAACCTGCAGGGCGTCTGCTACATCCTGGACGAACCCACGATCGGGCTGCACGCTCGCGACAATGGCGTGTTGCTCCATGCGCTCTCAAAGTTGCAATCGCGCGGCAATACGCTCGTCGTCGTCGAACACGACGAGGACACGATACGGGCGGCGCAGCACCTGATCGACATCGGTCCGGGCGCCGGCTCGCGAGGCGGCCGCGTTGTTGCCCAAGGCGGGGTGCAGGACCTCATCGCGTGCGCCGAGTCGGTCACGGGTCGGCATCTGCGCCCCGACGGACCACGCCTCGCAGCCGCGCCGCGGCCGCTGGACGGGGCCACGCCGGTACTGAGCGTGCGCGGCGCGACGCTGCACAACCTGCGCGATATCGACGTGGATTTTCCGCTCGGACGCTTGATCGTGATCACAGGGGTTTCGGGTAGCGGCAAATCGACGTTGGCACGCGACGTATTGTTGGGCAACCTGCGACGCGCACTCTCCGAGGCCGGCGCGAGCGCAAAGCGGCGGCGCGACGCACCTGCGCACGACGGCGCCCCGCGCTGGCTCGGCTGTCGCGCCATCACCGGATGGAGCTCGATTGCGCGAGTGCTCGAGGTCGACCAGACGCCCATCGGCAAGACCCCGCGCTCCTGCGCGGCAACTTACGTCGGACTGTGGGATGCGGTTCGCAGGCGCTACGCGGAGACCACCGAAGCGCAGATGCGCGGCTTTACTGCGAGCCGCTTTTCCTTCAACACCGCTGGGGGGCGTTGCCCGGCCTGCGAAGGGCAAGGTCTGCAAACGATCGAGATGAGCTTTTTGCCCGACGTGAAGGTCGTGTGCGATGGCTGCGCCGGTCAGCGCTTCGAAAAGTCGACGCTCGAGGTGCTGTGGCGCGGCAAAAGCATCGGCGACGTACTGCAAATGCCTATCGATGAGGCCGCGGATTTTTTCGCCACCACCCCGCAGATCGCCCACACCCTGCGTTTGCTCAAGGACGTGGGCCTCGGATACCTGAGCCTCGGGCAGTCCTCGCCGACGCTCTCGGGCGGGGAGGCCCAGCGCATCAAGCTCGTCACCGAACTTGCCAAGGCACAGCCAGGGCCGCGCCTCGCCCTGCCATCGGGGCGAGCCGGTGCCGGGAGCACACTGTACGTGCTCGACGAACCGACGGTGGGGCTGTCGATGGCCGATGTGCAGTTGCTATTGCAGGCACTGCATCGTCTTGTCGATGCGGGCCACACCGTGGTCATCGTCGAGCACAACCTGGAGATGATCGCCCAGGCAGATTGGATCATCGACCTGGGGCCGGACGGCGGCGATTCGGGTGGACGCGTCGTGGGCACCGGAGCCCCGGGACAGCTTGCCACCGGCGAGACCCCCACGGGGCTGGCATTGCGGGCGTGGCTGCGGGGCCGATGATGCGCTCCGGGGCGCGCGCGGGGCGGCGAAGCGCGCCGATTGTCGGCGGCGCCCGCGTCGAGGCGAAGGCGCCAAAGAAGGATCAATCCCAAGCGCGACGAAGACCGCAATTCGGGCGAGTCAAAAACGAAGGCAGACTTCTCGGCACTGGCGCAGGAGGTATCGCGACGCGGTGGCACGCAGCGTGCGGCCTCCAGTGCGCTCAACGACGAAAAACGTCCTGGAATCTTTGTGCGCGCCGGCTGTGGCTTGCTGCTGATTGCCAGCGAATCGAAATATGACAGCGCATCGGGCTGACCCAGTTTTTACCCGGCGCCGCCCGGTGGCGGGGAATTCGAGCGCGACTGTCGGTTGGCCGAACCGCGCAGCGGCAGCGACGTTGCCCGGTGCGGCGGCGATCACGGCCACATCGTCGGCGACGGTTTGCTACCCGCCGGTCTGCGCTTTTGCAGTAACGTTGTATCGGCAGGCTTCGTACCGAAAAACGAAGCAAGGCATTCGCGTCGGCGCGGAACGGGGCCGGCCCGCGATTTCGAAGCGACAAGCGGCCCCGACGGCCTTTTTTCCCGATCCCTTCGAGTAGCAGCACCTCTTGGTCGCGCTGGGTCGATGCGGGATGCGATCCCGCGCGCCGGCGACGTGGGCGCACGCAGGGCCAGACGAGATGCAAAAAACGCTGGGGCTCAAATCGTCGGTTGCCCGATCGTCGGCCGACCGAATCGACGGCCGAACCCTGCATCGGTTCAGATCGCGCGTCGCCCTTGGATTGCCGACGCGACGCACGACTTGTTTTCGCCGGAACGACTTGCAGGCCGGGACACGGAAAGGCTTATGGGGAGAGGATTTCGCGGTTAAAAAGGAAGATGTTCTCGCCTCGGTGAACAATGTCGAAATCGTACTGAGCGGCGGCACGCAGAAAGTTCGTCGAGTTGCCGGAGAAGGGAAGCATCCAGTCGTGCAATTCGATGATGACGAGCGGGAACTGGCGCATCCAAGAGGTGTCGCCGCGAAACAGATTTTCCTCCCCCCCTTCGATGTCGATCTTGAAGAGCAGCGGTTGCGTGCCAGCCACCGCGCAATGGCTCAGGATGCCCTGCGGTGTGATGACTTCGACTTCCGTGCCGCCCGAGGCGAGCGCATCGGTCTCGGCAGCAACCGTGCGAAACCCCCAATCGCTCAATCCCGGGTCGATCAGCCGGACTTTTCCATCGGTGCCAGCCACGGCTCCGCAAAAATTGAATTTCTCCCGGTAGCCGCGCGTATTGCGTTCGAGCAGCTCGAAATTATTTCTATCGGGTTCAATGCAAAACACAAAGGAGTCTGGAAAAGCATTGAGGAACCAGACTGCCGAGGCGCCGATGTTTGCGCCCGCGTCCACGATTAGCGGCCGAGTGCTTCGCCGGGTCCGCTCGTAAAAGGATCGGAGGGTCCTGCCTTGCTCCCAGAACTCGACCTTGTAATCCTGATTGGCAAAGATTTGCTGCAAGACGCCCTTGTCTCCGACCGAATCGCCGCGGAAATGAAAGTCGAGCAACCTGCCGTTGAGGTTGATTTGGACTTTGCTTGACGGCACGGGAGAGCGAAGATTATCGCGCGAGTCGTTGGCGGCGCCCGCACCACGCGCACCATCACCGTTTTGTTCGCGGTTCGCATACACGAGATCGCGAAGCTGCTGCCGATTGTTTTTCACCCACTGCGGCAATTCGGCTCCGTCGGTCAAACCCCAGACATACCCCGGACGGTTGTACAGATCCGCACCTCGGGTCACGAACGACCGCACATCGATCGATTTGAGAACCGCATCGGTGTTGAGTTCCTGGTGCGAAAACGCGGCAATTTTTTTCCTGATGCCGGCATCGTCCATGAGGTAGGAGAAGTGCCATCCGGCGTTGGTCAGTACGAGCGCGTCGGGGGCGATCCGCACGCGAAGACTCTGCGGCCCGATTGTCTGCGCCTCGCTTCGAATGGCGGCACAGTTCCAGATCTTGTTGGCCTCCGGTCCGGCCAGATTTCTGTAATTGAGGAAAAAATAGTAAAGCTTCAGCTCGAAATAAAAGACACGGTGCTGTTTGTCGTCTCGCGCATACGCGACGGCCGCCGCCCGCGGGATTTCGTCGACGTCGGACATCAAGATGAGGTCCTCCTCGGCAGTCTCGCCGAGGCCGCGCAGTACTGCGTTGCGCTGCCAGGTCTCCCGGTCCCAAGGGTTCTCGGTGTTGGGCATGTCGCGCACGACGACATGCCGCAGTTTGTGCGCGAAGGGCGCAATGAGAGGATGCTGGGGATCGAACTGTACGGGCTTCGGTTTTCCGCTGAACGTGGTATCCGATTCCACGACAACGAACTGATCGACGACGGCGTCGAGTTCGTGCAGACGGATCTGCAGGATTTCGATTTCGCCATTGTAGAGGACACAGTCAAATACCCGCTTGGTTGCCGTCGGACTCTTCACGGGCAAAACGGTTGCGCCGTCCGCGATCCGATGCACATCGCACGGGGCGGGGCTTTTCGCAGCTGGCATTTGCCGGATTGCGCCGCGCAAAGTTGGGATAAGTTTCAAGTCCGGGTTGCGTTCGCGCAGGATGCGCGCACCGTCTTCGAAGGCCGACGTCAGTTGGTAGTCGCTCTGGGAATTGTGCAGCAGCGGGACCCGCACGATGCGCGGCTGCGGGTCCGCGTTGGCCCGCAGCGCTTCGATGCACAGCGCCGTGGCCCATAGGCTCCACCCCATTGTGGGATCGATGCGCAAGCGGCAGTCACGGTGCATTGCGACCGCGAAGTCCTCGATCGATACCGCCTGGTTCGATTCCTGCCCGAAATCGAGCCGGTTCCGGCGGTCGACGAAAAGGCCGCATTTGGCGATCTTGCCCGTCGCGTCGAGGCCGATTCCGGCAAAACCGATGATGGCGTCGCGCGCGCGAGCGTCGTGCATCGTTCGGAGCAGACGGGAGACGGCGTGTCCGCTGCCGGCGGGAAAGTAGACGTCCTGATGGCAAAAGACGATCCATTCGTGATGCGCGTTGCGCCGCGCACTTTCATACGCGGCGGCGGCGTTGGGCGCGTTTTTCGCAATGATCACCTGGGCGCCGACTTCCAGCAGACCCGGCGATTGCGCGATGTTGCGCTCGAACTGCACGCTGTCGTTTACGGGGACGATGACGGTGAAGGGTTTGCCGGCGCCGGTGGCCGTAGGGGGCGGCAGGTACTTGGTGCAGTCAATCAGGGGCCGCTGCGCGAGCAGATTGCGGCGAGCCGGAAACGCGGGGACGCCGGCTTCCTTTGCTGCGTTCAAAAGACCCGGGATTGCGGAGGCGTCGGCCGGCGAATGCGGCTCGTGATTCATGTTGGGAAGCCAGCCGCAGTCCAACAGCAACTTGAAGCAGCTACCGATGGCCGCTGCCGGCCCCAGGCGCAATTGGGCGCCACCGGCTTGCGAGGAGATCTCTCCGGCGAGCAGCTGACGGATTGCAGCGACATGCGCCTGATTGGGCACCGAGAGCAACAGGCGTGCGCTCGCCGGCGTCGCGTGGTGCAGCCACGTAAGGATCGCGGCGGGGTCGCACTCCCGCGCGAGTAAGTCGGATAGCAGCACCACGTCGCACGAGGAAAACGCGGGGTTGGAATCACCTACGATTGCGTGGGTCCACTGCGCGTGGGGCATGAGGGGGCGCAGCGCGCTTTCCCATGAGACAGCATGGGGCCCGAGTACCAGAACATGCCTGGTGTTCTCTCCGACGAGGCGGTGCAATGTTTCGGACGCGATTGACTCGCCAGGCCGGCTCTCCTGCAGTGCCACTTCTTCGATGCGAACCGCCTTGGCGGGATCGTCTGCCTGCCCGGGGTCGAGCAAACCCGGCTCGGTCCCGTCCTTCGGGGCCTCCACGGAACAAACTGGAACTGCGGAATCTGCGCTTGGGGTCATGATCGCGTCGGACGAAACTCGAAAAACTGTAGTGGCACGCGGGGGCCCAGTTGCTCCGAAAACTCCCGTTGTCTCGTGCCACTTCCGCCGTTCGAAGCGCGGGTGCGCCGGGCGCGCGCGGTAGGCCACGCGGCCGGCGGCCTTCAGCCGGAAGGAGAGCGTCCGGGGTCGGATCGCACCACCATCGAGGCGGTCAAGACGCGAGCTTGCGATGCTCTGTGCGCGCCAAGCGGACTTCCACGCTCGGGCACCGCGCCTGACGGGCACAGCGCTTTGTCAATTGCGAGCGTGAGGCGTGCGTGCCCTTCGAGGAAGGGCACGCCGCTCGGCTTTGCGCGCTGCCTGCTGGCTCAGTGCCTCGGGCGGGCCCGAAACCGCCGCGACAAGTTTGTGGATTTATGCCCGGTAGTCGCTTTTTCGTGCGCCAAGCGACTTGCCGGCACTTGGGCCCGAGGCGCTGGCCGCGCGCGTCACGGGCGCGCACAAGGCGTGCAGGCGTTCGTCGCCATCGTGCCAAGCGGAGTGAAACGTCGCAAACGCCGCGCTGTTTGCCGCGTCGACGGCGCGCGCGGCTTCGATCCACCGACGCGGTCTGCGCTGCAGCTCGTGGCCAAAGGCCATGAGGTCGTCGACGGGCGCAGCCCCCATGCGCCCGGCGCTGCGCAGCTGCGCATAGGCCGAGAGCCGCGCCATCGCCTGCAGCGTCTCATCCAAGCGGTTGATTCGCAGCGCCAGCGGAGCGAGCGCCATCTTGTCCTCGACGGGCTGCAACTCGCGCACGACAAATGCGCTGCTGCCCAGGTGCATGGCCGACAAATACGCGGGCGAGGCCGCCTGGCAGACGTCCTGAACGCCAACGACGCGCGCCGCTTCGCTCGACCAGCGCGGCTGCTCGTATTGCGGAAGGGCCCGCGCCGCCGCGGACGGCACCGCTTTTTTAAAATCGATCAGCGCGTTGCGATCCGGATCGCCTTTACCGCGCACGAGCGCGACGTAGCGTGGCACACCCAGACTGCCCATCCCCGCGACGCGAAACGCTACGTCGCGTAGCGCGAAGAACTCCCGATTGCCGAAGAGGCGCGCCAGATCTTCGAGAGCATTGCCGATTTGCGCCCGTATGGCCGCGTGGCCCGCCACCGGCAGGTAGCGCACGCCGTCGACCTTGATCTGGCGATCCGAGCCGAGCATGTGCGTGCGCGGCCCCAGCATGCTGCGTCGCTTGCGTGTGGAGGCCTGCCGCAGCAAGCCCCCGATGGGGCCGCTTGCCGTCTCGCGCTCGAGCCAAAACGCCTTGCCGCGCACCAGCGCCGCACCATACGCGGTCAGGGCCAGCTGCACCATGGCATCGGCCGCACTTCGCTCCAGCCCCATCCCCGGTGCGGCGCTGTAGATGCTGCCCAAGAAACGCAGCAGATCGACGGACACCGGCAATCGCGCGGCTTCATCGAAATCATTCAGATCGAAGTACACCAGGCGATTGAGGCCGCGAAAACAACCAAAATTCTGCAGGTGCAGATCGCCGCAGACCCAGCCCAACGGAGTGGCCGGCAGTGCGGAAAAGTCTGGCGTGCGATGCCCGAGCATCGCCGTTGCGCGCAAAAACGCAAAACGATCCTCGGCCATGGCATCGAACTTGCGCTGCAGCAGCTGCGGCACTCGGCCGCGGTTGACCTGCACGATCAGATCGATCGCATCGGCCGCGGGACGGCGGGAGGCACTCGATACCATGCGAGACGGACCAAAGCCTCGTTGCGGTTGTTTATTTGGGCGGCTGGCGCCGCGTACCGGCCGCGCTGTGTCCGGCGCGGTGCGCGTGCGCGCCACGGTGTGCAGTGTACGCCCCGGTTTCGGGCGCGATGCGCGCGCGCCAAAAAACAACGAGCCCCGCCAGTTGGCGGGGCTCGTTGTTTGGCACGGTTAGGTTAGCCTGACGATGTCCTACTTTCACAGGAAATACATCCCACTATCATCGGCGCAGAGGTGTTTCACGGTCCTGTTCGGGATGGGAAGGGGTGGTTCCACCTCGCTATGGTCGTCAGGCTGAAGAGGGACGACCTTTCGTCGTGATCCGACGAACGATCCAATTGGGAAGAAGCAAGGCGCTGCGCTCAAACGCGGTTGGTTCGGTGCGCGCCCGGTTGCAATGCATTCGTGCCCTCAGCCCCGCATGCGAGGCAGCACGGTTATAGGATCAAGCCGCACGGGCAATTAGTACTGGTTAGCTCAAGGCCTTACAGCCCTTCCACACCCAGCCTATCAACGTCCTGGTCTCGGACGACCCTTTAGGGAGGTCAAGCCTCCGGGAAGACT